>Ga0209098_1000226_pt1:40000-63722 | contig 63722 bp, 42 predicted proteins | sample AD_JPNHW1_MetaG_FD_184429 | JGI IMG/M metagenome (GOLD analysis project Ga0209098, IMG submission 184429) | Active sludge microbial communities of municipal wastewater-treating anaerobic digesters from Japan - AD_JPNHW1_MetaG (SPAdes) (version 2) | ecosystem: Engineered > Bioreactor...
AGCGACTCGAAGTACACCCGCCAACAGCGACGCCTTTTTCTGGAAACACTGGAGAAACTGCCCGGCCTCGACCGCAAGCGCCTCATCATCCACGCCGACAACTCCGCCGGCCTCGAGACCCTTCAGCGCCGCAGCCCCATCAACGCCGTCCGCGTCGGCCTGCTTCAGTTCGGCATCCTCCCGCACCCCAGTTCGATCCTCGCCGCCGTGCACGTCGAGCCGCTCTTCAGCTTCCACGCCCGCGTCGGCCTCGTGAAGCAGCTCCCTCGCGGCACCGCCGTAAGCTACAACCGCACCTACACCCTCACCCGCAACTCCACCGTGGCCATCGTCACCGCCGGCTACGGCGACGGCATCCCGATCTCGTGCAGCAGCCGCGCCGAGGTCCTTATCCACGGCCGCCGCTGCCCAGTGCTTGGCCGCGTCACCATGGATCAGACCATCGTCGACGTGACCGACAACCCCGGTGTCGCCGTGGGCGATCACGTCGTCCTCGTCGGTAAACAGGAACAGGAGGAGATCACCGTGACCGAGTTCTCGAACTGGGCGGAGACCATTCCCTACGAAATCCTCTGTTCGGTGACCAAACGCGTCCCCCGAGTCTACCGCACCACGCTGGGCACATGACCACCATCCGACACTGTCGCAGCCCGGGCAGTATCGGGCCGTCACAGGGGTGGGGCGACACGCCCGGAATGATCAGCAGCGCGTAAAAAGCCCAGCCGTTTGGCCGTCGGCCCCTCTGCGAATCGACAAGGGGCCGGCGCCGCCCACGTTCACAGGGGAACCGCATACCCATGCCCCCTATTTCCCTGCGCATACTTTCCGCCGGTCTTGCGATCGGCGGCTATCTCTCGCTCATCCCCTCACTCCTCGCCTGGTCGCCCGGCACCGGCAACCCCGACGCCGTCCAAGGATTCACCGTCGCGTCCACCGACCGCACCGACGTCCTCGCGTTCTACAACACCGTCTACGCCGCCTCCGAGGATTTCGCCGCCAACATGGACTGGACCGGCAACGTCGCCTCCGGAACTGCCGGCACGACTAGCGCCGCCTTCAAGGACGATGTCCGCCGCCGCATCAACTTCTTCCGCGCACTCTGCGGTCTCCCGGCCGACATCACCTTCGACTCCACCAAGTGCGCCAAGGACCAGGCCGCCGCCCTGATGTTCTCCGCCAACAGCAACCTCAGCCACACACCGCCGACTACCTGGGCATGGTACACCGCCGACGGCGCCGCGGCCGCCGGCAACTCCAACATCGCCCTTGGCAACTACGGCCCAGACGCCATCGACGCCTACCTCCGCGACGACGGAAGCAACAACACCATCGTCGGCCACCGGCGCTGGATCCTCTATTCGCGTGCCCGGGTCATGGGCACAGGCGACATCCCGCCCAACGGTTCCTCCTACTACTCCGCCAACGCCACCTGGGTCATCGGCGACTTCAAATCATCCGCCCCCGCAGCCTTCGTCGCCTGGCCCAACCGCGGCTACTGCCCCTTCGACCTGCTGCCCGCACGCTGGTCGCTCACCTACCCCGGCGCCAGCTTCGCCGCCGCCACCGTCACCCTCTCGCAAGCCGGCATCAACGTCCCCGTCACCATCATCTCGAGGGCCGACAACGGTTACGGCGACAACACCATCGTCTGGGAACCCCAGTCGCTGCCCACGTCGATCACCGCCGACATCCCCTACACTGTCACCGTCGCGGGCATCGCCGGCACCGGCGTGCCGGCCAGCGTCACCTACAACGTGACCCTCTTCGACCCCGGCGTGCTCGGAGCGAGCGTCGCCATCTCCGGCACTGGCACTCCCGCCACGACCGGCGAGGTCTATGCCTTCAACACCATCGCCCAAGCCGACGCCTACGAGCTTCGCGTTTCCACCGGCAACACCGCCGCCTGGACCGAGAGCGCCGAGGATGACACCGCCGCCCTCATCCAGTCCGCCACCACCGGCAGCTACGCGCTCCGCAGCACGACCTACAAACGCTCCGGCAACAAAGCCTTCCACCTCGCACTTCCCGACTGGAACGACCAGAGCGTCGTGGTCCTGCGCGACCTCATCCCGACCGCTTCCAGCCAACTGCAGTTCTACGACCGCGGCTTCTTCGCCACCGCCACGACCACGCTCTCTGCCGAAGTCTCCGCGGACAGCGGGAACACCTGGACCAGTGTCTGGAGCCGCGAGGGCGTCGGACTTAGCAGTGCGAACTGGGACACCGACTTCCGCTCGCGCACGATCAGTCTCTCCGCCTACGCCGGCCAGCTCGTCCGCGTGCGCTTCGTTCTCCGCTTCAACAGTTCCGGAGCCGTCATCAGCGCCGACGACAACTGCGGTTTCTACGTCGACGACATCACCGTCACCAACGCCACCCAGCTCGTCGGCACCACAACAACGACGCTCCCCGGCGGCGCCACCGGCTTCACCCTTGATGCCACCACTGCCGGTGCCGCGCTTGTCGCAGGCAACAGCTACATCCTGCGTATCCGCCCGCAGGTCGGCACCCGCTGGTTCGGCGACGGCCCCACGAAGACCGTCACCGCAACCGCCGCCAGCGGTTACGCAGCGTGGGCCGCTGCCCAATCCCCCTCCATCACAGGCGGGCCGCTCGCCGACCAGGACAACGACGGTCTTGGCAACGCCATCGAGTACGCCTTCGGCCTCGACCCCAACCACGCCACACCCGCCGCAGGCCTCCCTGCGCCCACCCTTTCCGGAACAACGCTCCAAGTCTCCTTCGCGCAACCGGCCGGCGTCAGCGCCGTCTCCTACGGTGCCCAATACTCCACCGATCTCGTCACCTGGATTCCGATCTCCGACACCGGCAACGGCACCATCCACACCTTCAGCATCAACACCGCCGGTCTCACCCGCTGCTTCGTCCGGCACATCGTGAACATCGGACCATGAAACCGACTCCCCGCAGCACGACTCCTGTCGTGAGAACCGCACTGGCACTTTCCTGCACCGCATTGCTCGGTCTGGCATCCTGCACCCGGCACGAGACACAGCCTACCGAGAAAACGACTCCCGAGAAACCTGCGACACCGGCCACCGTCGAGCCAGCAGCCCCACCCCCGCCACCGCAACTCGGCGACGCCCCGCGGATGCCCGGCTCCGATCAGGAAGAGCCCTCCCACGACGTGAACAGCCAGTAAGCCCCTTCCCTCCGCAACCAGGGTTGCGACACTCGCGGTCGGCGATGGCCAACGCCGACCCACACCGCTCCGCGCGGGGCACCTTCCTCCGGTTGTTCCCGCGCACACTCCTCTTCGCCGGCATCGGGATCCGATGCGCGCCTGGCCGCACTGGATCGCGTAACCGAGCATCGGCGACTAATACGGCAGCCCCAGCAACGCGCTCTTGCCTCGCCACCGCCGCGTCTCAAGCATCCGCGCATGGGGCCCGCCGCGGGCTACGAATCCTCCAACTGCACCAGCCCAACCCCTCTTGCACTGCAGCATCTCCGATCCACCAAAACGATGAAAACCATCGTCGTCATCGAAGACGAACCGATCATCCGCGACATGCTGGTCCGCCATCTCGAGGCACTGGGCTGGCGCGTCCTCGAGGCGGACAACGGCGACGCCGGACTTGCCCTCGTTGCGACACACCGTCCCGCCGTCGTGCTCTGCGATCTGTTGATGCCGGGGACCACTGGTTTCAACGTCTGTCGCGCCATACGTGCCCGCCGCGACACGCTCGGCGATGTTACGATCATCGTCACCACCGGCAGCAGCTTCGCCACCGACCGCCGCAACGCCATCGAGGCCGGAGCCAACCACGTCCTCATCAAGCCGGTCAGCCCGAAACAAATCGCAGCCATCCTCTCGGCGATCCCCATTCCCGCCGAGCCCGTACCCGGCAACAGTGCCATGGCTCCTGCCGATTCCGCCCTCGTTCGCTTTTGGGGCGTCCGAGGCTCTATCGCCACCCCCGGGCCAGACACCGTCCGCTACGGCGGCAACACCACCTGTGTGGAAGTCCGCGTCGGCCAGGACATCCTGATCCTCGACGCCGGCACAGGTATCCGCCCATTGGGGGTCCGACTCCGTGAGGAGTTCGCTTCGACCCAGCTGACGGTTAACATCCTGCTCACCCACACCCACTGGGACCACATCCAGGGACTGCCCTTCTTCGGCCCTGCCCACGACCGCGGCTCGGTCGTGAACATCCTCGGATACGAAGGCGCCAAGCAAAGCCTCCAGAAGACCCTCTCCGCGCAGATGGACAGCGCCGTCTTTCCGATCGGCATGGACCAGCTCGCCGGAAAGATCGTCGTACGCGAACTCCACGATCTCGAGTTCCGTGCCGGCCGCATTCCCGTGCAGGCGCTCTTCACCAACCACCCCGGTGTCACACTCGGCTATCGGATCTGCACCCCCGGCGGCGCCGTAGTGTTCATGCCCGACACCGAGATCATGCCTTTCGATCGGCCGCGCCCCGCCCGCCCCGACGCCAGAACCGAGGCCAACACCGAGGACTTCAACAGCTACAAGAACCAGCTCATCATCGAATTCGCCAAAGGCGCCGAGCTCTTCATCTGCGACGCCCAATACACCCCCGAGGAGTACGAGAGCCACGTAGGCTGGGGCCACAGCTGCATCGACGACACCGTGCGCCTTGCCATCCAGGCGCAGGTCAAACACCTGATCCTCTTCCACCACGATCCGGCGCACAACGACGCCACCATCGACCGGCTCCTCACTGCAGCACGAACCCTCGCCACCACCCTCGGCAGCGACATCCGGATCGATGCGGCCACCGAGCGCGCCGAGATCACACTCCACCGCAAACCGCGCCCCTGCTGCCCGGCTGCCACCGCGGCAACCTAGGCCGTGGCCCGCAGGTCGCTTCTCGGAGTCGCCATGCCCTTCCGTGTCACCAAGCAGGAGCAGGCAATCCTGCTGGCTCTCGCCGTCCTGTTCATCCTGGGAACGATCGGGCTCTGGCTGATCTGAGCGGCGGCACCGCCTGCGCGCGCCATCGCCTCCACGAAACCAAGTCATCTGGCGCTACGCGAGGAGCCCGGCAGCCCTGCCACCGCCGCAATCCGCTCGGCTTCGTTCCATCCGTTTGCGCAGCAGCACCCGGGTAACCGGTGTTACCGAGCGCGCGGGCGCCCTCACGCTGGCGGCTACTTCTTGCCGTCGAGATAGATCTCTCCCCCGGCATTGCGGAATTCCTCGGCCTTCGCCTGGAGACCGGCTGAGACCGCCTGCTGCGAACCGAGGTGATGCTCTGCTGCAAATTTGCGCACGTCCTCGGTGATCCTCATCGAGCAGAACTGCGGGCCGCACATCGAGCAGAAGTGAGAGGTCTTCGCGCTCTCCTGCGGCAACGTGGAATCGTGGAACTCGCGCGCCTTCTCCGGATCGAGGCCGAGGTTGAACTGGTCCTCCCAGCGGAACTCGAAACGAGCCTTCGACATCGCGTTGTCACGGTACTGGGCCGCTGGATGCCCCTTGGCGAGGTCGGCAGCGTGCGCGGCGATCTTGTAGGCGACGACGCCGGCGCGCACGTCCTCCTTGTCGGGCAGTCCGAGATGCTCCTTCGGCGTCACGTAGCAGAGCATCGCGCAACCGTGCCAGCCGATCATCGTCGCGCCGATGGCGCTGGTGATGTGGTCGTAGCCGGGCGCGATGTCGGTGGTGAGCGGCCCGAGGGTGTAGAACGGCGCCTCGGCGCACCACTCCAGCTGCTTCTTCATGTTGTCCTCGATCATGTGCATGGGCACGTGGCCGGGGCCCTCGTTCATCACCTGCACGTCGAACTTCCACGCGCGCTGCGTGAGCTCGCCCTGGGTGAGCAGCTCGCCGAACTGCGCGTCGTCGTTGGCGTCGGCGATGGAGCCGGGACGCAGGCCGTCGCCAATCGAGAAGGCCACGTCGTAGGCCGCCATGATCTCGCAGATCTCATCCCAATGCGTGTAGAGGAAGTTCTCCTTGTGGTGCGCGAGGCACCATTTCGCCAGGATCGCGCCGCCGCGGGAAACGATTCCGGTCATGCGCCGCGCCGTCAGCGGCACGTAGCGCAACAGCACGCCGGCGTGGATCGTGAAGTAGTCGACGCCCTGCTCGGCCTGCTCGACCAGCGTGTCGCGGAAGATCTCCCACGTGAGCTCCTCGGGCCGGCCACCGACCTTCTCCAGCGCCTGGTAGATCGGCACGGTGCCGACGGGCACGGGACAGTTGCGCAGCAGCCACTCGCGCGTCTGGTGGATATTCCGGCCGGTCGAGAGATCCATGAGCGTGTCGCCGCCCCACTTCACCGACCAGCGCATCTTCTCGACCTCCTCCTCGATCGACGACGCCACGGCGCTGTTGCCGATGTTGGTGTTGATCTTCACGAGGAAGTTGCGGCCGATGGCCATCGGCTCGGCCTCGGGGTGGTTGATGTTCGCCGGGATGATCGCACGGCCGCGGGCCACCTCGCTGCGCACGAACTCCGGCGTGATCTCGCGCGGGATCGCCGCGCCGAAATTCTGCCCCACGTGCTGCCGGAAGAGCGAGTTGCGCGGGCCCTGCTCGGTCATCTCCAGCCGCTCGCGCGCGCTTTGCAGCCGCATGTTCTCGCGAATGGCGACAAACTCCATCTCCGGCGTGACGACGCCCTTCTTGGCGTAGTGCATCTGCGTCACGCATGCGCCTGACTTGGCGCGCAGGACCGCGCGTCCGGCGCGGTCGAACGGCTTGAGCGGATTGCGCTGGCCGGACTGCTCGGCCTGCTCGCGGTGCGTGGCGGAGAGGTAGCCGTCGTCCACCGGCTGAACGACGCGGCCGGCAATCGCCTCGGTGTCGGCGCGCTCGGCTATCCACGCCGTGCGGATCGCGGGCACGCCGCGCGTGACGTCGCCATGGAAATCGGGGTCGCCCCACGCACCGGCGGTGTCGTAGACGCGCACCGGGTCATTGGACGTCTCGGTACCGTCGGGCAGGCGCGTGGGCGTGAGCGCGATCTCGCGCATCGGCACGCGCAGGTCGGGCCGCGAGCCCTGGAGATAGACGCGGCGCGAACCTGTGAAACAGCGGTGCGCGGAGAATCCGGCGGAAGTGGAGGGCGTGGGCATGGTGACGGTGGTTGGTCGATCCGCCCACTCGTACCGCCGGGAAAACCTTCCCGGGCGGCCGGGCCTGTTTTCCCTTCGGCGCGACAAGGCGCATCAGGTTCGAAGGCTCGCGCGACGGATCGTGTCGCAATCTCAGCCCGGCGCCCCGGGCTCACCTAAACGAGGAGCGCGCAGGCAAGGGCCACGCACACGGTTTTTCAACCGCGAAGTGCGGCGCTGCACCGCCACACCACGGCTTTCTGGTTTGAGCTTCGCGCCCGGGGAGGAAGCCCACGCATTCCCACGATCCCACCACGGAGCCATTGCCCATATCGGAAAGCCGTGACCGCCACACGCAAAACGGCCGCGCTCCCCAAGGTGGAGAACGCGGCCGCATTATGCGAAAACTGCGGTCGGCTACTGCACCGCCTCGGACTGCTTCTCGCAGCCGATCAGCCGGTACGCCAGCGCGCCAAGCACCGCGCCGACTATCGGCGCCACCCAGAACAGCCAGAGCTGGCCGGTCGCCCAGTCGCCCACGTACACCGCCACACCCGTGCTGCGCGCGGGGTTCACCGAGGTGTTCGTGACCGGGATGCTCACGAGGTGGATGAGCGTCAGGCACAGGCCGATGGCGATCGGCGCAAACCCCTGAGGAGCGCGTTTGTCGGTCGCGCCGAGGATCACCAGTAGAAACATCGCCGTCATCACCACCTCGGCGAGCAGCGCGGCCTGCATGCTGTAGCCGCCGGGCGAATGCGCTCCGTAGCCGTTCGAGGCGAAACCGCCGGCGATGTCGAAGCCCGGCTTGCCGCTCGCGATGAGGTAAAGGACGCCGCCGGCGGCGATCGCGCCGGCCACCTGCGCCACGATGTAGGGCAACAGATCCTTGGCCGGGAACCGGCCGCCGACCCAGAGGCCAACCGACACCGCCGGATTGAGGTGGCAGCCCGAGATGTGTCCGATGGCGAAGGCCATCGTGAGCACCGTCAGGCCGAAGGCCAGCGACACACCGAGCAGCCCGATGCCGACACCGGGGAACGCGGCCGCCAGCACCGCACTGCCACACCCGCCGAGGACCAGCCAGAAGGTCCCGAAGAATTCAGCTCCGTACTTTTTCATGATTCGACACTTTGCTTGTTTGTTGTGTTGGGAAACACGGGAAAAACCGAAGCCCCTAGAAAAGCCACGCCGGAGCGTTTGGCAATCGGTCGTCGATACGTCCCACAGGCTCCGGAAGGTCGGGGTGGGTTTCCGAAAACCGGCGTACAATTCGACACCGAACAGAAGCACAATCCCCTTAGCGCCATGTACCTCACCGCCTGTTCCCTCCCCGAACTCCTGCCCCTCATCGCGCCCGCCGGGATCGGCGCAGAGATCGGCGTGCTCAAGGGCGAATTCTCCGCACAGCTTCTTCACTCCTGCGCCCCGCAACGGCTCCACCTCATCGATCCGTGGGAGGAGCAGACCGGCGACTACCGCTTCGATCTCTCCAACACAAACCAGTCCACCCAGAACGAACTCCATGACCACGTGAGGCAGACGTTCGCGTCGGAGATTGCCGCCGGCCAAGTCGTACTTCACCGCGAGTGCTCCAACAAGGCCGCACCCGGTTTCGCCGACGGCTACTTCGACTGGATCTACATCGACGGCGACCACACCTACAACGGGGTAACCGACGACCTCGAGCTCTACGCCCCAAAGCTAAAAGGCACGGGGCTCATCCTCGGCGACGACTTCATCAACAGCGCCTACTACATCCAGATGAAGTTCGGCGTCGTCGAGGCCGTGCAGGACTTCGTCCGCAAGCACGGCTACGAGTTTCTGCTGCTCACGCGCGACTGGCGTTTCATTCTCAGCAAGCCTGGCAACCCGGTGGCACAGGCCCTCATTCAGCGGTTTCTCGCCGTCAGTCCGTTCACCATCCACGTCGCGGGGCTGGAGAAACTCAACTACACGACCTGCGTCGTCCCGCTCGCACAGAACTCCGCGCGGTTCGTCCACTCCTTCAGATAGCCGAGGTCTCAGCACGTCGGCTGTTGCTCCCGGGCGGGATCAGCCCGTCGTCGCCTCGCCAGCGGACTCGTCCGAACCTCCGTTGCCGGCGGCGGGCGCCACAGGTTCCGACTTCGGCTCGCCTGCGGATGGCGGCATCTGGAGCCGCTCCAGCTCGCGCTTGGCCAGGCCGTACTCGATGAAGCCCACGATTCCCGACTGCACGCAGTTCTCGAACTCCCGCCGCGCCGTCTCCACGTCGCCGGCGGCAAGCGCCGCCTCACCGAGCGAGAAGTACGCCTCGCATTGCTGCTCCGTCGTGCGCAGGTCGAAGGTGTCGCGAGCGGCCTGCAGCAGCGCCGCACGGTCGATCTCCCCGAGGAGATAACGCTGGATGGGCGCCGGCCAGCCCGCAGTCCCCACGCGATGCTGTCGCAGCCAGACACTGTCTCCGGTTCTTTGGCGCAGGCCGGAGAGATGGGCGAAGATGGCCTCGTAGGGCTGGTTGGCGTCCTCGGGCTTCACCGCACTGAACAACGCCTCGGCCTCCGCAAAACGCCCCTCGGCAAAGCTGTGCACGGCCAGAGAATTGCGCAGGTAGTCGTCGTCTGGCGCCGCCTGCCGCAACCGTCTGTAGAGGGCATCCGCATCCGCTGTGCGGCCGAGCTTGGAGAGCATCCCGGCGCGATCGATCTGCCAGGCCAGAACCTTGGGCTGGAGCTTCAGCGCCTCGTCGAGATCCGCGAGCGCAGCCAGATAGCGGCCGGAGTTGCCGCTCTCGATCGCTCGCAGCCGGAGGTGTTGCGCGCGCATCGCGGTGTTGCCGTCGGCCGCCTGGATCCAGAGCGACTCGCGGGCAAACTCGCGCACAGCATGCTCGGCAAGCAGCGGGTGGATGAGCGGATCCATGCCCTGCAGCACTTCACCGGGCCGTTCCGGCTGCCGGGTGAGGTGGAAGTTCGGCATGCGCCCCTCATCGAGCCGCGCAACCACTGCCGCCGCCTCGGAGGTGGGCAGCACCAGCGGCAGACTGCCGCGCACAAACTCAACATCCGCGGGCGCCATGAACCCGCGCTGCGCCGCCACCGCCTTGCCGACAAGCAGCGCCAGCTCCCCAAGGCCGAGCCGCCTCGCCTGCGCGGCGAATTGAACCAGTTCGCGCAACTCGATCGCACGATCCTCGTCCACGACCCGGGTCCAAAGCCGACCGAACTCGGCGGCCGCCTCGACATCCGGCGCATACCGCGCGCCCGCCACAGGATTGATGCGGCAGAGCTGCTCCAACTCCATGGCGACACGCTTGCGCGCCTTCGGATCGAGCACCACAGGCTTGTTGTCGTCGCTGGCGACCGTCCCCGGCTTGAGCCCGGCCCGGCTCTGAAGCAGCGCCTCGAGGGCAAACCCATCGGCCGGCCAGTCGCGCACGATCTTCGCCAGCGCCGACTCGCGGATCCGTCGACTGTCGCCCCAGGCCTTCTCCCTCTCCCGTAGTTCGTCGAGCCGGCGGAAGGCCGTCCAGTGCGCGCGGGCCTGCTGGGTGAACCAGAAGAAGCGTTCCTGGATGTTCAGGGGCAACGCCTGCACGCCGACCGTGAGCACCATCGAGGCGCGAAACACTTCGCCGGACTCCATCAGCAGGCTGGCGTGCAGCATGAGCAGGCTGGAGTCGCGCGGGTCGAACTCGTACCACGCGTGCCAGAAATTCGGATTCCGCACCGTGAGCCGGTCGACCTCCTCGGTGGTGAGCCGCTCGCGGCCCTCGCGTTTCAGCTTGGCTAGCGCCTCCACGATATCCCGACGCAGCGCGGCCACACCGGGCGCCTGCTCGGCGGGCAGGTTGGCATACACGCCGAGGATGTCCTCCACCTCGTCGCGCCCCTCGGAGCGGACATCCTTCAGCGCCGTCCCGAAGGACTCGGCCGCCGCCGTCTCGACTGCGCTTGGCTTGGGCGCCGGGGCCGTCGTGCAGCTCGGCTGCACGAGTGCCGCCAGCAGCACCAGCGGGAGTGCGCAACGCGAAGTGAAGCGTCCGTCGTTCATGGTTGGGCTCCGCCGGGCGCGGCGACGACACGGCAGGGCAGCAACGCCGCGTCCTGCATGCCATGGATGATCTTCTTGTCGGGCGGACAGAACGTGGCGAGCGCGCCGCCCAGGCGCACGTTGCCGCCGGTGACGAAGTAGTACGGGCAGAGGCGCAACCGTCCCTCCTGCTCGTGCACATGGCCCTGGTCGTCGAAGATCGGATGCTTCTCGCGCCGCGGCTTGCGGTAGCGCTGGAGCAGGTGGAGGTGCGTGGGCGCGCGCTGGATCGCGGCCTCGAGCGCGGCCTGCCATTCCTCGCGCGAGCAGTCGCTGCCGAGGGTGACGCTGCGTGCGCCCCAGGCGGTCTCGTCGAAGCCGGAGATCTTCACGATGAGATCGCGCTCCTTCTGCGACGCCGCCGCAAGCTGGCGCCAATCCGAGATCGGCCGCCCACCCACATGCGGCGCATCGAGCACCGCGCTAGGCGGCAGCGGCGCGGGGTCGATGGCCCACGACTCGGGGATGAGCCCGCGCATCGTGCGCAACGCCGTGCGCGAAAGAGACTCGGCCCAGTAGTCCTGGAGCAGGTGATGGTGGAAGAGCGCCAGCGCGATCTTCTCCTCCTGGAACGGCCGCAACGGCGGCGCGATCGCCACCTCGCCGCCAGCCCAGGCCTCAAGCAGGTGCTGGGCGCACGCCACGTTGCCCAGGTCGAACAGCTCGAAGAAACGGTAGACGACGTCGATCCGCTCCGGCGCGCCCTCGGCGTCGAAATACACCGCGCCACTGAGAGGGAAGAGCTGTTCCGGTCGCAGGCAGACGATCCGGCGCCCGCGCAACTGGAGCTGGGCGGCGAGCCACTCCATCTCGGGCCGGTACGTCGACGCCTCCTCGCTGACGACGAGCGCAATGGTCGGGTGCGTCTTGCCGGGCGCCAGCGCCGCGAGCGCGGCGTAGAAGCCCTCGATCATCGCATCGCCCTCGCCGAGCACGCCGCCGTCGGCGGCGTAGAGACGGTTGAGAAATGCCGTGAGGCCGATCCCGCCGGGCACGGAATCGAGCTCGGTGAGCGCCCAGCCCTCGTCGGTGAGGAGCAAGTCGGGGCGGAGGACGGGCGGGAGCGCACCGCGCTGGCGGGCATCGCGCGCATGGGCGAGCAGCCCGGGCGGCTTGCCGCGGTCGAGGTATTCGGCGACCCAGGGCGCGTGGAGCGGCTTGTTGCGCAGCAGGTTCTTCCCGGCGTGCGAACGCAGGTAGAGGTTCTCCAGCGCCTGGTGGAACTCGAGGCAGGCGCGCCCGATCAGCTCAAGCTCGGCCGCCTGAGCGGGGTCGAGCCGCCACGCCGAGGGCGAGAGCCGCCACGTCTTCGCCTCGAAGAGCGGCTGGGCGTCGAGCGCGGCTCGTATGGCGGCGTGGGTGAGCATCGGGGAATTTCCGATTTCAGATTTCCGATTTTCAATTGGGACCGGAGGCGCCGCATCCCGCGTGCGCCCGATCGGCAATCGAGAATGGGAAATCGAAAATCACCTCAGTCATCCACCTTGATGTCCTTGTTGCGGTGGCGGGGGGAGCCGGCACGCAGCCAGCCGTTGACGAAGCGATCGAGGTCGCCGTCGAGCACGGCGTCGACGTTGCTCGTCTCCACGCCGGTGCGCAGGTCCTTGACCATCTGGTACGGCTGGAGGACGTAGCTGCGGATCTGGCTGCCCCAGCCGATCTCGCCCTTCTCGCCGTAGAAGCGCTCCATCTCGCTGCGCTGCTCGTCGAGCTTCTTCTCGTAGAGGCGGGCCTTGAGGACGCTCAGCGCGCTGGCCTTGTTCTTGATCTGCGAACGCTCGTTCTGGCAGACGACCACGAGGCCGGAGGGCATGTGCGTGATGCGCACGGCCGAGTCGGTAGTATTGACACCCTGGCCACCCTTGCCGGAGGAGCGGTAGACGTCGACGCGGATGTCGGTGTCGGGGATGTCGATATTGATCTCCTCGTTGATCTCGGCGATCACGTCGACGGCGCAGAAGGAGGTGTGGCGGCGCTTGTTGGCGTCGAACGGGCTGATGCGCACGAGGCGGTGGACGCCGCGCTCGGCCTTCGCATAGCCGTAGGCGTTCTCGCCCTTGATGAGCATCGTGGCCTTCGTGATACCCGCCTGCTCGCCGGACTGCACGTCCTGGAGTTCGACAGTGAACCCGCGACGCTCGGCCCAGCGGTTGTACATGCGGAACATCATGTCGGCCCAGTCGTTCGCCTCGGTGCCGCCTGCGCCGGACTGGATGGAGAAGATGGCGTTGTTGCGGTCGAACTGGCCGGTGAGGAAGGAGGCGATCTCGAGTTCGTCGAGCTCGGCGAGCATCGCGGCGACGCTGGTCTCGAGCTCGTGCTCGTACGCATCCTTCTCGGCCGTCGAAGCGGCCTCGACGAGCTCGAGCATCACGCCGATGTCCTCGACCTTCTTCTGGAAGGCGACGACGGGGAGCACGGCGCGCTTCATGCCATTGAGCTTGGCGATGTGGGCCTGCGCCCTCTCTTGGTTGTCCCAGAACGTCGGGACGCCCATCTGGTTCTCGAGGGCCTCTATTTCACGCTGCTTTTGTTCGCAGTTAAAGAAACCTCCACAGATGGCCGGCGCGCTTCTTGATGTTTTCGATGTGCGAGAAGGTTTCGGGAGCGATCATTGGAAAACCGGAGGACATGCACCCGCCCCCGGTGGCGCAACCGCGAAGTGCGCCACGGAAGCGAAACGGAGGCAGATGCGCCGCCATCTGGGCAACCGGCAGCGCATCGCAGGCCCGGCGACCTGACGGCGTCAACCAAGTCGCCCGGGCCACCGAGACCAAGAGGCCGCTCAGTTCTTCTCCTTGAAGACGATGTCGATCGCCAGCGCCGCGGCGATGAGCAGCGCGTTGGCCGCGCCGGACTCCTTCACCTCGATCACATAGTTGTCGGCGCTGGTGAACAGCTCGCGGCCAAGGCCGCCCCACTTCTTGGTGACGGTGCCCATCTCGCCGCCGTTGAGGTCGAGGAGCTTGAAGTTCCAGCCCTTCCAGTCGCCCTTCACCGTCGCGAACGGCTGGCCCTCGGCGCTGAGCACGTCGAACCCGCCGCCGATGGTGAACAGCTTCGCGCGCAACGTGCCAAGCTTCACGCCGGAGCCGTCGAACACCTCGACGCACGCCCGCAGGAAGGTGAACCCGCGCTGGAGCACCAGCATCGGCGGCTGGCCCTCGCCCGCCGCCGCCACCTCGACGCGCGTCGGCAGCATCTTCTTGTTCACCAGCATGCGCATGAACTTCATCCACCCGGAGATCTTCTCCTGGGCGATACCGACAGGCTGACCGTTCTCGGGATCGAGCAGATCGAAGGCATCGGTCAGCTTGAACATGCCGACGTGTTCACGGACGAAGATGAGGTGCCGGTCGAGGAGGTGCATGCCGGCAGTCAACCCGAGCCGCCGCGCCGCCCGCAACCACGAAGTGGATAGCGCCTCGTTTTTCGGAGCCGCCACAGCCGACCTGCCACGCCGGGCGGACACGCCGCGCCGTGGCGACGGCCGCCAAGGCCTTCGGACGCACCGCCGACCACGTGCCGACGTCCTCGGTCTGTCGGCCTCATGGCGTCTGCGCCGGCGAACGCGGCCGGCCGCTCAGCGCCCGGTGTGCCCGAATCCGCCGGCGCCGCGCGCCGTCTCGTCGAGCGCCTCGACCTCCTCGGCCGCACACATCACGACGGCGTAGACGCCCATCTGCGCGATGCGCTCGCCGCGTTTGAAGGCGAAGGGCTCATTGCCGAAATTCATGAGGATCACGCCCACCTCGCCGCGGTAGTCGGCGTCGACGGTGCCGGGCGAGTTGAGGACCATCACCCCGTGCTTGAGCGCCAGCCCGCTGCGGCTGCGCACCTGCACCTCGTATCCGGGCGGCACGGCCACGGAAAGCCCCGTCTTCACCAGCAGCCGGTCGCCGGGCGCGATCGAGCCGTCCATGTCGGCGTACATGTCGAAACAGCTGGCGTGCTCGGTGGTGCGCACGGGGAGCTTGGCGGTGGCGGTGAGGCGTTTGATGCGGAGTTGCACGGCGTGGTGTGGGTTGAGTTTGCCGCAATGTGGGCAGACGCCCCCGCCGCCGGCAATGCCGGTTTGCGGGAGAAACGGCGCCGCACGTGAACAGCCCCCGCCCTATACGGCTGTCCGCATACCGCGCGTCCATCGGCTCCGCCCCGTCTGCATCCGCCTACCCTCCCTGCGCCCGCCGTCCCGGAGGTTGTCACGTAGTACGTGACAACCTCCGGGGGCGGATCACGTTTCGGGAGCGACATGACCGGCGCGCGCTTGCCAGCAACGGCCGGAGGCTCCCAGTCTCTGGATATGCCCCTCCGCCGGTTGTCCCGCGCCGCCCTCTGCGCCGCAGTGTTCGCTGTCGTCCCCGCCTTCGCCGCAGACGTCCCCACGCCACCGCCGGACTGGCGCGCACAGGCGTCCGCACGGAAGCTCACGCCCACACAGATCGAGCGGCTCGAGCGCGACGGTTTCGTCGTCACACCGCAATCGCTCCCGCGGGGCTTCGAAGCGCTCAAGGGCGGGCAGGAGCCGGCGTTTCTCTCCTCCGACATCGCGCTCGAAGCCTTCCACGCCCTGCTTGCCGACTCGATGGAGGCGCTGGCCGTCACCCGCCGCGAGCCGCTCGCCGCCTATCTCGGCACGCTCTGGAAACATACGAACGCCGTCGCCGCGTCCCTCGCCACCGATCCCGTCGGCCTGCGCACGCTCCGCCACCTCCGGCTCACGCTCGGCCCGGCGCTCGTACTGCTCGGCCAGCCGCTCGACGGCGTTTCCGCCGAGGAACGCGCCGCCATCGACACCGAGGTGCAGCGCATCCGTGCCGGACAATCCGCCGAGCCGCCGGCCTGGCTCGCCCCGGCCAGCAAAGACCCGTCGCTGGCCGCGCAGGAGCGGATCGACTACGCCGGGATGAGCCCGGTCGGCTTCTACACGCGCACGCCGGAACTCGCCGACCTCTTCCGCGCCACGCGCTGGCTCCAGTCCGTCCCCTTCCGCGCCCGGATCGACCACGAGGCCGTCGCCGCCGTCCTGCTCCGTGACCAGACAAACACGGCCCCGCTGCCACCTGCGCTCACCGTCTGGTTCGAACTGCTGGCGCCCTATCGCTCGCCCGCGGTGAGCGACATCTTTGCCGGCAAGGATTTCTCGAATACCGACGCGACCGACCGGCCCGCCGCCGCGCGTACGGTCCTCGAAGGCCGCGCCGCCTTCGAGTTCGACCCCGCGCGGCGTTACCGCACCGGCAAGAATGCCGAACCGGACCGCCTCGTCCTCCACGTTCTCCCCGCCGGGCTCGACGCCGATCAGGATGCGCTCAACGAAGCCGTCGCCGCCACCCAGCGCAGGGAAGTGCTGCCGACCGGCCTCATCCTCGCCGACTGGCTCGGCTTCGCCGAGGCCGCCCCCCTCGCCCACGCCGCCGGTTGGATCACGCCGAAGCGTCCATGGGTTCCCGAGCCGTCCGCGCTCTCGCGGGATGAGGAGTTCGAGCGAAACTTCAACTACGAGATGTCCCTGCGCGGCGAGGTCCTCAACGCCCGCACAGTCTCCATCGCCGCCGCGCTGCATCCGACCCCGCACGACCATCTTCTCGCGCTCTGGCGCTCGCTCACGCAACCGCCCGCGCCGTGGGCGCCGGACTTCATGCGCCAGAGCGCGTGGCATTGGAAATCCGCCAACACCGCCCTGGCCAGTTGGGCACTCACCCGCCGCGCCTTCGCGCTCGAACAACCGGACAGCATCACAATCGATTTCGGCATCGACGACCCACCACCGCTGATCGTCGAGCCCGCGCCAGAATTCTGGTCGGCCTTCCGCACCGTCGCCGAGGTCTTCGAGCAGCGTTTCCAGCAAGCGGGGCTCCTCAGACCCTACAGCGGAGCCGAGCTGGATGAAGCCTGTAGCGCGTGGAATTCCGGCGACACCTCCGCGCTCGGTCGCCTTTACCTCATCGACCGCTGGTCGGCGCTCCTGAAGGTCGCGCGCAGCACCGAGCGACTGTGCCTGCGCCAAGGCGCGCACCTACCCGCCGATCCCGAGGACGCACGCCTCATCTCCTTCCTCTACGACAGCCTCTTCTTCGCCACCACCGGCCAAGGCGGCGGGTTCATGGGAGCCAGCGGCCAGATTCCGCCCGATCTCGCGCCGCAGGTTGTCCCGATCTGGAGCAACCCGACCACCCGCGCCACGTTGCATGCCGCCGTCGGCCGGCCGCGTTGGATGTGGGTGCTCTACCCGTGGGAAGGCCGCCCGGTGCTCTGCCGCAGCGCGGCGCTCACCTACTTCGAGTTCGCCGAGCCCGACGGCCACCGCGTAACCGACGCTGAGTGGAAAGCCCGGCTCGATTCGAAGACTCCGCCACCACCGCCGGCGTGGTTGGAAACGGCGCCGACCCCGTAGACACCGCATGCCCGGGCCGGCGGCGCGCTGCTCAGGCGATCCGCCCCTCCGGCCAGGCCCGCGCGTAGGCCGCGAGCAGCTGCTCGATAAACGCATCGTTCTCGGGCGGGAGGCGGCGGCGCGCGGGATCGGCATCGAACCACGCCAGCGTCCGGCGAATACCGTCCCGATACGCGATGCGCGGACGGAATCCGGGCACCACGCTGCGCAGCTTGGCGTTGTCGAAGACCGCGGTGTGCGACTTGTCGCCCAGCAGCGTGCCCTCCATCTCGGGGTTCCACGCCACGATCAGATCCGACGGGATGTGCACAAGCTGCGGCGGTGGAGCTCCGGCCGCAGCGGCGGTCTGGCGGTAGAGTTCGTCCCACGTGAGCGCCTCGTCGGAGGTGATCTGGAAATCCTCCCCGAGAGCCGCGGGGGCGCCGATGAGGCCGAGCAAGCCCTGGGCGAAATCCTCGGCATGGGTGATCGTCCACGGGCTGGTGCCATCTCCGGGAACGACCACCGGCTGGCCCCGCCGCATCCGCTCGATCGCGGTGAAGTCGGTCCATCCGCAGATCGGCAACGGGATCACCGTATCGTAGGTGAGCGAGGGACGAACAATCGTGTACGGCAGCTTCGCCCCGCCGGCGGCGCGCAACGTCCGCTCGCACGCGATCTTGTTTCGCGAATACTGCCAATGCGGATTCTCCAGCGACGTGCGCTCGGTCGTCGGCACGAAGCGGGCGGGCTTGGCGTAGGCCGAGGCGGAGCTGATGAAAACGTACTGCCCGCAGCGCCCGGCGAACAGCCGGAGGTCGCGCTCGATCTGCGCCGGTTCGAAGGCGATGAACTGCACCACCGCGTCGAAACGGTGCGCCGCCAGCGCGGCGGCGGCCGCGGCCTCGTCCCCGATGTCGCATGGCAGATCGCGCGCGCCGGCGATGCCGGGGCGGCCGGGTCGGTGGAGCAGCCAGAGTTCGTGGCCGAGTTGCAGCGCGAGCCGGCTGCAGGAGGTGCTGATGTTGCCGGTGTCGCCGACGAAAAGAAGCTTCATGGTCGAGAGGGGCTGGGGATGGACGCAGTGCCACTCAGGCGCGGCGGCGCACCGGCGGCAAGTCCCGGCCTGCGGCGATGCAAAACCGTCCCGAAAGCGTGACGTCCGCGTGACATTTTCACCGTCCCGCCGCTTCCGCATCGACAACGCCCCGGAGCCCGGCAGAAATCCCCGTAGTGAATCGACGAATCCTACTCCTGTCGTCCGAGCACACCGGTCACGGACACAAGAGCATCGCCCAGTCGCTGACCGCCTACCTCAACGAGCTCGACGGCACGGTGGATGTACGCACCGCCAACGCCTTCGACTTCTTCCCGCTCGTCGGCACCGCGGTCGAGAAGTCGTACATCCCGCTGATCACCCACGCGCCGTGCCTGTGGGGGCTGTTCTTCGCCCTGTCGCACCGGTTTCCCCGCGTGCTCAACTGGTTCTCGAAAGGGAGCATGGAGTCCCGTTTCATCGCGCTGGTGCGCGACTACCAGCCGGACCTGATCGTGAGCGTGCACCCCGGCTTCGTCGGCTGCGCGCTCGATCTCCTCGAGAAGCACAGCCTTAAAATCCCCTTCGTCTCCCTCATCGCCGACCTCGTCACCTTCTCCTCGCTCTGGGTCGACAAGCGCTGCCGCTGCACGATCAGCCCGACCGCGGAGGCGACGCAGATCCTGAAGGGGATGGGCATCCCGGCCGCGTCCATCGCGGAGCTCGGCTTCCCGATTCGCCGCCGTTTCGAGACGCCGCCGGAGGTCTTCGACCGCCGCATCGCGCGCCGCCAGGCGGGCGCGCCGCTGGGGATTCTCGTCTTCGCCAACGCCTTCCCGAAGACCCGCACGCGCAAGCTCGTAACCACCCTGCTCAGCATCGAGGGCGCGCGCGTCACCGTGATCACCGGACGCGACGACCGCCTGAAGGACTCCCTCGCCCGCGCCTTCGCCGGGCAACTCGGGACGCGCGTCGCGTTGCCCGGCTACGTGACCGACATGGAGCGACACATGGCCGAGAACGACCTGCTCATCACGCGCGCCGGTCCGAACACGCTTCTGGAAGCCGTGAGCTGCGGCCTCCCGCCGATCATCACCGGTCACGTGCCCGGACAGGAAGCGGGCAACCCGGGCTGGATCGAGAGCCACGGTCTGGGAATCGTCTGTCGCCAGATCCCCGCCCTTCCGGGCGCCATCGCCGGGCTGCTGGCCGACAACTCCCGCCGCTGGCTGGAGATTGCCGAAGCGCAGCGCCGCTACGCCTCCCGCGTCGCCGGCCGCGAGGCGGCGGAGCACCTGCTCAAGCTCGTCGCAGAACCCGCCGTCGCGCCCGCGTAACCATTCGTCGAACGCGGTTTCGTTCGCGTGTCTGCCGGCACTCCGGCCAGCGCCACCGGCTCGCCTACTCTTTCTCCTCGACCGCCATATCCGCGAGCTCGACATCGGCCTCGGCGAGGGCGACCGCCGGTCGGCGACTCCGGAAATACTGCACCGCGCGACCGAGCAGATCGTGGCGCATGATCGCCAGATAGAGGATCCACGAGAACGCCAGGCCGCAAATCACGTCGACGATCGAGTGCTGTTTCACCAGCACGGTCGAGGCGATGATCACGCCATTCAGCGCGAGGTTCACCGCCTGGAAAACGCGTCGGCCGGAGAGGCGCCCGTCCCGCTTCAACGCGAGATAGACCGCCATCGAGTCGATCACGTGCATGCTCGGATTGGAGTTGGTCGGTGTGTCCACACTGTAGAGCCAGCGGATCAGGTCGAAGTGCCAGCCCTGGCCCAGGCTCTCCAGCGCCGGGCGCAGGTTCTGACCGTTGGGGAACAGCAGGTAGATCCCATAGCTCGCGCCCATGCCGATGTAGAGGAAGAGCATGAGCTGCACGAACACCCGGGGATTGGCGAACCCGGTGTAGACGATCGCCGCCGCGATGTAGAGATACCAGAACAGGTACGGGTAGATACCCAGCGGCACGAAGGGAATGTGATCGTCCGCCGGCAGGTACATCACGTACTTCGCCACGGGCACGGCCTGTTCCACAAACTGGAACCCCCAGAAATACAGGGGATAGATCAGCAGAATGAGCAGGTGCCGGTGCCGGCGAAGGAAGCTGGGGGTCGGTTCGGGCATCGGGCGTAGCAGGTGAGTAGCAGAGGAGTTCCGCTCACTTCAATCCGGTTTCGCGGCACCCGCCCCCACGGACCTACGACACCGCGACCGGCGGCAGTCGCGCCGGCGGGCCCGGTTCCGAAAACAAACCGCCCCGCGGCTACGCGAGCCGCGGGGCGGTAAGAGGAGCGCCGGTCTGGCGCCGCGAGGATCGCGGCTGGACCGGCGCCACAAACGGAGAGCTCAGCGCTCGGCGCGGGCGGCGGCGTCGGCCTCGATCTGCTGGCGGAGCTCCTCGAGGGCGGCCTTGGTCGCGGCCTTCACCTCGGGCAGCGCCTTGGCGCTCTTCACCTTGGCCTTGCCGAAGAGGTAGAACTTGATCTTCGGCTCGGTGCCGGAACCGCGCACGGCGTAGTTGAAGCCGTTGGCCAGTTCGACGATGTAGAGGTCCTGCGCCGGGATCGGCTTGCCGTCGGCGTCCTTGATCTTCTCGCGGCCGAAGTCGCGGAACTTCGTCACCTTCACCTTGCCGAAGGCCTTCGGCGGCGACTTGCGGTACGAGGCGAGGATCTTGGCGATCTTCGCGGCACCGGCGGCGCCCTCGTAGTAGATGTTGCCGACCGCCTCGGTGTAGTAACCGTACTTGAGGTACAGGCCGTCGAGGTAGGAGGCGATGCTCTTGCCGGCCTTCTTGGCGTTGGCGGCGAGCTCGCAGAAGACGAGGCAGGCGGAGTTGGCGTCCTTGTCGCGCACGGTGTCGGTCGCGAGGTAGCCGTAGCTCTCCTCGCCGCCGAAGACGTAGAGCGTGCTGTACTTGAGGAGCAACTCGGCGCGAGTGGCGGCGTCGGTGGCGTCGTAGTCGAGCGCGATGCCGAGCTCGGCCATCATCTTCGCCTTCAGCTCGGCCTCGTAGTCGGCGAGCTTGTTGCCGATCCATTTGAAGCCGGTGAGCGTGTTGATGACCTTGATGCCGTGTGCGGCGCCGATGGCGTCCTGCAGCTGGGAGGTGACGAAGGTCTTGATGAGCGCGGCGCTCTTCGTGCCCTTCTTCGGGAGCACGCCGCTCTTCTTCAGGGCGGAGATGCGCGACTCGGCCAGGAGCGCGCCGATCTGGTTGCCGGTGATCAGCTCCATCTCGCCCTTGTCGTTGCGGACGGCGACGCCCATGCGGTCGGCGTCGGGGTCGGTGGCGAGGACGACGTCGGCCTTGATCTTCTTCGCGAGCTCGACGCCCATCGCGAGCGTGGGCGCGTTCTCGGGATTCGGCGACTTCACGGTCGGGAAACGCGGGTCGAAGCCGAGCTGCGCCTCGACCGGCGTGACCTTCACACCGAAACGCTTGAGCAGCGGAAGCGCGGCGACGGCGCCGGTGCCGTGGACGTTCGTGAAGACGACCTTGAGCTTGGAGCCCTTGAAGACCTTCGGATCGGTGAGCGCGCTGGCGATCGAATCGAGGTAGGCCTGGTCGGCGGTGGCCGCGAGGGTCACGACGCCGTCGAAGGACTTCTCGAAGAACTTCGCCACCTCGTCCCAGGCGACCTTCTCGACCTCGGCGATGATGCCCGTGTCGTGCGGCGAGACGACCTGGCCGCCGTCGGAGAAGTAGACCTTGTAACCGTTATCGTGGGGCGGGTTGTGGCTGGCGGTGATGACGACGCCGCAGGACGCCTTCAGGTAACGCACCGAGAAGCTCAGCTGCGGGGTCGAGCGCGGGCCGTCGAAGATGAACGCCTGGCCGCCGAGCTTCGCCCACGTGGAGGCGGCGAGCTCGCAGAAGTGGCGGGAGAAATGGCGAACATCGTGCGCGATCACGAAACGCGGGATGTCGTAGCTGCCGGCGGCGCAGAGGGCGGCCCGGGTGTAGCGGAAGAGGCCGATCGTGGCGCGCACGACGGTGAAGTCGTTGAGCACGTTGCATCCGACAGCCGGATGCGCCGGCGTGCCCTGCTCGCTGAGCGCGCCGATCTCGGCGGCGGCAGTGGCCTTGCCGATCGTGCGCCCGCGCATGCCGCCGGTGCCGAACTCCAGCGTGCGGTAGAAACGGTCGTTGAGCTCGGGCCACTGCTCCTTGGCGACGAGTTCCTCGATGGCGGCGCGGCCCCAGTCGGGCAGGAAGGTGCCGCTCAGCCAGGTGCGGAGGTTCTGCGCGGTGCTGGGGAGGATCTGGCCGGCCTGCTCGGCCGCGGCGATGGAGTCGATCGTGCTCATGGTGGTCTGCGTTTTCGTGGTTCGGGGGGAAACGGTGGGATCGCCGAGGACGAGCCCGGCGGCGATGGCGGGTCTGCTCTTCAGCGCGGCCCAGGCGGCGCGGAAGCTCGGCTCGTCGTCGCCGAAGAGCGGCGACACCTCGACGGCGAAGGGCGGCAGGCCGGTGGCGTCGACCGGGAGCTCAGCGCCGGCGGCGCGCAACCAGCGGGCGAACTGCCGGAGCTGGTCGTCGCGGCAGGTCTTGGGCGAGTCGACGCCCTCGGCGTTCTTGACCGGGCTGAAGTCGTCGGCGCGCGGCGCCTCGATGGTGACGGCGTTCTTGGCGAACGGCAGCGCGTCGAAGACGAACATCTCGAACTTCACGCCGTTGGCCTTCTCGGGCTTCACGGCGGCACCGTTGGCGTCGATGCACGGGATCTTCTTGTTGGCGCGGTGGAACGGCAGCGCGTCGTCGCCCTTGGCCATGCGCTCGATGAAGGCGCGGCTGAAGACGTGGATGGCGACAGAGCCGGCAATGAAGCGCAGCCGGCCGTTGGAAGGATCGACCTCGCGCTGGCGCTCCATCGGCAGGTCGCTGTACTCGACGACGAGGAGCTTGCCGCGCTGGCGGCAGAAGTGGCCGACCTTCTCCTCGGGATACGCCTTCGGGATCATCTTGCTCGACATCTCGGCGCCAGCGCGAAGGTGGAAGCCGATGAACGTCGGGTCGACGCAGCGCACGAGCGGGTTGTCGACCTGGAAGTAGCTGAGGGCGTCGATGCCCTCGCGGCGCATGATCTCCAGCGCGCCGCTACGGTCGAGGGCGCGCAGCGAGCCACCGTGGCCGTCGGGGCTCATCGCGATGGAGGACTTCGTTTCGAGGA
>Ga0209098_1000227_pt1 | contig 63710 bp, 53 predicted proteins | sample AD_JPNHW1_MetaG_FD_184429 | JGI IMG/M metagenome (GOLD analysis project Ga0209098, IMG submission 184429) | Active sludge microbial communities of municipal wastewater-treating anaerobic digesters from Japan - AD_JPNHW1_MetaG (SPAdes) (version 2) | ecosystem: Engineered > Bioreactor > Anaerobic...
CGACTTTTCCGGTGTCGGTGTCATAGCAGGCGGCACCGAGTTTGTCCGGTGCAAAGCTGATGCCGGTCAAAACGACCTGTTTCGGGCCGAGCCCGGAAAGCTTTTTTAACAGGGTCTCGATATAAGCGCGGTCGTAGGTGTCGCCGACAAACTTTTCACCGAGCATAAATGCCGCTTCGGTGAGGTTCGGGACGATCAGATCAGCTTTGACGCAGAGCTTGGCCATCCCGGCAGGAAAATCGGGCGAGAAGCCGCCGTATAAAATGCCGTTGTCGGCCATGACCGGGTCGATCATCACGATGCCGCTCCCCTTAAAGGAATCAAAGAACTCGCCCATTAAGCGCAATTGTTCAAACGAGCCGAGATAACCCGTGTAGATTGCGTCAAACTTGAGACCGAGCGATTTCCAGTGGGCGGCGATCGGCGTGATGTCGTCGGTGAGGTCACGATAGGTATAGCCGGTGAATCCGCCGGTGTGGGTCGAGAGTACCGCGGTCGGAATCGCCGCAATCTCGACGCCCGCAGCCGAGATGATCGGCAGCGCGACGGTCAGCGAACACTTTCCGAAGCAGGAGATATCTTGAATGGTAACGGCTCTTTTTTGTGCCATGGGAGACATTCCTTTCATGGAAGCCGAAAACGGCGTCATAATATCCATAATAATCCCGAACCTTCCGATTCGTGGGATTTATGGTATATTATACCGCAGAAACAGCAATAAATCAAATGAAGAGCAAAATGTAAAGGGTAAAACGTAAAGTTCAGGCGCTTTAAACAGAGAATCACCTCAGCATGTGCATATAAAGTGAACATGACATCCCTCCATAGAGGGGAATTTCCCGGATTTGTCACTGTACACTTTTAACTGCGAACTGTAACTGATTTGTCACTTTACATTTTACACTTTCAACTTTACACTGTTTCTATGTATCGGGCCCGCTATTTGAGCATGTACCCGATTGCGTCCGCAATGCCGCCCATCGAACGGAGCGTCTTTGCGATTTTCTTTTTAAACTGACAAAACATGTTCATTGCTTTCGGCGCGGGGCGATAGAATATCGCAGTTGCAATTCCGCTCACAACCGCGCCGATTGCCATGGTGCAGAGCACCTTTGCGAGTTTTTGATTCATATATCCTCATACCTCCGTAAGCGGTTTACCTGTATTTTGCGAAGATTTGAGGGTTTTTATTCCGCAGCTCAAACTTTATTTTTTGTTTCTATTTAAGATACGGGCGTAAATTTCGTTCTTTTTGACTCCGAGCTTTTTAGCGGCGTATTTTGCGGCGTCGGAGGCAGAGACTCCGATGGCGGTCAATTCGAGCGCGAACACAGCCGGGTCTTCGGTTTTCGTTTCGGGGGTGTTTTCGAGCACGATTACATATTCACCGCGCACATCTTCGTAACCGCTGCGAAAATCGAACAGTTTACCCGGGATGACCGTCTCATAAATTTTAGAGATCTCTTTGACGAGGACAGTGGGTATATCTCCGAACGAATCATACAGATCACATAAGGTCTTTTGCAGTCGGTGCGGAGCCTCATAAAAAACTACGACGCCTTCATAACCGGAGGCACGGGAAAGCGCGTCTATGCGCTCTTTGCCCGAAGCAGGCAAAAAGCCCTCGAACGAAAAGCGTTTTTTCGAAAAACCGGAAAGAGCCACCGCGCAGACGACAGCCGAAGCGCCGGGGATGACAGTGACCGGGATATTTTCTGTACGGCAGGCGGCAACGAGCTCACAGCCGGGATCGCTGACCGCGGGCATACCCGCATCGGTGACCAAAGCGCAGGACTCGCCGTTTTTCAAACGCTCTGTGATCTGTTTTCCGGCGATAAATTTATTATGTTCGTGATAGCTGACGACCGGCTTGGAAATTCCGAAATGCGAGAGCAGTTTTAATGTGACGCGGGTGTCCTCGGCAGCGATAAAATCAACTTCGGACAGCGTTTTCAAAGCGCGCTCTCCGATGTCGCCGAGGTTTCCGATCGGCGTCGCGGTGATAAATAATGTTCCGGCCATGCGCTCACTTCCTATATGTTTCATAGATGTTTAAGTAATCTTCGGTGGGTTTTCGGCCTTGGTAAAGAAAAAAATCGGATAGTCGGCTGAGTTCTCCGCTGCCCTTTTTACCCTCGAACAACACGAGAAACGGCTTTTTTTCGGAGTCATGCCGTATATATTGTTGACGGGTTGGGGTGATTCCGGACGCTTGCAGGAGAGTTTTGAGTTCTTCGGCCCGATCGGGCCGAATACAAACTGTCAGGCGGCCATTTGATTTTAGCAGATAGGATGCTGCTTTGCAGATGTTGTCGAGGGCAGCGGTTTGGTCGCTGCGAGCGAACGCCCGTTCGGGATTGGGGCTGATTGTTCCCGCACCGACCTGATAAAAAGGCGGGTTGACCGCAATCAGATCAAACCACGAGGGAGAAAACAGAGCTTTATAATCGCGCAGGTCGGCGCAGAGCACCGAAACATGGTCTTCGATCATGGATAACAGCACACCTTCGCGCGCGAGCTCGGCGGCTTTAGGCAGCAATTCAAGCGCGGTGATATTTCGGCAGTCCCCGTCCCGCGCCCAGAGCAATGAGACGATGCCGCATCCGGCGCAGAGGTCAAGGGCGAGTTCGTTTTCCCGCGGTACCGAAAACCGCGCCAGTAAGAAGGCGTTGACGCCGTAAGTAACGGTTTTGTCCGAACAGACGAAAATCGAGTCGGAGAGAGGTTCTCTTCTCATTTTACTTCATAAACCAAAAAAGGGCCATACGGCCCTCCAGCAGATTGAATGCGCTGAAAGTCCAGGCCCCTTTTTCAGGGTAAATCTTATTGTTCTTTGGGGGCATTGACCGGGCAAACACCCGCGCAGGCGCCGCAGGAGATGCATTCATCCGGGTTGATGACATACTTTTTGTCGCCCTCTTTGATGGCGCTGACCGGGCATTCGCTCTCACAGGCGCCGCACTTGATGCATTCGTCACTGATGGTATAAGGCATGTTTTATGTTCCTCCGTGTAAAGTTTCGGGCAAAAGCGAAATTTTATCCGCAAAAGCCCGTTGGGCGGTTCCCAACATCATATTTTAACATAGTTTAATGAAAAATGCAAGATAAAAACCCGAAAATTGTGGAGATAATCCGTATAAATTAGATAGAGTTTTAATCCGGCACGATTTCCGCACTCACCCCCGTGTACAACAATTTTTCCCTCTTCACGATTATTTCTTATTTCAAATAAACCCGCCCCGCCGGAGTCAAACGGCGGGACGGTTTCGGAAAGCATTATCGGAATTATAATATAATATTGATTCAATGATCCGAGAGTTCTTCGAGTTCTTTGGGGACTTCTTCGCGCGGGGGACGAGCCGGGCGAAGCAGCTTGACGTCCGAGACGCTGTATTGCTTGGGCAGGACGTCGGGTGTGCGGTCGAGCCGCACCTTGACGGTACTCTTCAGCAGCGAAGATTCGGTGACGCAGCCCGTGCCGTCGGGCGTATCGACCGTGGAACCGGGGCGCGGCGTGATTTTCTGGAGATCCTCATAGGCGTTCTGCTCATATTTGAGACAGCACATCAGCCGCCCGCAGGCGCCGGAAATTTTGGCGGGGTTCATCGAGAGCCCCTGTTCCTTTGCCATCTTGATCGAGACCGGTTGGAAATCGCTTAAAAACGTGGCACAGCAAAACGGCTTTCCGCAGACCCCGAACCCACCGAGCATCTTGGCCTCGTCGCGCACGCCGATCTGGCGCAGCTCGATTCGGGTGCGGAAAGCCGAGGCGAGGTCCTTGACGAGTTCACGGAAATCGACGCGGCCGTCGGCGGTAAAAAAGAAGATGATCTTGCTGCCGTCGAAGTTGTAATTGACCTCGATCAGCTTCATCTCGAGTTTGTGGTTGGTGATCTTCTGCTCGCAGATTTTAAAGGCGTCGGCCTCTTTTTTTCGGTTTTGTGCGTCTTGTTTGGCATCGGTGTCGGTTGCGATTCGCACAATTTCTTTTGTGGGTTCGACGTTTCCGCCGGGTTCGAAATCGAGCGCATCGGTGGCGGCTTCGCCATACTCGGGGCCATGCGCGGTCTCGACGATCACGTGGTCACCGCTCCTGACCGGCAGGTCTCCGGCGAGAAAGTGATAGACCTTTCCGCCGTTTTGAAAACGCACTCCTGCGTATTTGGGCATATCTATTTCATCCTTTCAAGTAAAACGGACATTAATGATGATGTCCGAACTGTTAATCGTTATGCAGACGAATCTTTATGAACGCATTTGGGCTGCCAGCAAAAGCATGATCGCAGTCATGCTGCCGTTGGCATCGAGATAGTTTCTGCAGTCGTCGATGGCATCACAAATTTTGACAAGACGGCCGGTTGAGATCTTGAGTTCAAAACCCTCCGGTACGCCCGCAGCCGCCTTTTTATTTTGTTTGGCGGAGAGCGCCGAGCAGGTTCGGTCAAACAACAGGTCCAAAAACTCGGTGATCTCAGGGCGCTTGCGGCTGCACAGTGACTGCAGCAACAGGTTCAATTCATAGGAACCCGGCGTAATCGATGCCTCCAGAATGGATTTGATAAGGCTGATATCGGCGGCGAAATGATCGTCTGTAAGATATCGAACGGCTTTCCCGATGTTTCCGCCGAACAAAGCGGCGGTCTCCCCGGCTTTTCCAAGCCCGCAGTTTGCGTCTTTGGCGACAAACGGAGCCGCAATTTCAGGGTCGACCGGAGTAAGCAGAAACTCGGTAAGCCTCGAACGAATGGTCGGCAGCAGTTTCGCGCGCGACGGCGAGGTCAGAATGAACAGCGTGCGCTGAGGCGGGTCTTCCAGCGCTTTTAAAAGCGCATTTGAAACTTCGGGGCTGACGTCCCAGGCGTCTTCGATAATATAGACCTTGGTCTCGGCTTCGTTCGGGATCAGATAGAGTTCGGATTTGAATTGAGGAATATCTTCCTTTTTTTTAAAGGCTTCTGCATCGTTATAAATGCGAATGTCCGGGTGCGACCCGGACTGCGCTTTTTTACAACCCGTACAAACTCCGCAGGGCTTGTCTGCATTCCTGCAGACGGCGGTTTCCGCAAGCAGCCGCGCAAGCATTGATTTGCCGGTTCCGCTTTCGCCGGCGAGCAAAACCGCGTGCGGCATTCTGCCCGAGGCGACGAGATGTTCGAGTCGGGAGACGGTCGCTTTATTGCCGGCAAAATGTTCGGCTAACATTACATTTTTTCAAAGCGTTCGATGTTCAGAACAAAGACTGTCGCACCGCCGATCGAGACCTCTATCGGAGCCGAGCCGGTGTTCATCGGAGCACCGGAATAGACGGTGGTCGGCATGGAGCTGGGCAGCACGGTCTTGCGGCGTTTGCTGTATTTACCGATAATCGAGATGATTTTATCGACGTCGGCATTTTCCGCGCCGATCAAAAAGGTGGTATTTCCGGCCTTCAGAAAACCGCCGGTCGAGGACAGTTTGGTGGTGAAATAGCCCTCGGAGGTCAATGCCGCCTGCACGGCGGAACTGTCGTCGTTTGAGACGATACAGAGCAGCAGCTTCATGGGGTTCTCCTTTCAAATATGGGATATGCGGAGGTTCGACTCGAATTCGGAAGTAATGCTTTCTGCTTCGTGTTAAAATCCCAATTATCTAAAACTGCCGCGGCAATTTTGATTTTCGTTATAAAAATGGCCGCACAGAATCGGTTACGAAACTATTTTAGCACATCTATGGCAATTTTTCCATAGGTTTTTAAAAATTTGACGGTTTTGGCGGTGATCAATTCCCCGCAGCACAAAACTGTTCGGCATGGCGGGCAGATACAGACGCTCTCGGCGGCGATTTTTCCGACGGAATCGTTGATTGAAACTGTGTGAGACGGAGCAAAACAGGCCTCCCGCGGAGTGCGTTTCATTTTCAAAAATTCCGGCGGCGCAATATCCCGCTTTTTCGGCCGCAAGATACGGCAGACCGCGCCGAGGCGCTCGAAATCGATCTCACGGTTATACGGCGAGCAGAGCAAAACCGCACAGTTGTCATCGGCATATTCGGGCGAGATTGCGGCATCGTCAAGGGCTTTTGCGGCGTTTTCGCAGCAGAGCACCAGACGAGTCGGATCGTCGTTACGATAAAATAAAGCGGGAAACTGAGCCCGGAAAGTATTGCAGAGGGTCGCTGTCGCCTGCCAGCGGTCTTGATCGTCTTCCAGTGATGCCACTGCGTTTTCCGCGGAGAGAGCGATCAGATACGACGGGCTGGTGCTGCCGAACAGGCGCATTCCGCTGCGGACTTTGGCGGTCTTTTCTGCGTCGGAAAGCAGAACAGCCGCGGCTCCGGTCAGCGCGGGCAGAGTCTTATGCAGCCCGATAACGCAGGCATCCGCTCCCAATGCGATCGCGGACGGCAGACCGATTGCCGGAAAATGCGCGCCGTGGGCGGAGTCAACAAGCAGCGGGATGTGTTTTTTATGACAGGCAGCGGCGAGCTTTTTATAATTGAGCAGATTGCCGAAATAATCGGGTGATGTCAGAAAGGCACCGTCGGCATTGCGGGATTTCGATAATGCGTCGCCTGTGTCGGCTGCCCAAATCGGTACAAGGCCAAGCAGAACCAGCATGTTGACGAGCGCCCGGTGGCTGTCGCGCAGCAGCAGGATTTTATCCCCTGTTTTAAAGTATGCGGCACAGAGCGCCTGTATTCCGAGTGTGCTGCCGCCTGTCGAATAAAGCAGCGCCGGCACATTGTAGACCGCGGCGGCTTTTTTCATCGAGTCGGCGAAAAAGCCGGTTTCCTCGTATAAATCGCCGGTACGGGCAGTTTCGGTCAGGTCAAATTTGATTTCCGAAACTCCCTGGCCTTTATGCCCGGGCATGCAAAAACGCGCGAAATCCGCGCCAATATAGTTTTTCAGTTCCTCATAAATAGGTTTGTTCATAAACTTGTGAGTTGTGAGAAGCTTTTATTTTTACGGCCTCCAACAGTCCTCGATGACTTCACGCAGAACCTTAACGGCCTTCGCGGGTCTGCCGGGGTCGCCCATCAGAGTATAGACATCACGGAAGATGATCTCGATCTCGCACCCCCGTGCCTTGGAAAGGGTGTCTTTCATATATTTGCGGTAACCGTCTTCGTCAAACACCGGATCGACGCCTAAAAATTTCGGCGACGGCTTTCGGGAATAGATCACTTTCGTGCCCCTCAGCGCTTCGCCCATAATATCTTCGTCGCACCAGGCCGAAATCGAGACTTTGCGCATATTGGGCAGATTTTTCAGACATTTGTGCCAAAGCGCATGAACCGGTTCGCAGCAGCCGTAATAGACCAGACCGAACCGCTCTGCGATTTCGGCGATATACGGATAGACGAACTCGGCATACATATCGGGGGATATGGCGAACGATTCCTGCGAGTTCACGTTTCCCCAGACGTTTTTGGCCATGGGCTTGCCGTCCGCGGGAATTTTCAGCTCGTCGGTAAAACCGTAACTGCCCGCTCCGGCGTAGTTGTTGCCGTTATCGGGCGTGAACAGCTTTTCTCTCTCCAACCAGTCGATGAACCGCAGCATGTTGTCGTTGAGATAGCGCATCAGTTGATGCACTGCATCGGGATTGTCGGCAAGTTCGTACATCCACTGTTCCATGCTCAGCAGCTGAATCACCTTGGCGGTGTGCATGTAATACCAGACATGATGGCGGTTGGTCGGCACGCAGGGCAGAATGTCTCCGATCGCTTCCCTGACCGCCGCGAGTTTATCGGCAAACCGCTTTCGGTCAAAATTGAACTCAAACGGTTTCAGTTTATTAAAATCTTTTTCAAGCGATTTAATCGGGTAACTGAATTCATAACCCACATCGCGCCCCTTTGTATCGGTGGCATGATGAATTTGAACCGGCACGCCGAATTCCCGGCATTCGACATCCATATAAACCTCGAAAACACCCGGCACCACAATGTCGTCGTCGATGCGCTCGTGTTGTAAAATCTTCGAAAGCAGCTGCCGTTCCAGATCCGCGGCGAATTTCCCCTCGCATTTCATCTCCGGTAAAAAATCGCGGCCGAATGAACCCTGCTCCACCACGATCAGCGGCTTGACACCTTTGACCGCATTGTGCGCATACCATTGTTTTGTGCGCTCGGCCATCACCGGCAGCGCAGCATATTCGGCCTGCTTCTTGGCCAGTTCCCTTAAATATGCTTTATCCTTTGCGGAAATATAAAATTCGTCCAACTTTAAACACCCCCGCTCTATTATAAAGGCAACCGTGTGTCGGGTCAATAGAAATTTCGGCATTTAACAGTTGGCCTTAAATGAGTAGAAATGGAAATCGAAAGCAGGGTGCGGCATCCCTTACGCGCCGTTCAAAAAAGCAGAGAGAGATTTTTATTCCGTCTCCGCGATGGTTAGAGTATCATCGATATCACTTTGCGGCATAAGTCGAGCCCGAAATATGTTTTATCTTTTTCTTTCTATGCCCCAGCACGAAAATGCCATTAATAAAATCAAGACGACCTGAAACCATTCGACCGCGGTCTCATAGAGAAAAAACGAGCAGAATAACGGATAACACATCCCTGCGACCACCTGGACCGGTGTGAACAGCACAATATCTCCGATCCGGAATGCCGATTGTGCCGCACCTACGGAGGCCGCGCCCGTCAGCAGGTAAAAATATAAAAACGGCGAGACGAAAATTTGCGCGGAAATCGTTTGGTTTTGTTTGACCAATATATTCAGCATCACGACGCTGAGTCCCATCATTAGACCCGAAAACACGCCGAGCATCGCAACTCTGCGTTTTTTATCCATCTTTTTAAACAGGAGCGGAATCAGCAGCGTCAGCGGCGCCGCCAGAAGCGAATAAAGATAAGTCCGGTTCACTTCGCCCGAGGTATCGGTCAGATGAAAGCTCAGCAATGCAATGGAGCCGGCAATCACCAGCCCATAATGAATATCCGAACGGAAGAGTTTCTCTTTTAGGAAAAAGTGTGAGAGCACCACAGTCAAAGCGATGTTGAACCCCGATAACGATGAAATAATGTGGGGGGCAAGTTTTTTCGAAGCGATGACCAGCGGCACCGCCGAAAACGCATAAGCGACAACCATTCCGGCTGCCCAAATCAAAAACAGAGCCTTTGCGTTATCCGGGCGCTTTTCGCTGCGTACCATCCAGCCGCTGCCCTTCTTTTGCAGGACCGTGCCCGCCGAGCCGAGTACCGAGCTGAGCAGTGCCATTAAAATATAAAAGATCCCTGCCGCCCCCTCTATGCCTTTAATATGATTCCGGCGGACCAGTATATATTATATAACTTTTTTATATGAAAAACATGCGATTGAATAATATAAATGAAGTGTCGGCTATGCCGACATGAAGCATCTCGCTGCGGCAAGAAATGAAGTATTTTTGTTTAACAAAAACATGAAGTGAAGCGTTCCTAATGTGTCCGCAAACACACTTCACTGCCCACGCGCACGTTGCGGGGTGGTAACTTCATGTCCGAAGGACACTTCTTGTACCAACAGGAACGCTTCATTGAAAAAACACTTGCCGAAGCAAGTGTCTTTTTTATGGTGGGCGCTAACGGACTCGAACCGCTGACCATCCGCACGTCAAGCGGATGCTCTACCAACTGAGCTAAGCGCCCAAAGCCGTTCCATTTTAGCATAAGGGAATCAAGAATGCAACCCTTTTTCAAATTTTTTTTCGTGAATGTGTTTGACAGTATCCTAAAAAACGGATTATAATGTAAATGTCTTTTTTGTCGTATTAACGGAGGCGGCTTATGAAAAAGAGGTCCATGTGTTCCTTATTTTTTGTACTGCTTTTAGCGGGCTGCGATGCTGTCAGCAGTTATACGCCCGCCATTATCAAATCATCCCGGATTGAGTTGTCTTCGGTTCCCTTGCTGTCTTCTGCAAAAAACAGTTCCGAAGCGGCCCGGTCCGAACCTTTCATTTCAAAGGCCTTTTCAAATGCCGTGCCAAAAACTTCTTCCCAAGTCGGTTCCCGCGTTTCATCGAATACGGTTTCCGCCGTTACAGCGGACAAAAATATAGAGGTCCTTTCCCTGACTTCGCCGATTGTGCGCGGGCAGGAAGCCTCAGTCGCTATAAAAGGCAAACCCGATATCGAATACACCATCAAAGTCATCTATAAATCCGGTCCCAGCTCGGCAAAAGGGCTTGAACCGAAGATCTCCGAACCGAACGGAACCGTCACATGGACCTGGAAAGTCAGTGCCCGGACCTCGGCAGGAAATTGGAGCATTGAAATCTCGGGTGGTGAAAGTTCTGTCACTGTGCCGTTCATCGTCACTGAGTGAGTCGTTTTAAAGGAGTAAAACTCGCGCGTCAATCTGTGCGGAAAGAGTGGGGACACCCTTGCCGCTCCGCATGCAAAAAACAAAACCCGCAGTCTATATACTTCGGGTTTTTCGGTAAATCAACAATTCTCTCTCACTGCTTTTTCGATTCGCGCTTTTTCGGCGGAAGTCAACGGGCGCAGAGGGCGGCGGCAGATGTCGCAATCCATTACTCCGAGTATTTTTGCGGCGTATTTCATACCCGGCAGAGTGTTGGCTTCGACGGTTGCCTGCACCACGTTGTTGAGCCGAATTTGTTCCATATAAGCGGCTTTCATGTCGTTTTTGCCGAACAATCTCTTAATTTTAATAAACTTCTCGGCCTGGAAGTTCATTGAAGTTCCAATCGCGCCGTCAGCTCCTGCAGCAAGCGCATAGGCAAAGCACTCATCCATTCCGCTGTAAATCGGCTTTTTTACAACCTGCTTGATGCGGTCGAGGATATAATAATTCGGTTGTGTGTATTTCAAGGCATAGACCCGCTCGTCTGAAAGCAAATCACAATATTGATCCAAACTCATCGCGCCCTGAGTGGCTAACGAGTATACCATGATTTTCAAGCCGCAGGCATCGGCGATATCGATGTAATAATTTTTGATCTCATCGGGTTTATAGGGATAATAAAACGGTGGGACTGAAGCAACTGCGTTCGCACCGAGTTTCGCGGCGTATTTGGCGAATCCGATGGCATTGTCGACGCCCGGAGAACCGATGTGCGCCACGATATGCGCACCGTCTGCGGCTTTTACAGCAGCTTCGAGCGTCTTGTTGCGCTCTTCCTCAGTCAACAAAACAAATTCGGCGGAGCTCCCGCCGGTATAAAGCCCATCGGCGCCTTTGTCAAGAACGCTGCGCACGAGTTTTTTCAGAGCGTCGTAATCCACGGAATAATCGCTTTTAAACGGGGTAAAAATCGGAACCAGTATTTCGGGATTTACTTTTGACATCATATAACCCTCTTTCGTGAGTTTCTTGTGCCATTCTACCTCTTCGGGCTGCCGCTGTCAATGTTGCAATTTTCGTCCGCCGGTGTTACAATATGCAGGCATACCCAAGAAGGAAATCGGGGGAGATTTTATGAGAACCGGCAAAAAAAAGCCCGTAAAGAGAGAAAACGGCGAATTTAAAACTTTTATCAAAAAACGGTGGTTCTGGCTGTTTTTCCCGATCGCCGTCATCTATATGGAAATCGTTCTTAAGATTGCCGATTATCAGAATCCGCTCAATATCGGTCTTTTCTTTATGACATTGTTTTCGCTGTCGATCGGTTTTCTTCTGACGATGCTCTGCACGCTGTTTTCTCAAAAAACCAATCTGCGGATCGCACGGTTCATCAGTATTTTTCTTTGGATCTGGTTTTCAACCCAAGCCGTCTACCACACGATTTTCAAAACTTTTATGGTGATCTATTCGATCCAGGGCGGCGGCGACGCAATCACAAACTTCTGGAAAGCCGCGCTCAACGGTATCTGGAGAACGTCTCCGGTCATCATTTTGCTGTTTGTCCCGTCTTTGCTGCTGATTCTTTTCGGAAAAAAGTTCTTGCTTCCCCGCAAGACCAACTGGCGGTTTTCTCTGCTGAACGCCGGGGCCTCTGCGGTCTTTTACGGCCTCGCGGTTTTGATTGTTTTCAGTTCCGACACCGGCGACATCTCAAGCAAATTCATGTATTTCGATTCCTTCAATCCCGATCTTACGGTCAACCGCTTCGGCCTTCTGACCACGACCCGGCTCGACCTCAAACATACGCTGTTCGGCTTCGAGGCACAGGCTCCCGATGACGATCCCCGCGATACTTCCTCTGCCTCATCGGGAAGCACAGCACCCACCCAAACCGGTTATGAAGATCAGGTTATGGACATTGACTGGGCGTCTTTGATCGCCAACGAGAAGGATGAAAACCTGCTCAAGATGCATCAGTATTTCTCCTCGCTGACGCCAACCAAAACGAACGGGTATACCGGCCTGTTTAAAGGTAAAAATTTAATTTTAATTACCGCCGAGTCCTTTTCGCCCTACGCCATCGACCCCGTCCTGACGCCGACGCTGTATAAAATGCAGCAGCAGGGTTTCAATTTTACCGACTTTTATACGCCCGGCTGGACAGTCAGCACATCGGACGGCGAATATGTCGCCAACGTCGGATTGATTCCGAAATCGGGCGTTTGGAGCTATTACCGTTCCGCGGATAACTTCATGGCGTTCAGCATGGCCTGCCAGTTCCGCCAGCTCGGTTATTGCGCCTACGGCTATCACAACAACACCTATACCTTCTATAAACGCAACCTGACTCTGCCGAACATGGGCTACATCTATAAAGGTCTCGGAAACGGGCTTCAGGTCGAGCGCTCCTGGCCGGAGTCCGACCTTGAGATGATGGAGAAAAGCGTTGACGAATATATCAATCAGCAGCCGTTTCACGTATTTTATATGACGGTCAGCGGCCATATGGACTACACCTATTACGACAACGCCATGGCCACGAAAAACCGACAGACGGTCGAAGATTATTACGGCGATTCGGTCTCACTGCAGGTCAAAGCCTATCACGCCTGCAACATCGAGCTTGACAAGGCGATGGAATATCTGCTCAAACGGCTCAATGAGGCCGGCATTGCGGAAAACACGGTCATTGCGATCAGCCCCGACCACTACCCCTACGGGCTGACCGACGAACAGATGGACGAACTTTCCGGTAAAACGCTTGAAAAGACTTTTGAACTGTATAAAGGAATCTTTTTGCTGTATTGCCAGGGTCAGCAGCCGGTTACAGTCGACAAGCTTTCATGCAGTATGGATATCATTCCGACGCTGTCGAACCTGTTCGGATTAGATTATGATTCCCGCCTGCTGATGGGGTATGACATTTTCTCCGACACTCCCGGTTTGGTTATTTTTTCAAATTACAGCTGGCTGACCGACAAGGGCGTTTTCAACGCCAAGACCCAGACCTTCACACCCAATCCGGGCATGACGGTCGATGAGAATTATGTAAGCGCCATGTCAAAAATCGTCTCCCGGAAATTTATCTATTCGACCAAAATCCTCGATTACGACTATTACCGGGTAATCTTCGGCGCGGATAAAACCTCAGCAGTCAATCCGATCCCGGGTAACGACGATAACTAAAACAGCTTTTCATGTAAGATGGTGAGTTTCCGGCGTAAAGCGATATTCCCGAAATTATCGGCATAAACAAAATCTCTTTCCCGTCTTTGCGTTTTTTACTTTAAACTATACATTAATAAATCCCGCCCGTAAAACCGTGATAACCGGTATGCGGACGGGATTTTTAATAACTAATTTATGATGAAAATTTCGTCTTCACCGTTTCCAGCTCGGTGGGATCGGCGTTTTTGACTTGATACCAGCCTCGCGCGTGCATCTGGTTGAAAATATCCGATTGGATATCATGTTCTTCGTCCAGCAGAGTCAGCAGGCTCGAGCGCAGCTCCGTGTTGACGCATTCGCCCGCGTAATAGTTGTAATTCGCGGTAACCTGTTTCTCGGTATCCAGAAATTCCGCAAGATAGTCTTTATCGGTCATAGTCTGAGCCTGAGTTAGGGTACTCGGCATATCGTTATCCTTTCTATCCCAAAAATTTTCTCAAGGTGTCATAATGTTTTTGATGGCTGTCGGCCATCGTGGTAAAATGCTGTTTAATTGACGGATCGGTGCAGGCAGTCGCCGCCGCACGGCAGCGTTTGACAAGGAGCTGCTCGGTCCCGAGCTGTTCGTCGAGCGCGCAGAGCTCCTTGGATGTCAGAGATGTGGTCATATCAGTTCCCCTCAATTGAATTAGCGCTGATTCGGGTTTTGGCCCCAAACCGTTTTGCACATGAAAATTGTGCGCAATTTTTTTCAAAAAATCCGCAAATGCTTGCAAAAAAACGAAAAAGTATTTATAATGAGTTCGGCAGATTATGCTGATTCTTTTTTCGGAGGTATGCAAATGATCACCGGTTTCGGCGCTCAGCTGTATACCGTCAGGGACTTTACCAAAACCCCGGCGGACATCGAAAAAACCTTTCACAAAGTCGCCGGGATCGGATATAAAAGTGTCCAAATTTCGGCACTCGGCGAAATAGAGGCAAAACAGCTTGACGAAATCGCAAAAAAGACAGGCCTTGCAATCGCGCTGTCTCATACACCGCCTCAGAAGCTGCGTGAAAACATAGCCGGAGTTATGGAGGACCACAGAACGATCGGCTGCAAAATCGTGGGTATCGGGGCCATGCCGGCCGAATATAAAACCGGCGAATCGGGCGTGAAAAACTTTTTACGGGATTTTTCGCCGATCGCGAAAGAGCTTTCCCAAAACGGTTTTACCTTCGCATACCACAACCATGCGTTCGATTTTGTCAAAAACAACGGAGTCACCTTGATGGATATCATGCTTCAAAATACCGAAGCCGATTGGTTTAAACTGATCGCCGATGTCTTTTGGCTGCAGGCCGGGGGCATCGATCCGGTCGGTTTCATCCGCAAAAACGGCAGCCGCATCGCTGCTCTGCACCTGAAAGACATGGCCGCTACCTATGAAAACAAGAGCGAGATGGCCGAGCTCGGAAACGGAAACCTCGACCTTGCCGGCATCATCGGCGCGGCAAAGCAGGCGAAGATTCCGTGGTATATGGTCGAACAGGACACCTGCAAAGGCGACCCGTTCGATGCGCTTCGGGTCTCTTATCAGTACATGGAAAAAACGAGATTGCTCGGTTAGTTCAGGAAAGGCACCGTAATTTATGTGGGATACGATTGCTGAATTTTTCAACACAATCGGCGGACGTTTTTCGTCCCCCCACTTGATTATTGATATCATCGACATCGCAATCGTCGCTTACTTGATTTATAAGGTGCTTCAGCTCGCGGTCCAGACCCGCGCCGAGCAGCTTTTAAAGGGCATCGTCATCGTCTTGATTCTATACGCGGTCGCCAGTTGGCTCGATATGGTGGCACTCAGCTTTATTATGAGTTCGCTGCTTCAGGTCGGTATTTTAGCCGTTGTGATTCTGTTTCAACCCGAAATCCGGCGCGCGCTCGAACAGATCGGGCGGAGCAAAGTGGGCAATACGCTGCATATCTTTGACCGGGTCAATCTGATCGAAATCGAAAACGCAAAAATCGGCCATGCCGTGGAACAGGTCTGCCGCGCGGTCACCGAGCTCTCTCTTTCCAAAACCGGCGCGCTCATCGTGTTTGAGCGCAAAACGAAACTCGGCGAGATCATCGCTACCGGAACTCCGGTCGACGCCAATGTGACCGTCGAGATGATCGGTACCATCTTTTTCCCCAACACCCCGCTCCACGACGGCGCGATGATCATCAAAAAAGACCGTATTTGGGCAGCCGGCTGCTTTTTACCGCTTTCTCAAAATTTCGAGATCAGCCGCGAACTCGGCACCCGCCACCGCGCGGCGCTTGGGTTAAGCGAAGTCTCGGACGCTGTTATTGTCGTTGTTTCTGAGGAAACCGGGAAAATTTCGGTGGTCGAGGATGGCCAGATGCTGCGCGGCCTTTCGATTGAGGAACTCAAAACACGTCTGGCCTCTGCACTAGAGACACCGGCCCCCAAGGCAAAAGAACATCCGATCAAACGGTTTTTCAACGGAAAGAAATCCGAAAAATAAAATGAACCGCAGCCTCGTCCTCTTTTTACGCGAAAGGTGCCTGTGATGAACAATCCCGAGAAAAAACAAAGCAATCCGAAAAATAATCTCACCTCGGGCCGTAAAAAGCCCTTTTTTCCGCTGACCCGCAAAAACGGCGAGCCGGTGACCTGGGCATCCATTCTCTCGAATAAGCGTATTCTGCAGATTTTATCCGTGATCGCTGCTGTATTCATCTGGGCGGCGGTCTCAACGGGCGCCGCGGTGCAGGAAACAAAGACCATCAAAAACGTTCCGATCGAATTCGATTCCTCCGGCGGCTTATATCAGACCTACGGCCTCAAAGTCGTCAGCAGCGATGCCGACACGGCCGACGTCATGGTCACCGGTCCGCGCTATGTTATCAGCTCTCTCAGCGCAAGCGATATCAAAGTCACGGCAATCACTACCGATGTGATTTCGGCGGGCACTTATTCCGTGATTTTACGCTCTTCATTTCAGAATGCAGGTATCGACGCAGAAGTTGTTCTGAAGTCCGCCGAACCGGTCAACGCCAAATTTGATACCTTCACCTCTCTGCCCCTCACCATCGAAGCCGAAAAAGAAGGGACCATCAGTGTCGCGGCCGGATATGTGCTCGGTTCGGTCTCAGTCAGTCCGGCGACGGTCACCGTGGACGTACCGACTTCTTATTCATCGGTGATCTCGCGCGCTGTCGTCAAATACAGCAATAAAACCTCAAAACTGACGAACGGATTTATCATTGACAACCCTATCACGCTGCTGGATGCCGACGGAAATAAAATCAATATCCCGAGCGTTACGCTTTCGGCAAACACCGCCGAGGTCTCGGTTCCGGTCTTAAAGCGTAAAAAAGTCAATGCCGCCATCACACTCCTGAATGCGCCCGATGGCTGGTCCAAATATATCAGCATCACGCCGGCTACCATCGAAATTGCCGGTCCTGCCGATGTTATCGATATGATGACCGACTGCCCGGTAGGCAGTATTGATGTCTCCGCCATTGAAAAAACCGAACGCAAAACTTTCCCTCTTTCACTGGGCCAAAATATTTTAGACGTCAACAACACCGGATTTGTCACCGTCGACATCAACTATTCCAAGGTCAAATCCAAAACTCTCTCTATCAACAATATCGGGTTTGATAATATCAACGATATAAATTTGAGCGGCTATTCGGTGACGGTGGCAACACAGGTACTTGAAAACGTCAAAGTTTTTGCGCCTTCAAGTGATTACAGCGGTATCTCGAGCGACAATCTCCGGGCTGTCGCGACACTCGACCCCAACAGCCTTACCGGAGGCCAGATTTCCCTTCGGGTCAGAATTGTTTCCACCGAAGGAAAGATGGTCTGGGCGGTCGGTACCTACACCATTCTGGTCGACATTACGGCAAAAAGCTGAATAATATAAGGAACGGATTTGTTTTGAATATCAGCAGATTTAACGAATATAAGCGGGAAGCGCTGCAAAAACGGTTTGCCTCGCTGAATCCGCAGCAGCGGGAAGCGGTCTTTTGCGTCAAAGGGCCGCTGCTCATTCTTGCCGGTGCGGGCAGCGGAAAGACGACGGTACTCATCAACCGCATCGCTTACCTGCTCAAATTCGGCAACGCTTTTCACAGTGATGAAATCCCCGGATATCTCGTAGAAAACGACCTCGTATTTTTGGAACATTGCGCCAAAAACGGGGTCGCTTCGACCGACGATACGCGTTTTGCCCATTTGATTGCCACCGATGTCCCATCGGCCTGGTCGATTCTCGCAATCACATTTACGAACAAAGCCGCTCAGGAGCTGCGCGATCGCCTCTCCCGTTCCGTCGGCGCGCAGGCCGAATCGATATTGGCCTCGACCTTCCACGCGGCCTGCGTGCGGTTTCTGCGCCGAGACATTGAGCGCGTCGGCATGTCCGGCAATTTCACGATTTACGACTCCGACGACAGCGCCCGAATGATCAAACAGATCATCACAGACCTCGCCGTCGACGACCGCAATTTTTCCTCCAAGACGATTAAAAATGCCATCAGTGCGGCAAAGAACGATTTTATCCTGCCCGCCGATTACGCCCTTTCCGCCGGAAACGATTATTACAAACAGGTTGTATATAAAATCTATGTGGAATACCAGAAGCGGCTGAGGGAAAACAACGCCCTCGACTTCGACGACATTTTGCTGCATACGGTCAAGCTCTTTGAAGAAAACCCCGACGTCCTCGAGCATTATCAAAATAAATTTCAATACATCTTTGTCGATGAGTATCAGGACACCAACATGGTCCAATATAAACTCATCTCGATGCTCGCCCGAAAACACGGCAACCTCTGCGTGGTCGGCGACGACGACCAGAGCATCTACAAATTCCGCGGCGCGACCATCGAAAACATCCTCTCGTTCGAGCAGCACTTCCCGAACGCAACGGTCATCCGCCTCGAGCAAAACTACCGCTCAACCGCGAATATCCTCGACAGCGCCAATGCCGTAATCGCCAAAAACACCAGCCGCAAGGGCAAGACCCTCTGGACGGCAGGCGGTAAGGGCGATAAGGTCTTACAACGTTGCTGCTCCGACGAGCGCGACGAAGCCAATTATATCGCATCCGAGATTCAAAGCGCAGTCAAAAGCGGCTCTGCATACAGTGATTTTGCGGTTCTTTACCGGGTCAACGCGATTTCGAGTTCTCTCGAACGTGCTCTCGTCAGCCGCAGTATTCCCTACCGGGTCTTCGGGGGCCTGCGTTTTTACGACCGCAAAGAGATCAAAGACATGTTGGCGTATCTTGCGCTCATCAACAACAGCGCGGACGAACTGCGCTTAAGCCGCATTATCAATGAACCTAAGCGCGGAATCGGCGACGGCACCTTGGAAACGGTCAAAAAGATCGCCAAAGAGCAAAATCTCCCGATGATGGACGTGATTTTTACAGCCGACCAGTATGCCGCTCTTTCGGCAAAATCCAAACCCTTGATGGCTTTCGGCAACATGATCGCCGATCTTCGGGGAATGGTCGAGAGCGGAAAACCGCTTTCCGAGGTCTATTACGAATTGTTGCAGCAGAGCGGTTACCTGACCATGCTCGAAGCCGGCGGATTCACCGAGCAAGGGCGGGTTGAAAACGTCACCGAATTATTATCCGAAATCAAAAAGTACGAGCAGTCCGCCGCCGAGCCGTCGCTCGACGGATTTTTGGAGGACTGCGCGCTGATGACCGATTTTGATAATTATGACGACACTGCCGAAGCGGTCGTACTGATGACGGTGCACGGCGCAAAAGGGCTGGAGTTCGAAACTGTATTCGTCGCCGCCTGCGAGGAAAACGTCTTCCCGAGTTATTTAAGCTTGTTCGAACAGGCTGAGGTTGAGGAGGAACGCCGTCTTGCTTATGTCGCGTTCACCCGCGCCAAAAAGCGTTTGATTCTGACCCACTGTACCGCCCGCCTGCTCTACGGCAGCACTTCACGAAACAAGCTCTCCCGTTTCGCCGAAGACATCCCCGAAGATTATAAAACCGTCTGTAAACCGCAGATCGACATCCCCTCCGGCGGTGCAGTGAACTTCTTAAAACGCCCCGCCGGTTCCTATCACGCGCCTGCGTCCGGACTTTCCGGCGCTTCCCGTCCCGCACCGTATGCCCCGCCGACCCCGAGACCCGCCACCGGCTCCGCACTGAATTTCAACGTCGGTCAGCGCGTGATCCACCCCTCGTTCGGCGCAGGCATGATCACAAAAATCACGCCGATGGGCGGCGACACCCTGCTCGAAATCGCCTTCGACACCTCCGGCACCAAGCGCATCATGGCCAATTTCGCGCGTCTGAAGTCCTAATGCCCACTGTCTTTGCAAAGCAACTTTAATTGCCACAACGGTCTGGATTTCCGCGCTTCGCTCGCAATGACGGATTACGAGGAGAATATGAAAAAGCCATTATAAAACCGGAATTCTGTAAAAACTGTTCCACTTGCCATGTCAAAGAGAAATGCGATGGTGACGCCATCATCAGAGAGAGCACCGAAGATAAACCATGGGTTGATTTTTATAAATGCAGAGGGTGCATGAAATGCATCGGCTATTGCCAAAACAATGCCGTGGCAGAAATCATACATCCGTGTCATTGATATAAAACTCAAAATTTCGATTTGCTGCATTCTGAATTAACCCGAAAGCCGGTATCCCCATGACCAACACCGATTTCATCACCACAAACCGTGAATCCGATACCGCACCGTTATTTCGGCGTAAATTTATGCTGCTGCCGGACAGGCCCTTTAAAAAAGCCGTCCTGACCGTCTGCGGCCTCGGTTACGGCTATTATTGGCTGAACAGCCAACGCGTCACGACTGACCTGTTCACCGCCCCGGTCAGCGATTACACCAAAACCCTGTGGTACAACCGCTACGACGTGACCAAATATTTAAAACCCGGCGAAAACATTGCGGCGGTAATCTTGGGCAACGGCTGGTATAACGAAAGCTATTCCACGCCCTGGGACTATGACAAAGCCCCCTGGCGCGATAAGCCCAAATTCGCGCTTGAACTCGAACTCGACGGGGAAGTACTCTTAAAAAGCGACAGCGAATGGAAATATTCCTTCGACCGCTCCCCGATCATCTTCAACCACCTGCGCAGCGGCGAGCACTTCGACGCCCGACTTTATGACCCCGCGTGGAACACCCTTGATTATGATGATTCGGATTGGCAGTTTGCCTTTTCAGACCCCAACCCGCCCGCGGGGATTTTACGCGAATGCACTTGCGAACCCATCCGCGAATGCGCGGAATTTTCCCCAAAAAGCATTGTAAAACTCCCCAGCGGCGATTATTTATATGATTTCAACCAAAACATGTCCGGATATGTCCGCGTGACCGCAAATCAAAAAAGCGGCGATAAACTGACAATCCGTTACGGCGAGCAGGCCGACGATAACGGTTTGGTGATGAACGGCATGCGCGAATATTTCCCGCACAGCGTCTTTGCGACCGATGAATTCATCTGCTCCGGCAAACCCGCGACCCACAGCCCTCTTTTCGCTTATCACGGCTTTCGCTATGTCACGGTCACGGGTCTCGAGAAACCCGAGAACGCCAAGCTGACGGCGGTGTTCGTCCATCAAAACGTCAAATTTGCCTCTAAATTCTCCTGTTCCGATCCGTCGCTGAACGCCCTGTTTAAACTCGGTCAGAACGCGACGCTGTCGAACCTATTCTATATGCCAACCGATTGCCCGACCCGCGAAAAACTCGGCTGGACCAACGATGCGGCCTCCTCCACCGAGCAATTTCTGCTCGATTTTTCGACCGAAAAGCTGTTGAAAAAATGGCTGAGGGATATCCTCGACGCGCAGCGCCCCGACGGCTCTCTGCCCGGCATTATCCCGACCGGCGGTTGGGGTTATGAGTGGGGAAGCGGCCCGCTCTCGGGTTCGGTGCTGTTCGAAATCCCAACTCGCCTCTACCAAATCCGCGGCGACAAGCAGCCTTTAGTTGACTGCCTTTCCGCGTTTACCAAATACCTCGCTTTTAATGAACGCAAGTTCAACGCAGACGGTTTGATCGCGTATGGTCTGTGTGACTGGGCGGGTCCTTATGAGACCCTCGAGGCCTCCCCGACGCCGATTGAACTGACCGATTCCGCAATGCTCGTCGGTTTTTACGACATCGCCGTACTCGCCGCGCAATTGGCGGGTCAAGAATCCGATTTCGCCGAAAAAGCCGCCGCCCTGCGCGAACGCATCAAAGCGAAATACATCAAAGACGGCCTTTGTACCGTCGACGAACAGACCGCCGTCTCCATGCTGATCTATTACGACATTTACGACGACCTCGCCCCGCTCGCCGGTCAGCTTGCCCGAGCGGTCGAACGCCACAACCTCCACCACCACTGCGGCATGGTCGGCCTGCGTCGGCTCTACCCGGCGCTCGACAAATGTGGTCTCTCGGAATACGGCTTAAAAATCCTGCTTTCCGAGGGCTATCCGTCCTATACCGATTGGCTCAAGCGCGGCGCGACCACCCTGTGCGAGACCTGGCAGGAAGGCAACTCCCAAAACCACCACATGTATTCCTCGTTCATGGCGTGGCTCATCAAAAGCGTCGCCGGAATCAAGCCCGCCGAACCCGGATTTTCCAAGGTGCGCATCCGACCGCTTGCCTTCGGAGACCTGACCCGCTGCGACTGCGAGCTCGACACGGTCAAAGGCAAAATCACCGTGCATTGGAAACGTAAAAACGGTAAACTCGAACTCTCCTGCACCGTCCCCCACGGCGTGGAAGTGATCGCATAACTCTGATTGATTTATGGTTTCTTTTTAAAAGTCCGTCCGTAATCAATTGCGTTCTTGGGGCATATCAATGTGCAATTTTCGCATTGGTGGCACAACTTTTTATCAATTTTAGCTTTTTTATCTTCCAACATAACGGCAATCGCTTTTGACGGACAGGCCTTTTCACACAATTTGCAGCCGATACAGCGGTCGGAATGAACTCTCTTTGATAAGAATGAGAACTTTCCCGCCAGCTTTTGCAAAGCACCGAAAGGGCACAACAAATTATGAAAGACCTCCGGCTTGTACCGCAGCGTCACGAGCACGGAAATAGCCAGCCAGATCAACAAAAACGGCAGATTTTTATGTAAAACTTTTTGAGATATCACCACAACCGCAACGGTCACAACGAAAAATATCCAGGCAAAAACACCGTTTTCCAGCCATTTGGGCGTTTTATCGGTCTGAAATTTCAGTTTCTTTGAAAGCCATTGCGCAGGAATCATCAGCGTGTTCATCGGACAGATATAACCGCAGTAGATCCGGCCGAAAAAAATCGCCGCCGCCAAGCTGACACCGAACAGCGCAAGCCATAAAAACATTTTACCTGTGATGACGAGAAACAAAAACAAAGCCAAAAACAACACCCTGATAATCGCAGCCCAAATCTTCATATGTATCCTCCTTCAATCCGGCTCCTGTTTGCCGGGGCATCGGTCAACCCTTGCCAAGGACACATGATATCATTATAATAAAAAGCAAGGCGTTACCAAGGTAACACTTCGGGAGAATTATATGCAATATGAAAAGCTGCTGAATCATTCAGCCCTGCTCAGGAATTTGTCCCAAAAAGAAATTCAGTCCTATCTCAATCATGGGCAGTTCCGGTTTATCTCTTACGGCAAAAACACCGTAATCCATCTTGAAAATGAATTATGCACCGGGCTGGAAGTCATCCTTTCCGGGAAAATCGCTATAGAGAGAATCGATGAATCCGGCGGGTTGCTGACAATCGCAGAGTTCTCCCAAGGAGATTTGCTCGGGGGAAATCTGTTGTTTTCCAAGAACGGAAATTATCCCATGACCGTGGCCGCCAGGCAATCCGGAGTGATTCTTAAAATTGAAAAGCAGACCCTGCTGCATTTGTTTTCAATCCATCCCGATATCCTGTTGTCCTTTTTGGAATATATCTCCGACCATGCTTTTATTTTGAGCAATACCATCAAGCGTTATGTCAACAAGACCATCAGAGAGAGTTTGATCGAATTTCTGAAAGGTGAAAGCAAAAAGCAGGGTTCCGACTGTGTGCGTCTGAACATGACTAAAAAGGCGCTTGCGGATCAGTTCGGCGTTCAGAGAACTTCTCTTTCAAGAGAACTGGCCAAAATGAAGCAGGACGGATTGATCCTATTTGATCAACATTCGATAACGCTTCTTTAGCTTTTATAAGGGTAAAAGGCGATATCCGAAATGCCGTGATCACCAATTCCGGTCTTCATGCGGACATCTTTGATCCTTTTTCGCCGCCCTTGCCTGCACATAACACCCGCATTTTCGGCAGATGCCGTCCCAAAGGCAATCGCATTTTTCGCAAATCGCCAGCCGCATATTCACCGTCTTTTCGTCGGCTTTCAGTTCTTCGGGCAGCGCGGCGAGATAGGCGGCCACCGTATCATACAGCGGTTCTCCGTCTTTTAACAGACATTTGCAAGGCATATCAATCGATTAAAATTTTACCGAGACGACGCTGCACGGCGGCAATGTGATCCTCAATCCGCCGTGAACCGCTTTTACGCCGTCAAACGGTTTGATATTGACCTGTTCGGGCTTTTCAAAGTCGTTATAAGCCAACCGGTCGGCAGTGATAATCTCGGCGTTGACTGCCTTGGTTTCATGCCCGACCACAGTCGCATCGAGTTCATAGCTCTTGTCCAAAGACGTGTTGGAAATGGTCAAAAACACTTCGCCGTTTTCGTTGACCGATGCTGTGTGCGAGATATTTTCATTCTCATTTTCGGCGAACGACCCGAGCAGCGTGCTTCCCATATGCCCGGTGTAGAGTTTGAACGCATAAAACGTCGGCGTCTTAACCATCCGTTCACCCTCGGTCAGCACCGCCGCCTGCAGCACGTTTGCCGTCTGGGCAATGTTCGCCATGCTGATGCGGTCGCAGCGCGCGTTAAAGATATCGAACGAGATCGCCGCAACCAGCGCGTCGGCCATCGTGCTCTGCTGATATAAAAATCCGTCGACGCTGCCGAGTTCCTTGTGATACCAGGTGCCCCATTCGTCCACAATCAATTTGACTTTGTGCTCGGGGTCGTACCGATTCATGATATCCAAATGTCCGTCGATGAATTTGCCGATGATGCGCGCACGCTTCATCAGCCCGTCGTATTGCTCTGCCGAGACCTCACGCGCTCTCGATTTGCACCAGGTGTAGCAGTGCAGCGAAATTGCGTCACAGCGGTCCTTGACCAGCGGAATGATCGTTTCGGTCCAAGAGTACAGATCATCGTAAGGTCCGCAGGCCACTTTATACAGTTTATTACCCGGATAATTGCGGCAGTAAGTCGCATACCGGCGGTATTGGTGCGCGTAAAACTCGGCGGTCATGTTGCCGCCGCAGCCCCAGTTTTCGTTGCCGACGCCGAAATATTTAATCTTCCAAGGGGCTTCGCGTCCGTTTTGCTTGCGCAGCCGGGTCATTTCGGAGTCGCCCTCGGCGGTCATATATTCAATCCACTTCGACATCTCTTCAACCGTGCCGCTGCCGAGGTTACCGGTGATATACGGCTCGCAGCCCAGTTGTTCGCAGAGCTCCAAAAATTCATGCGTGCCGAAGCTGTTGTCGTCGCTGACACCGCCCCAGTGGGTGTTGATCATCGGCGGGCGTTTTTCCTTCGGCCCGATGCCGTCGCGCCAGTGGTATTCATCGGCAAAGCAGCCGCCCGGCCAGCGCAGCACCGGCAGTTTCAGTTCTTTCAGCGCCTCGACCACATCGGTGCGCATGCCGTTTTTGTTGGGGATATTCGAATCTTCGCCGACGAAAAGCCCCTCGTAGATGCATCTGCCGAGGTGTTCGGCAAAACTGCCGTAAAGTTCGGGCGCGATCACGCTTTTGCGGTTGGTGCAGTCGATGGTCATGCGCATAGGAATTGTGCTCCTTTCGGTATTGATATCATTATAAATCTTGCCAAAACAAAGTCAATATGCTAAAATCATAAAAACGGCAAAGGACGCGAAAGGGTGGCATTTTTAATGAAAAAATATGCGATCGGAATCGACTACGGAACGCTCTCGGGAAGGGCGGTTTTGGTCGATATTGCCGACGGCAGCGAGGTCGCCTCCGCGGTCTATGACTACCCACACGGGGTCATGGACGAAAAACTCCCTTGCGGCACGCCGCTCCCGCCCGATTACGCGCTCCAGCACCCCCGCGACTATATCGATGTGCTGACCCACACCATCCCCGAAATCATCAAGGATATCGACCCCAAGAGTATTGTCGGGGTCGGAACGGACTTTACCGCCTGCACCGTGCTGCCGGTCGATGCCGACGGCGTCCCGCTGTGCTTTTATCCGGAATTTGAGGAAAACCCTCATGCTTACGTCAAACTCTGGAAGCACCACGCCGCCCAGCCGCAGGCCAACACCCTCAACAAAATGGCCTCGAATCAGGCCTGGCTGCGCAATTACGGCGGCAAAATCTCGTCCGAGTGGGCGGTTCCGAAAGTCATGGAGCTCGTCCAGCAGGCCCCCGAGATTTACGACGCGATGGCGCGTTTTGAAGAAGCGGGCGACTGGATTGTGCGCGTGCTGACCGGAAACGAGACCAAAAACGCCTGCGCCGCGGGCTATAAATGGCTATATAATAAAAAGGGCGGATATCCTCCGCGTGGGTTTTATGCCTCGCTTGACCCGAAACTCGAAAATTTCGTCGCAGAAAAGGTCTGTCCGACGGTCTCCCCGCTCGGCACCTGCGCGGGCGGCATCAGCGAAGCCGCATCGAAGCTCACGGGTCTGCGCAAAGGCACCCCTGTCAGCGTCGGCAATGTCGACGCACATGTCTGCCTGCCCGCCGTCGGCATCGACGGAGTCGGCAAGCTGCTCGCCATCATGGGCACCTCGACCTGCCATATTATGATGAGCGACCGCGATATCAAAGCGCCGGGCATCTGCGGCGTCGTCGAGGACGGCGTGCTGCCGGGCTTATTCGCCTACGAAGCCGGCCAAAGCTGTGTCGGCGACCACTTCTCGTGGTTCATTCAAAACTGCCTGCCCGAAGAATACAAAAAGCACGGCAACGTGCATCAATATTTACGCGAAAAGGCGCAGGCGCTTTCGGTCGGCGAGAGCGGCCTTGTCGCGCTCGATTGGTGGAACGGCAACCGCTCGGTGCTGGTCGACGTCGACCTGACCGGCATGATCGTCGGCATGACGCTTCAAACCAAGCCCGAAGAGATTTATCGCGCGTTGATCGAGGCGACGGCCTACGGCACCCGTATGATCGTCGACAACTTCCGCGAAAACGGACTCGCGGTCGATGTGATGTACGCAAGCGGCGGCATCAGCCAAAAAGACCCGTTTATGATGCAGATTTATGCCGATGTGCTGAATATCCCGGTCATTGTCGCGGCGGCAAGCCAAGGGCCGGCGCTCGGAAGCGCCATCTTCGGCGCGGTCGCCGGAAAGGCCTATCCGACCATCGAAGCGGCAATTGAAAAAATGGGCGCAGCCGAAAGCAAGACCTATACTCCGATTGCCGAAAACGCCCGAACCTATCAGAAATTATTCTATGAATACCGCATGCTGCACGACTATTTCGGCAGAGGCGGAAACGACGTGATGAAGCGTCTGAAGGAGATCAGGAAATGCTCGAAAAGCTGAAAGAACAAGTCCTTGAAGCCAATCTGGAACTCGTGAAAAGCGGTCTTGTCAAATTTACGTTCGGAAACGCCAGCGGTTTTGACGCTGAGAGCAAACTGTTCGTCATAAAACCGTCGGGCGTGTCTTACAGTGCCCTGACCGCAAAGGATATGGTCGTCGTCGACCTCGACTGCAACGTCGTCGAAGGCGATAAAAACCCCTCGTCCGACACCCCGACTCATGCCGAATTGTATAAGGCCTTCCCCGGCATCGGCGGCGTGGTGCACACCCATTCGCATTGGGCGACTGCCTGGGCGCAGGCCGTTTTGAACATCCCGGTGCTCGGAACGACTCATGCCGACTATTTCAACGGCGAAATCCCCTGCACCCGTGACCTCGAGGACGACGAGATCGCCATCGGCTACGAAAAAAATACCGGTCTCGTAATCGCCGAGACATTTGAAGAACTTTCCCCCTATGAAATTCCGGCTTGTCTTGTTGCCGGGCACGGGCCGTTCTGCTGGGGCAAAGACTGTCATGAAGCGGTTTTCAACGCCGAAGTGCTCGAAGAGATCGCCGCACTCGCCTATCATTCCGACGACCTTGACCCCGAACTCCCCCAGCTCTCCGCCACCCTGCGCCAGCGCCACTACTACCGCAAGCACGGCAATAATTCCTATTACGGTCAGTAGTGTGATAATTACTATTCAAAATCGATCAAAAAACAATCAAATATAAAAATACCGGGATGCATTGAAGCGATTCGATCTCTGCATCCCTTCTTGTTTATGTCTGGTCCGCCTTATATGCATTCTCAATCTTTTTAATCAATTCGTGAGGAGGTATTTCAAGCGCATCCGCGATCCGGAACAGCGTCTCGATCGTCGGACAGCGCAGGCCGCGTTCAATTTTACTGTAATGGGTTCTTTCCAGACCCGCAAGTCCGCTTAAAACTTCCTGTGATAAGTTCTTTTCTTCTCTCTCGCAACGAATAATTTCACCGATAATATTCGCATCAATCACGACAGTGCGTATCCCCCTCTGTTGTACATATAGAACAATTTATTCTTTATCCGAAAAGTAAAAAACATATATATCCCGCCTATTGATATATTGATATTATCAAAACCGCTTTCATAATTTGAGGTCAATCGTGCCCACACTCACACCGGTTGTGACAAAATTCCCGATAAATCGTCAAAATGAGGTCACTCGACCTCTTTTTTTATTTAAATTGATGTAAAATGCAGGAAGATTGGAAAAATGTGCGGCTTCCATATTTTATGCGCGGAAGGATCAATAAAAATATGAAACGAGTGGAAATTACAATCGATGACTATCTCTATGAGTTCTACAAAAAAATCGGCGATAACATTGGTGTGAAAACAGAACAGATTATTGCCGACACCCTTCTGAAATTTGCAGGCGACCTGTCGGAAAAGATGAAAAGCGGTAAGTCCCCCGTTAAAAATTCATAAAATTTCTTTCGGCTCAAGATTCAAAAATGCAAAACCGCGCAGAAATTTATCGCATCTTCGATGAATTCGTCAGATAATGTTTACAGAAACTCAAAAAAGTGGTATCATAAGGGGTGGTGTCCCTGTGATGCCGCTTTAAACTATTTATTTTGTCATTCCAATATTCAAGGAGGTTCAATAAATGGCAAGAAAACTCAAGACCATGGACGGCAACACCGCAGCTGCGTATGTATCTTACGCGTTTACCGAAGTCGCTGCGATCTACCCGATCACGCCGTCCTCCCCGATGGCCGATGAAGTCGACAAAATGTCGGCAAACGGCGCGAAGAACGTCTTCGGACAACCGGTTCGGGTTGTCGAGATGCAGTCGGAAGGCGGCGCCGCCGGTACCATGCACGGCTCGCTGCAGGGCGGTGCGCTGACCACGACCTATACGGCTTCCCAGGGCCTGCTGCTCATGATCCCGAACATGTATAAAATGGCCGGCGAACTGCTGCCCGGCGTCATGCATGTCACTGCACGCGCAGTGGCGGCCGCGGCGCTCAGCATCAACGGCGACCATTCCGACGTCAATGCCTGCCGCCAGACCGGTTTTGCGCTGCTATGTTCCAACAGTGTTCAGGAATGTATGGATCTCGGCGCGGTTGCGCATCTCGCGTCAATCAAAGGCCGCATCCCGTTCATGCACTTCTTCGACGGGTTCCGCACTTCTCACGAACAGCAGAAGATCGAAATCTGGGACTACAAAACGCTGGCCGATATGACCGATTTCGATGCCGTCAAGGCCTTCCGGGCAAGAGCGCTGAATCCGGAACATCCGGTGCTGCGCGGCTCGGCGCAGACCCCGGACACCTTCTTCCAGTCCCGTGAGGCCTGCAACCCGTTCTATGACGACATCGTCGGCATCACCGAGGACTATCTGAATCAGGTGAACAAGACCATCGGCACCGATTACGGTCTGTTCAACTACCACGGCGCAAAAGACGCCGAAAAGGTCATCGTCGCGATGGGCTCGGTCTGCGAGACCATCGAAGAGACCATCGACTACCTCAACTCCACAGGCGAAAAACTGGGCCTCGTCAAGGTCCATCTGTATAACCCCTTCTCGGTCAAGCATTTCCTCTCGGTTTTGCCCAAGACCGTCAAGCGCATCTCGGTCCTCGACCGCACCAAGGAACCCGGCGCCATCGGCGAGCCGCTCTACCTCGATGTGATCGCCGCGATCCATGACACCGAATTCGAAGGCGTCAGAGTCACCGGCGGCCGTTACGGCATGGGTTCGAAGGACACCACCCCCGCCATGATCAAAGCGGTTTATGACAACATGAAAGACGGCGGCAAAAATCACTATACCGTCGGCATCATCGACGACGTCACCAATACCTCGCTCGAAGTCGGCGACATCGCGGACACCACACCGGAAGGCACGACGGCCTGCAAATTCTGGGGTCTCGGTTCCGACGGCACGGTCGGCGCGAACAAAAACTCGGTCAAGATCATCGGCGACCACACCGACATGTACGCGCAGGCCTATTTCTACTACGATTCCAAGAAGAGCGGCGGCGTCTCGATTTCGCATTTGCGCTTCGGCAAAAAGAAGATCCACAGCACTTATCTGATCAACAAAGCCGCGTTCGTAGCCTGCCACAACCCGAGCTTTGTCGATAAATACGATATGGTTCAGGACGTTAAACCGGGCGGCACCTTCTTACTCAACTGCGGCTGGAATGTGGACGAATTGTCCGAAAAGCTGCCGGGCGACATGAAGGCCTATATCGCCAAAAACAACATTCAGTTCTACACCGTCGATGGTATCTCGATCGGCAAAGAGATCGGCCTCGGCGGCAGAATCAACACGATCCTGCAGTCGGCCTTCTTCAAACTCGCAAACATTATCCCGATTGACGATGCCATCAAATATATGAAAGACGCCGCCCTCAAGACCTACGGCAAAAAGGGCGAAGCGGTCGTCAACATGAACTACGCCGCGATTGACCGCGGTGTCCAGAGCATCGTCAAAGTCAACGTCCCGGCTGACTGGGCCAAGTGCAGCGGCAAGTTCGCGCATCCCGAGATCACCGGCAAAAACCCGATGCTCGTCAAATGGGTCAAGGAATTCCAGCTTCCCGTCAATGCGCAGGCCGGCGACAGCATCCCGCTGTCGGTCTTTAAAGGCATTGAGGACGGTACCTTCCCGCAGGGCTCTTCCGCTTATGAAAAACGCTGCATCGCGGTCGACGTCCCGACCTGGATACCCGAAAACTGTATCCAGTGCGGTTTCTGCTCCTATGTCTGCCCACACGCGGTCGTGCGCCTGTTCGCGCTGACCCCCGATGAGGCCGCGAAAGCGCCCGAGGGTTCCAAGACCATCGACATGGTCGGTATGCCCGGTTATAAATTCTCGGTCACGATGTCTGTGCACGACTGTACCGGCTGCGGCTCCTGCGCGCAGGTCTGCCCGGGCCGCAAGGGTGAAAAAGCCCTCGTGATGGAATCGCTTGAGAGCCATTTCGAAGATCAAAAGAACTTTAACTATATGTTCGAACTTCCGGCCAAACCCGAAGTCACCGAAAAATTCAAGCCGACCACGGTCAAGGGCAGCCAGTTCAAACAGCCGCTGCTCGAATTCTCCGGTGCCTGCGCGGGCTGCGGTGAGACCCCGTACGCAAAACTTGCCACCCAGCTCTACGGCGACCAGATGTATATCGCCAACGCGACCGGCTGCTCGATGATTTGGGCATCCTCCTCGCCGTCGACTCCGTATACCGTCAACAAAGAAGGTTACGGTCCGGCATGGGGCAACTCCCTGTTCGAAGACAACGCCGAGTTCGGCTTCGGCATCTATCTCGCGGCCAAACAGCGCCGTGCGGCTCTTGCCGACACTGTCCGCGAGCTGATTGCCGCCGAATATACCACCGATGAGCTCAAGGCCGCCGGACAAGAATGGCTCGACACCATGGATGACCGCGAGGCCTCCAAGGCGTCTTCCGCCAAACTGCTCGCGGCCTGCAAAGACGGACTCGATATGACCGGCACCGAGTGGGAAGCCGATTGGCTGAAAAACGGCAAAGTCTGCTCCTGCGACGCCTGCAAACTGGCGACAAAGGTTGTCGAAGAAGCCGATATGCTGGTAAAAAAGTCAACCTGGATTTTCGGCGGTGACGGCTGGGCCTATGACATCGGCTTCGGCGGTCTCGACCATGTGATCGCCTCCGGAGAAGACGTCAACATCCTTGTCTTCGATACCGAAGTCTATTCCAACACCGGCGGTCAGGCCTCCAAGGCCTCCCAGATCGGACAGGTCGCGCAGTTCGCCGCGGCAGGCAAGGCCATCAAGAAGAAAGACCTCGCCGGCATCGCAATGAGCTACGGCTATGTTTACACCGCGCAGGTCGCGATGGGCGCCGACTACAACCAGTGCCTCAAGGCGTTCGTCGAAGCCGAAAACTATAAAGGCCCGTCTATCATCATCGCCTACGCCCCTTGCATCAACCACGGCATCAAGGGCGGTATGACCAATTCTCAGGCCGAGGAAAAACGCGCCGTCATGTCCGGTTACTGGAACTTGTTCCGCTATAACCCCGCAGCAGAGACCGACAAGTTCACGGTCGACAGCAAAGAGCCCAGTGCCGACCTCAAGGAATTCCTGATGTCCGAGGTCCGCTACAGCTCGCTCCAACTCGCTTTCCCGGATCGTGCTCAAACGCTCTTTGACGAAGCGGTGGTCGACGCAAAGAACCGTTATGACTACCTGCTGCGCCTGCAAAAGCTCTACAACGGCGAGTGCTGATCTTGTAATTATATCGAAAAAAGGAGCGGCTTCAGCCGCTCCTTCTGTATTGTATAGAGGTCACCGCAATGACCCAACACCAAGAATTTACTTTCTGTATTCAACCGCTCGTGTTATTCCTCTTGCACGTATTGGTAAAATCTCTTATAATATCCATATAAAGGGGGGATAAAACCATGAAGCAGAAAACCCGGGTCTTTGCCCGGCTGCTGCCGCTGCTTTTCATTTTTACGATTCTGACCGCTTGCTCGGCGAATGCAGTGCCCGGCGCTCCGTCCTTTGCAATTACTCCGGCATCGCAAGTTCAATCCCAAGCGCGTTTATTCTCCGAAATTTCTTCTGCCGCTTTATCCGAAGTTTCCTCTATGGTTTCGAGCAAAAAGGCCTCCTCAAAAACGTCGTCCGTCGCCTCAAAAGCCTCCGCCTCTTCGACTGCCGCTCAAACCGTCGTCGAATCCGGGTCTTATACCGCCAAAGATGATGTCGCACTTTATATTCACCTGTTTGGTCATCTGCCCGGTAATTTCATCACCAAATCGCAGGCCTCCGCGCTCGGTTGGTCGGGCGGCGGACTGGAACCCTACGCTCCCGGCAAATGCATCGGCGGCGACTATTTCGGTAATTACGAAGGCCTTTTGCCCGATAAAGACGGCAGAAGCTACACCGAATGCGATATCTGCACCCTCGGCGCAGCCTCGCGGGGCGCAAGACGCATTGTCTTTTCCAATGACGGTCTTGTCTATTTCACCGCCGACCATTACGAATCGTTCACATTATTATACGGAGATCCGAACGCATGAAAACACTGATCATCGACGGCAGACGCTGTAAAACCAGGGAACTGACTTTTGCTTATCTGGGCAAGAAGCTCGCCTTCCCGCCCTATTTCGGCAATAATCTCGACGCTCTGCATGACGTCTTATCCTCTTGCCGCGAACCGATTCATTTTCAAATGCGTTATCTGTCTTCCTTCGAATCCAATCTCGGAGTCTGGGGCATAAACCTGCTGCGGGTTTTTCAACATGCGGCGGATGAAAACAGGAATCTCACCATAGAGATTATTTAAACCCAATCACGCAAAAACGGCGGCCATGCGGCCGCCGTTTTTGTTAGGAGAAGAATTTTATGAAGAAAAAGATTATATGTGTATAAATATCTCCGGTTGATCGTTATTCCGCTTTGAAATCAAGATATTAGTAACGCGTAAATAGTGAAAGACGGCAATCATATGATTCGTTTTGCAATCAGCAAAACACCATACTTATTCATTATTCACAATCCACGCAAGTATTCAGGGATGCGAAGAACGTCACATCAGAGACGTTCTTCCGGGGTTTGCTTACGCAAACACCTTATTGTCCTTTGTCCTCATAAAGGGTGACGGTCAGGGTCAGCGTATCGGTCAAACCGCCCTTCTTACGATAAATGGAGAGTTTGATCTTATCACCGGCTTTATGTGAACGGATAATCGAGACCATCTGCGAAGTCGAGGTGATCGCTTCGCCGTCCACCGCAGTGATGATGTCGTTGACTTGAACGCCCTGCGCCGCGGCATCGGTACCGGGTACGACTTCAAGGACGAAGACGTTGCCGGGCAGATTGTTGGCTGTGACGATGTAACTCTCATATTCGCTGACGGTGATGCCGAGCCGGACTCTGCCGGTGACATAACCGTTTTTCATCAGATTATCAATGATCGGGAGCATTTCGTCGGACGGAATCGCAAAGCCGATGCCCTCGTATTCGATCTCGGCGATTTTGGAGGAGACCAGGCCGATCACCTGGCCGCTGAGGTTCACTAACGGCCCGCCGGAGTTGCCGGGGTTGACTGCCGCGTCGAACTGGAGCAGGGTATTGTAACCGGCCAGAGAGCTCTCGCGTTTTTTACCCGAGAGCACGCCGAAAGTCAGCGAGCTCGAAAGCTGTTCGCCGCCGGGGTTGCCGACCGCGAGCACGAACTGGCCGACGCCGGCCTTATCGCTCGAGCCGAATTCAACCGGTGTCAGGCCGGTCGCCTTAATTTTGAGAATGGCGATATCGGTATTGGCATCGTAAGCCACCAAGGTTGCCTCATATGTGTTTCCGTCGTTGGTCGTGACGGTGACGCTGTTGCTGTCCGCGACCACATGATAACAGGTCAGGATGTATCCGTCGTTCGAGATGATCATGCCGGTGCCTTCGGCATAGACATCAATGCTGCTCATGACATAAGTCTTGATGCCGACAACCGATTGAACGGCTTTATTATAAGCCGCTTCGACCGAGAGGTTATTTGCGCTCTCCCTCGTGATCAGCGTGTCGAGTGTGACGTTCGGCGCGCTGACGGTATTGTTGTCGGTCGGGGTGCTCACGGCGGGATTGTTAACAAGATTGCCCTTGAGCGCGCCCGCAACGCCGATGGCGGAGCCGATCATGACAAGACATGTGACAACCGCAATCACCGAAATGAAGATCTTGCTGCCCTTTGAGAGTTTTCTGCCCTTGTCTTTGCTGTCCTTGGGATTTTGCGGCTGCTGCTGCGGGACATAATAGGGCTGGGGCTGCTGCGGCTGGAATTGCTGCGGGTTCGGCTGCGAATCCGCCAAAAACCCAACCGACGGTCTGCCGGACTCCGGAACCGGTTCGAACACCGGATTTACCGGATTCGCCGAATCCACCGGATTCACAGCATCCGCGGACGGATTCGGGGACATATTCTCATCCGGCTTTTTGGTTCGTTTGGTTCCGCCGTTGTTTTCTTCGAAAAATGCCATCTGTCATACCTCCGAAACGATTTTTGACTTCCGCTGCGGGTAATATGCATCGGATATGCGCGCTTATGCTTTTCGACGGCGCTTGAAAACACCCCGCAGACGTTGTATAATGGAATTATCACGCGGTTTTGTGATGATAAAGTGATTAAAAAATTAATGTTTTGCTACGGAGATTTAAAAAATGAAAGTCGGAATCATCGGACTTCCGAATGTCGGAAAAAGCACCTTGTTCAACGCCATCACCAACGCGGGCGCTCAGGCGGCCAATTATCCGTTTTGCACGATTGAACCGAACATCGGCGTCGTAGCCGTTCCGGACAAACGCCTCGACGCGCTCGCGAAAATTTACAGTCCCCTCAAAAACACTCCCGCCGTCATTGAGTTTCTCGACATCGCGGGTCTTGTACGCGGCGCTTCCAAGGGCGAGGGACTCGGCAATAAATTTTTAGCCAACATCCGTGAAGTCGACGCCATCGTGCAAGTCGTCCGGTGTTTTGAAGACACCGAGATCATCCACGTCGAAGGCAGCGTCGATCCGATGCGCGACGTCGACATCGTCAATCTCGAACTCATTTTCGCTGATCTCGAGCTGGCTTCGCGGCGCGAAGACAAAGCCCGAAAGAGCGCAAAGGGCGACAAGAAATACGACGTCGAAGCCGATTTTTTCATGCGGCTCGCGAAACACCTCGAGGACGGCAAGCCCGCTTATTCGTTTGAGACAACCGGAGAGGACGAGGATTATTGGCTGAATAATTCCGGCCTTTTAAGCAGCAAGCCGATGATCTATGCGGCAAACCTGTCCGAAGCCGATTTTAAATCCGAGACCGAAAACAAAGGCCTCATCAAACTGCGCGAACTCGCCGCAAGAACCGGCAGCAAAGTGCTTCCCATCTGCGCCAAACTCGAAGAGGAGATCACCGAACTTACCCCGGACGAAAAGCTTCTGTTTTTAGCCGATCTCGGCATGGACGAATCGGGTCTCGACCGTCTGGTGCGAGAGGCCTACGATCTGCTCGGCCTGATCTCCTATCTCACCGCCGGACAGCCCGAGGTGCGCGCGTGGACGATTAAAAAAGGCACCAAAGCGCCGCAGGCCGCCGGTAAAATCCACTCCGATTTCGAGCGCGGGTTCATTCGCGCCGAGGTTATTTCATTTGACGAATTGATCAAAAACGGTTCAATCGCGGCGGCCAAAGAAAAGGGCTTGGTCCGCAGTGAGGGAAAAGAATACGTCATGCAGGATGGAGACGTCGTTTTATTCCGCTTTAATGTGTGATCCCTTCTCTTTCGGAGAAGGATCTCATGCGCAGTGAGAGAAAAGAATACGTCATGCGACGGAGACGTCGTTTTATTCAGTTTCAACGTATAAAACCGCATTTCACCGCCTTTTAATTTTACATTTCAGATCTGTCGGAAAAGCGCGGAAAACAAAGCCTTTTCCGAAAAATCTCTTGTCACCGAAGCGCCGGCATGGTATAATTTTATCAGAATTTAACGGATAAGAAGCCCAACGAAAGGATGGACATAAAAATGGCAGACAACGATCAAAGAGCGGCTGCATTGCAAACGGCGCTTGCCAAAATCGAAAAACGCTTTGGAAAAGGCGCTATTATGAAACTCGGCGATCCCGCCGATAAAAAAATCGACATCGTCTCGAGCGGCTCCCTCAACCTCGATATCGCGCTCGGCGTCGGAGGCATCCCGCGCGGCAGAATCATTGAGATTTACGGACCCGAATCTTCGGGCAAAACCACGCTTGCGTTACATATCATCGCCGAAACCCAAATTGCCGGCGGACAAGCGGCTTTCATCGACGCGGAACATGCGCTCGACCCGTCCTATGCCAAAAACCTCGGCGTTGACACGGATAATCTCTTAATCTCCCAGCCCGACGACGGCGAACAGGCGCTCGAGATCACCGAGCAGCTGATCCGCTCCGGCGCTGTCGATACCATTGTCATCGACTCGGTTGCGGCTTTGGTTCCGCGCAACGAAATCGAGGGCGACATGGGCGATGCGACCATGGGCATGCATGCCCGCCTGATGAGCCAGGCCATGCGCAAAATCGCGGGCGTGACCTCACATAATAACTGTATTGTCGTCTTTATCAATCAGCTGCGCGAAAAAGTCGGCGGCTACGGCAACCCCGAGACCACGACCGGTGGCCGCGCGCTGAAGTTTTACGCCTCTGTGCGCATCGACGTTCGCCGCAGCGACGCCATCAAAGACGGCACGACCGTCATCGGCAACCGCACCAAAGCCAAAGTCGTCAAGAATAAAGTCGCGCCGCCGTTTCGGGAGGCCGAATTTGACATCATGTACGGCAAAGGCATCTCCAAAGAGGGCGAAGTGCTCGACAACGCCGTCAAATATGACGTCATCCAGCGCGCCGGCACCTGGTTTTCCTATAAAGAGAATCGCCTCGGGCAGGGCCGCGACAACGTCAAGGAACTGTTATTGAACGACAAGGCGCTCTATGAGGAGATCTATAAACTCGTGCGCGAGGCCATTAAAAAAGAAGCCGCTTCCCCGAAATCCGCTCAAAAAGGCGGCATCAAAGCTGTTACCGCCGAATCGGACGAAGAGGCCGCGGAAAAGCCCAAGAAGCGGGTAGACATCGATATCACGGTCGACGATGAATAAATTCAGGCTCTCGTTTCAAAAACAAAAACAAAGCCTGACTGTGTCGGCGGACGGCGAACCGCTCTTCACCGCTTATGCGCCCGTGGTGCAAAAACAGGGCTATTCCGACGGCGACGAACTCACCGAAACCGAACTTGTGAATTTCCGCAGGCGCTGTCTGACCGAGGATTATCTGCGGCGGGCGTATTATTATCTCGGCCTCAGAGATTATTCAAAGCGCGGACTTGCGAAAAAACTCGGCGAGGATGAAGAAATCGCCCAAGCCGTTGTCGACGGGCTCGAAAGCGACGGTTATCTCGACGATGCCGCCTACGCAGCCCGCAGAGCCGGGCAACTGATCACAGTCAAAAAGCTGTCGGAACAGACGGCAATTTATACGCTCGTCTCGGAGGGCATTGACCCCGAGACCGCTCGAAATGCCGTCGCCGACCTTGACAGCGACCCCAAAGAACGAATTTCCGCCTTGCTCGAAGGGCGGTACCGCATGAAACTGCAAAAAGAAGACGGCCCGAAAAAGGCCGCTCAGGCGCTTGCCCGTCTCGGCTTTCGCTGGGACGACATCAAAAGCGCATTATCAAAATACACGGACGGAGAACAACTCAATGGCGATTAACGCGGCACTCGTAACCCTCGGGTGCGCCAAAAACCTCGTGGACGCCGAACGCATCCTATACAAGATGTATACAAACGGGATCAATATCCTCGCGGACGTCGCCGGTGCCGATGTGGTCATCGTCAACACCTGCGCTTTTATCGACGCTGCCAAGCAGGAGGGTATTGACACCATCCTCGAATACGCCGCGCTCAAAAAAGAGGGGCGCCTCAAGGGCATCGTCGTGACCGGGTGCATGGCGCAGCGTTATGCCGACGAGATCAAAAAAGAACTGCCCGAGGTCGACTGCATCATTTCCCCCGGCAATAACGACGCCGTCTGCGAAGCCGTCAAAGCCGCTGCGGCAGGTAAAAAGCTATATAAGACCAATGAGCCGGAACAATTGATTCTGACCGGAGACCGCATCCGCTCGACCCCCGACGGCTGGGCGTACTTGAAAATCGCCGACGGCTGCGACAACCGCTGCAGTTATTGCACCATCCCGTTCATTCGAGGCAAATTCCGCTCGGTCCCGATCCCCGATCTGGCCGCCGAAGCAAAAGAACTCACCGACGGCGGCGTCAGCGAACTGATTTTGATCGCGCAGGACACGACCCGCTACGGCGAAGACCTCTACGGCAGACAGGCGCTCCCCGAACTGGTGGAAGCTCTTTCAAAAATCGAAGCCCTGAAAAAAATCCGCATCATGTATCTCTACCCCGACCGTATCAGCGACGAAATCATCAATTGTTTTTCAAACAATCCCAAGGTTGTCAAGTATATCGATCTTCCGCTTCAGCACGCCGACGAAACGGTTTTAAAGCTGATGAACCGGCGCGGGAACGATAAAACACTGCTGGCGCTGGTCGAAAAATTGCGCGCACGCATCCCCGGTGTCACCCTGCGCACGACCGTGATGGTCGGATTCCCGGGCGAGAACAAAGCCGCGTTCGAAACATTATTGAATTTCGTCAAAGCCGCCAGGTTTGACCGGCTCGGCTGTTTTGTCTTTTCCCCGCAGGAGGGAACGCCCGCCGCATCCTTACCCGGTGCCTGTGCCGAACGGACTGCGAACAGCCGTATGAAGCTCATTATGCTCACGCAAAATGAGATCATGGAGCAAAAAAACCGCGAAAAGATCGGGCAGACAGTCGAGGTATTGGTCGAGGGCTATGACCGTTACGCCGAGCGGTGGTTCGGGCGCAGCGACGCCGACGCGCCCGAAGTCGACGGAAAGATTTTTTTCAAAGCAAAGAATCTGCATCCCGGCGACAGGGTCAACGTAAAATTGACCGGGGCAATCGGTTTGGATCTGATAGGGGAGATGTGAATATTAAGATGGAAACCAAAAAAGAAAAAATGAATCTTCCGAACAGACTGACGGTATTCCGGATCTTGTGCGTGCCGTTTTTTCTGTTTTTTCTGCTTGTCGGCGACATCCCGTTGAATGTCCTCTGGGCAGGCCTTATCTTCACGGTGGCAATGGTCACCGACCTGCTCGACGGGCGTATCGCGCGCAAATATAATATTGTGACCGCGTTCGGCAAGTTCTGGGACCCGCTCGCCGACAAACTCATCACTCTCACGGCACTCATTGCCATTGCCGCGCTCAGCAATTCGGCGATTTTACCGGTCGTCGTGGCCTGCGTGGTGCTTTGGCGCGAACTCCTCGTGACGGGTCTGCGGCTGACTGCCGTCAGCGGTTCGGGCAAAGTAATCGGCGCCAACATCTGGGGAAAACTCAAAACCACCTTCCAGTGCATCTATATCGGCTTTGAATTGTTCTCGATGTTTTTTACCGATAATCTTCGGCTCCCGGAAAATAGCGCTTTTTACGCCGATACCTTTGCGCCGATTTTTAACATTATCATCATGGTCACCGCATGCATCATGATCGCCTTGACCATCTGGTCCGGTTGGACGTACTACCGCGATAACAGAGAAGCGTTAAAAATGTGAATTTTTTTATTGCCTCCCTTGTCAAAGGGAAGGGGACCGCGAAGCGGTGGAGGGATTTCAACATATATTCTACAAATTTGAAAGGACCGAAGTAACCATGTTCAAAATCGGAATTATCGGCTCGGACAACTCCCATGCCGACGCGTTCTCCAAACTGCTCAACGTCGGCCTCGACCCCAACGACCCGCAGGCGCGCCTGCTCTGCCCCGATCTGAAAGCGTCGGGCAACGCGATGTTTCCGTTCCCGGATTACAAAGTCGCCGCCATCTACGGCACCGACGAAAAGCGCAACAAGGAAGTCGCCGAAGTCGGAAAAATCCCCTATATCGCCAAAACCCCCGAAGACCTTTTTGAAAAAGTCGACGGTGTGATGGTGGTCTGGCGGCACGGCGATCTGCACGCCAAGTACGCGCTGCCGTTCATCGAAAAGGGGATGCCGACCTGGATCGACAAACCGTTCACCATAAACCCGAAAGAGACCGATGCGATCTTTGCCGCAGCCAAAAAGAGCGGCGCGGTGCTCGCCGGGGGCTCGACGGTCAAATATGTCCCCGCAATTTTAGATTGCAAAAAGGCGGTCGAAGCCGCGGGCGACCAATTCAAAGGCGGCTCGATGACTTACGCGGTCTCGATGGAAAACGATTACGGCAACCTCTTCTTTTACAGCCAGCATCTCGTCGAGTGCGCGCTTGAGGTCTTCGGTTACGGCGTCAAGAGCGTTTTCGGTGCCTCCGACGGCAAGAATGCCACCGCGATTTTGAAATATGCCGATAAGGACTGCGTTTTGCACTTTGTCAGCGACAACTACCGCTACCGTGTGATGATGCACCTCGGAAAAGAGACCGATTACCGCGATTTCGACATCCCCGGCAGTTATTTTTACGGCTTCTCGGAATTCGCCAAAGCCATCGAAGCCAAAAAGACGCTGCTCTCCGAGTCCCACATGAAAGAAGCCGTCAACGTCCTCTGGGCAGTCGACCAGTCGATCAAAACCGGCAAAGAAGTGACATTATAAACTTTACCTCCCTTGTTAAAGGGAGGGGGACCACCGCAGTGGTGGTGGGATTCATTGTTGATAATATAAAAGAATTCCATTGCGTTTGTTTGACAAGCGCTTCCCCTCTTTAACAAAGGGGCATTTATAACCGGATGCCAGAATGGTTGTGGCCATTCCCGGCAGATGAGGAAATTTCTATGTTTACACCCATCGGAACCGTAAAATGCCCTGTGACCGAAAAGGTCGACCGCGACTGGGGCACCGTCATTTCACAAATCGTCCTCGCCCCCGAATATGAAAAAGGGCTGACCGGTTTGGCCGAATTCAGCCATACCCTCATCATATTTCATCTGAACGAGGCCAAATTTATCCCCGAAAAACACCTCGTCCGCAGACCGCAGGGCCGCGACGATATGCCGATGATCGGCATTTTCGCCCAGCGCGCCAAAGACCGTCCCAACCCGATCGGCATTACCGCTGTTGAGATTATCGGTGTAGATAAGAATATTTTAACCGTAAAGGGTCTCGACGCCATCGACGGCACTCCGGTGCTCGATATCAAGCCCTACTATCCGCAATACGACAAAAAAGACGCCTCCACCCCCAACTGGGTGGAAACGCTGATGGAAACCTATTTTTAACCGTGTAAAGTAAAATGAAATACCCCAAAAATTCCCCTCTTTGGAGGGGTGGCACGAAGTGCCGGGGTGGTCTATTATAAAAAGAGCGCCATCCGGCGCTCTTTGTTTATAAGTAATGCCTTCCCGTCAAAAATCGCCAAAGCGCCACATATTTAAACACCGGCCATTCATGTTTTGACGCAGCCTCGTAATACCGTCCGCCGCAGGTGAACAGCAACCTGCTCGAGCGGTGGCTTGCCATCCTTCCGATTTCGGACATCATAAAACACCTCGCTTTTTCGCCGTCGGAGAATTCCAACCGATCGCTGTATAGCCGAATCCGCAGGTCTTTGATCAAGGGGTGACGTCGCTTTCCGCCCGAAGTCCCGAGCAACTTCAGCCCTTTGTGCGATTGCCCGCCATCAGCGGTAATCGGCAGGATATGATCCTGCTTCCATATCGGAATCTGCTCTTTGATATATTCCCGCTGCCACAGATCCCAGTCCAAAACATTGTTGAAAACGATATCCTGCCCGATAAAAAATCCATTTTCGCCGAGTGTGACCCGATAACCGCAATCGCAGAAATAATCGTTTTTTTTGCTGTGCATCGTCCCGACTCCATGGCATTTCGGACAGACGAACAACGCATTCTCCAACCCTTCCGCAAACGATTTGCCGCGATAACGTTTTGGGTTTTTGCTCTGCTCCTCATAAGCGTTGACGTATAGATCTCCCGCAATCGCCGCGTTGATCTCGTCAACGCTCATTTTGTCAAGCTCTTCACGCGTGTATTCACGCACGATTTTCCCCTCGGCGGGTCCGCGTCTCGGGTGTTTTGCCCATACCGGATAACAGAGATATCCGCCTGTGATGCGGCAGGTGATTAACCCGCCGGCACTGTTTTTTACCAAATCACCCGTCCGCGGGGAAAAATACCCGCTCTGCCCATTGACCGAGACGACCCCCTCGGGGAACATCGCTACGCTGATGCCGAGCCGCAGATTGATCCGGATGTATTGCACGGTATCGTCGGCGCTTGCGCCTTTTTTTCGCGGGATCGGATTGACCAGAAACGAAACAAGTTTTCCGGCGGGCCCTTCGGTCAATTGTTCGGTCGCCACAAAACGGATATAGCCCGGCAGCAATAAGGAGGCCAAGAACGGGTCGCAGTCATTGGTATGATTGATCAGCAGTAAAAACGCCCCTTCTTTGGGCGTATATTTTTCAAACCGGAAATTAAATTTTTTCCTGATATAGACTCCGAGCGTATGCCTGATAAACTCCTGCATAAAACGGTTGCGGGATAACCCCCCGGTCCATCTCGCCTCGCCGCATCGGTTTTTGTCGGGTTCAGCCATAAAGATCCCCTTTCATCCGAAGATGATTATATCATCCGGGAGATATTGCCGCAACATAATTTTGGCATTGTCAAATCTCTCGGCATCTGATATACTGAGCTTAATTCATCACGGAGGTGCTTTTATGAGCAAACCGGCATTTTTGGGCGGCCCGAAAACCGTAACCCTCGATTTCGCGGAGGAGATGCGCTGGCCGATCTACGGCGAAGAAGAGGAAAAAGCGATTCTGGACGTACTCCATCGTGCGGCTATGAGCGGCACGGATATCACGATCAAATTCGAAAATGAATTCGCCAAATGGATGGGTTTGAAATATGCGGTCGGCTACACCAGCGGCACGATGGCGCTTGCGGCCGCGATGTTTTCCGTCGGGCTCGGGCGCGGCGACGAGCTGATCTGCCCGTCGCTGACCTATTGGGCTTCCTGCATTCAAGCCTACTTATTCGGCGCGACGCCGGTATTCTGCGACGTCGACCCGAACACCCTCTGCATCGATCCGAAAGACTTTGAGCGCCGCATCACCCCGAACACCAAGGCGGTCATGGTTGTCCATTACATAGGCCATCCCGCCGATATGGATGCGATTATGGCCATCGCGAAAAAACACAACATCAAGGTCATCGAAGACGTCTCACACGCCCAGGGCGGCCTGTATAAAGGTAAAAAGCTCGGCACTTTCGGCGACGTCGCCGCTATGAGCCTGATGAGCGGAAAATCGTTCGCCATCGGGGAAGCCGGCATCTTTGTCACGAACGACCGCAGGTCTTATGAGCGCGCGCTGGTCTACGGGCATTACGAGAGAAATAATACCGACAACATCACCGAACCGGATCTGCTCCCGCTGGTCGGCCTTCCGCTCGGAAGTGTCAAGGGCAGAGTCCATCAGATGTCCTCAGCCGTCGGCCTGATCCAATTGAAATACTACGACGAGCGCTGCGTTGAAATCCGCAAGGCGATGAATTATTTCTGGGATCAGCTCGAAGGCACTCCCGGCATCCGCGCCCACCGCGTCGACGAAAAGACCGGCTCGACCATGGCGGGCTGGTACTACGCCCACGGACTCTATAAAGCCGAAGAACTCGGCGGCCTTCCGATCGCCAAATTCTGCGCCGCCGTGCGCGCCGAGGGTGTGCCCGATGTCAACCCAGGCGCCAACCGCCCGCTTCACACCCACCCGATGATGCAGACCGCCGATCTCTACCGCGACGGAAAACCGACCCGCATCGCTTTCACCGAGACCGATGTGCGCGAAGCCACCGCATCCCTTCCGGTCTCAGCCGCGATCAACAGCCAAATCTATTCGGTTCCGTGGGTTAAAAAATACAACAAAGCGCTCATCGACCAATTTGTCGCGGCGTTCAAAAAAGTCAGCGCGAATTATAAAGAACTGCTTGCTGACCCGACCGAATTTCCCGAACCCGCCGGCGTCTGGTTCACCTTCGGCGCCAAAAAACCCGAAAAATGATTCTCGATCTATCCCACCGTCTCACCGACAATACGCCGGCTTACCCCGGCGACCCGGATTTTCGTTTGACTAAACGCGAAGGCACGATCGGTTATGTCTCTTATAAAATCAGCGGCTGTCTGCATAACGGCACCCATGTCGATCTGCCGATGCATCAGTTGTTCGGCGGCACGACCTGTGCCGATTTTCCGCCGGACCGCTTTTTCGGCGACGGGCAGGTGCTTGACGTACGCGGCAAAACGGTCATCACCTGTGCCGATTTTGATTTGATCCCGGGATATATCCCGCTGTTTTTCACCGGCTGGGACAAGGCCTTCGGCAAACCCGAATACTTTACCGCTCACCCCATGCTCGACATGAGCGCCGCCGAAAAACTGGCTTCCGCCGGGGTCAAATTAATCGGCCTCGACTTCCCGTCCCCCGATGCTCTGCCGTTCACGGTGCATTTGTATTTACTCGAACACGATATCTGCATCGTCGAAAACCTGAGAGACCTTGAACAACTGCGCGGCCCGTTCAAATTCAGCGCCTTTCCCCTCGCCCTCGAAGCCGAAGCCTCGTTGGTGCGGGCAATCGCTATCGTCTAGTTGACAGCTCGCAATGAAAAGTGCAAAGTGATATATAATTCCTTACTTTGAGGGGTGGCATGGCAGAACTGCGATGGGTGGTTCTAATAATATCGCCGCGCGGTATTAAATTTTTCACTCTTCACTGTTCCTAAGATCTTAAAGAAATTAACCGACAGCCATAGCTGCCGGTTTATTTCTTGCTTTTACTCTTCGATCAAATTGACTTCTTTGACTTTCCCGTCTGTGATTTTAAACGCCTTGATCTCGCACGGGCCGAATGAAGTTTTAATTTCCGTGTTGAGCCACGGCAATTTCACGCAGGCCGCGCCGCCTTTGCCGTTGCATTCGTAGAGCCGCGCGATCACGCCGTCCCCGTCCTCGGCCTCTTTCATCGCCGATAAAATTACGTTTTCATTGTCGATTTCAACGCCGCCGAAGGTCTGAGGCATCTTTCCTTTGTGATAGGTCTCCGTCACATGAACCGCAGGGCTGTTGAGCTCCCACGCGCGCCGAACCACTCCGGCATCGGCAAACGAACCCGTATACGGTTTGATGATATACTTAAACGTGTGCTCCCCTTGTTCCTGATATTCGCACAAATCATCACGGAAAGGAATGTTGTACGCCGCTTCCGCATAGACCGCGCCGCGCAGCACGGTCAGACGAATCTCATTTTCCTTGATATCATAGGCATATTTTCCGTTGTTGAGAATCGCAAGGCCTTGTTTTCCGTCCTCGACGGCCGCCCAGCTCTGCGCGGGTTCTTCCATCCCGTCCGCTTGCTTTGTGATAAAGCCGTACGGGATCTCGTAAACCGCTTTCGGGCCGCTCGTCTTAGTCTCGAAAGCCAATTTGAGCAGCTTGTGCTTTTCTTTCCAAAACACCTTCGCCTCGACCTCGACGTCGGTTCCGTCGGGATAGAGCGTGAAAATCTGTTCAAGTTCACTGACCGGTCCGAAGACCGACCGAACCATCACACGGGCGCGGACCGGGCCGTTTTCGAGAACGCGAATTTCGGCTTTTTCAAAGACACCGATCTCATTTCTGAAGCTGAAAACGCCGATTCCCCAGGTATCGAGTTCGGTTTCGTCAATCACGACCGGTCTTGCGCCCGCACCCGCAAGCAGTTCCCGCCCGCTGACCTTGTCATAAATGCTCATTAAAAATCCGGTTTTGCGGTCGAACTCAATCCGGATAAAATTGTTTTCCATATAAAATTCGGTTGCCCGAAGCGGAAGCGGCCTCGGCGCCGGTTTGGATTCTTTCAGATAGACCCAGTAGGTGCGGTAGCCCATCGCCGGGAGATCGGCGCGAAACAGCGTCGAATACCGCCCGCCCGCGCCGTGAAACTGCGGGTCACGAACTTTTTGGAAAGCAATCGCATTCCCCGCTTCATCGGTCAAACCCGCAATCTTGTCCTTGTTCAGATGCACCGCAGCGCGCACCGGCCAGGAAAGCGGGTTATATACGACGACCGGGGCGCCTTTGTTCTCCATCTCCCAAATGGCGCCGTCCATATCTTTTGACAGATACCGCACACCCCGTTCGGTGTCGACCGCCCACGAAATTTTTTGCAAGGCCATATTATAGGTCTCGGACGCGATCGTCAGCGCCTCACCGTAGAATTCGTCGGTATCTTCATAAGCAGCTTTGATCGAGCAGCCGCCCATCACGTCGTGGAATTGGTTGAACAGCATCTTTTCCCAACCTTTTTCAAGCCGTTCGCAGTCATATTTTAACCCGAGCGTCTTATCCGCCAGCACAGCGCATTTTTCTGCGGCCATCAGCGTCTGTTCGGATTTGCGGTTAAGATATTTGGTCGTGCTGTGCGTGGAGTAACACCCGCTCGCAAAATGCTGCAAATCGCCTTTCAACACCGCAAACGGCTCACTGTCTTCTTTTTTTCGGATTTCCGCAAAATACCGATCCGGCGAGGAAAAGATAAATTCGACCATTGCCTCCGCCTGCTGCGCCCTGCGCAGCAGCTCGACGCTTTCGATCGTCGGACCGCCGCCGTGATTGCAAACGCCGAAAAATGCCATCAGCTCGCTCCGGCCGCTCTCCGAAGCGACTTTTTCAAAATTACCGGGATGTTCTTCGTTCACCGCGCCGACAAAACATTTTCGCGGAATTTTATAAGTCAAAAGCCGCGTCCCATCCACGCCTTCCCAATAAAACGGCATGCCTTCGGGGAACGGATAATGTTTTTCAACCCCGTTTTCGGGCCTCATGATCACATAGCCCTCGAAACCGCTTTTTGCATAGATCTGCGGCAGATTGCCGTTGTGGCCGAACGAGTCGATGTTATAACCGATCTTGGCTTTTAAGCCGAATGTCTTTTGGAAATAACGCTGGCTGTAAAGAGCTTGCCGCACAAAACTCTCGCCCGACGGGATGTTGCAGTCGGGTTGAATCCACCATCCGCCGACCACGCACCATTTCCCCGCTTGGACGGCAGCTTTGATTTTATCGAACATCTCCGGCTCGGAGTCCTCAATCCACTTGTAATAGGCTGCACAAGCCGTGGTAAAGATAAAATCGTCGAATTGTTCGATCCGGTCGAGCGCGCTTTGAAAAGTCGCCTTGATCTCAGCGTACCCTTCCTGCCAGCGCCAGAGCCAAATGGGGTCGAGATGCGCATTTCCGATCAGATGAACGCGGACCTTTTTGTCTTCCATCTCAATTTCCTTTCTCGTGAGCAACCTGCCTTTATTCTTCTATCAGATTAACTTCTTCAGTTTTACCGTCAGCTTTGACTTTGAACGTTTTAATCTCGCACGAGCCTAACGTCGTTTTGATCTCTGCTCCTAACCACGGTAATTTCACGCAGACCGCGCCGCCTTTCCCGTTGCATTCATACAGCCGTACAATCACGCCGTCTCCGTCCTCGGCTTGTTTGAGCGTCGACAAAATTACGTTTTCGTTGTCGATTTCGACGCTTTCCAGGGTCTGCGGCAGTTTTCCCTTGTGATAGGTCTCCATCACATGAACCGCGGGGCTGTTGAGCTCCCACGCCCGCCGAACGACTTTTGCGTCGGCAAACGAACCCGCATACGGTTTGATGATATATTTGAACGTGTGCTCGCCCTGCTCCTGATAATCGCACAGATCGTCGCGGACCGCCATGCCGAAATGGTCGGCATAGATCGCGCCGCGCACAACGGTCAGACGGATTTCACACTCTTTGACGTCATAGGCGTATTTGCCGTTATTGATGACGGCGAGGCCGCGAATGCCATCCTCAGCCGCCGCCCAGCACTGAGCGGGCTGTTCTTTGCCGTCGGGCCGTTTGGTGATAAATCCGTACGGAATCTCAAAAACCGCTTTCGGGTCAACGGTCTTGGTTTCGAAAGCGAGTTTCAGCATCTTGTGTTTTTCTTTCCAGTGCAGTTTGGCGTCTACTTCGACATCGGTTCCGTCGGCATAAAGCGTGAATATCTGCGCGAGCTCGCTGGAAGGCCCGTAAACTGATTTGACCAACACCCTTGCCCGAACCGGTCCGTTTTCAATCACGCGGATCTCGGATTTTTCAAAGACCCCGATGTCGTTTCGGAACGTGAACACATGATGCGCCCAGGTGTCGAGTTCGGTCTCATCAACCACGACCGGCTTGGCTCCTGCGCCCGAAAGCAGTTCTTTCCCCGAAACCTTGTCATAGACGCTCTTTAAAAATCCCGTCGCACGGTCGAATTCGATGCGGATGAAATTGTTCTCCATATAATACTCGGTCGCTTTGAGCGGAAGCGGCTTCTGCGCGGGCTTGCTCTCTTCAAGGTATACCCAGTAAGTGCGGTAACCCATCGCGGGCAAATCGGCGCGGAAAATCACGTTGTGCATATCGTTTGCGCCGTTCAGCTGCGGGCCGCGCACCTTTTGGAACGCAATCGCGCAGCCCTGCTCATCGGTCACACCGGCAAGCCCGCTTCGATTGATCTGAACCGTCGTATGCACCGGCCACGACAGCGGGTTATAGACCACCACCGGCACGCCCTTGTTGTCCATTTCCCACAGCCGCGAACTCATGTCTTTTGACAGACAGCGGAAGCCGCGGTCGGTGTCAACCGCCCACGAAATTTTTTGCAGCGCCATATTATAGGTCTCGGCGGCAGCCGTAAGCGCCTCGCCGTAGAAATCCCGCGCGTCGGCATAGGCATCCTTGATCGAGCAGCCGCCCATGATGTCGTGGAACTGATTGAAAAGAACCTTTTCCCAGGCCTTTTCAAGACGCTCGCCGTGATAGTTCAATCCGAGTTTCCGATTCGCCAAAACCGCGCATTTCTCGGCGGCCATCAGCGTCTGTTCGGATTTTCTGTTTAAAAACTTGGTCTCGACATGCGTCGAATAACAGCCGCTCGCATGGTGCTGCAGATCGCCCTTTAGCACCGGAAGCGGTTTGTCTTTTGCCTTCTTCATCACTTCGGTAAAATACCGCTCGGGTGAAGAGATGACATATTCGACAGGCCTGTCCTCTTTTTGCGCCTGATGAATCAACTCGATATTGCTTACCGTCGGGCCGCCGCCGTGATTTCCGACGCCGTAAAAAGCCATGGATTCGCAGCGTCCGCCCTCCGCGGCGATCTTTTCGATCCATTTGAGATGATCCTCGGACAACCTGTTGCAATACCCGAGCGGGATATGAAACGTCGGGAGACGGGTTCCGTCCACCCCTTCCCATAAAAACGGTACGCCGTCCGGGAACGGGTATTGCTTTTCAAGGCCGTTATGCGGTCTCATCATCACATAGGCCTCGATGCCGCTTTTTCTGTAAATCTGCGGGAGGTTGCCGTTATGGCCGAACGAATCGACGTTATAGCCGATTTTGGCTTTCACGCCGAGTGACTTCTCAAAATACCGCTGGCTGTATAACGCATGGCGCGCGAAACTCTCTCCCGAGGGGATGTTGCAGTCGGGCTGAATCCACTGCCCGCCCACGACACACCATTTCCCCGCTTTGACGGCGGCTTTGATTTTTTCGAACATCTCGGGCTCGGATTCCTCGATCCACCGGTAATAAGCCGCGCAGGCCGTGGTGAAGATAAAATCGTCGAACTGCCCGATGCGGTCGAGCGCGCTCTGAAAAGTCGCCTTGATCTCGGCGTAGCCTTCCTGCCAGCGCCAAAGCCACACGGGGTCAAGGTGCGCGTTTCCGATGAGATGAACGCGGGGCTTTTCGTTGATCATAAATGAATCCTTTCTCTTCAGGCAAAACATTGCTTTTATTATAATTCAATCCTCGGGAAAATCAACATGTATAAAATGTTGATCAGAAAAAAACAGCGCGGCAATGCCGCGCTGCAGTACTTTATCCCTTTAATTATTCCTTCGATATCGAGATGCTGTTCACGCCCGCCGCGCTTGCTACCGTGACCTCGAAGCCGGCGGCGTTTTTCGCTTTATAACTCAATACGGTGACGCCGAACGCAGTCTCGTCTGTATTTTCCGCGTCGATGGTAAAGCCTTTGGCTTTCACGGCTTGGATATAGGCGCGCATCTTGTTCAAATCGGGGTTTGTGAACATCACGATGAAGGATTTTTCTTCCGTGACCGCTCCGAACAACTCTCCGAAATCGGGTTTCGGAACCAGACGGGTGAATTCGTTGTCCGGCCATTCCCCGCCGAACTGCGTGGTTGCCGTCCCGTCTTCGTCAGAATACGTCCAGGTTCCGTCGGCGTTTTGCTTTGTGACAGAGCCGTCCTCATAAGTAAACGTCGTGCTTCCGTCCGCATTGAAAGTGACATCGGTACCGGAGAGCTTGGCCTGTTCGATAAACGCCTGTTTTTCAGAAGCGGACATCTGCCCGTAAATGGTGTCTGTGGCGCTGTAATCATAATTACTGACTGTTTCGGCGGAACTTTCGGTTTCCGGTTCGGATGGTTCGCCGGATTCGGTGATCTCCGATACAGCTTTCCCCGCATTGGAGACAATTCTGCGCAGCAAACCGCAGCCGGGCAGCATCACCATCAGGACAAGCGCGAGAATGAGAGAAATCCATTTTTTCATGTCGTGTTCCTCCTGTTTAATTAATAGCGGTACTTTGTATGGCGCAGTCATTATAACATAAAAAAGTTGGTATGGGAAGTGGTTTTCGGTCAATCCCGGACTTTTCTCCTGAAATGCTCCGCGGTGTCGCCGAGCAGCTTCAGGATGCTCTCCCGAAGTTCAACCGGATAGAGATTGAGCGCGTTATAGGTCTCGAAGCTCAGATTGCCCTTATAGCCGATGTCGCGCAGCCCCTTGCAGAAGCGGTCCCAGATGATGTTGCCCATATACGGAGCGATATGCTCGTCTTCGGTGCCGTGATTGTCCTGAATGTGCAGCGTCTCGAGGCGGTCTCCGAGCGCCAGAATAAATTCATATTGGTCCGCGCCGATCAGGTTCAGATGGCCGGTGTCCAGGCAGAACCCAAACAACCGCTCCCCGGCAATTCCGTTCAGCTCGTCGATGAAAGCAATCGCCTCTTTGACGTCGGAGCAGATTCCCGCATAGATGTGCTTTTTTTCGCTGTCATACCGGAACATATTCTCCAAACAGCAGATGACATGATGCTTTTTCAAATAGGGTATCAAAGCGGTGTACAGTTTGATGTTGACCTCATGTTCGCGCTCTTTCGTCAGCGGCGAATGAGGATTTCCGACGAAACCGGGGTGGATGATGATGCGCGGGCAGCCGCAGAATTCGCACATCTCGATGCTCTTGACAATCGTCTCGAAAACGTTTTTGCTGGTTTTTCCGTTGCCGTCGACCCAGGAGGGAAACGGCGCGTGCATCTGGCCGAACTCGACGCCGTTTTCACGAGCCGCGTCGCGCACTTCGGTCATAAACGGTATCAGATTTTCGTCTTTGAATTTTTCCGAGGGTTTTCCGCTCATGATCTCGTTCCAGGAATAGAGCATGTCGATGTTGTAATCTACCGCGTCGAACCCCGCCCGCTTGATCGCGGCGAAGCCCTCCCGCAGTCCCATCACATCGGTAATCATAGCGCTCTGAACACATTTTTTCATCTTTTTATTAGACCTTTCTTTTATCAATAACCGCCCGGCAGAGATTTTTATTTTTATCAAATATACCGGTTGGTCATTAAATTTTCCCCATTATTATACACCGAAAGCGTTCGATTGACAACCTTCAGCCAATTAGCTATACTGATTGCATCCAAAGTGCCGGATATAACTAAACATTTTGTATTATTTATATTCGCATATACTATATGGAAATATCATCTGTATGAGGCCACTTCAAATGTCATTCGAACTCACCTTCCTCGGCACCGGCGCCGCCGATTTTTCCCCGGAACTCGAAACCTTCTGCAAAGACCGCTTTGACAGCGACATCCGCCGCTGCTCGTCGGTACTGGTTAACGGTCATATTCTCATCGACTGCGGGCCTCACACCGTCGGCGCGCTGAATATCCTGAAAATCCCGCTTTCGTCCGTCACCGACATTTTTCTGACCCATCTGCACGATGACCATTTCCGCCCCGAAGCCGTCTCCGAATTGATTGTGCACGGCGCAAAGCTGCGTATCCGGTGCAGAGCCGATGCCGATTTGCAGCTGACAGGCGCGCAGATAATCGGAATTGCTCCTCTGACTGAATACGACTGCAGCGGCATCACAGTCAGCGCCATCGAAGCCAATCACGACGCTTTTCCCGTCCACTATATCTTTCAGCACGGCGGAAAAAAGTTTTTCTACGGCTGCGACGGCGCGTGGATGTTGAATAAGGGCTATTATTATCTCAAGAACGCCGCTTTCGACGCGATGATCCTTGATGCCACCGTCGGCGACTACGACGGCGATTACCGCATGGCCGAGCATAATTCCATCCCGATGATCCGTATGATGTTAAAGTCATTCGCTTCTTTCGGCATTACCACAGCGGACACCAAAATCTATCTCTCGCATATGTCCCGCGGTCTGCACCATGACACCCACGCCGAGCGCACCGCCCGTCTTGCCCCCGAAGGTATGATCCCCGTCTATGACGGCATGACCATTCACATCTGATAGTTTAAAGTGAAGGTTCCGCCATGAAAAACTCCGTCAAACTCCTGTCGGTTTTCGCGGCGGCAGTGCTGTTTGTCGCGGGCTGCGGCAAAAATGTCGGAACTCCGATTTCCCGCGAAAATCTCAAAGCATGGGGACTCGGGAGAACAGAGACCCGTTATGTCTGCAGCGACCGGGATTATGATTGGTACATTGATCAATTTGACACCGGTATCTACGGGAGCAAGAACTGCGGGCCCGCCTGCTGCGTCATGGCCGCCGAATGGTACAAAAAAGATTTTCCCGAAACCGTTGAACAGGCAAGGGAATATTACGACCCGGGCGGTTCGGGCTGGCCGTATCCGACTGTTCAAAACTACCTTAAACACATTGAAATCCCCTTCTCTGTCGTGAAATCCGTCGATGTCTCTAAAATGAAAGAGGATATTACAAAAGGGCGAATTCTCCTTGTTCCGCTGGACATGAAATACATATCTGCCGCATTAAAACAGGAAGATCGCATTCATAAATACGGATCTGCCACAACCCACTATATCATCATAAAAGGGTATCGGGTCGTCGACGGAAAGACCTATTTTGAAGTTTATGACCCCGTTTCAATGGGAAGCACCTTTCAGGACGGTACGCCAAGGGGCAAAGACCGTTATTTTTTAGCGGATGAAGTCAATATGGCCATTACGAAATACATCGATTCTTACATAGCCATCTGTGCACCCGAAGAACAATCCGCATTATCAGGACAATGCGACCCGGAGCAAAGCAATACCCCAAGTTCGGATTAAATTCGAACTTGGGGTATTTTTATATCGCCTATATACGATCCGTATTAATATTTTTTCACAACCACGCCGCCGGTTTTAAAAATGCAGTCCGCAGGAATCACTCCGCGCACGCTCGACAGCGGATAGATGTTGGTGTTTCGTCCGATCACGGTGCCCGGATTCAGCACGCTGTTGCAGCCGACCTCGACAAAGTCACCCAAAATCGCACCGAGCTTGTGCCGCCCGGTCGCAAGGCATTCGCCGCAGTCCTTGATCGCCACATCCGTCTTGTTGCTTTTGACGTTTGAAGTGATCGCGCCTGCGCCCATATGCGCCTTGTATCCTAAAACAGAATCGCCGACATAGTTGAAGTGCGGAACCTGCACCCCATCGAATAGAATCACATTTTTCAGTTCGGTCGAGTTGCCGACCACACAGCCGTCGCCGACCAGCGCGCTGCCCCGAATAAACGCGCACTGGCGCACCTCGGTCTTGTGCCCGATGATACACGGCCCTTTGATATAAGCCGACCCGAAAACCTCCGCGTCTTTCGCAATCCAGACGTCCGGTTTCGGGTGGTTATATTCCTCTTCAGACAAAGTCGCCCCGAGTTCAAGAATAAAGCCCTTCAGCTTATCAAGCGCTTCCCAGGGATATTGCGTGCCTGAAAGCAACGGTGCAGCTTTGGTTTTGGTCAAGTCAAGCAATTCGGCCGTTTTATAAATCATATAAAATCCTCCGGTTCATCACGCCAACATTCCCGCGTCCTTGATCGCCGCGATTATGCCGTCAACCAGTTCTTCGCAGGTCTTTTCGTCCGCCGCTTCCGCCATTACACGCAGAACCGGCTCGGTTCCGCTCTTTCGCAATAACACCCGTCCGCTGTCGCCGAGTTTCGCCTCGGCTTTCGCCACGGCTTCTTTGACCGTTGCGGTATTCAGCGCTCCGTCCTTATTCTTAACACGGACATTTTTCAACACCTGCGGATATTCAATCATGGGCTCTGCCAATTTAGAAAGCGGCATTTTGTTTTCGAGCATCGCCTGCATCACTTTGATCGCCGTGATAATGCCGTCGCCGGTATTGGCATATTTACGGAAGATGATATGCCCCGACTGCTCGCCGCCGATCAGGTGATTGTTTTTGACCATATTCTCATAGACGTATTTGTCGCCGACCGCGGTTTTTTCATATCCGATCCCAAGTTGGTCGAGCGCTTTGTATAATCCGAAATTGGACATCACGGTGGTCACGACCTTGGAATCGCCCAGCCGGTCGAACTTTTTCATGCTCGCCGCGCAGATATACATGATCTTGTCGCCGTTGACGACCTCGCCGTTCTCATCGACCGCAACGCACCGGTCGGCATCGCCGTCGAAGGCGAATCCGACGTCGAGCCCGTTTCCGACGACGAATTTCTGAAGCCCCTCGATGTGGGTGGAACCGCATTTTAAGTTGACGTTCAGCCCGTCCGGTGTGTTGTTGATCACATGGGTGTCGGCACCGAGGGCGTCGAACACGCTTTTCGCAATCATCCAGGTGCTGCCGTTGGCGCAGTCGAGCCCCACTTTGATGCCCCGGTACGAATTGACCGCCAGAGAGATCAGATAACCGATATAACGGTTTCTTCCCGCGTAATGGTCGATCGTGCGCCCGATCTTTTCACCGGTCGCAAGCGGCAGACGCGGAATCTCTCCGTCGAGATACCGTTCTATTTCGGCCTCAATCTCGGCGTCCATCTTCTCGCCGTTTCGGTTTAACAGCTTAATTCCGTTATCCTGAAACGGGTTATGGCTCGCGCTGATCATGATGCCGCAGTCAAAATCCTCGGTGCGCGCGACATACGAGACGCTCGGCGTCGTCGTGACGTGCAGGATATATGCGTCCGCACCTGCCGCGGTGATCCCCGCACACAGCGCATTTTCGTACATATAACTGCTTCTGCGCGTATCTTTTCCGATGACGATTGAGCACTTGTGCTCCCGCCCGAAATACCATCCGAGATAATTGCCGATCAAAAATGCCTGGTCGACGGTCAGGCCGACGTTGGCCTCTCCGCGAAATCCGTCGGTTCCGAAATATTTGCCCATTGCCCTCTCCTTTATGTAATCAGTTAAAGCTTTGCGGCAGCGGCACCGTCCAGATATACCTCGACAAACGGGTGCAGCTGCAGCACCGATGCCGGCACCTCGGGCGTCACATCACCCAAAAATGCCTTCGCTACGATGTCGGCTTTATCTTCGCCCAATGCGATAAAAATGATCTTTTTCGCGTTCATTACGGTTTTAATCCCCATCGTGACGGCATGCGTCGGCACTTCGCCGATGGAATCGAAAAACCGCGCGTTTGCCTCCCGAGTCATTGCGGTCAGTTTGACATGATGCGTCCCGCTTCCGAACGGCGTACCCGGTTCGTTGAATCCGATATGCCCGTCGTTGCCGATGCCGAGCAGCTGCAGATCGATTCCGCCCGCGGCTTCAATCGCCTCGTCATACAGCGGCGCGGCGTCGATGTCCATTCCGGACGGTACATGGGTATTGATACGCGCGATATCGATTTTCGAGAACAGATTTTCGTCCATAAACCTGCGATAACTCTGTTCCTCGGTGCCCTTCATCCCGACATATTCGTCGAGGTTGAAAGTCCTTGCTTCTTTAAAGCTGATCTCCCCCGCTTTGCATAACCGCGCCAGTTCGCCGTAAAGCCCCAGCGGCGTCGAGCCGGTGGCAAATCCGAGCACCGCGCCCGGCTTTTCGCGCAGCAGCGACACATACTGTTTTGCCGCCGTTCTCGCGATATTTTCAGGGGTATCAACGAAAATTTTCATGGATAGAAGTCCTCCGTTAAACGGTTTTTCGTAACCTGTATTTTTGCACCTTCTTATTATATTATCTATACCGCGTTTTTGCAACCGCCGCCATGATGGCGGTCTCAAACGCGTCCTATAATCTACGTTCCGTTCGCAACGCAGCTCGCGCTTCCAACCTTGGTCCATCGCCAAAATACCGGTTACAAATTCGTCGTAGAATCTGAAGATCGTAGGCTTGATAGCATGCGTTTCCGTTTATTTGCCTCCCTTGTCAAAGGGAATGGGGAAAGGAGTTCGTTTTGAGAACTCCCTGAAACTTTGCAATGGTGGTGGCATTCATCAGCCATCCTTAATATATACCGCTTAACAATTTTAAGACGGAGATTTCTCTCCGATCCGATTCGCTTAACTTTCCAAAATCTCTATGACTTCTTTATACTCGGCTGTCTTCCTGAACCCATCGTCAAAAGCATATTGCCCAATCATCTTTTTTGCGCGTTCCCGCAGATTTTCACCGTACACCGGAATCCGGCTTTTTTCGGTTTTTAATCCCCTTGTGAGCAATGAACTTTGTTCCAGCCAATCGGGAAGTTCATCGAACCGTTTTGCAATCTCTGCGCCTTTTTTTAGATACACCGCAGCTTCTTCTGAATTTCCACATTGATACGCCCAATTCCCCGCGTATAAACAGGTATTGATCGCATGAATCCAGCTCTCTCCGTAATCACCGTCGGGATAGACAACCTCGTATACCGCTAATACGGTTTTCGCGGCATTGAGTTTTTCCTGCGGCGAGTATTGGGTGGACCAATAAAATTGATTATTAACTGCGCCGCCGAACAGATATATCAGTTCCCTCACCGCGTTTTTACAGGCCTCCTGCTTTTTTTCTCCCGGCGGATACAAAAAGGTCGATACATAGTCGCGGCTATTCTGCATCAGCGGCATCTCATCGAGAATCTTTTCCATATCCGAGAGTTGAATCCCGCTGTTTTCGACAAAGCTAAGCCGTTTGTATAACGTGCAAATCAACCTTTTTGCCCATATCCGGATGCTGTCCTCGGTGCAAAACTCGTTAATATTTTCATAAATCGTTTTCGCTTCATCCAGTATCTCAAATCCGCCTTTATCATTTGTGTTTTTCTCGGTAATCAACGTATTCAAATAACGCACCAACAGCCGAAAATCACCCGGAAACTCAGTGATTGCTTCTTTTATTTTCTCACGCACTTTACGGATGTCCCCGGATTTCCACAACCGGTAATAATTATCGATATAAGCCTGTGCCTGCCGCTCCCGCTCCGCTTTGCCGACCCCGAGCATTTCGTCGACCGTGACGTTGAAGAACGAGGCAATTGTCGGAAGCATTGTGATGTCCGGAAAAGTCTCTCCGCGCTCCCACTTGCTCACCGCCTGAAACGACACCCCGAGAAAATCGGCCAGTTTCTCCTGCGTCAGTCCTTTTTCTTTTCTCAGCCGTTTGAGGTTTTCTCCCAAATATACTGTCATATACTCAACTCCTTTGAATCAAATCAACGGCGCCGTTGTGATTACATCATATCCTGTTTCTGTCAGTGAAACAATAACCGCGTTTTTTGAGATAGATTCTAATTCCGGTTGAAATTATCTATTAAATATAGAAATTATAATTATAAAAAAGCGGCTTGTCAAGCAAGCCGCTTTTATCACGTCAGGTCGTCTCTGTGTTCTTGGCTCTTGCCGATTCCGCCAACCGGATCAGTTCGTCAAAATCGCCCTTTTGCAGATTCGCAATATGTGTTTCAATTTGCTTGATTTCCTCATCCGAAAAATCGATCCCGCTATATTTTTTCAAAGTCTCTTTGACGCCGCTTGCCTTGTAATCGTCATTGACCTGTACCGAGGCCTTGTCCGCCTCGCTGCGGTAGCAAAGCGCCGCCGCATACACCGGCATCAGGAATGACACATCGATGTCGTGTTTCTTGGCCAACCGGTAAAGCCCGGTAATCCGGTCGTCGTTGCCGAGTTTGCGCATCGGATCTGCTCCCACCCGCGCAACCGTGTCACGCAGATTGACGTTGGAAAACCGATATTGCAGCTTGGTCAGGAAGTCGAGCAGCGAATCGTAACTCATTTTCTCCTCGGCGGCGATGGAACGTACCCCGACCAACCCCGCCTGCTCGATCAGATAGCGGATCGCGGGATCGCACATGGCCTCGTGGATAAACTCATATTTGCCCGCCGCGAGATACGCGCAGGCGCAGTGGCACATGTTGTGCACAAAAAGCTTGCGCTGGATATACGGCTCAATCGGGTCACAGAACAGCGTGTTGACGAGTTCCGGCTTTTTGCCGACCACCGCCGCGCCGTCGATCTGCAAGATCTCATACGGCTCGCCGCGCACCAGCAGCGGATCATCTGCTTCGCCCTTGGCCAGTTCCGGCACCATCCGCCCGATGCTCGCTTCGATAAACCCGACGTTCGCATCGAGTTTCTCAATGGTCGCCTCATCAAGATATTTGCACACTTGCTCGCGCATATAGTGGCCGGAATCGTTCAGATTCTCTGCTAAAATGATATTGAGCGGCGCTTTCCCCGCGTCAATGCGAGCCTTGATGCCCTCTGCGATCGGCTGGGCGATGTATTGCAGATTGCGCGCGCCGACGCTGGTCACCATCAAGTCGGCCTCAAGCATCTCTTTTGCGGCGATCCCGGGTTGGGAGCTGTCCTCGGCGCGGAAGTTGTCGATGTAAAATTCCTTGGTCTCGTCGTTGGTCACGAGCCGCACCGGATAGCGCTTTGCCTCATTCAGCATGCGCACCAGGTCTTTTCCCAGCTCTAAAAACACGATCTCATATCCGCTTGCGTGCAGGATCTGACTGATAAAGCACCGCACCAATTTCCCCGCGCCGTAAACAACCGCCCGTTTTACCATAATCCATTGATCTCCGTTCACAAAATTCAAATTTACCTTGCTATCATACCGCAAAACCCCTCAATTTTCAAGAGCAGGAGCGAACTGTGTTCGCCCGATAGCACTCGCTTCCATCCTCGCCGGCTTATGTAGGGGTCGGCGTCTCGACGACCCGGAATTTTTATTTAATCACGCGGAAGCAAAACACTTTCCCTCACTCACAAAGAACGCCGGAACGATAAACGCTCCGGCATTCTAAATTCTGAATACTGAATTCCGAACTCTGAATTATTCCCATTCCTCGCTGTCCACTTCCAGCGCTTTGATGTTCCCTTCCGGGTCGTCGATCAGCGTGCCGACATTCTCGGAAACGACGTTATACATCGCCAGACGACCGATGTCCGCGACCTCGCCCGCAGCCGATAAAAACACCGGCTCTTTTCCGGCCTTGCAGTAAAGCTCGCTGTTGCGGATGACCATCCGCTTGATTTTGCCTTCCGCAGCGATATACGGGAAGGTCTGCGGCGTGTCGCCCTCGTCCTGAATGTGCAGCCCGTCGATGACCAGCGATTCCACCTGCGCCGGAGCGAACCCCATACCTTTCATGTCGGAGATGCCCTCGAGCCAGATCACATAGCGGTCGTCGGTCGGGTCGCGGTAATAGATATTTTTCAGCGTCATGCACTTGTGTTTTCCGGAGATGCGGAATAAAAACCGCTTGGTATAGTTGTAGTCGGCTTCGGTCTGCCGCAGGTCGACGTTCTCGATAAATACGCTGCCGTAATCGCCCTGAAAGCCTTTTTTGCGCAGATCCCACGCATGCAGATAAAAGCCGAAGCTGCGGTAAGTCCCCGAAACGTTGCGGATCGTGACCCGGTCGATCAGATTTTCACGCGACAAAATCCGAATGACCTGCGACGCATCGTCGCACACGACGGTGTCGACGAGAATATCGGACATCGGCCCGACGGTGGCATGCGGATGCATCCAGTTTCGGTCATTGCCGTTGATTTCTTCGTCTCCGTTCAGCGCGATCATGTCGTCGCTGGTCTTTCCCTGCACGTTGCGAATCACCAAAAACCGACCCGGCCCCTGCATGTGGATGCCGTCCTGATTGCCGTGCATATAGTCCGGCAGCTCAAACCGGATATTTTCCATTGTGACCTTTTCCCAGTTGGTGATTAAAAACGCGAAAGTGCGGTGATTACGGATGACCACATCGCGAATCATCAGATTTTCGATGCCGAAAAAGGAGATGCACACCACGAGCGAATCGCCCTCGGGATACGGTTTCTCGGGTGGGACATGGTGCGCCTGGTGCAGGCAGTTTTGGTTGTAAGTGCCGCCGATTAACTTGATGTTGCGGTCAATCCGCTCGCCCCTGGACGGATGTGCGTTGACGATCATCGCCCGGTTGGAGTTGTCGGCCTGATAAAACCCGCAGGCGTCGCTCAGGCATTCGATGGTCGTGTCGGAATAGACCGTCAGGCCCGTAATCAGCGCCGAGCCGTCCATCACGAGCCGCACCGCGCTCTCGTCTTTCGCCGTATCCAGCGCCTTTTGCAGCGCAGCGGTATCGTCGGTCCCCCCTCCGGTATAGACGTCGGAGTCGAGTTTTGCCCCGGTCTCGCTTGCATAAATCGTTTTCATGCGCATGTTTATATCTTCCTTTCGTAGTAGTCAGGATGTTTGATCCGTCTCGGAAAATTTGATTTTTCTGTTCGTCTAAGCCTTATGATGCAATTACCGAAGAATCCAACTCCGGTTTGGAAATCTATTTTCAAATGCACCCCTTTTGCTTATTCTTCCCCGATTATACGGATACTCGGATAAAATGTCAATTGATTTTATCGCTGCTTAAATTTTATAACATCGACAATCTTCCTTATCCGCCCAATACAGAGATTGCTATCTTTTATCTTGTGATTCTGCCTCATATTACCATATTTTCTCATACGCTGTCAATGTTTGCAACCCATTGCCAGCGTCTTCGTCCTGTGTTAAAATAAACTCATAAATCGCAAAGGGGGATATGCAATGGAAAAGCCTGTGTGCGGAGATTCGAAACAGAGGCGAAGCCCGTCATCTCACTCAGATGCCGGGGAAAACGGCCCGCTTTGCAATGATACCGTCCCGCGTCAGCATACCGAAACCCTGACAACCGATTCATACGGTTTATATCAATATAAAATCCATATGAATACGACTTTGGACAGCCGAAACACCGCCGCCGAGCCCTCGGAACTTCCGTCTTTTCAAAATAACCTCGCGCTGACGATTGAAAACCTCTCCGATTCCCCTGTCGAAGTGAATGCCCTGATTGCGAACGGGCGCGACTTTTCGTCACTGTCCGGTTTAGTGAAGACCGTTTGCGGCGGATATGAAACCGACCGCGAAAAAGCCCTCGCGCTCTGGCAGTTTCTTCGGCAGTATCTCACTTTCGGCCCCACCCGGCCGGGTCTGGATTTTCACAGTCCCGGTGTTTCCCTCATCCGATTTTTAACCGGCATGGGCAGCGGTGCCTGCGGAAACTTCAACGGCGCGCTGGCGCTGTTTGCCGCGGCAGCCGGAATTCCCGCCCGCACGGGCTCACTCTCCGACGGCAGCCATGCGGTTGCCGAACTGTTTTTCGGCGGAACCCGCCGTTATTTCGACGCGCTCTACCCGAATGCTCAAGATCAGTTCAAAGGCGCATTTATCCCCGACGACGACGGCGGGATTTCCTCTTATGAGCAGCTTTGCGCCGATTCCTTTCTGGCCCGCCGCGCCGGTTCTGTCGAAATCGGCGAACTCGCCGCGCTGTTCGGCGGCAATGACCGCTGGCGCTCCGATTGGATTTCTGCTTATTCCGACCCCCGCGATATGGCCTTCACGCTCAAACCCGGCCAGCGGATCGTTTTTTATTACGATAAATTTATCGGAGACAAGCCCCTGCATCGAAACCTTGTCTCCGGTGAAAAGCGGCTGTCGGGTGAGCCCTGTGCAACGGTCCTTGGCCTTCGCGAAAATAAGTCTCTTTATTTTTATCGGGACGATTGCCCATGGCCGATCACCGGATTTTCAGTCAAAGGAAAATTGAAATCCGGTCGGCTTTTTGTCACCGTCGCCGCTGCCGGAGAGAGCAAATATGCCGTCACCCAACCCGGCGAATTCTGCTGTGAGTTCAACACCGACTGCAAAGCGTTGTCCGAAACCTGTTATCATCTTGAATTGCATATCGACGCCCGGGACGCGGATTTTATCGTCGATGAGCTCAACCTTGTTTTTCAAAGTTACCGCCCGTCGCTGCCCGAATTGGATTCCGGCGATAACACCCTTGAACTGCGCGCTGACCCGAACCGCACTCTGAAAATCACCCACCTCTGGCGGGAATCCTCCGTCGCTCCGCCGAATCCTCCCGCGCTCATCTCTTTTGACTCCGGCCGACCTTTCCGGTGGACAAGCGCCGACGCCGCCGGGTATGAATTTATGCTCAGCGACCGCGCCGACTTTGCGTGGCCTTATGCTCCCGTTTTCCAACAGCGCACAACAAAACCCGAATCGGATACCGACCCCTCGTTGATTCTGCCTCCCGATAAAACTTATTTTTGGCGGGCACGAGGCAAAAACGCAGACGGTGTTTGGAGCGCATGGAGCGAACCCGGTTCGTTCACTTGGGACGCGCCGCCCATCCCGGCCGGCTTTACATTAATCCGCGAAAATCGTAAACTTACTTTGTGTTGGAACTCCGTCGGCAGCGGCTTGACCTACGCCGTATACGGCAGCGACGAAAACGGTTTCACCCCGTGTGACAAACCCTGTGAGATCTGGACGAACCGTACCGACTCCCCGGCCGTACTCGAAATTTATCCCGCCAATCTGATCTGCAAGACCCAAAATACCGAACTCGAACTCACCCGATTCAAACGAATATATACCT
>Ga0209098_1000228_pt1 | contig 63503 bp, 48 predicted proteins | sample AD_JPNHW1_MetaG_FD_184429 | JGI IMG/M metagenome (GOLD analysis project Ga0209098, IMG submission 184429) | Active sludge microbial communities of municipal wastewater-treating anaerobic digesters from Japan - AD_JPNHW1_MetaG (SPAdes) (version 2) | ecosystem: Engineered > Bioreactor > Anaerobic...
TGGTAAGCCTTTCTGTATTTGATAGAACAACACTAAAAAATCTTTTTTCTGAAGAAAAATATCAAGATGTCAAAGAACAGTCATGTAATCAATTGAAAATGTTCTAACTAAGACGCAACGCTAGTGATAATTTATAATTATTTCATCAAGGCTTCAACTTCATCAATCGTTTTCGGAATGGGTTTTCCTAAAACTTTGTGTCCATCTTCAGTTACAAGAACATCGTCTTCGATACGAATACCGCCAAAGCCGAGATATTCTTCTACCTTGTTATAATTAATGTATTCAGTAAATTTATTTTCCGATTTCCATAAATTGAATAATTCGGGAATAAAATAAATTCCGGGTTCAACGGTAAGAACAAATCCGGGTTCAAGTCTTCTTCCCATACGCAGATAGGCTGTTCCGAACTGATCAATCGGGCGAACTTCATCATCATAGCCAACATAAATTTGTCCGATATCTTCCATGTCGTGAACATCCAATCCCATCATATGTCCCAATCCGTGAGGCAGGAAGAAAGCATGTGCTCCGGCTTTCACGGCTTCATCAACATCGCCTTTCATCAAACCTAAATTTTTCAAACCCTGTGCAATTACTTTGCATGAAAGCAAATGAATACTTTGATAGGTAACTCCGGGCTTTATGGCGTCGATTGCGGCAAGCTGCGAATCGAGAACGATCTGATAAATTTCTTTTTGCTTCTCTGAAAATTTTCCATTCACCGGAACCACGCGTGTGTGGTCGGTTGCATAACCATTTACCGTTTCAAATCCTGCATCGATCAATAATAAATCGCCATCTTTCATTTGGTTGTTGTGATAATGTCCGTGCAATATTTCGCCGCGAACAGAAAGAATTGTAGGGAAAGATAACGAACCATTTTTCGAACGCGCAATACCTTCCATTATTCCTGCCACTTCGTATTCAAACATTCCGGGTTTCGCCATTTTCATGGCTTTGGTAAACATTTTGTATGCGGTCTTCATTCCGCTTTCAATTTCTTTGATCTCTTCTTTTCCTTTAACAGAGCGGAGTTTAACAACAGCATGTATGAATTCGAGCGAAGCTTCTTCTTTCAGTTTTCCGAAGGGAATTCCCAGAATTGTATTTAATAAAATCTGGTTGTTCGGATGATATGGAGGCAGAAAATGAATTTTCCGATTTGCATTTTTTGCTTCTTCAACATATTCTGAAAACTTAGAAAATGGCGCACATTCAGTAACGCCAACTTTTTCAATTTTGTCTTTCAGCATAGGCAGAGGGCCAGTCCAGATGACATCTTCAATATCCACATCATTGCCAAAAATTATTTCTTTGTTGTTGTCAATGTCTATAATCGCTCCAAGGCCGGGTTCATCCATTCCAAAGAAATACAGGAAGGTGCTGTCCTGCCTGAAATGAAATGTGTTCTGAGGATAGTTCATGGGCAATTCGGTATTGCCTAAAAATAAAAGGATACCGCTTGAAAATTCATTTTTCAGCAACTTTCTTCTTTTGATGTAAATTTTTGAATCGAACATATTTTATTTTTATTTAATTAGTATTATTTTTTACCACTAAGACACTAAGGTCACTAAGTTTCACTAAGATATTTGCTATTTCACAGTTTCGCGCAATTCGCCTCAGGAGAACGCAGAGACGCAAAGAAATAATTTTGAACCCACCTTATGCTTATGCCTTATGCCTTTTCAACTTGTCTACTTCTTCATCAACTTTTCAATCTCATCCACTTCTATAGGAATGCTTGCCATTAGGTCGATATTGCCATTTTCAGTAATTAGAATATCGTTTTCAATTCGTATTCCGATACCTTCTTCCTGTATGTAAATTCCGGGTTCGCATGAAAACAACATTCCGGGTTTTATCACATCCTGTTTTGTTCCTACGTCGTGAACATCAAGTCCGATGTAATGCGAAGTGCCATGCATGTAATACTTGAAAAACAAAGGCTTTGCAGCATCCTGTTTTTTCACATTTTCTTCAGTATATAATCCCAAACCAACAAGTTCCTTATCCATCACTTTGCAAACTTCAGTATGGTATGCATCAATAGTGGTTCCGGGGACAAGCATTTTTATTGCAGCTTTCATCACACGAAGGCAGGCATTGTAAACATCTTTCTGCCGGGGAGAAAATTTTCCGTTAACAGGAATGGTGCGAGAAAGGTCGGCAGCATAATTAGCGTATTCAGCGCCAAAATCAAGAAGAAGCAAATCGCCGTCTTTGCATTCTTTGTTGTTTTCAATATAATGAAGCACACATGCGCCCTTGCCCGATGCAACTATAGGATAATAAGCATGACCATTGGCACGGTTGCGGATGAACTCATGAGTTATTTCTGCTTCCACTTCGTATTCCATCACACCGGGTTTAGTAAATCCAAGTAAACGCCGGAATGCTTTTTCTGTAATACTTATAGCTTCTTTCAGTAAATCGATTTCTATGCTGGATTTTATCATGCGCAGCCTGCTTACTATAGGAGCTGAGCGTTCATATTTATGGGCAGGATATTTTTGTGTAAGATGTTTATTGAAACGGATATCACAGTAAGGGACAGGGTTTGAATAACGCGGATTTTCATTGGCATTCAGGTAAACATATTCGCAGGCCGCCATTACTTCTTTTAATGCCGTATCAAAACTGTCGAGCCAGAAAACATTTTTTATTCCTGAAACTTCTGTTGCTTCTTCTTTAGAATATTTTTTCCCATACCAGACAGCTATGTAGTCGTTAGTTTCTTCAACAAATAATGCTTCACGATATTTTTCAAGCGGACAATCAGGGAAAATAAATAATACACTTTTTGCCTGGTCGATACCGGTGAGATAAAAAAAATCGGAGCTTTGTCTGAAAGGATGGTCCTGGTCTCCGTTACGTGGCATCTCGTCGCTGGAATTGAATATGGCAAAAGAGTTTGGTTTAAGTTCCTTTCTGAAACGCTCTCTGTTCGATATGAACAGCTTTGGATTTATTGGTAAATATTTCATATTTTTCCGGGTTTAGATTATTAAAGGTAAAATTTTTTTCAATTATTCTTTGGAAAATTAAATTCAACTTATAACTTTGCTCTGATTAAACTGACAAAATCTTTCACAAATAAACAATTTTTTTAAATAAATCCCAATAGTTTGATTTAGTTAAATTCTTTATGAACATGGACAACTCATTATTAAAATTTTCTTCGATTACTAAAAAAATCGTTATGGCTTGCGCAGGATTATTCCTGCTGTTATTCCTGCTGGTTCACCTTGGTATTAATCTTTGCCTGTTGCGTAACGATAATGGCGAATGGTTTTCGGCGGCGGCCGATTTTATGAGTACAAATTATATTGTGAAAGTTTTTGAGATCGTTCTTTTTGGCGGAATTATGATTCATATTTTGTTTGGAATAATTCTGACCCTGAAGAATTGGGCATCGCGACCTATCGGATATGCTAAGTGCAATAAATCCGAAACATCATTCTTTTCAAAATATATGATATGGACAGGGCTTATCATTTTTATTTTCCTTGCTATTCATTTTATGAATTTTTATTTTGTGAAATTAGGTTGGGTACCTGTTCCTGAAGGTGCAGAAGGGAAACATGATTTTTATCACATGGCGATCAACTTATTTCAGTCTCCTTTATATTGTGTAATTTATATTATTCTTTTGATAATTCTCGGATTACACCTGAATCATTCACTGCAATCAGCATTTCAAACCCTGGGATTAAACCATGATAAATACACTCCGTGTGTTAAAGCATTCAGTAGTATATATGCTATTGTTGTTGCCGGCGGTTTTATCATCATCCCAATTTATTTCCAGTTTTTTTACAATTAATAAAAATGTTCATTAATACGTTATAAAAAATTTCGGGATTGCAAATTTGATGACTTCCTATAACGCATAAATTTCACTCCCCATTATAAAAAAACATATTATGCTTAAATTAGATTCAAAAACCCCGGAAGGCCCATTAGCAGAGAAATGGTCGAAGTACAAATCAACCTGCAAGCTTGTTAACCCGGCAAATAAAAATAAGCTCGATGTTATTGTGGTTGGAACAGGAGTTGCCGGAGGCCCCGCTGCTGCAACCTTAGCTGAGTTAGGTTATAATGTAAAATGTTTTTGTTTTCAGGATACTCCGCGTAGAGCTCATTCCGTAGCGGCTCAGGGAGGTATCAATGCTGCAAAAAATTACAAGCATGATGGCGACAGCGATTACCGCTTGTTTTATGATATGCTTAAAGGTGGCGATTTTCGTGCACGCGAAGCCGATGTTTACCGTTGTGCTGAAGTGAGCAACAATGTTATCGACCAGATGACTGCTGCAGGTTTACCATTTGCAAGAGAATATGGCGGCAGCCTTACAACACGTTCGTTCGGTGGCGTACAGGTTTCCCGTACTTTTTATGCATCAGGGCAAACTGGCCAGCAGTGCTTGTTGGCAGGATATACTGCAATGGCACGCCAGATATCAAAAGGAAAAATCACTATGTATTCACGTCGTGAGATGTTGGAATTAGTATTGATAGACGGAAAAGCACGCGGAATCATTACTCGTAATTTGATTTCCGGCGAAATAGAAAAACATTCTGCACATGCTGTTGTTCTTGCTACCGGAGGTTATGGAACAATTTATTATTTGTCAACATTGGCAATTAATTCCAATGCATCGGCACAATATCTTGCATTTAAAAAAGGCGCCGGTTGGGCAAACCCGTGCTTCATTCAAATACATCCATCATGTATTCCACAGTTAAATCCTTACCAGGGAAAATTAACACTGATGAGCGAATCGCTTAGAAACGATGGTAGAGTATGGGTTCCCAAACAAAAGAAAGATCCACGCAAACCTAATGATATTCCAGAAGAAGAACGCGATTATTATCTCGAACGTAAATATCCTTCTTACGGAAACTTAGTGCCACGCGACATTGGCTCAAGAGCGGCAAAAGAAATGTGCGACTTAGGTTTTGGTGTTGGAGCTACAGGATTGGCTGTATATCTTGATTTCGGAGCAGCTATTAAAAAGTTCGGAAAGAAAGTTATTGCCGACCGTTACGGGAATCTTTTCGATTTGTATGAGAAGATGACAGGCATCAACCCTTACGATGAGCCTATGCGTATTTATCCTGCAGGCCACTACACAATGGGTGGTTTATGGGTTGACTATAACATGCAGACCACTGTTCCCGGGCTGTTCGCAATAGGAGAATGTAATTTCTCGGTTCATGGTGCAAACCGTTTAGGTGCAAGTTCATTGTTGCAAGGCGCTGCCGACGGGTATTTCGTGTTGCCGGTAACTATTGGAAATTATCTTGCTGATGAAATTAAAACTCCGAAAATATCTACCGATCTTCCCGAATTTGTTGAAGCAGAAAAAAGTGTTCGCGAACGTGAAGAAAGATTTTTAAACATAAAAGGAAAGCAAACCGTAACTTCATTCCGTAAACGTTTGGGAAAAATCATGTGGGATTATTGCGGGATCAAGAGAACTGAAGAAGGTTTGAAAAAAGCTTTAGGATTAATTGAAGAACTTAAGAAAGAATTTCTCAGCGATGTAAAAGTTCCCGGAACCCTTGATGAATACAATACAGAAATGATCAAAGCATTGAGAACAGAAGATTCATTTGAAGTTGCAAAATTATTATGCATGGATGCGTTAAGCAGAAAAGAATCATGCGGCGCACATTTCCGTGAAGAATATCAGACAGCAGAAGGCGAAGCAAAACGTAATGATGCAGAATTTAAATATGTATCTGTTTGGGAATACCAGGGCGAAGGCAAAACCCCTGTATTGAATAAAGAAGATTTGAAATTTGATTTTGTTGAATTAAAAGAAAGAAATTATAAATAATGATGATTTACGTCTGCTGTTGGCAGATTAGATTTGCGAATTCAGAGAGTATTGATGACCTCAAAGGATCTCAAAAATTCGTAAAATAAAATTAAAGAAAGTATTTAAATCGTAAATCTCAAATCTAAAATAATTTATATGAAACTCACGCTTAAAATCTGGCGGCAGAAAGATGCCCAATCTAAAGGTAAATTCGTAACATACCCATTAGATGGTGTTGCAGTGGAAATGTCATTTCTTGAAATGTTGGATTATCACAACGAAAAGCTGATAGAACAGGGTGAAGATCCCGTTGCTTTTGATAGCGATTGCAGGGAAGGTATCTGCGGAATGTGTGGTTTATATATCAATGGACGTCCTCATGGACCAGCAAAAGGTACTACTACATGCCAGTTGCAGATGCATCATTATAAAGATGGCGATACCATTGTTATTGAACCATGGCGTGCAAAACCATTTCCTGTAATTAAAGATTTGATTGTTGATCGTTCGGCAATGGATAAAATCATTATTGCAGGCGGATATATTTCTGTTGATACAGGTTCGGCTCCCGAAGCAAATTCAATACCTGTTCCAAAGCATGTTGCCGATTTAGCTTTCAAAGCTAATGAATGCGTGGGTTGTGGTGCTTGTATTGCAACTTGTCCGAATGCTTCGGCAATGTTATTCACTTCAGCAAAAGTTTCGCACCTGGCTATGTTGCCACAGGGAAAACCTGAAGCTGCAATGCGTGTGAAAAATATGGTAGCAAAAATGGATGAACTTGGATTTGGTAACTGCTCCAACACTTATGGCTGCGAAGCAGAATGTCCTAAAGAAATTTCGGTATGGCATATTGCTCATATGAACAGGGAATTTATGTTTTCAAAAGTTTGTGCTTCAAAAAAAGCAGTTGAATAAAAAATATTTTAATCATGAAAAGCCCGGTAATGCCGGGTTTTTTATTTTTTAAACGGTTCATCTATTTTAATTTTCTACATTTTTATTTACTTTGCATTAAATTAAAATTTTATTTATGAAATATCCATGCAAACGAAAATTTATACCAAAACAAAATGATTAAATGAAGTGAAGTTAAAAAAGCATGGATATTCACGAGCAAGCCAGTGTTGCACCCCGATGAATATCGGGGGTGCGAGCGAGTAACTATAAAAATTTAAATTTTAAACACATGAAAAAGATTTTATTATTAAGCTCAATTTTAGTAACATTTGTTTTTGTTGCTTTTACAATTGAAAAAGGAAAAGATGGATTAAATAATAACACATCTGCTGATACCGCTAAATGCAGCAATTACCAGCATCTTGTAATGTCAATAGAATGGTATTTGCGTTCGGCAGAAATGAAAGCATGTTATTACCAGGCATACAATATTGCACAACTCAGGTTAGATAATTATTTAAGTAAAAATTTAAATTCACAAAAAAAGAAAGCCGTTGTTGTTGACATTGACGAAACCGTTTTGGATAACACTCCGTTTGAAATCAAATGTGTTGAAACAGGCAAGGGTTATTCAACTGATACGTGGATAAAGTGGACTGGACAAGGAAAAGCGAAGGCATTGCCCGGAGCAAAAGAATTTTTGAATTATGCAAAATCAAAAAATGTAGAAACATTTTATATCTCGAACAGGAAAATGCCTGAAAGAAAAGTAACGCTCAAAAACCTTGACTCGCTTGGTTTTCCTTATGCTGATACCACGCATTTAATTTTCAGAACAAAAGAAAGCAGTAAAGAAGAACGTCGTCAGCAGGTCGCAAAAGATTACGATATTATTTTATTAGTAGGTGATAATATTGCCGACTTCGATGTGGTATTTGAGAAACGCGGCGATGATTTCGGCTTCTCTTTGGTTGAACAGAACAAAGAAAAATTTGGTGATAAATTTATTGTGCTTCCAAATCCAATGTATGGCGATTGGGAAATGAAGCTGTACCCGAATGATGTAAAAATTACTGATGATAATCGCGGAACAATTTTACGACAAGGGTTGAATAGTGGATATTGATTTTAGTAGTTAGTAACAAGTCGTAAGTAGTAAGTAGCAAGTTGTCCGCCACGGCGGAGTCGTAAGAAAAATAATATAAGTTGTAATCTTATTCAAAGTCATCCTGAGTTTATCGAAGGATGACCAAAGACAAAAAAAATAAATCAGGAAATGCAATTCAGTAAAGTAGTAGGACAGGAACACGTAAAAAAAAGATTGATTCGTTCGGTTAAAGAGAATAGGGTTAGTCATGCCCAGTTATTTCTTGGTCCTGAAGGAAGCGGGAAACTGGCGCTTGCTATTGCTTATGCACAATACCTTTGTTGTGAAGACAAAAAAGAAAACGATTCCTGCGGAGTATGCAGGTCGTGTATAAAATTTCAAAAATTAGCGCATCCTGATTTGCATTTTGTTTTCCCTATCTCAGCAACAAGAGATAAGCCTTATAGCGCAAGCTATATGAGCGACTGGCGTGAGTTATTACTGGAACAGGAATGTTATTTAGGTGTTGAAGATTGGTACAGGGCAATAGGACTGGAAACAAAACAGGGAATAATCAATGCCGATGAATGTAACGAGATAATTAAAACGCTTGGATTAAAAACTTATGAATCGGAATACAAAATAATGATCATCTGGATGGTTGAAAAACTGTATCACAAAGCAGCCCCCAAGTTGCTCAAGATACTTGAAGAACCACCCGATAAAACTTTATTTCTTTTAATTTGTGAAGATCATGAACAGGTAATAAATACAATTATTTCACGAACACAAATTATTAAAATTCCACGTATCGAAAATAAAGATATGGTACCTGCGCTTATTGAAAAATATAAGCTAACGCCAAAGCGTGCTCATGAGATTTCACATATCGTAGAAGGGAATTACATAGAAGCAGCAAGGCTTTCCAACGACGGGCTGGATGATTTCAATTTTGTAAAACTTCGCGATTGGATGCGTAGTTGCTATAAAGAAAATATTTCGGAACTTTTAAAATTTTCTGAAGAGATTGGCCGTATTGGCAGGGAAAAACAAAAAGAATTTTTAATTAACACATTACGTTTGTTCCGTGAGATCATGCTTTTTTCAGCAGGGACAAAGGAATTAATAAAAATCGAAGGTGAGGAATATGCTTTTGCGCAGGGATTTTCACCCTTTTTTAATGATAAGAATAAAGAACAAATAATTTCCGAAATTAACGATGCGGTTTATCATGTTGAACGAAATGCCAATGCCCGTATCTTATTCCTTGACCTGTCGTTAAAAATGGCCGAACTGATAAAAATTAAAGCATAATCCCTGAAATTTATTAAATTTGCACCTTATTAATGATAGAAATATTTAAAATGAGGTATAGTGGTATAGAGGCATAAGTTTTTTATTGATGTAATTTATATTTTTCTTATACCTGTATTCCTTTATAACTTACCAAATATAATATTAAATTTAATGAATTATGGGTAGCAATGGATATTTATCAAGAGGTTGTTCGAATTACCCCAAACCCATGCATAAGAATGATACCGTTTTTAAACATGGATGCAATAAACTGGATGTATACGATTGGTTACAAAATATTCCTTTACCGGAACAAATAAAAAATATCGATTGTATTGAAGTTCGTTTTAAAAATAATCGTAAAGATTTTTTCCGTTTAAGCCAGGGGATTGAAGTGAGTGTTGGCGATATTGTTGCTGTTGAAGCATCGCCCGGTCATGATATAGGAATAGTATCACTCACAGGTGAACTGGTATGGTACCAGATGCACAAGAAAAAAATTAATCCGGATACGGATGAAATAAAAAAAGTTTATCGCAAAGCAAAATCTTCCGACATTGAGAAATGGGTTCTGGCAATAGAGCTGGAACAATCTACAATGAACCGGACCCGCAAGATTGCTGTTGAACTTAATCTTGCTATGAAAATTTGCGATGTGGAATACCAGGGCGACAAAACAAAAGCAATATTTTATTATACCGCCGAAGAACGTGTTGATTTCAGGGAGTTGATAAAAATTCTTGCCGAAGAATTTATGATCCGTATCGAGATGAAACAAATTGGTGTAAGGCAGGAATCAAGCAGGTTAGGCGGCATAGGTTCATGCGGACGTGAACTGTGTTGTTCAACATGGCTTACACAATTCAAATCGGTTTCAACAAATTCGGCACGTATCCAGCAACTGTCGCTCAATCCGCAGAAACTGGCAGGCCAGTGTACCAAGCTTAAATGTTGTTTGAATTATGAGTACGATACATATGTCGATGCCATTAAAGATTTTCCAAATAGTGAAATTGTTCTGAAAACAGGTATGGGCGATGCTGTTCATCAGAAGACCGATATTTTCCGTGGCATCATGTGGTATACCTATACTTCCAACTCCGATGCTTTTTTCCCTGTTTCTGTTGAAAAAGTGAAAGAAGTAATTGAACAGAACAAGAAAAATATTATTCCCGAAAAAGTTGAAGAATTGATTTTAAATGTTGAAGAAACAAAAATTGATTTTGAAAATGTAGTAGGGCAGGACGATATTACCCGTTTTGATGATAAAAAAAATGATAAAAAGAAATAATGAAAAGATTATCAAAATATTTTTTGTTATTATTTTCAGCCTGTGTGCTTTGTTCATGCGATTCATCAAGGGTTTATGACAAATTCAAAGATATTGACGGAGGGATTTGGAATAAAGATAAGCATATAAAATTTGATGTACAGATCGACGATACGCTTTCTTATCATAATATTTATATTAATCTTCGTAATTCGGGAAGTTATAAATTCAGTAATGTATATTTATTTATTTCAACCATTTATCCCGATAATAAAATTTCTATCGATACAGTAGAATGTATTATTGCCGATGATAAAGGCAACTGGCTTGGCAAAGGACTTGGAGATATTAAAGATAACCAGATGCTGCTCAAAAAAAATGTAAGGTTTCATAAAAAAGGAATTTATTCTTTTGAATTTGAACAAGCAATGCGCACAGATAATCTGGAAGGTATTAAGAGTATTGGAATACGAATTGAGAAAAATAAATGAAAATTTCAAAACTTCTGAAAAACACTAATAAAAAAGATATTTCTGATTCCGAAGGGAAAAATGATTTCAGAAAATATATCAGAAATTTCTGGATAACTTTTATATCGGTATTCTGTTTTATAATTTTACTTTTTATTTCAACATCATATGGATTGCTTGGATTTATGCCTACTTTCGAGGAACTCGAAAATCCGAAAAGCAACCTGGCTTCCGAAATAATTTCTGCCGACCAGGTATTACTGGGAAAATATTACATTGAAAATCGCTCTGTAGTTCATCACAGCGAGCTTTCCCCGAATCTTATAAATGCATTGATAGCAACAGAAGATGCCCGGTTCAACAAACATTCGGGAATTGATTTCAGAAGTATTTTCAGGGTATTGGTTAAAAATATTGTTGGAGGAAATCGCGGTGCCGGCGGAGGAAGTACCATTACTCAACAGTTAGCAAAAAATTTATTTCCCCGCCAGGAAAATCCATCATTCTTTGAACTGGTGTTTAGAAAATTCAAAGAATGGATCATTGCAGTGAAGCTGGAACGTAATTATACAAAAGAAGAAATTATTGCAATGTATCTGAACACGGTTGATTTTGGCAACCAGTCGTTCGGAATTAAATCGGCTGCAAAAACATATTTTAATAAAATTCCGGCTAAACTTGCAACTGATGAATCGGCTTTACTGGTAGGTATGTTGAAAGCACCATCATATTTCAGTCCCATTAATCATCCGGATAGAGCTAAAGCACGCAGAAACACTGTGCTTTCACAAATGCTGAAATACAATTATATTAACCAGAAAGATTATGATACGTTAAGTATCAAAAAAGTTGATATGAAGAAATATAGAGTGCAGGACCAGAATGAAGGCGCTGCAACTTATTTCAGGGAATACCTTAGAGGTGTGATGAGCGAATGGTGTGAAAAACATAAAAAAACAGATGGTACATCGTATAATCTTTATAAAGATGGATTGAAAATTTATACCACGATTAATTCTAAGATGCAGAAATATGCCGAGAATGCTGTGGATGAATACATCGGTAAAAAATTACAGGCAGAATTTAATAATCATTGGAAAGGTGCTAAAAATGCTCCTTATGATTATACCATGAAGCAAAGCGATATTAAAGCATTATGGGATTTGGCAATGAAGCGCTCCGACAGATACCGGAATTTAAAAGCAGCAGGACTTTCCGATACGCTAATAAGGCAAAACTTTAATACACCTACTCACATGATGATTTTCTCATGGAAAGGTGAGCATGATACCGTGATGAGCCCAATGGATTCTATTCGCTATTACAAATGGTTCTTACAGGCAGGGCTTATGTCTGTTGAGCCGCAAACAGGTTATGTGCGTGCTTATGTGGGAGGAATAAATTATAAATATTTTAAATACGATCATGTTTGTTCAGGTAAACGTCAGGTAGGGTCTACATTCAAACCTTTTCTTTATACATTAGCTATGCAGGAAGGCGAATTCTCGCCATGTTCAAAAGTTCCTAATGTTCCCGTTTCGTTCGATATGCCTGATGGTACAACATGGACACCAAAAAATTCGGGAGATGAAAAGGAAGGCGAAATGGTTACTTTAAAATGGGCATTGGCAAATTCTGTGAATTATATTTCTGCATATCTTATGAAACGCTATTCGCCAGAAGCAGTTGTGAAGATTGCTCATAAAATGGGAATAACCACTGAAATATTGCCTGTATATTCGATTTGTCTTGGTACTCCTGATCTGGGTGTTTATGAAATGACCGGGGCTTTTTCAACCTTTGCCAATAAAGGAGTTCATATCGATCCCATCTTTGTTACACGAATTGAAGATAAGAATGGAAACATTCTTGAAACCTTCACTCCCAAAATGCAGGAAGCAATTAGCGAAGAAACAGCTTACCTGATGGTGATGCTTCTAAAAGGAGTGGTAGAGAGCGGTACAGGTATAAGTATTCGTTATAAATATAATCTTACCAATCCTATTGCAGGCAAAACAGGAACTACGCAAAATCAGAGTGACGGATGGTTTATGGGAATTACTCCATATCTTGTAACCGGTGTGTGGGTTGGTTGTGAAGACAGGAGTGTGCATTTCAGATCGATCACCTTAGGACAGGGAGCGCATATGGCATTGCCAATATGGGCTACATATATGCAAAAAGTTTATGCCGATAAATCGCTTGGTATTAAAAAAGATGATTTTGAAAAACCTGCTAAAGAGCTTTCTGTAGAAGTAGATTGTGCTAAATACGAAAAAGAGCACAAAAAAAATAATAAAGATATTTTTAAAGAAGGATTATAAATTTTGATCTTTATGTCATCAGAAAAACTTATAAGCATTGTAATTCCTGCTTTTAACGAAGAGCAAAATATTATTGCATTATACAACGAGCTTATAAGTGTCTTACAAAAAATTTCTTTCCGTTACGAAATTATTTTTGTTGATGATGGAAGCAGGGATAATACATTTAATGAAATAAAAAAAATTGCGGAAAAAGATAAATGCGTTTCAGGAATTTCGCTATCGAGAAATTTCGGACATCAGGTTGCGATAATGGCAGGACTACAACAAGCTAAAGGCGACCTTGTTATTATGATGGATGCCGATTTACAACATCCGCCTGATGCAATTCCATTAATGATTGAAGAGCAGGAAAAAGGATTTGATATTGTAAATACAAAACGGATAGATGCAAAAGGAACTGCCCTTACAAAAAAAACAACATCAAAATTATTTTATAACTTATTAAACAAACTTTCCGATGTTCGTATTGAGCCTGCTGCTGCCGATTTTCGACTAATGACCCGCAAAGCTGTTGATGCTTTTCTTCGGCTTGAAGAACGCGACCGCTTCACACGCGGTTTAATAAGCTGGATGGGATTTAAACAAACAGTTATTGAATATCAAGCATCGGCAAGATTTGCAGGAAAATCTAAGTATACAGTAAAGAAAATGTTTCGTTTCGGAATGGATGGCATCACTTCATTTTCATCAAAGCCATTAAGGATTTCATTTTATATAGGATTCATTGTTTTCTTGATTGGGCTTGCATATTCTGTTTATGCAATAATTGAATATATATTGAACAAAACAGTTCCCGGCTGGACTTCAATGCTGGTATCGGTTTTAATAATTGGAGGGATTCAGTTGTTAAGCATTGGTATTGTTGGAGAATATATTGCAAGGATTTTTAATGAAGCTAAAAGAAGGCCATTGTATTTTGTGAAAGATAGAACGATTTCTGAAGAATAAGCTAAATTTTATATTTAAATTTTATTCGAATCAATTCAATAGGTATTTTAATCATATCCAAAAAATTTATTTTTGATCCGCTAACTTCAACCCATTCCTGCAGGGGTTCTTCAAATGCAATATTATAAATAGCTTCGCGCCCTTTTTGTTTAATGATTCTTGCAAAAATTTCAACATCAAATAACCAGCGGCTGATAAATTCCAATTGGAAAAGTGATGAGGCCAGTTCTTTGCTGAAAATTTTAGCCCCGCATTGTGTATCGTATATGGGAAGTTTTAAAATCATCGAAATAAAAGTAGCAATAACACGTCCTAAATAATGCCTGTATATTTTACGGTTAATGGTTACACCCAGGCGTTTGAAACGGGAACCAAAAATCAATTGCCAGTTTGGATTTTTGTTTATAATCGAATGCAGACGCTTTATTTCTATTAAAGGAGTTGCCAGATCGGCATCCAGGTAAGAAAAATAATCTGAATTTATATTTTCAATAGCATAAATAAAACCTTGCCTTACAGCTTCAGCTTTACCTGAATTTTTTTCTAACTTATATGAAAATATTTTTTCTGGATTTTTTTTTGCGAGAGAGTCAATTACTTCCTGAGTATTATCGGAACTTCCATCATTTACAAATAATAAAATAAAATTTTCATTATTTGAAATAAAATTTTCAAAATCAATTATAGGTAATCGCTTCTCTTCATTATAACAAGGCACAATAATGCAACAAGAATTCATTTGTGTTATTTTGTTTTTTGAAACAAATATATATATTTCATATTAAAGAAGAATTATTAATATTGCATAAGCTTTTATTTTTAAACAGATGAAAACAAAATCAGCATTATATTTGAATATAGGTTTAATAACAATTTTTTTATTATTTTATTATCACCAGGTTTTATTTTCTCCTAATAAATATATGCTTGGATGTAGTGTTGATGCAATCAAATCATTTTATTCTTCTGCTTACCAAATCCATGATAAATTATCTTTTCATTTTAATGGGAATAATTATCCATATGGAGAAAATTTTCTTTTTATCGATTGTCAGCCAGCAATAACAAGTCTTTTAAAGATTACATCGTTTATTTTCCCTGCAATATTATCATATGAAATTGGTATAATGAATTATCTGCTTTTATTTTCAATACTTTTCACAAGTATAGTACTTTATTTAATTTTGATTAAGTATAAAGTAAATAATTTTTTTGCTGCATTTTGTGCATTTTTTATTACAGTATTATCTCCACAAATATTTCGAATCATCGCACATCCTTTTTTATCATATAGTGTTTCTATACCACTTACATGGTATTTATTTTTAAAATATAATGAAAGTAATAATAAATGGAAATGGTCAATAATATCCTCTTTGAATATTTTATTTTGGTTTTTTATTCATACTTATCTTGGAATGATAAATGTTTTTCTGTTTATGACATTCTATATTCTAAAGTATATTTGGAATATTAAAAAAAATAAAAAATTTAATTATCGAATTATTTCTCAAATTATATTTCAGTATATAATTCCTGCATTGATATTTATTATAGTAATTAAAACTACTGATAAAGTTACAGGAAGGTCGACAAACCCATACGGATTTATGCTTTTTAATGCTGAGGTTGAAACTATTTTTCTTCCTATTGATGAGCCTTTAAAACCGATATTTCAAAAAGCTTTTAAGTTTCCTGACCAAAACTGGGAAGGTTGGTCATATATTGGACTCACCTCAGATATTATGTTGTTGGTTTTACTTATTATCATTTTGGGTTCGATATTCAAGAAAAATTTTAGAGAATATTTTAATAAACTTTTTGAAGATAATAATTTATTTATTCTTTTAGTTTCTAGTATATTTATTTTACTTTATTCTATGGGTTTTCCATACAGATTTAATTTGCAATGGTTAGCTGAAAAATATCCAATTATAAAACAATTCCGAGCACAAGGGCGTTTTGCATGGGGTTTTTATTTTGTTTCGACAGTAAGTGCATCATATTTATGTTGGCGCTTTTATGAAATTATGAAAGTGAAGAAAAATATTTTTCGGTTTCTTTTTCTTGTATTGCCTGTTTTATATTTAATTGAAGGATTAATTTATCATAAGAAAGCTTCAGAGATGGTAGTTAATTCAATAAATTATTTTAATGAAAAATATATACCTGCAAATATTAAAGAAGGATTGGATAAAATAAATTCTAACAATTATCAGGCAATTCTACCATTACCATATTATTGTGGAGGTTCAGATACCTATGGGAAAGGTGCTCCTGAAGGAAGTTCGATATATCTGATATCTGAAATTTTTTCTTTCTATAATAAATTGCCTATGATAACGCAAAATACTACTCGTTCATCTATTTGGCAAGCTAAGAATTTTATGCAACTTCTGTCACCGGGATATTACAAAAAGAATATATTAAATGATTTGAATTCGAAAAAGAAATTTTTATTAATATACAGTAATGAACAGTTAAACGAGTATGAACAATACTATCTTGATAAATCGGAAATGATTTACAAAAGTGAAATGTACACTTTATGTTCTCTTTCATTTGATAAACTATTTGAAAATACTGCCCAGGAAGAAATAAATAATTTTAATAAAATCAGAAATTCGTTAAAAATGAAAAAAGGATTTCTTGTAAATGATACTTCATCCTTTATTTATTTTAATGGTTTTGAAGATAAACAAAATGATACTTGCATTGAAGGGAAAGGGGCATACTCTGGTAAATTGAAAGACTACAATAAATTTGGAGAAATTCCACCGAATACTTTAAATACCGAAAAAGAATATATTGCAAGTTTCTGGATGTATAACGATGGAGAAAATTTCGGGCAGGATATGGTTAGTAGTTGTGCTATTATACAAGAAGGAGAGGGCGAGGGCTCAGAATGGACATATATTATTGATCCTTGTTCAAGCCAATGTATTAATGGTAACTGGTCTTTGGTAGAAATTAAATTTAAAATAAAGGATGCTTCACATATAATTGCTATTCTTGTTAAAGGGAAAGATGAATCCACAAAACCAATTTATGTGGATAATTTGTTAGTGAGAGAGAGTAATAACAATGTTTTTAAAGTTATTGAAGAGAAAAACGGAAATATTACAAAGCTGTTTAAAAATAATCAGATGATATTTAATTAATGAGTTAAAGAAGATAAGAAAAGCAAGATATTTTATATATGATATTCTAAAAATTTTATTTTAATATTTTTCAATATTACTTCTTTGTCTTTAGAAAATATTTTCAAACAAATTTTCTTATTGTTATCTTTGTTTATAGATTCTAGCTCATAATTATATACACCCTGTTGAAATTTATTAAGTCCATTTTCCTCGAAATGAATTAATGGAGGATTATGATAATAATAGCATTTATTGTTTAAAGAATCATTTATTGTTAATTCAACTCGTTCATCTTGTTCAGAACAAAATTCATTGTCAAATGATACTTGTATAATATTAGTTCTATCAAACCCTTTTATATTATTACTGTATTCAAAGAATAATTGTTTATTGACATTTGGCTCAATTCGTGTATCAGGTATTATTTTAGTAAATATATTTTTTGTTGTTTGTGAATTAAAAGTATATGTTCTTTTCCAAACGAGACCTTTAAAACGATCATCTAATCTTAAAAATACAGTCCAATATTTTTGTTCATCCATTATATAGGAATGGAGAATATATTCTTTATACTGCTTTGTTTGAATAATATCTAAAGGTATTGTCAAAATAGAAATAACAATCACAAAAAGCTTAATCCATATATTGATACTTTCAATAAATATTGCAAGTAAAATAAAAAAAATTGCATAAAAATCTATGTATGCACGCAATCCATAACTACAACCATATTCCCAGCTATGCCATGAAGAAAGAATGTATGTAAGAATAATGAAAAAAATAAGCCATGTAATAAAAAGGTAAAAATGTTTATTTTTAATAAAAATATAACAACCAAAAAGTGAAATAAAAGTAATAGGAGCATAAACAAAAAGTCCTTTTCTATAACTAATCAATATATTAAAAAAAGCTGGATTGAGAAAATTAAAACTTTCTCCCTGATATGAGTAAATAAAAAACTTTCCTGTTTGATAATGCCATAATAATAATTGAATAGATATGATACTTATGATTATTAAAAATCCAATAATTAAATTTGATTTTTTTTTAAAAATTATGAATATTCCATCTTTTAAATTTTTATAAGAACCAGCTAAAAAAGGAATAAATAAAATAATTAAACAGTTGACTTGTCTTAGTATTATAACGAGTCCTAATAGAAAACATGCCCATAAAAAATACTTAGGTTTTTTATATAGAAAAAAATACTTTGTTAAAAACATAAAAGTTGTAATAGCGAAAAACGAATAAACGTGACTAAAAGAAGGTTCGTATATTGTATAGTTTAGTAGTGAAGTAGAGAATACTGCTAATACTTGAATAAAAGCAATATTAAACCAAGATAGATTAAATAAAGATAAAAATTTTCTTAGAAAAATAAGAGCCAAGAATAAATAAAAAATTGCTGCATAGAATACCGATTTCTGAAAAGGCTTGGAAAATCCATTTTTATCAAATCCATGGAGATTTGCCATTAAATGTGCATAATAAAAAAATGGAGAAAGGAAAACAGCTGTACCGCATGGATATTTATTAAGTTTGTGCCCTTTATAATCTAAGTAAAAATTTAAATTATTTATTCTTTCAGAGAATTCATCTGAACTATTACAATTTTTAGAAGGAAAATCATGATAAATAAACAGAGAAGGGAGATAATCATAATATCCAACACCATCGCCAGTTATAGTTATTTTTTGATCTTCATTTTTTAAGAAATTATTATTAAGAAAAAGAAGAATTAGGATTATAATGATCTCTATCGGACACCATTTGATAACTTTATTAAATTTTGTCATTTATTGAAGCAAGTTTTTTTAAATAAATTAAAAAACTGTGTAAATTTATATATTATTTTTTAAAAAATATTTAGTTTTGCCAAACAAATAATAAATTACAAATTATCTATAAATTAAAAAAATTATGAAAAAGATTCAATATTTCGTTTTATGTTCATGGGTTATACTGGCTTTAAGTTGCTCAAATAATAAAGAGTTTGTTCCAATTTACAAAGCTCAAATTGATGGTAATGGTGATTGGATAAATTGCAATACTATTGGAAAATATTGGGGCTATACTGGTGACTATTGTTCTAAATCCGATTCAATAAATCAATATACTTTTGGGTTCAGTAAACTTTTTAGTGAGATCAGTCCTAATCCAATTAAAAAAGTTAAAGTAAGTGTTTGGGTTAAATTATCCGATTTAAGTAAAAAAAGTGTTTTATTTATTTCTATTGATGATTCTAATAATAAAAATATTTTTTGGTCAGGACATGATTTAGTTCCAGTTGTAAAAGAAGTTAATAAATGGTATAAAATGGAAATCGAAGAAAACATATCTGAAGTTAATACAGAGGGAGCCAAAATAGGTATTTGCGTTTTGAACTCTAATAAAGACATTGTATATGTTGACGATTATGAAATTCAATTTTTTACTGAATAACAATTGGGAATGTGGTAAAATATTTTTTTAAATACCACTATAAAATTGTAAATAGGCGTTGCTAAAAAGGGAAGTGTGAAAAATTTTGTGTAAATGAAGAGTAACTGTATTTATTTGTTGAATTCGTTTAAATCATAGATATAAATATTTTTATATTTACCAACTTCGTTTTTTGTATAGGTAGATAAATATGTTCGGGTTTGTAAAATATTTGTATCATTTATTATTAAATACTTTATCCCGCTATTAATTATTTTTTGAACTTTTTCTTTACTTGAAACAAGATTAGAATAGTCAGTTATACCTTTTTGATCCATTAAATAAAGAGAAATATTAATACTTTCATCGGGAATGCTTATTACTTTGTCTGTTCGTTGAATGCCTAACGAACGAAGGTAAGGCGTTATGGTTTCTAATGCTTGAAAAGTATTTTTATAATTAAAGGCAACCCAATTATAAAAATCCTGTTGTTGCTTGTCAACTATAAAAGATGTTTTAACAAAGTTATCGTTGGGTTTATATTTAATCCTGTTATTAATTGCACAATAATATATGCTGCATCCTATGACAACTAATGATATAACTTTTATCTTTTTCGAGTTTAATAAATATAAATAATTATCTTTTATAAATGAAATAAACGTTATAAGAACGGCTATAGGAAATATTAATAAATCTATTAAATAGTAGTCATGAACATCAAATACTTGGAAAAATAAAATAATATAACTTATAACTGCAACAAAGGTGCATATTGTAATTAATAATAGAAACTTATTAACATTTTTAAATGAAATCAATAAAGCAATAAAAAATAAAAATATCAAATGAAGAATAAATTTATTATGAAATTGCGGTAGGAGCTCATTATATAAGCTTACGAAAATGGGTTTTATTTTAGCACCTTCTACTCCCCATATTGGAAGAATCCCCTGTAAAAAAATACCGGAATGATGAAGTTTATTATAATGGCTTGCATAGGAATACCACAACAAAAGAAAGCCTATTACCAATAAAAAAGGAATAATTTGAATATAGGGCTTATCAAATATTTTTTTGTCTTTTTTAAATTTGCCCAATCTGAAAAATTCTATTGAGAAAACAATTAATATGGAAATAAAACTTATTGTAGTGGAAATTTTTAATAAGCCGGCAATAAAGAAAAATAAAAAAGAAATGTATAAGTATTTGTTTTTACTTTCCTTGTAAAATTTATAAAAAAAGTACCAACCAGGTATTACTAATGAAAATGCAGGAACATTTATAATAAAGTTATTTGCATAATAAACAAAAATAGGTGAGGAAAAAAGAAGTAAAACGATAATTGTTGCCCAAAAGGTATTTTTAAGAATAGCCTTAGCTAATTTGAATAAATAAAATAATCCCATAAAAGCAATGAATAAATTTATCATCCTGAAAATATATTCATGTTTGCCAAAAATCTTCCATAAAAAAGCAACAAAATAATACAGAATAGGAAATTCACTTACTGTCTTCCCATCCCCTTCCGTCCCCGTCCAATGTATGGATGGTGAAAAAAAATGCATGCCTTCGGCATAATAATTTTGAGTTATTGATAAACAATCGGCTTGTCTCCATTGATGGATAGATCGTGGGCCTTTAGAAATAATATAGTTGTAATCATAAACAAAAAATAAACAAATGATTATAAGAAAAAAAATATAATTTTCTTGAATCCATTTTTTTGTCCTTATTAAAGCCATAACTTGAAATCAGTTTATATTATTTGACTATAAATTTTAAAAAGTAATATCATTTTTCATTTTGATGACCTACCATATATTTTGCATCTAATTTAAGCATTTCATCAAGAGAAATATTTCTTTCTTTTGCTTTACGTTTAACATCTTCGTACCATGTTGGGTCAGATTTTATTTGTGAAATATAATAATCAACATCTTTTATAGGTGAGTAGATTGATACGGGATTTGGGTTTGAAGTAATATATTCTTTTGCTTGTTCATCACTTATAATTGAATATTTAAAAAGGGTAATGTTGGATTTGCAAAAAAGCTTTTCAAAGAAAAATTTCTTTTGAATGGTATCCATTGATACTAATTTTCCGTTAAACTTAAAACATTCAGAAAATTTTGAGAAATATTTTATAAGAAAATATCCTTCAGATGAATTATTAATTTTATTTTTTACTTGTTGAAAATCGGGATAAGATGAAGAAGAAGCACCATCAATAATGTAAATGTTTTCAGGAGAAATATTTGAGTTTAATGCTATATAATATGTATTATCCCATCCTATGAAATCTAGGAATAATGAACAATTCTGCTTGTTTTTATTTTGGGTTATAATTTCTAATATTTCCTTTGTTTGTTTGTCTTCTATATAAGGAACAGCTTCGGTTTGTTCACCCGTAAATGTAAAAATATTGAAAACCGCCGATTTAAAAGTGTTTGAAATTTTTACAGCTTTATAAACAGGAAGCTGATGCCAATAAAATGATAAGGGAATCAATGAAACGATCGTTAATATTGTAAAATATTTTTTTAGTTTATAATTTTTATCACTATCAAATAATAAAGAAAAATAAGGTAAATAAAAAATTAATAAAGTTATTGTAAAGCGATGTTGCATCAGTAAGGTGCCATCAATAGCTTTTATTGTAAATGAGCACATCATTCCAATAAATAAAATAGCCCATATAAAATAATCTTTTTTAAAACGATTATTATAAATTCTATTAATTACTATTCCTAAAGTAATGAAAGCAATTATTGGAGATGATGATAAAAAAACTGATACTATAAAAAATATTACTCTTTCTGCGGCATTGATCACGTCAATATTATTATTAACACCTGATTTTACAATATTCCAATTATAAGCTCCATTAATTCCATATAAAAAATCTTTATATTCAATATAATTTCCTATCATCCAAAAAACAGGGAATATCAATGCAACAGGCAAGAAAAATAGTATTGCTTTCCACTGTTTGTATATTAAAAGAATAATTGTAAATAATCCTGTAATAACCCATGCTTCGTATCGCAAACCTCCGGTAACGGTTATAAATAGACCTGCCAAAATCGAATATTTTATTTTTTTATCACTTCTGATGGATAAGGATAAAAAATTTAAACTTGTGGCAAGGAAGAAACCATAAGGAACTTCAGCTAAAGTATGATAACTATTTCTGAAAACGATTGGCGATAATGAATATATTAGTGCTACATATAATGCTCCTTTTTCATTAAACTCTCTTTTTGTAAAGTAATAAATAGGAAAAACGGTAAATGAAGCAAAAAGTATATGAAAAACAATAGGTCCGTATACCAGGCTTGAAGTTATAAAAATTGCAAACGCATTAATATAATGATGAAGTGGTGCCCATATTCCTGAAGTAATAAGATGGGGGTTTTTAAGCCAATCATAAGCTATATATACTCTGCTTACTGCATCTGCATCCACTGTTTGAGCAAAAGGGAGTAAAATAAGTCTAACAACTAAACTTATTAGGAAAATTATTATTATTTGAGAGAAATTATTTTTATTAAGTTTCATATGATATTACTTTGATAGTTTATAATTGCAATGATTGTAAATAAGAAAAGCAAAGTTATCTTTTTTATAGAAATAGAAAAATTTTGTAATATTAATTGCATAAAAGGAACGCATCAATTAATTATGGATTGATGCGTTCAAGCGAAATAATTTAGATTAAGAATTTATGTTTATTTAAGACAAATTACTGATAAATTAATTTTTCAATTTTCTCAATTTTACTATCAATTATGATTTTAACTAAATAAACACCTTTTGATTGGTTTGTTAAATCAATTTGAATTTTGTCATTTAAATCATTAACAGAATATATAATTTGTCCAAGGACATTAGTAACTTCTATTGAGAATATCTTACTTTTATCTGAAGGTGAAATTGATGCTATTCCATTAGTAGGATTGGGAAAAATATTTACAATAAAACTATTATTGCTACTTTCATTTATTATATTTTTTGTAAAAAATGTATTGTTGATATTATATACATTATTACTAATAGCATTATTGTTTCTAATATCGCAAGCAACTTTAGATATTTTAAAGGCAAAATCAGCGTTTGTTGTATCATTGCCAAAATACCCACTAACTAAAGGTCCCATATCAATTGTGGGAATATGGTCACAAGATAAGTATCCGTTATCAGGTAAATTTGACGATGTGCCCATGCGTGTAGGAAAAAAACTTACATAATAACAATAAGGATTTCCAAGAGGACTCATTGTAAAACCTGGTAATTCTACTGTTAGGTTTGCACTTGGCAAATCTCCACCACTTAAATTTAAGTAATGTGAATCGTTACCATCGTTTACAAAATAATAATAATAATTATTATACCAATAATGGTTTAAATTATGAACCCATCCATAAGCAGTAGTTTTATCAGGACTTACAAGATAATAACATTCTATATTTTGACTTTCATCATAAAAATATTTTGGTGTATAATCAAGACTGAAATTTATTCCTGTATTTTGTATATAATTACTTAATGGTTTAAAATTATGGTATATTTTTTTATTTGTAAATGAAATGTTAAATCCTTCGGGATGTGGAACAATATTAGTTTGCCCTAATCCATTATTTAGGGAAATAGTTTCTACGGTTTCATTTGGTTTTGTATATTTTAATGTTAACGGATTCGAATCTGGCCACCAATGCACAGTGTTCCATCCCCAGGTTAGACCTGTAGTATAGTTGCCCATAAAAGTAGTAGCCCAAAGTTCGTTGTGAAAAGACACATCATAATTGTTGAAATAATTATAAGTGCCACCAAGGTCTATATTTCCGAATGTTGTAAACTCACCGAAATGAAAAGGTTTATCAATTATATTTAAACCTGTTGTAATTGATGGACTGTGAACAAAACCTGTTGAAAGATTGAACGAATTACTGAACATATCTTTACTATTGACGTAATGATGTATATCAACTATATCAATAAAAGAATTAGAAAATAGTTGATAATAATTTTGCTGTTCGCCTAATGAAGTTATATTATCATGTATGTATGTCGCATTATCGGTAAAACCTGCCATAGTAAGATGTTTATTGGCATTATACATCACTGTATTTTTTATATAACCTAGAATGTCATTGTGCCAGTCAGTTATCCAAGTTTTTAATGTAGGGATTTCAGTCCAGGTCTGGATATTTCCGCAACAATCGCCAGATGATTGGGTAATAGAATTATTGTTATAACCTAGTATCTGGTCAACCTCACCAAAAGTTTCAAGAGCAGCAATATTTACGGAATATCCATATCGCGACATTATGTATTTGTACCTGCGTTTCCAATAATAACGTAAAGTATTATCAGAAAAATATTTTATAATATCTGTTCTAAAGTTATTGTTTTTATCATAGGTATAATAAGCATAAGCATTATCGCCCCACATCCAATCCTGGTAAACGACCATAGGGGGACCCGGGTCGGTTTGCAATTCAATATATATTCCCTCATTGTGTGCTTTATCAATGAGATTATCTAATGCCCATAGATTATACTGCCTGTTTCCATGACTCATATCTGTAATATATGGATTTGGGTCAGGATGTGGACCTGGAGATTGATCATTATCGCAAGGACTACAAGACCTATTGTATGTATCATATTTGTCGTATACTCCTAAATTTTGCCATTCAACTGCAAAATTCGATTTAAGCATAAGTATACGTGTATAATTAGCTCCGGCGGAATACATCTCATCAAAAGCAGCACTATAATTGTCGTAATCTCTTTTTAAAAATTCATACCAATGAGATTCTGATGTATTATAAAAAGAGGTAGAGGTATTGGCATGCATGATATCGGCAAGATTTTCGCCTATGCCAAAAAACGGGGTTCCATCATCGAATTGCAAACTTCCAGTTGGATTGGCCGCACTCTTTTTAAGAAAGCCATGATTAGTAGCCAAAGGCGGATCGCAATAAAATGAAAAATTGTTAAATATATAAGTTGGAAAAGTTGAATTAAGATAAGGTGCGCTTATTTTAACGCTAAATGTCCATGCGCCTTCATAATCGGGTGCAAAGCGAAAACGCCAGTTGTAAGGGGATAAAATATTTGAATTATCAGTTCCTAGCTGATACTGTCCATTATCGGATGCAGAAGTATTCACATTAAAATCAGCCATTCTCATGAAAAACCCCCATTTTTTTATTTGCCTGTTATCGGGGCTAATAAGATTTATCTCCACATTCAAAGAATCATCAGCATAGGGATTAAGTAAAGAAGTTCCACTTGGAGCGGAAGATGTTGAATTAGTTTGAGCATTATAATATGTAAAAAAATTATCAACGGCATTTGTATATTCAGAGGGCAATTTAAATCCAATTTCAAACTTTTCCCATTTATTTATATGTACCATTCCGTTAAGGATTGCAGTAGCAGGTTCTGGGGCAATAAGTATAAAATTAATCTCATTATCTATTTCGGCAATAAAATTTCCGTTACCACTGAGTTCGGTTGAAAAACCCGGGTTTAAATCGACTTCTGTCCCTGATTTAAACAGTACCACTGAACTACCCGAAATGGCAACCGTTGAAGAAGAGTTTGACGGCGCTATAATAGCTTCAGGATGTGTTATAACAGCATTTGTATTTACATAATTTGTGTTGATAAGATAAGGAGATACAGGATAGGGTGTAACCTGTGCGAGTGTTGTTGAAAAGTTTATACCAAATAAAACAAACAACAACTGTACTTTCAATATTTTTTTATAAAGTAGTTCCATGTTTTTTTGTTATTTATTTTCCAGATCACTTATTCTTGATTTCATCTCATCATTTTGTTTTTGGAGATTAATAATGTAAAGAGTAAGCTCCTCGACCTTTCTAAGAAGTAAATTATCCATTTCTCCAACATTATAACCATTCTCCTTAAATTCTGTAGCAGAAGGAACTTCCGGCAAATGTTTGTTCACTTTTACATATTTTTCAATTTGATCTAACGACATCAATTTGTAATTACTATCAAAAACAAAATCTGAATGAGGAACATCATTTATTACTTTTACTTGTTCACATATAATGCCTCCCTTAACAGCTAATTTATATTGAATTCCATTAACATAAGTTTGTAATCCACTACCAATAGCAACATCTCCAGTACTAGAAATAGACATAACAATATTATTTTTAATCGTAGCATCAGTTATACCTGTTTGACTTGAACTAGTATTTGTGTTAGGAATATTTGAAAAATAAATCCCTCCGCCAATATTTCCATATATCAAGCTTCCTCCATTCGAACCTCCATCGGATTCAGTAGTCCATGTCCCTGCAATCGTTTTAGAGAGGTTAAATCCTATATAACTTGTACCCCAACCAATAGGTTCCCCATAGCAATCACCTAAAGAAACTTTAGTTATGCCGTTTCCAATTTGGACTTTACTTAATGGGCTTGTTGTCCCTATCCCTACATTGGTCCCATTATCAAAAATTAAAGAAGATGCTCCAACAGTATTTGTTCCTGTCCATTTAGTAATGTAATTTGCCGTTCCTGTTCCTGTAACAGGATTAGTTAATGCTGTTTGAAAACTATTTGCATGATAACCATCAAGCAAATCTGCATTAAGATTTGTACTAACTGTTGTTGATGTTATGGTAAATGGAGAAGTACCTGTTGCAATTGTAGATACTAATTGTGTACCTTTTATTTTACCGCTAACTTCAAGTTTTTCTGTTGGTCCGGTAGTTCCTATACCAATATTAGAACCACTTTGAAAAATATTGCTGTTGCCAATAACATAGGCGCTTGAAAACTTAGGAATATAACCGGTAGTACCAGTTCCCGTGATTGTTCCTTTAGTTGGCGCTCCAGTAGCACCTGTAATTGTTTCTAATTGTTGTGCTTTTACATTAACAAATAAAAACATCATAATTGCTGAAATTAAAATTAAATTTTTCATGTTAATAAACTTTTTGTTTGTATTTGATTATTTACTTTTCATAACAAATAAAGTAATTAAATTTTAAATATCAAAGAGGTATTTTATAAATGGTCAGGGCAAACGCATCTAAATTAATACAAATACTATGAAGTTCAACTGTTTATAAAAATACATAATTCAAATATTTTTAATTTTTGATTAAATTTTTAAAAATGATTTCAGTGTTTTCAATGGTTGTAGAAGCTAAAATTTAGATGCGTTTGCCCTGTATAAATGGTAGGTTATTTAGGTTATGTGGTTAGTTTGAATTTATATATGGTAATTCTTTTTTATTTGCATCAAAAAAAATATGCAATATTAAGTCGTTAGCTAAATAGTATTTATTCTTTACATAAAATACATATATTTGCTTTCGTTAATTTTAATAGATATATTGATGTTTAAATTCAATAAACTTTCAATTATTATTCCTGTTTATAATGAAGAGAAAACAATTCATCAAATACTTGATTTGGTTTTAAAGGTGGAGTTACTACAGGGAATAATAAAAGAAATAATAATTGTAAACGATTGCTCAAAAGACAATACAAAAGATGTTCTTGAAAAATATATCAACGAACACCCTTCATATAATATTAAACTTTTTTCCCATGAAGTAAATAAAGGTAAAGGTGCAGCTATTCACACGGGCATTGATGTGGCTACCGGTGATTGCATTATAATACAGGACGCCGATCTTGAATATGACCCAAATGAATATAATATTTTAATTAAACCCGTGCTTGATGGTTTTGCCGATGTTGTTTTTGGCTCAAGGTTTATGGGTGGAAACCCTCATCGTGTGCTGTTTTTTTGGCATACTATCGGCAATCGTATGTTGACTTTCCTTTCCAATTTGTTTACTAATCTGAATTTGACAGATATGGAAACCTGCTATAAATTATTTAAAGCAGAATATCTAAAACTAATTAATTTTAAAGAAAATCGTTTCGGGTTTGAGCCCGAAGTAACTGCAAAAATATCTAGTTTTCCTAAAATCAGAATTTACGAAGTAGGGATTTCGTATTATGGACGTACCTACGAAGAAGGCAAAAAAATAGACTGGAAAGATGGGTTTCGCGCGATATGGTGCATAATGAAATATAATATTTTTGATAGAAAATATTTAAAATAAAAATTTATTTTAATTTTATAATTTCCCTGAATTTTACTGTTTGGGTTAATAATTATCGATACCATGTATCTTTGGAGTTTTCACCTGGGTATATTTAAATGCTTTTTATAATGAAATATTTCAAAATCCAATATCAATACATTTTTTTACCAATTTTTTTATCGCTGTATTTTATTTATAGTTATGTTTCCGATATTAATTTCCCATTAAAACATATTTCTCAAATTTCAGCTGATTTAGGTACTTTAGAAGGAATTGACATCCATTCACGGGTTTCGTTTTATTATAAGATAATAGCTTCATTTTTTATAAGTTTTTTTTTGTTGAATTTTATTTTTAATTGGTTTTATAATAAATCAGATTCAATCAAAGGGAAATTAGAAGTTGCATCCAATTTATCACTTTGGGGGATTGTTCTGCTCTTTTTATTTGTTTTGAAAGCTAATGTTGCTGGTTCTATTACATTTATTATTGGAGGAATTACGGCAATAGTATTTTGTGGCCTTTTAACTCTTGCTGATAAAAAATCAAAAACAAAAGAAACCTTATATCATGAATTAATTTTCCAGGCAGCAATAAGTTATTTTATCCTGGTAATGATTTATTTTTTCAGGTATAGTAAATACTTTCCTTCTACTTTGTCAATAGAGTGGCTATATTGTTTAACTTTTATTGTTGTGCAGCTTTTATGGTTCATTATTGATAAAAAAATAAAATTAAATGCCGATGAACTCTTGTCTAAACTCAGATGGTTTGCCTTAACTCCCATATTGCCTTTTATTTCTACCGAACTTTATTTAATATTTAATCAGCATAATATTTTTATTCTTTCGCCTCAAATTATTTTCTTAATATTATTCATTGCGATTGTACTTTTATCAATTCTATTCAGAAAAAAATATTTCATAAAAACCAATACCATTCAATTCATTGAAAAGTTTTGGTTGCTAATGATTTTATTTGGTATTGCAATGGTTTTGGTATATCAACCAATTATTGAACAACCAAAAGAATTGTTTGAACTTGCCAATAAAGCTAATGCCGTTATGCTTATTTTCAAATATCATCAAATTCCATTTTTTAATTTTTTTAACTCACATTTAATTTCCGATTATTTTTTTAATATATTTTATATAATATTTTATGGATACGATGGTAGTATCAATTTCGTTATTTACGATTTCTTTGAGTATTTAATTCTTATAGGAATATCATTTTTTGTTATCAGCAAAATGTTTAATGATAATTATTTTGCGTTTGCTTTTGTTATCTTTTTCCCTTTTCTGAACGAATTCATATGCGAAATATGCTGCGTGGCTTTACTTACAGTATTCCTTATAAATAAATTATTTGAAAGCTATAGCTTAAAGCGGCTTTTATATATATGCCTTTTAAACCTTTTGTTGATAGTATGGAAAATTGATATAGCTGTTTCCAATACTTTTGCAACACTGGTATTATTGTTAGTATTTTACTTTTTTTATTATGATAAATCGAAATTATATGACCTGTTAAAAATATTTATCTCATTAATTGTTTTTGCACTTCTTGTTTTTACAATAGCTGTTTTATGTAAAGTCCCGGTATTTTCAAATATAAAGCAAATACTGGATTATTTGGGGGCAAGCCAGCAGCATGGATTTCCAATAATAACGTATAATTATGACAGAACATTTTTCTGGTATTATGTTATATTTCCATTAATTGCTTCAATCATATCAATATTTGTGATAAGTAAAATGAAATTTTATTTGATTGAGAAAACAGATAAGTTCAATTTTGTATTATTGATCTTTTGCATTGCCTATTATTTTATGAATGCTCAGCGCTCTCTTGTTAGGCATAGTTTGGTGGAAGGACTGTTGATGGTTGTTTCCTCCTTTATATTTTTAATATTAGGTGTTACGTTTATTATCATATTTCAAAAATATTCCTGGTTAAAAAAAGGCTCTTTAATTTTTATAGTATTTATTATGCAGGCTTTTATTTATCCAAATATTGATGAAAGAGAAAATATTTTGTCTGTGTTTCCTAAACATATTAATGATATAAAAAAAATAAAACCGGTACATGAAAAAATTCAAAGAGTGATAAATGATGAGAATTTTAAAAATGATAATTATATTGATTTCAAAAAATTTTTAGATGATAATTTTCCGGGTCAGTCCACGTTTATCGATTTTTCTAATACCCCGATGTTGTATTTTTATACAGGCAGGCAAGTACCTTCATATTTTTGTCAATACATGCAGAATACCGTAACAGATTATTTGCAAGATGAAAATCTTAAATACCTTAATAATTTTGATATTCCTGTTGTAGTATTTTCAAATTATCCTGAAACATGGTTCGATAAAACCGATGATGTTCCTAATAGTGTACGTTACTATAAAATTGCAAATCATATATTTGAAAATTATGAACCTTACAATATAATAAGTAGTCATTATATATGGATTAAAAAAGGCTTGAGCGTGGTGTCAGATGGAATTATCCATAAACCGCAAGATTCAATCAGAACTTTCGAATTAAAGAAATATCCTTATTATTTGGGAGGATCTGATCTCTTTGTAAAAGCAAATGTTTTATCAAATAATATTTTAAATAATTTTCCCGAAAATAAATTTTTAAAAGCAAATAATTATTTTGAAATTAATTTAAAATCGAATTTTGATACAATTGGAAAAGGAGTAGTTTGTTATTACGATTGTGATAGTTTGCTTGGAAGTTTTAATTTTAATATAGAATCATCAGTTGATGTGAAAAAATATATCATACCAATGAGTGCCCAATATAATTGGTGGAATGAAAAAGTAAATAAAATAAAAGTTTTTATTGAACCTGAATCAAAAATTGAAATTATAAGTTCACGGCTGATAGCCTTATAAAATGAATACATCAACAGAAATAAAAATTGATCGGTTAATCGTTAAGCCTATTGCATATATTTTGAATTTATTCGTAAGGTTAGCAGGGAAACTATTAAAGATTGACCATTCTTTAAACAAAAAATTTAAAACACTTGCAATAAGTAAATATAAGGGAATGGGGAGTATTATACAAGCTACACCACTTATACAATCACTACGAAAAAATTATCCTGAAGCAAAAATTATTTTTATTACAACACAAACGAATGAAGAATTATTAAAAAAAATAAAATGCATTGATGAGATTATTGTATTGAACGACCGGAATTCATTTATCCTGGTAAAAAGCCTGCCTTCATTTATTTTAAAAATCATTTCAAAAAAAATAGATATCTATTATGACCTTGAAATATATTCAAATATCAGCACATTGATTTCGGCATTAAGCATGGCAAAAAACAGGTTTGGATTTTATTTGCGTTCAAGCGATTACCGCCTGGGAATATATACCCACATGATGTTTTATAATGTCAAATCTCCGATATATCAGACATATCTTCAATTTGCAAGGCTTTCAATTGCCGAGGAAAATATTGTTACCGATATTTTATCAATAAAAAGTACCGATTCATTAAAACCATCATCAAAAATTATAGAAAATATTAAATCAAAAAAATACATTGTAATCAATCCGAATGCTTCAGATTTAAGAATAGAACGACGCTGGGATGCACAAAAATTTTCTGACTTGATAAAAAGAATTTCCGAAAAGTATCCTTCTCTTGAAATCATTTTAATAGGAAATAAAAATGAAAAAAAATATGTTGATGAAATAATAAATAGTGTAAATAATAAATCGGTCATATCACTTGCAGGAGAAACTTCGGTTGAAGAACTAATTGCCATAATTGAAAATGCGGAAATTTTAATTACAAACGATACCGGTCCTTTGCATTTGGCTTTTGCCACTAAAACAAAAGTTGTTGCCTTATTTGGTCCGTGTTCTCCGGCGCAGTATGCTAATATCGACAGATGTTCGGTAATTTATAAAAATGTATATTGCAGTCCGTGTGTTCACGAATTTATTTCACCACCGTGTAATGGTAATAATATATGTATGAAATTGATTAAAGTCGATGAAGTTTTTGATGCTTTTATTAAATGTAAAGAAAATATTTTTCAGGCTCCGGTAAAAAATGATAATGAAATTATTTATAAAGCGGAATCAGAAAATAATACATATATACTTGGACGGGTAATAAATTAAGCGTTTTCAGACATTTCATCAATCAAATTCATTCATGAAAAACTTCTTCTAAAACAACATTTGAATTCATCGTATTGAATCCCTGGATGTGGATACGATAATAATCAATCATTTTTAAGACAAGCTCTTTTTTTATCTCTGGTTTAAAATGAAAGGAATAAAAATTTTCGAAAGAAATATTTAGTAATTCATTTAGGTGTTCGCTTAATATTTTATCGGCAAAATAAGGATGTTCCGGCAGATATTCCTGAAAACATCCTTCCATAAGATTAAAAATAGGATGTTGTTTATCAAAATTATTTCTTGGATAAAATCCTAAATATTTGCTTAATTCAATCATGAAAATTAAATGAAAATCGGAAATGCTTTCATGTGATTTATCAATGATTTCAATAGTATTAAAAATAAAATCAAATAAGTTTTTATTAGGCAAATCTTCGTGTAATGATTTGTAAAGCAATTCCGCAATGAAAAAAGTAACAGCGCTTCTTTTAATATCGTATGGGATATTCTCAAATTGTATCGAGGTGGTTAATTCTTTTACATGATGCAATCCTTGATTCTTACTTTGATATACCACCATGTCGAGGATAGAAAGCGGCTGAAAAAATCCGGCTTTAGTTTGTGATTTTTTATTTCTTACAACTTTAACTATATATGATTGTAAGCCGAAATTATCAGTGTATGTTTTAATAATTTTGCTGTTTTCGGAATAATTTATTGTATGAAGAACAATCCCTTTTGTTTTAAACAGCATTCCTGGAAAATTAATTGATGATCATAATTTTTGCAACCGTGGTAACGCTGCCATCTTCATTTGAAGCAAAAACCAGGTAAATTCCTGTTTTCGCTTTTTTCCCCTCGAAGTTGAGTCCATTCCATATAGCTTGTCCGCCTTCAGCTGTAGTTTGATAAATAAGTGTCCCGCTGATATCTGTTATTTTAACATTGGAGTTTAATGCAAGCCCTTTAATACCAATATACCCTGTATAATTCTCTTTCACAGGATTAGGATAAACAACAACTCCATTTTTTTCAACGGAATCTGTAGCATAACCCTTATATGATATGATTCCTTTATCAGTACCAAAAAAGACTTCTCCTGTTTTGTGGTCAATAGCTATAGTATTTATAGTATTTGAAAATAAAGGACTGTTTTCTGTTGTGAAATGTTCAAATTCTTTAGTACCATCAGCAGAAACTAAAAATACACCGGCTCTGTCAGTACCAATCCATTTTTTATTTGAACCGTCAACAGCAATTACTTTTACTGATTCCGAACCCAATAAGGGTTGAATATATCCATCCTGATCAACCATGATTTGCTGAGCATCAAAATTACTTCCGGTAAAAACATTTTCAGGATTATAAAAAACAGCAATACCTTTATCTGTTCCTACCCAGATTTCGCCATCACGATCCACAGCAATACTAAATATTTCGTTACTGGGAAGTCCTCCGTTACCAGTGCTATTAGATATTCTTTTTATATGATCGTCAGCAGAATTTGTAATGGTATTATTATCATCAAAAACCAACATTCCATTATTTCGTGGGAGGATAATCCATTTCCTGTTTTGCTTGTCAATTGCTAAATCACCGACTTCTGAATTGCTATAAAATCCGCTAAAGTTAAATCCTTTCCATGTGCCGTTATTCATTCGAACGTTGAGTGCAGTATTCACAGCAGAGTTTGTTACCCATAAGTTGTTGTCTTCATCAAAAATAATTCCTGCAACACCCGTCCTGTAATTGCATTTCAATGTGCTATTTGTTGAGTCATAAACATTGGTCAATGTCTGATTGTTGAATTCGAGTAGTCCTTTACTCCAAGAGCCAGCAAAAACTTGTGAAGAGTTTGAAGGATTAACCGCCACACATACTATATCATATATTGTATCAAGACCAGGAGTATTGTCTCTGTTATGGGTAGCCCAATTTTCATCAATAAAAGAAAATAATCCATCTCCGTTATAAACATTATTCCAGGCTCCATCCAGTCCACCGGGTGCAACCCATAAATTACTATTCTCAACAGAAATATCCCAGGCATTTGTTGTTTTGGGTCCGTTAGGTTGAAAATTTGTAGAAGTCCAGACGCCCTCATTTCTTACAATACCTACATTTGCATCAGCTATCCATACAACATTATTTATTTCATTATCAAAAATTGCATCACGTGGTGAAGGAGCGTTTGGAATGGAAGTAGAATTATAAGTATAAATTCTTGATATATTAATTCCGTTTGTATCTAATTGATCGATATCTCCTTCTTCTATTACTAACATAATATTGTCTTTAACATTTAGCTCATATCTGTTAGAAGTATAAGTAGGATCATAACAATTCCATATCCCATTTTTATATATGTATAATGTGTCATCATTATATGCATTTCCATATAGATTTATATAAAGAGTACCGTGAAAATAAGCAACAGTATTAAAAATTCCATCAGGATGAGGCATTTCAGTATGTTTGGTCCAATATGAATAATTTGAAAGATAGGGACATGAAAGATCTGCTTCGTAAAGACCAGATTCAGTTGCAGCATAAATTTTACTTCCGTCAGTTGTCAGGTCAAAAACTTTAATTTGAAACCCGCCTTCAGCAATATAATAAGTATCTTTAATTTCTTTTTTCGCCAAATCAAGAACTACAATCCCGAATCCACAAGCCAGGTAAGCAAAGTTGTCAATAAATAAAATATTGTTTATTGTTTTATTTCCTGTGATAGGTTTTCTTTTAATATCAGAAATATTAGTAGTAAGCCCATTATTATCTATTAAATCAATATTGCCATTGGTATAGGTTACGAGTAATAAATTAAGTCCATTGTGGTATTTTACACGGCTTACACCAATATCAGATAAATAATTAATTTTCGAAATACGTTGAATACTGTTATCGGATTTATCGTATGAAAAGACAGAATATTTTGTGGCGCAAAATATTTTACCATTTCCTTCTGTTATGGATATACAATTGTTATAGGGTAAATGTTCTCTCCATTCACCTATTCCTACGCCTTGCGATAATGTTGTATTATTTAAAGCAAGAACAGAAATAATTAATAAATAAATGTTTTTTATTTTGAACATAAATTAAAATATATGCAATATTACTAAACTTTAGGATTTATTAACTTATTTTTGTAGGAATTATTGTGTAGTTCATTATTATTACAGCCTTTTTCACTAATTTTGCTTTTAATTTTATAAATATATAATTTTTTGAATAAGGCCCCGTAGTTCAGCTGAATAGAACGTCAGATTCCGGTTCTGAAAGTCGGGGGTTTGAATCCCTCCGGGGTCGCAGCCATTAAAGCCACAGTTATGTGGCTTTTTTATTTTGCAAAAGCCATTGATTTTATTGCTAATTACGCAATCGTTTTTTAATTAGGGTTGTTTTAAAATATGTATAAATTTCTCAATACATTGTATAGAAGTTTTTTTACATAAAATTGCTTAATATTTTTGTGTATTTCTAATTCGTTTATTACTTTTGCCTAAATAAAATACCTTATACGTGATAATAATCACATAAAATACATTTAATATGTGTTAATATGAAAATACAAAGAACGATAAGTGAAAAATTAAAATCATGGAAAAATACTTCTACTCGTAAACCACTGGTATTGCAAGGAGCCAGACAGGTAGGGAAAACCTGGCTTTTAAAGAATTTTGGTATGGAAGAATTTGAAGGTATGGCATATTTTAATTTTGATAGTCAGCCTGAATTAAAGCAATTCTTCTTAACAACAAAAGATACTAAACGTATTATCCAAAATCTTTCATTAGTAAATGGAAAAACAATATTACCTGAAAAGACATTAGTGATATTTGATGAAATTCAGGAATGTAATGAAGCACTAAATACTTTAAAATATTTTTGTGAAGATTCCCCTGAATATTGTATTGCTTGTGCTGGTTCACTCCTTGGGGTAGCAATGAGCAGAGGAGCATCATTCCCGGTTGGGAAAGTTGATTTCATGAAAGTTCATCCTGTTAGTTTTAAAGAGTTCTTGTCTGTCTCGGATGCTAAATTGCTGTCGTTTCTTGAAAATATTGACTCAATAGAACCGATTCCTGATGTATTTTTTAGTCAACTCGTTGAAAAATTTAAAGCATATTTTATTTCGGGAGGTATGCCTGAAGCTATTGTTGCACTTGTTGAAAAAGGCGATGTCCCGTTTACCCAAATTGTATTACAAAATATTTTAAATGCTTATGCTCTTGATTTCTCTAAGCACGTAACGAACAAAGATGTTCCCAAAATAAATTATATCTGGACATCACTTCCATCTCAACTTGCAAAAGAAAATAAAAAATTTTTATATCAAACAGTTAAAAATGGAGCAAGGTCCAGAGACTACGAAGATGCATTATTATGGCTTATAAATGCAGGATTGGCATACAGGGTATTTCTTTCTAAGAAACCATCTTTACCTTTATCAGCATATGATGATTTATCTTGTTTTAAAGTTTACACTCTTGATATTGGCATATTAAGAAGATTATCTCGATTAGATCCTATTGCGATAGTAGAGGGTAATAGATTATTTACTGAGTTTAAAGGTGCCTTAACTGAAAACTATATACTGGAAAGTTTAGTTCAACAATTTGAAGAAATTCCCCGATATTGGAGTTCCGGTAATATGGCAGAAGTAGATTTTTTAGTTCAAAATAAAAATGAGATTATACCGATTGAAGTAAAATCTGATGAAAATATAAGAAGCAAAAGTCTTGCATTTTTTCGGAAAGAATTTTCACCAAAGTTAAGTATTCGGTATTCTTTACGTAATTTTAAATATGATGATAGCTTAGTTAATATTCCTTTATTTATGGCTGATTACACTCACGAAATTATAGAGATGATAGAAAAGAAATATTGATTTTACTGTTTCTTAAATATATCTGCAAATCTGTAGATTAACTGCAAATCTTTTAAAATTTGACCCGAACTTAGTCCTATGAGGCTCGCAGCCATTAAAGCCACAGTTATGTGGCTTTTTTTATATTCACCTGATTTATTTTTTATCATCAAACGACATTACATAAATCATTTCGGTATAATTTCTTTATCGAAACCGATTTTTAGTAATTTTTATTCTTTTATATATTAATGTAATTGTAATACTTAATTAATCTATTCTTAATTATAAAACATCAAATCATTAATATTTTTATAATGTTATCAAAAAAATAAAAAAGATAATGAAAAATATATTGAATGCTACGAAAAGCAGGTTAAACTATAGAAAATGATAAAAAAATTAATTGAAGGAGTAACCCTGAATATAAAAGATTTATACTATGAATACTATTATTGGAGAGTATGCTACTCACGAAAAAGCAATTAAAGCTGTTGAGGAGCTAAAACGTGCCGGGTATCCAATTCAGCAGGTTTCACTTATAGGAAAGGCTATAATTGTTGATGATCTCATGCACGTTAGGTATAACAATCGATGGATTTCAAATATATTGATAAGTATTTGTGCTATAATTGGACCAATATTGGGAATACTTACCGGTGTTAAAGTATTTGAAATTCCAGGATTTGATTTTCTTTTCGGAACAGGTCCTTTAATAGGTGCATTAGCCGGTTTTTCACTAGGTGCTCTTATTGGGGGTATCATTTCACTCATTGCAATTCTTGCGATTAAAAGTCACGCTAAATTAAAATACCATGAAAAAGTCGAGGAGCAAGGGTTTCAGGTAATTGTTCATGGAACGGTTGAAGATGCCAAAAGAGCTAAAGAAATTCTTAATGATTATAAAGATGAGTTAGAAGTTAAATAACTATGAATAATTTTACTTATTGACAGTAATTTTAATCTATCTTTTATACTAAATATCGGTATTTATATATATCAGGAAATAGTATTAAATATTTTTAAAATAAATTAAGTAGAAAAAGTTATGGAACAAAAAATTAATAATAATGCACCTTCGGGAATGGTATATGCTTTTGGACTTATTGGAGCCGCCATTTATTTTATTTCGCAAGCTACGGATTTTTAGATGGGTGTACTATGTTTTTTAAAAGCAATTGCCTGGCCGGCTTTTCTGGTATATGAAGCATTAAAACATTTTGCGTAACGAATATTTTGATGTTTATAATAGAGATAAACGAAGTTATGAATTAAAAAAACAAGAAATGGAAACATTTACACATCCTATAACAAATGAAACAATTCAGGTGGCGATGAAAGATTTTCCTGAAAAGCTTAAATGGCATGACGCCGTTGATGCCTGTCGTGAACTTGGTAATGGCTGGCGTCTTCCGACGCGATTCGAGTTAACGGAAATGTATCATCAGTTGAAGAAAATGGGCAAAGGTGGTTTTGTAGCGGATTCCTATTGGAGTTCATCAGAATATATAAATGGTAAAGACAATGGAGCCTGGGCCCAGCATTTTTACGATGATGAACAAGATGGCAGAGAGTTTAAATTCTCATATGAAGAAGAGTTGAGAGTACGCGCTGTTCGGACCTTATAGAAAGAGTCAGCATTATTTATGATCTGTATACATGAAGCATTTCTATTTTAAGATTTTGTATAATCTAAAATTATAATTGCTCCAAATACATTCTATATTATCATTTTTATAGGATAAATATTTTTTAAGACTATCATCTCCTATAAAATCAATTTGTCTTTTACTTTGAAGTATGTATGAAATGCCAACCTTATCAAAGTTCTTTTTTATATCAGTGATCGGTTGATTTATTTTTATGTGAAATCCGTTTTTGCCAGTGTATAGTGCAATAGCCCTTGGCTTTTCAAATTCAATTATTGCATCATCAGGAATACTTGTTTTTATGTAGTTTAATGCTTCTGCTGCATATTTATTTTGTGGACCGAAAAGAACCCTGTCGTGATTTCTTATAATTTTTTCTATTCCTCCAATATATTGGATAAGGATAATAAGCCCAATTAAAACGGGGATATATTTTCTATTAAAAATATTAGCTGTTTTAAAAAAATCTTTGATGGCAATTACAGCATAATAAAATAAAATGGGGGCTATGGGGAAAATAAAACGGAATCCTGCATCACTATAAGGGTAAATGAGAACAGTAATGCAGTAGAGGATTAATATCAAATCAATAAAATCAAAATTAATAATTACTTTTTTTATGAACCCTATAACTGTTAATGTTAGTAAAGCCGACTGAGTAAAGACAGATAAAAACTGCAGGTATATATTTTTAAATTCAAAGAAATTTTTTAACATCAGGAAATTATAGGTGAGGTTATCATGTATTATATACGATATGGATTTTAAGTCTAAAGCAGAAGTATAATAAAGGAATCCCATTGATGGGGTTTTGAATAAAATAATATTTAATAAAGAATAGATGAATATGGCAGAAAAAATCATAATTATTTTTTGAAGCAATAATTTTTTCAATAAAGAATATTGAATTCTTTTCTCCTGGTATTGATAAATACAGAAAATGAACTCAAAAGAAATGGCAATAATGAAAATAATTCCTGCCGAACGTATCGATATCAAAAAACCACCCAGTAGCCCTATTAAAAAATAAAACAAATAATTTCTTTTTTCATCCCGGAAATGATAAAGAATAATTAAAAGATACAGGCATAATGTAAAAGGAATATCCGACATGATCTCCATCTTGAAGTTCAGTGTCCATGGGTTATATATAATAATTAAAACAAGAAAAACGGAAGAAAGTGCTGAGAAAAATAGTTTAAAAAATTTTAAAAAAAGTACTGCGGCTGCAATTAACATTATGCTCATGATTATAGAAAAAGCTTGAATATTATTCCCGAATAAATAATAAACAGGGGATAATAATAAAGGAAAACCTATAGGGTAAGCCGGTGGACCTAAAATAGGATAATCTTTATTAAGAACATATCCGGTTGAAGATTGGGGAGTTCCTTCAATTATATTTTTAGCCTGATGAATATATTGTGCAAAATCATCACCCCAGTCGTGGCTGTTTTTAACATTAATAAATAATAGGGGAATACATAAAATGATAATTAATAAATAAGAATAATATTTTTTATAACGTTGGGAAGTGTCAATAAAGGAATTCACAGTATAGTTTTTTATTGTTAGGATACAAAAATTGTTTTTCAAAAATATTATAATTTTTCCGAATAGTTTTTATGTTCTGTAAAAATAAAAAAATAAGGGCGCCCAAAGGGCGCCCTTATTTTTTGAATCAATAAAAAAATTATTTTATCAATGATATTTTTTTCGAAATCATCTTGTTGCCATCATCAATGTTGACCATATAAATTCCGGCTTTCATAGCAGAAAGGTCTAACTGAATAATATCATTAAACGTTGGATTTACTTGTTCTGAATAAACAAGTTCTCCAACTAAATTATAAATATTGATTTGAGTTTTACTGCCCAGGTATTCTTTAAATTCAATATTCAACATATCGTTTACAGGGTTAGGGAATATTGTAATATTCTCATTATTTTTAGGTATATCATTTGTGCTGACAAACACATTAGGGTTCCATTTATATATACCTCCATTAGAAGGACTAACTATACTTCCGGCCCATCCTGTAGAATAATTATAAAATTTTACTGAATAATATGATACAGAACCGGTATCAATATTTTTAAAAGTTGAACAATTATCAATAGAATATGATGAACCGGTTCCGGGATAAGAAGCTACATCAACAAATATATCACTTCCGGGTATATATTCTATATTAGGATTTTTTACAAAATATCCTGTTGGAGTTAAGGCAGAAAATGAAGTTCCGCCATTAGTACTTCTTTTTATTGCAGAATAGGCACCATCGGTTGTATGACCTGTAAGTACACCAACTGATCCATTTTTAAATGAAGGGTAAACCTGGATCGTTGCCCCAAAACCTGTAGTGTTACCGGTAGTTCCATAATTTGTATAGGTCCATGTATGTCCTTTATCAGCAGAGCGGAAAAGTTTCCCTTTTGTAGAGCCATACCATATAGAATCAGTACCGGCAACAGCATCATAATTATTGGTTAATCCTGTTTCCCCTGCGGCTGAGGCAACGAGAACCTGTGTCCATGAACTGCCTCCATTTGTTGTATAATAGTTTACAAATTTACTAGAAGTATTCGGGTCACCCATAGTACAGCCATTATTTGCATCAAAGAAATGTACAAAATTCAGCCAGCTTGTAGAGTAATCGGGTGAATTTGCAATTGACCATGTTGCACCTCCATCAGTTGTTTTAGCAACTTTACCACCATTTGCTCCTAAAGGGAACATTGCAGCATAACATGTGTTTGCATCAATAGCACAAATGTTGGCAATATTGTAATCGGTTACTCCGGTAAAGGTAATGGTATCCAGTTTCCATGTTGTACCACCGTTAGTTGTGCGAATAATCTCCCTTGGAATATTGATAGTTGAACCACCGTCTACCACAACTCCCCATGCAACATCAGGACTGCATATATCTATTTCACTTACAATTCTGTTATCTACAGTAGAACCACAGTTTTGCATGATCCACTGCGGAGCTGCGTGACCTACTTTTATCATTTTAGATGAGAATTTGGTATCATTACCTGTTGCATTAGTAACCTTTAAAGTAACCATATATTCACCGGCAGCAGTATATGTTATAGCTCCCGGAGTTTTTCCAGTAAAAGTTGAAGGAGTACCTCCTTCAAATGTCCATTCCCATGTAGAAGGATTATTTGTTGATAAATCAGTAAAATTTACACTACCTCCAACAGCTGGAAAAGCATTGTCTGCTGTGAAATTAGCGATAGGGGCATTTGATAATGGACATACTCTAACTACAGCCTGGTTATCTGAATTGAAGTTTCCGTTTCCACTGTTAAGTGAACCAATAGCATAATAAGTTGTTCCTACACTGCTCCATCCCCAATTAATATGGAATGTGTTAGATGCAGATTTATATCCGTCACAAACAAACGAGTGTCCACTTGAACTGGTACCACCGGTTGCTCCGGCATATAATATCGGGCGTCCTGCATCAAGTTCTGATTTCAGTAAGGTTAGCCAGTTAGCAGATGTGAAGTTCGACATGTTTTGAATTTCTATCGATGGCTGATATTTATAAAAAGTTTTTAAGGAATAAGGAATATCGAACTGGTAAGCTCCGGAAGCGGAAGTAGAATAGGTCATGTTTACACTTACCCCATTATGATATAATAATGTTTCGCTTGCAGTACTTGCAGAAGTGTTCGACATTGAACTCCATGCATAAGTAGTTGAACCAAAATTTACAGTTAAATCACCATAAGTAGCTTCTGTGTATGTATGCGTTCCGTTTCCTGTTGTTGGATATTTCCATTTATACATTACAATACCCATTGCAGTAGCAACACAACCTGCATATACGCCAGAAGCTGTATTCTGAGCAACTACTGTATTCCAAGGTGAACCCTGATCCCAAGCAGCAGTACATAATATTGCTACATCTTTTGTAGTTGGATTGAATTGGTTATTTTGAATTTTTTTCCATTCTTTTAAAGTTTCGGTATTATCAATATTATTCGAAACAATACTTTCAATTTGTTTACTGTAGTCTTCTAACCATGCGGTTTCAGAAGGAGAAATAGCATTTTTATCAAAAGTTCCACTGTCAGAATGTGCTAAAATAGGAATAGCTGCATCATCGGCTGAAACCATTACGTATCCACCTGCTTTAAAATTAAAAACATAAAAAGTAGAAATACCATTATAACTATACTCTACTACATCCGAAATGGTATAATCTGCTTTTCCGGGAACATAGTGTTTGTGAAATGAAACGGCCACATTCTGGGCTTCTTCCTTGGATACCGGCTTAGCCAGCAATGTCATGCCGAATATCATCAGCATAAAAAAGGTAACGATTTTTTTCATATTGTTAGGGTTTGTTTGGTTTATAAATTTAGACAAATTTATAAAATTGTATGTAAAAACAAAAATTTTTTAACAAACTTAGCATAATTTTGTGAAATTATTGAAAAAAAGTACATATGTTTAAAAAAATATTGATACTGTTCTTTTGTTGCTCATTTATTACCCCGGGCATTGCCCAGTTAACATATAGTGTTAACGCAACAGTCAATGGTTGTAAGGCGGAGAAGATATATCTTTCTAAAATATATGGCAAACAGGTAATCAAAACCGATTCATCAGTTATTGGTAACGACTGTCGTTTTTCCTTTATACTACCTGAATATATTGGCGTTGTACGTTTGTCAGCAAATGATTCGAATTTTATTGATGTGATTATAAATCATGAAAATGTATGTATTACTTTTCCTTCTGTTCAATTCAATACGGATGTTGATTTTAGTTCTTCACCGGAGAATATTATTTATTATCAATTTCTGAAACAAGTAAAAGTTATTGAAGATTCAGCTGATATATTAATAAAATTGGGTCAAAAGCTATATGACGAAAACCCTTCAGCCAATGCTTCGAAATTAAATGATATCATGAAAAATATCAACCGGCTGAAAACAAAAAGAAATGAAATTGCTTTAACAGCTATTGATAAAAATAAAGATATGTATGCATCAAAATTGATCAAAGCGTATATTGTACCTGATTATTCCGCATATAAAAAAAATAAAGATGCGGCTGTATATCCAAGTGAAGCAGCATTCCTGAAAGAACATTATTTTGATTATACCGATTTTTCGGATTCCACATTATTGAATTCCGATATTTTTTATAAAAAATGCGGGGAATATTTCGACTACTTTGCTTCTCCGCCTTCAGTGGATTCATATAATAAATGCATTGATTTTATTTTGGTTCGCGCCCAGTCGAATAAAAAAGTTTATGAATACATTATTAATACCCTTCTCAGTTCATTTGAGCATACACAATGGGAAGATGTAATGTTGCATATTGCTGAGAAATACAATGAAACCAGTACATGCAGCGATGCCGAATTGTCAAAGGAATTGAATAAAACTTCGGCAATAATTAATTCATTAAAAAAAGGACATAAGGCGTACAGCATAGTTGCAAATGATTTGAGTGGGAAAAATTATATTCTCGATTCATTAAAATCAAAATATATTTTGGTGATGTTCTGGGCATCGTGGTGCGATTTCTGCGAAGATGCCATGCCCGAATTGAAAGCGATTTACAATAAGTATAATACTAAAGGACTTGAAATTTTTGCAGTGTCATGCGACAGTGTAAACGCTGAATGGCAAAAGGCAAGTGCAAAATATGGCATTACATGGATTAACACCTGCGATTTGAAAGGCTTTAAAAGCGAAAACATAAAAAATTATTATGTTTGGCAAACTCCTGCATTTTACTTACTCGATAAGGATAAAAAGATAATTTCAAAACCTATAACTGTTTCTAAATTAAAAGAAGATTTAGGAAAATTAGAATGGTGATGATTGAAATGAAAAAGATAATTCTTGCAATGCTGGTAATAGCAGCCCTTTCCGAAGGTTGTAAAAAATATGAAGAAGGGCCTTTGGTAAGTTTGCGTTCTGCCGAAAAAAGACTATTTGGTACTTACGCTCTTACACAGTATTCTGTAAATGGAGAAGATTCTTTAATCTTATTTAATGATAGTTTATATAATATATTAATATTTTTCCATGATGAATATTCTAATACAGATGGATATAAAATAGAAGGAAAAAGAAATGACAATAAAACTATCTCATTAGGAGCTCATTGGGAATTTAATGATAATAAAACTAAAATAAAGGTTATATATTCTGAATGTAAAGCATGGTATGGTAATACAGCTTGCGAATCTGGTACAGGTCCATTTTTTAATCATGCTACACCAGAATGGTATATAATACGATTAACACATAAAGAAGTAAAAATGAAAACCAATTATAACGGAAAAGAGTATAAAATTGAATTGAAAGGAAGTTGATATTTAAACAAAATATTTCGAAATATTTTCCAAAATAATTTTTGTAGCTCCAATATTTTTCTGAATATATTTTTTTGAAATTTCAGATGAAGCTTTTAAAACATTAGTGTTTTCAAGCTTTTTAATAATATCGTAAAATTCATTTTCGTTATTGATACAGAATGCTCCGCCTTCTTTAATCAATTCAACAGCTTCCCGGAATTTTGTATGCTTCGGCCCGAAAATTATGGGCATCCCGAATGTCGCCGGTTCCTGGATGTTGTGTATGCTTACTCCAAACCCCCCGCCAATGTAAGCAATGTGAGCATACTGATAAACGTTTGACAAAATACCAATACAATCAATTACCAAAACATTTTTATCTGAAAAATCTTTTGCTGAAATTTCAGAATATAAAATATAAGGCACTTTTATTTTTTCTGTAATGCTTGATATATGTGCTTTGTCAACGAGGTGAGGAGCAATGATAAATTTATAATTTGTTTTTCCTGAATTAATGAATGGAATTAAAATATTTTCATCAGGCGGCCATGTACTGCCTGCAATAAAAATTGTAGAATCGCCGCAAAAATTTTGAATATCGGGAAATGGTTTTACATTTTGCGTGATTGAGTAAACCCTGTCGAAACGCGTATCGCCACATGCAGTTACCTGGTTTATTCCAATACCTTTTAATAAATTTTCCGATGAAATATCCTGTACAAAAAAATGATTTATTTTTTTCAGATGTTTGCGAAACCAACCGCCATACCATTTAAAAAAATGTTGATTCTTTCGAAAGATTGATGAAATAAAAACAATAGGGATTTTTTTCTCTGCAATGCAACTGATATAATTAAACCAGAAATCATACTTCACGAAAACCACTAAAAATGGCTTTGTCAGCTCAATAAATTTTTTTGCATTATTGAGGGTGTCGGATGGAAGATAAAAAATATAATCAGCATTTTCATAGTTCTTGCGAATCTCATAACCCGATGGAGAAAAAAAAGTGAGAAGAATTTTTATATCGGGATATTTCTTTTTGATTCCTTCAATCAGTGGCCTGCCTTGTTCAAACTCACCAAGAGAGGAAACATGTATCCAGATTTTTTTTTCGGAAGGATTGATTTTTTCTGATAGATTTTTCCAGATATTTTTTCTGCCTTTCACCCATAACCCGGCTTTTTTATTAAATGGCGCACTAATGCGAATGAGCAATTGATAAACCAGGATAGAAATGTTATAAAGAAAAGCCACTTCAAAAATTTTAATTGAAATAATATGATTCCGGCATACGCTTATACAATGGGATGATCCATCCAATTTTAAAAGAATATAATACATCCATTCTTTTAGTAAGGTCTTTTTTCATTGTATCGAAATTATATGAACGCCTGCTTTGTGTCCATCCCTGTGTAAACTCGAATCCTGCATAAAAATTGAATAACCTCGAATCGCTCATGTGCATATAGCCAATAAATTCACTTACTGCTAACCCGTTTGTTAAACGGTCGTATCCTTTTTTATAATCTCCTTTGATTTGAGGAGCTGCATTGTCGCTGTTTTCGATTCTTATTTTATGCTGAAGAAACCCTAATGTCCCCAATAATATAATTCCTGAATTTGGATACTTCTCAATAACAGGAAACAATTTTCCACATTTTACCCCCATAAGAAAACCGCGTTCATACAAATGAAAATCGGCATATAACCCATTGCCATCAATGATATTTCCATCGCTGGTTGAAATAGAGTCAAAAATATTTGTTTCTTTAATGGTATCCCTGAACATAAAAAATCCATCGGCTCCGAATATCCAGTTTTTACGGGTCTTATATAAATATCCGGCACCTATCGAGTTATTTGGCAAAAATCTTTTTGCCAGGTCATTTCCCGGGACCTGGTATGAATATGAAGCTGTAACCATTGAAGTTGAGATTGCTGAATCCTTTGGATTAACTTGTGAAAAAACCTGTTCTGAAATGAACAGGAATAGAACATAAAGTAAAGGGTATAATTTATTCATAATCCTGCAAAATTAATGGTTTTTTATTTGATTAACTCAAAAAAACAGATATTGGTATATATGTATAAAAATTTAATTGATCAATCCTGTAATAACAGATGTTAAAAATCAGAATTATATTTATCTTTGCGGCTTGTTGAATAAAAAAAATTTAGACTATGAGAAAGATTAATATGGTTGACTTGAAGAGCCAATATGACAAAATTAAAGATGAAGTAGATAAAGCAATTATAAATGTGATTGAATCGACTGCATTCATTAATGGTCCTGAAGTGAAAAATTTTCAACAGGATTTGGAAAAATATCTTGGTGTAAAACATGTAATTCCTTGTGCAAACGGAACCGATGCTTTACAGGTTTCAATGATGGCAATGGAATTAAAACCCGGCGATGAAGTGATTGCTCCTTCATTTACTTTTGTTGCAACTGCCGAAGTAATTGCTTTACTTGGACTAACGCCAGTTTTAGTAGATGTTGATCCCGATACTTTTAATATTGACCCGAAAGCGATTGAAAAAGCAATCACTCCAAAAACAAAAGCTATTGTACCGGTTCATTTATTCGGACAATGTGCCGATATGGATGCTATAATGGAAATCGCTTCTAAACATAATTTATATGTTATTGAAGATACCTGTCAGGCAATAGGTGCTGACTTTATTTCAAAAAACGGAACAAAGAAAAAAGCAGGAACAATAGCGCATGTAGGATGTACTTCTTTCTTCCCATCTAAAAATTTAGGTTGTTATGGTGATGGCGGCGCTATTTTTACCAATGATGATAAGCTTGCAGAAAAAATCAGGATAGTTGTTAATCATGGGATGACAGTAAGATATTACCATGATCTGATTGGTGTGAATTCGCGCCTTGACAGTATTCAGGCTGCAATACTTCGAATTAAATTAAAACATTTGGATGAATATGCTGCTGCACGAAATAAAGCTGCTGCATATTATGATAAGGCATTTGGAAATAATCCAAAACTAAAAATTCCCGGACGTTTCAATAAATCAAATCATGTTTTCCATCAGTATACTTTGGTTACAAACGGTTTTGATAGAAATAAATTACCGGAATTTTTACAGGAAAAAGGAATTCCGGCAATGATTTATTATCCTGTTCCAATGCATTTGCAAAAAGCATATCTCGACCCACGTTATAAAGCCGGTGATTTTCCGGTAACGGAACAGCTTGCAAAATCAGTGGTTTCATTACCAATGCATACAGAATTGGATGAAGAACAATTAAAACATATTACAAGTTCAGTTCTTGAATTTGTAAATAGATAATATATAAAAATTGTAAAAGAAATTTTATTAAAAAATAACTGCAAAGTATACAAAGGAAAATTCGCAAAGAACCCAAAGTAAGCTCTGCGCTCTTTGCGAAAACTTTGTACTCTTTGCGTTAAAAATACAGAACTATTAATAATTTTTAGTGTTGCTTAATTAACAGGTGGAATAAGCAGAAAAATAAATGGTAATCTATACTCTGTGTTCGCTGCAGCGAACTCTGTTCAATCTGAGAATTCAGTGTTAAAAAAATAAAAATGGAAAAACAATATTTTGCTCACGAAACAGCAGTTATCGATGAAGGCTGTGTAATTGGAAAAGGTACAAAAATATGGCACTTCACACATGTTATGCCTAATTGCAAAATAGGTGAGAATTGTAATATTGGTCAGAATGTTGTTGTATCGCCTGATGTTGTTTTGGGTAATAATGTGAAAATTCAGAACAATGTATCTTTGTATACAGGAGTCATTTGTGAAGATGATGTTTTTCTGGGACCATCAATGGTATTTACAAATATTGTAAATCCGAGAAGTGCAATTATACGCAAGCATGAATATGCAAAAACTGTTGTGAAAAAAGGAGCATCAATTGGAGCGAATGCGACAATTGTTTGCGGTCATGATATTGGTGAATATGCATTTATTGGAGCAGGAGCAGTGGTAACTAAAAATGTTCTTCCATATGCTTTGGTTGTTGGAAACCCTGCAAAACAAACAGGATGGATGAGTGAATATGGACATCGTTTGCATTTTGATGAAAATGGAATTGCTGTTTGCCCCGAAAGCAAAGAGAAATATGTTCTAAAAAATAATAAAGTTTCAAAGCTGAAATAAAATGAATAAAGGCAGTAAAAATTTCGCTCTGATAGGTGCGGCAGGTTATATAGCCCCGCGCCACATGAAAGCGATTAAAGAAACCGGAAATTCGCTTGTAGCGGCTCTTGACAAACACGACGCTGTTGGAATTATCGACAGTTTTTTTCCTGATGCTGATTTTTTTCTTGAACCCGAACGTTTCGACAGACACCTTGATAAATTGAGAAGACAAGGCGAGAAAAAAATAGAATATGTAAGTATTTGCTCGCCTAACTATTTGCACGATTCTCATATCCGGCTCGCTTTAAGGAATGATGCAAATACAATTTGCGAAAAACCGTTGGTGCTGAATCCATGGAATATTGAGGCTTTAGATATAATACAGAAAGAAACCGGAAGAAAAATTTATAATATTCTTCAACTGCGTTTGCATGATTCGATTAAAGAATTAAAAGAAATAATTTCCAAAGGACCTAAAGATAAAATTCATGATGTTGATTTGACTTATATTACCAGTCGCGGTCATTGGTATCATATGTCGTGGAAAGGCGATAACAGTAAGTCGGGAGGCATTGCTACAAATATAGGTATCCATTTTTTCGATATGCTGATATGGATTTTTGGTGATGTCCAGAAAAATATCGTTCACTATTATTCTGAAAATAAAGCAGCAGGATTTCTGGAATTAAAGAATGCACGCGTTAGATGGTTTTTAAGTATTGACAGCAATGATTTACCTGATTGTGCTAAAAAAGCAAACCAAAGAACCTATCGTTCAATTGAAGTTGATAAAAAAGAAATTGAATTCAGTGAAGGATTTGGTGATTTACATACATCTAGTTACAGAGAAATTCTTGACGGCAGAGGCTTTGGAACGAATACAGCTTATCCAAGTATCAATACTGTTTATGAGATAAGACATGCCGAGCCAATTGGTTTAAAAGGCGACTATCATCCTATTTTAAAAAAGATATTATAAATTAAATTTTTTCGAATATGAATATATATGATAAATTATTAAAGAAAGAAACAAAGTTATCAGTGATTGGTTTAGGCTATGTAGGATTACCAATTGCTCTTGAGTTTGCTAAAAAAATAAATGTTATTGGTTTTGATATTAAAGCCGACAGGGTTGAAATGATGAAAAATAAAATCGACCCAAGCGAAGAACTGCCTTCATCAGCTTTTGATGGTTGCAACATTAAATTTACTGCAAATCCTGAAGATTTAAAAGAAGCAACATTTCATATTGTGGCTGTGCCAACTCCTATTGATGATCATAATCTTCCTGATTTAACTCCATTGATTGGTGCTACACGCACAGTTGGAAAAATTCTGAAAAAAGGAGATTACGTTGTTTACGAATCTACCGTTTATCCAGGTTGTACCGAAGAAGATTGCATTCCTATTCTTGAAGAATTATCAGGATTAAAATTTGTGAAAGATTTTAAAGTTGGTTTTTCTCCCGAAAGAATTAACCCGGGCGATAAAGAACATACGATAACCAGTATATTAAAAGTTGTTTCAGGTTGCGATGCTGAATCGTTGGAGAATGTTGCAAAAACATATGAATTAGTTGTAAAAGCTGGTGTGCATAAAGCATCGTCAATTAAAGTTGCCGAATCAGCTAAGATTATTGAAAACACTCAGCGCGATGTGAATATTGCTTTGATGAATGAACTCTCTATCATCTTCAACCGCATGGGAATTAATACTTACGAAGTGCTTGAAGCTGCCGGAACAAAATGGAACTTCCTGAAATTTTATCCTGGATTAGTTGGTGGGCACTGCATTGGTGTTGACCCATATTACCTTACTTATAAAGCAAAAGAATTTCGTTATCATGCACAGATAATAAATTCCGGAAGGTTTGTAAACGATTCGATGGGGTTTTATGTTGCTAAACAAACCGTGAAAAAAATTATCGCTGCCGGAAAAAATGTTTTGAACTCAAGAGTACTTGTAATGGGCGCTACTTTTAAAGAAGATGTTAGTGACATCCGCAATTCACGAGTAGCTGATGTTATTTCAGAGTTGAAATCGTATGGAGTAAAGTATGAAGTTGTTGACCCGTATGCTTCTTCAAAAGAATTGAAACACGAATATGGTTTTGAGTTGGTTGAAAAACCTACCGGAAAATATGATGCAATTATTGTTGCCGTGAATCATCAGCCATATCGCGAACTTAAAGAAGAATATTTTAAATCGATAGCGGCTGAAAAGGTTATCCTTGTTGATGTTAAAGGAATTTACAGAAATAAAATAAAAGAACTCACATACTGGAGTCTTTAAAATGGTTAATAGTTTATAGGTTGGGTAGCTTGAATGGATTTTAGTTGTTGGGTTCAAAGTCTTATGACTATTGACAACAGACCAAACCAGTAGCCATTGACAATAAACTTAAAACTTGATTAAAGATTTTAATAGTTGATAAATGAAAATATTAGTAACCGGTGGCACCGGCTATATTGGTTCGCATACTGTTGTTGAATTGCAGCAGAAAGGTTATGAAGTTATTATCATTGATAATCTTTCTAATTCAACAAAAGATGTAATTTATTCTATAGAAAAAATTACAGGAATATTACCGGAGTTTCATCAATTCGACCTTTGTGATGAAGATGCTACAAAAAATTTCTTTCAGAAAAATAAAGATATTTCAGGTGTAATACATTTCGCAGCGCTTAAAGCTGTTGGCGAATCGGTTGAACAGCCGCTGAAATATTACAATAATAATATTTCTTCATTGTTAAATATTTTGAAGTACATGAAAGAAATGCAAATAAAAAATTTTGTGTTTTCTTCTTCCTGTACGGTTTATGGCCAGCCTGATGTTTTGCCTGTTGATGAGAATTCACCAATAAAAGCACCATTCTCTCCTTATGGACATACTAAACAAATTTGTGAAGAAATCATCAGGAATACCGTTGGAATTTTTGGAATGAAATCAATTTTATTAAGATATTTCAATCCTATTGGAGCGCATGAATCGGCATTGATTGGCGAATTGCCGTTAGGTGTTCCAAATAATCTTATTCCTTTTATAACGCAGACTGCAATTGGTAAACGCGATTATCTTCGTGTTTTCGGAAATGATTACAATACTCCGGATGGCACATGTATCAGGGATTACATTCATGTTGTTGATTTGGCAAAAGCGCATATTGTTGCTTTGGAACGAATGATGAGCAATAAAACAAAATCGGATTGTGAAGTTTTTAATCTCGGTACTGGCAATGGTTTTTCTGTACTTGAAGTCATTCATGCATTTGAAAAAGTTAGTGGTGTAAAACTGAATTATAAATTTGTTGAACGTCGTGCAGGCGATATTGAGAAAGTGTGGGCAAACACTGATTTAGCAAATAAAGAATTAGGCTGGAAAGCAAAACAAGGAATTGATGAAATGGTGCTTTCTGCCTGGAATTGGGAAAAATATTTAAAAGAAAAAGAAAGTAAATAGTTGATAGGTTGAGTCGCTAGTTAAGATTATTGTTAATAGTAATAAGAATTTCCTGAGACTATTGACTTATTACCAAACAAGCTGCTCAAACCATAAACCTGAAACAAAAATTATGAAAACTCTATTAATCACTGGTGGTGCGGGCTTTATAGGTTCGCATGTGGTAAGAAAATTTGTAAAAAAATATTTTGATTGTAAAATTGTAAATCTCGACAAGCTTACGTATGCCGGAAACCTTAACAATATCACCGATATTGAAAATGAAAAAAATTATGAATTTGTAAAAGGCGATATTGTTGATAGCAATTTTATTAATAATCTTTTTATAAAATATAAATTTGATGGCGTTATTCATCTTGCTGCCGAATCGCATGTAGACCGTTCCATTGAAAGCCCGATGGATTTTATAATGACAAACATTGTAGGAACAGTAAACCTTCTGAATGCAGCTAAAAATATTTGGAAAGATAATTTAGAAGGAAAGAAATTTTATCATATATCAACCGATGAAGTTTATGGTTCATTAAGCGATGAAGGTTTTTTTACCGAAGAAACTTCTTACGACCCGCGCAGTCCGTATTCCGCATCAAAAGCCAGCTCCGACCATATTGTAAGAGCATATTATCATACTTATAAACTTCCGGTTGTTATCAGTAATTGTTCGAACAACTACGGAGCAAACCAGTTTCCCGAAAAATTAATTCCACTTTGCATCAATAATATCAAAAATAATAAACCGCTTCCAATTTATGGAAAAGGCGAAAACGTGCGTGATTGGCTGTGGGTAGAAGACCACGCAAATGCAATTGATGTGATTTATCACAAAGGAAAAATTGGTGAAACATACAACATTGGCGGAAACAATGAGTGGACAAACATTGACCTTGTTCGAATGCTTTGCAAAATAATGGATAAAAAATTAGGCAGAAAAGAAAGAACATCTGAACAGTTGATTACTTATGTGAAAGACCGCGCAGGTCATGATTTGCGTTATGCCATTGATTCATCAAAATTGCAAAAAGAATTGGGATGGAAACCATCGCTTCAGTTTGAAGAAGGATTAGAAAAAACGGTTGAATGGTATCTTTTGAACGAAGAATGGTTGAAAAATGTAACGTCAGGCGATTACCAGAAATACTACGATAATCAGTATGTGAAACGATAACAGTTTTAAGTTCCCTGTTTTAAGGTTTCAGTTAATTACACATTAATCATTCATAATTTTCAAATGGGAATATTTGGAAATATTTTCAAATCAAATAAATTAAAAAGTCCCATAGACCTTTCAATCTTGGGTGCTGATATGCATTCCCATTTGATTCCCGGTATTGACGATGGTTGTGCTACACTAGAAGATTCTGTAAATCTTGTAAAACACATGTATGATTTAGGTTATAAAAAACTTATAACCACTCCTCATATCATGGTCGATTATTTTAAGAATACTGCTGAAACAATAAATAAAGGGTTGGATATTTTAAGGAATGAATTAGCAAAAGAAAATATTCCTGTTATAATTGAAGCCGCTGCAGAATATATGTTTGACGATGGTTTGTTAAAAAAATTCAAAGCAGGTAATTTACTGACTTTTGGAAATAAATATTTATTAATAGAACTTTCTACTTTCAATCCTCCTGATAATTTGATCCATACATTTTTTGATATGAGGATGGAAGGATACAATCCTGTTCTTGCCCATCCGGAGCGATATTTCTTCTGGCATGAAAATATTGAGCATTATGAAACTTTAAAAGATCACGAAATACTTTTCCAAATAAACATTCCTTCCTTATCAGGATTTTATTCACCCGGTGTAAAAAAAATATGTGAAGAATTGATTGAAAAAAATATGGTCGATTTTGCCGGAAGTGATTTACATAACATGGAATATTTTATGCATCTTGATAAATCGCGTTTCTCCCCGGCACTTGAAAAGCTTATCAATAGCGGAAATTTACTTAATAATAAATTATAAAAAAAGCCCCGAAAATTTTCGGGGCTTTTTTTTATTTTGAATAATCCATTAAGGAATAACGTTTGTAAACATTATACCTCCATTTTGCAGCCTCTTCAGCAGCTTTGAATAATTCTTCAGCATCTTTCGGGAAAGCTTTCTTTAATGAAGTATAACGAACTTCGCTTTCAAGGAAATTCTGGAAGTCAGGCCAGTTAGGCTCTTTCGAGTCGAGTGTGAATGGATTCTTTCCTTCTTTTTCTAAAAGCGGATTATAACGATACAAATGCCAGTATCCTGATTTTACTGCAAGGTCTTGCTGATCCTGTGTCTTGCCCATTCCTGCTTTTATTCCGTGATTGATACATGGAGCATAAGCAATAATCAATGATGGTCCGGGATATGCTTCAGCTTCTTTCAGTGCGCGGAAGTACTGACTGTTGTTAGCGCCCATTGCAACCTGTGCAACATAAACGTAACCGTATGATATGGCCATCATACCTAAATCTTTTTTGCGAATTCTTTTTCCTGATGCAGCAAATTTTGCTACAGCACCTATAGGAGTAGATTTTGACGATTGTCCACCGGTGTTTGAATACACTTCAGTATCGAGAACAAGCAGGTTGATATCTTCACCTGAAGCCAGTACATGGTCGATGCCACCGTAGCCAATATCATAAGCCCAGCCATCACCACCAAATGCCCATACTGATTTCTTTACCAAATATTGTTTGTAATCGAGAATTTGTTTTGCAACAGGCAGATTACTTTTTTCAATGACCTTTAAAACTTTTTCGGATGCTACGATTGATTCTTCTGCTTTATCTTTTGAGTCCATCCAGCCTTTGAAAACTTCTTTCATTTCGGCAGGAATTTCAGTTGCATTCGCTTCTTCCATTAAACGATAAATGCGTTCCCTGATTTTATTTACACCAAGTGCCATTCCAAAACCATATTCTGCATTATCTTCAAATAATGAATTGGCCCATGCAACACCTTTTCCGTTTCTGTTACAAGCACGATATGGAGTAGCAGGAGCAGAGCCGCCGTAAATTGATGAACATCCTGTAGCATTGGCAACAATCATTCTTTCGCCGTATAACTGGGTGATCAATTTAATATAAGGTGTTTCACCGCAACCGCCACAGGCACCGGAGAATTCAAATAATGGTTGTGCAAACTGGCTGTTTTTAAATGTTTTGAATTTATCAATAATATTATCTTTATAAGAAACTTTGTTAGCAATATAATCCCATCTTGCAATTTCTTCGGTTTGTGTGCCGAGATGTTTCATTACAAGAGCTTTTGTTTTAGCCGGACAAACATCTTCGCAATTGCCGCAACCGGTGCAATCCAATACGCTCACCTGGATTCTGAACTGGTAACCTTCCAATTCTTTTCCAACAGCTTTAAGCGTTTTAGTATTTGCCGGAAGTTTCTTGGTTTCTTCTTCAGTAAATAAGAATGGCCTGATAGCAGCATGAGGACAAACCAAAGCACACTGGTTACACTGTATACAATTTTCGGGTAACCATTCAGGTACACTTACAGCAACACCTCTTTTTTCATATTCAGTAGTTCCGCAGGGGAATGTTCCGTCTTCACGTTCTTTGAATGCGCTAACAGGAAGGTCGTCCCCTTTAAGAGCGTTGATAGGTTCCATTACATTTTTTATGAAATCAGGAATTTTCCTATCGTCTTTTTTAGTTTTTACTTCTATATTTTTCCAATCTGCAGGAACTTTAATTTCTTTAACTTCTCCACCTTTATCAATAGAAGCAAAGTTCATTTTTACAACATTCTCACCTTTTCTTCCATAAGTTTTTTCAATAGCTTTCTTCATTTCCTTAACAGCTAAATCATAAGGAATAACACTGGAAACTTTAAAGAATGCTGCTTGCATGATTGAGTTGGTGCGGTTACCCATTCCTATCTCTTCAGCAATTCGTGTGGCATTGATTACATAAAATTTTATATCATTAGTTGCAAGATATTTTTTCATGTGATCGGGCAATCTTTTCTTTGTTTCTTCTTCATCCCAAATACTGTTTAGAAGGAAAGAGCCACCTTTTTTCAAACCTTTAAGCATATCATATTTTTCGAGATATGCAGGAACGTGGCAAGCAACAAAGTCGGGAGTATTTACAAGATAAGGAGCGCGAATTATTTTATCGCCGAAACGTAAATGCGAAACAGTGATACCGCCTGATTTCTTAGAGTCATAAGCAAAGTAAGCCTGGCAATATTTATCTGTTGTTTCACCAATAATTTTAATTGAATTTTTATTTGCACCAACAGTACCATCAGCGCCTAATCCGTAGAATTTAGCTTCGAATGTTCCTTTAGGAGTTACGCTGATTTCAGGTAATACAGGAAGTGAAAGATTGGTAACATCATCAACAATACCAACGGTAAAATGATTCTTAGGTTTTGCAGAAACGAGGTTTTCATAAACCGATAATACCATTGAAGGAGTAGTATCTTTTGAACTCAGTCCATATCTTCCGCCAATGATCATCGGAGGATTCGGGTTTTCATAGAACATGTCGCGAACATCAAGATATAATGGGTCGCCGTTTGCTCCCGGTTCTTTAGTACGGTCGAGAACACAAATTCTTTTTACCGATTTTGGAAGAACATTGAAGAAATATTTTGATGAGAAGGGACGATAAAGATGAACAGTGATCAGTCCTAATTTTTTCCCCTGTGTATTTAAATAATCGATTACTTCCTTAGTCAAATCAGTGATTGAGCCCATAGCAACAATTACATGTTCAGCATCGGGTGCACCGTAATATGTGAATGGGTGGTATTCGCGACCGGTGAATTTTTTCAGTTGTTGCATATAATCTTCAACCATGTCGGGAACTGCATCATAGAATTTGTTTGCAGCTTCGCGTGATTGGAAATAAATATCAGGATTCTGAGCAGTACCGCGAGTAAAAGGATGTTCAGGATTTAATGCCCTGTCGCGGAATGACTGTAATGCTTTCTGATCTAAAAGGCTTGCCATTTGCTCTGTTGAAAGTGCTTCTATTTTTTGAACTTCAGCAGAAGTACGGAAACCATCAAAGAAATGAAGGAAAGGAACTCGTGATTTTATTGCAGTAAGATGAGCAACTGCTGCGAGGTCCATAATTTCCTGAACGCTGCTTGTTGCCAGAAGTGCAAATCCGCATGAGCGTGTACTCATCACATCGCTGTGATCGCCAAAAATTGATAATGCCTGAGCAGCTATGCTTCTTGCCGATACATGAAAAACACCTGGTAATAATTCGCCGGAAATTTTATACATGTTAGGTATCATGAGTAATAAACCTTGTGATGCAGTAAATGTAGTGGTTAATGCACCCGACTGTAATGAACCGTGAACAGCACCGGCAGCGCCAGCTTCCGATTGCATTTCTGCCAATTTTACTGTATCACCAAAAATATTTTTTCTTCCGTTTGCAGCCCATTCATCAACGTATTCTGCCATCGTTGACGATGGAGTAATAGGATAAATTGCTGCGACTTCACTGAACATGTAAGCAATGTGTGCTGCGGCGTAATTACCGTCGCATGTAATGAAATTTTTCTTTTCCATGATTTAGGTATTTATATTTTCTTAATATGTAAATTGTTAAACAACTCTTTTGCAATGTGCGAAGTTAGAAAAACAAATATAATAATCAAGGCTTTTTTTTAGTTTTTTATATCTTGGAATTCATATTATTTATCGATATTTGTTACAGATAGATTCATTATGATATCAATTAATATTCCCGGGGTCAAAGAACTTCAACTCTGTTTTCTTGTACTTGATTTTAACGGTACCCTTGCATTTGATGGAAATTTACTGGAGGGTGTTGCCGAAAAGCTGAATGTACTTGCAGCTGATCTTGAAATTCATGTAATAACGGCAGATACGTTTGGCAAAGCAAAAGCACAATTTAAAAATATAAAGTGTAAAGTAAAAATTATTGAAGGTGAAGAACAGCAATCACAAAAGCTTGATTTCATTGCACAATTAGGTGCCGATGAAGTTGTGGCAATTGGCAATGGTAAAAATGATGCTTTAATGCTAAAACATGCAGCACTTGGTATTGCAATAATTCAGAAAGAAGGCATTGCCGGCGAAACACTTTTGTCTGCTGATGTTGTTTGTAATGATATCCTGGATGCGTTGGATTTATTGGATAATCCGTTAAGGCTGACAGCTACGTTGAGAAAATAAATTATTTAATTATTTTCGATATTACATCATCAACTTTTTCCTGAAGTTCTTTAATACTTTTATCATTTACGAAAGAATAATCAGCGTTTTCAATACACCTGGAAAGGTTTTGTTTGTTCGGGTCAGACGATTGCATTTCTCTTTTTTCGTTTTCAATAAAAGTTTCGAACGAAACATTATCAGTTTCCGATGCGCGCTGAACAATGCGCTGGTAGCGTATTTCTGCCGGAGCATCAATGGCGAAAAGATAAAAATTTCCTTTCTGTTTTAATGCTTCTACTTCGCCCGGAGTGCGTATACTTTCAATGATACAATTCTTTCCCGATTTAATTGCCTGTTCATATAATTGTTCAACAATATAACTGGGCGAATGATTTGCGCGAAGTTCATTTGCAACCAATACCATGTTGTCGCGGTTTACGTCAAGTTTTCTTTTTTTAATTTCTTCAGTAATAAATGAACGTACTGAATAATGAGAAAACTTTTTATGTTCAACCAGGTATTCAACTATGGTGCCTTTACCCGCTCCCAGCGTGCCTGTAATTCCTATGATAATCATAAATTATATAATCAGTTTTTAGAATAGTTTTTAATAATGTTATGGAAAACAGAAATTCCTGTTTCTATGATTTCATCAGGAAAATCGTAATCTTTTGTGTGAAGTGCAGTATGTTCTTTTCCTGCACCTAACCCGAATATTGCGCCTTTATATTTTGAGGTGAATTTTCCAAAATCTTCCGACCATCGAAAAGGAAAAGGCAGATGAATAATTTTTGCTCCGCATGTTTCGGCAGCTTTTTCAATCATATTGACCGCCTCAGGATGGTTAAATGTTTCATCAAATTCATCAACAAATTCAACGGAAAGCGCAAGTCCTTCTTCTTTTGCTTTTTCTTCAGCAAGAAGTTTGCACTCATGAACCAGTCGTTGCATATTATGATTGTCATAACTTCTGAGTGTTGCGCGAATTTCGGCATAACCTGCAGCAGTGCCGAAAGCAGGTTCTCCCAGCGAAGCATGAACAATGGTTGTTAAAATAAAATTATCAAAACTTTCGGAATATTCGGGAATGCTTTCGATGCCTTTAATAATTTCAGAGAAAGCAAATGCCGGATTTTTTCCATGTTCTGGATAAGCCGCATGGCAAGACTTTCCGGTAAGTTTAATGATTATTCCTTTCGAAGCAGATGCAAATTGTTCTTTCTTTACAAGTACTGAATTTTTTTCAAAGCCGGGAATGTTGTGCAGTGCAAAAATAAAATCGGGTTCGATGAGTTTAAATGCAGGATTTTCTAAAATCATTCTTGCACCTTGTCCTGTTTCTTCGGCTGGTTGAAACAATAAAATAATCTTTCCGGTTTCAGGGAAATCATTTTCAATGATGCATGCAAGTCCGCATAAAATTGCGCTATGACCATCGTGGCCGCATTTATGTGAAACATTTTTATTGCACGATGAATAAGGCAGTGATAAATTTTCTTTAATAGGTAAAGCATCAATATCTGCCCTGAACATCAGGTTTAGTCCGGGTTTCCCGCTATCGAAAGTAGCAGCAAAACCAGTATCTGATAAACTTATTATTTTACATGAGGGCGAATTTTTTTGTAGAAAATCGCAAATAATTTTTTTTGTGTTGAGTTCATTCAGTGAGAGCTCAGCATTGCGGTGAAGCTCTTTGCGAAGTTCCACAATCTTATTCAAAAAAATATTATTATTGCTACTCATTCGAAATTGATAAATTTGCAAATAACATTCAAAGATAAGAAATGAATCAATTATATCCTTTAAAATTCAAACCTATATTTAAAGATAAATTATGGGGTGGCGATAAAGTAAATAAACTTTTCGGAAAAAATTTTTCTCCATTGCCCAACTGCGGCGAAAGCTGGGAACTTTCGGGTGTTGACGAAAATCTTTCGGTTGTTGAAAATGGATTTTTAAAAAATAATAATATCAAAGAACTCATCGAAGTTTATATGGGTGATTTGGTTGGGGAAAAAGTTTTTGAAAAATTCGGATTGCAATTTCCTATTCTTATAAAAATTATCGATTCACGCGAATGGCTTTCTATTCAGGTACATCCCGATGACACGCTTGCAAAGAAACGTCATAACGAAAATGGTAAGACCGAAATGTGGTATATTTTGGATGCTGATAAAAACGGAGAATTGATAAGTGGTTTCAATAAGGAAATCAATAAAGAGATTTATCTGGATTATTTTGAAAAAAATAATCTTACCGAGATTTTAAATTTTGAGAAAGTTAATAAAGGTGATGTATTTTACATTCCTTCGGGCAGAATTCATGCGTTAGGTCCTGGTGTTTGCCTTGCTGAGATTCAGCAAACTTCAGACATTACATATCGTATTTTTGATTGGAACAGGGTTGATGACAAAGGCAATCCACGGCAACTTCACACCAAGGAAGCGGTTGATGCTATTGATTATTCTTATCAAAAAAATTATCGTACAAATTATTCTTTATATAATGATAGTCCTTCAAACCTTGTTAAAAGCCCTTATTTCACTACAAATCTTTTAAGTTTGAATAAAACTGTTCCTCGCGATTATTACGATCTCGATTCGTTTGTGATACTGATGTGCGTTGAAGGTTCGTTTGATTTGAATTACCATGAAGGAAAAGAAAAAATTAATGCCGGACAAACAATTTTAATTCCGGCTGAATTAAATGAAATTCAAATTGAACCTCATCAAAGTTGTAAGACATTAGAAATTTATATTGAATAAAATTTAGCTATAAGAAGGTATTAAAACAATAGGCGCGCCCTTTAGGGCGCGCCTATTTTATTTATTCTTCTTCCAAAGTCTTCGTAGTACTTTATAAATAAGGTATGCAATAATTGCAAATAAAAACAGTGCCCATAATTTTATAAGAAATACGATGAGCGCCATAAACATATCCCATCCGAATTTTAAGGCATTCAGAAGTTTTGTTCCTAATCCGGGTTCATATGCACTTATATTTTTTTCATTAGCGATAAGTTCCGAACGTATTGATTGACGCTGGTAAATTAAAAGTGAAATGGTGCTGTATTTTATTTTATCAGCAATAGTTAAATTGTTCAATAATGCCCTGTCGGCAGCGGCTTCTTTATCTAAAAGACGTTCCTGTGTATTTACAGTTTCTGTTGCATCTTTCGATTTAGTTTGTGAAGCAGCATCAACATTGGAAATATATTTTTGATTTCGTTTTTGTGCAAGTTTATTTTCTAATATTTTCATTGCAATATCTTCAGCGTTAATATTGCGGTAATCCATAAAATCAACAAGCTTTGCCAACGACTTCAATGTAGTATCTAAATTATAATTCGGTACACGTAATACCATCGAATTTTGCACAGTATAATAGGTGGTTTCAAGTGATGAATCATTACGAACCGGAATTACATTTGTTTTTTCTACATTGCTTGAAAGAGAAGTGCTGGTAACAAAACCGTCAAAATGTTTTACAATCTCTTCAATTTTATACGTTGATTTGATAACATCTTTTACGCGAAATTTTATATCTGCTGTCCTGATAAATTTATGCGTTGTATCCTTAGGGTTATCAACTGCTGCGGATGATGACATTCCTTTATTTTCAGTATTCGAATTTGAAGAAGTTTGCAATGAATCTTCTTGTTTTGTTTGTTCCTGCATAACTTTATCAACTACCGATAAACTGTCTTGCCTTATCATCTCTTTTTCTTTATAATGTCCACCACCACTACATGAAATAATAAACATTCCTATAAAAAGTATAGCTGTAATTTTTAATAATGTTTTCATAAAATAATAGTTCGGTAAAAATATAGATATTAACAAAGGTATGTAAAAAACTTAAAATTAGTAATTGTAAAACAAAGAGAAAAGGCATCAAATTTTGTTTATGCAGAACAAAAGCTTTGATGCCTGTAATA
>Ga0209098_1000231_pt1 | contig 63293 bp, 44 predicted proteins | sample AD_JPNHW1_MetaG_FD_184429 | JGI IMG/M metagenome (GOLD analysis project Ga0209098, IMG submission 184429) | Active sludge microbial communities of municipal wastewater-treating anaerobic digesters from Japan - AD_JPNHW1_MetaG (SPAdes) (version 2) | ecosystem: Engineered > Bioreactor > Anaerobic...
CTATTTTCTTGATCTCACTTTTGTCAATGAACTTTATAAGCTGATTAAAGATCGGCTGTCCGCTAAAATTTTTACTTTTACCCATGGTTACAATTGTTGCTTCGTAACTTCAAAGGTAACCAACCGGATTAGTCTGCAAAATGGCTGACCCGGTTATATTTTTTTACCGGACAACAGTGATTATGAATAATCTATGTTCAAATATTGGATGGATTCTCATAAGTGATAATGTAAAACTGATCAGCCTTTCTGGTCTTGAGAAAATAAGCTCTTTAACGGGCGATATATACATTGGTGAGAATCAACTACTAAGTAACCTTGAAGGTCTCGGATCTATTTCATTCGTGGGTGGTGCGCTATATATAGAAGCAAATAATTCACTAGTGAATTTGTCGGGAATGGAAAATCTGAAATCAGTCGTTGGAGACCTCAGAATACAATCAAATTATTCATTGATTAGTCTAAATGGACTTGAAAACTTGGATTCAATTAATGGTAATCTCAGGATTGAGAATAATCCTACTTTGAGTGATATTATTGGATTTCAATATGTTCATTTACTTCCCAATTCTGATATATCAATTTTTGGCAACAATTTATTGTCGGTTTGCGAAATACAGAGCATCTGTAATTATTTGGCATTCAATATAGGATTTGCAGATATTTATGATAATGCCTGCGGTTGCAACAGTCCGCAGGAAGTCGAAGAAGCCTGTGAACATGTATCTGTCATTGATACTGGGATTGTAAAATGCCTATCCGTTGTCCCGAATCCGGCCAACTCAGTGATAAAAATTGAGTCTCCCGATCTGGCAGGCAGCCGGATCAGCATTTTCAATGCGAACGGGAAAGAGATGCTTACTCTGCAAAGTGATGCAAATGCGACATCCTTGAATATTTCTGCGTTTCCTCCCGGCCTTTATTTCGTCCGGCTGAACAATGATAAGACGGTGGAGATAGGAAAGTTTGTGAAACAGTAACCTAATTCTAATGTGATGTTCTCAAGATACTTAAAGGCATTTGCCTTATTACTTATTGTAGGCTATCCCTTTCGGGCCTTTAACCAGCAAGTAAATTGGGAGTGGCTGAATCCATTACCTGCAGGAAACCAGATATATGATATGCAATCGGTCGACTCTTTACATACCTGGGCTGCCGGAACATATGGTACTATTTTAGCCACCTCCGACGGAGGGAAAAAATGGGAATTACAACCAACAGGCTCTGATGACTTCCTGATTTCTGTGAGTTTTATTGATATAAAGAAAGGATGGGCTTGTGGTTTGAGAGGTACAATCCTGAGAACGAAAGACGGTGGCAGTTCATGGAAGCCAATGAAATTCCCCCGGTCTTATCTGAGGGATATCTCATTCAGGGATTCATTAAATGGTTGGCTGGCTGTTGCATATACCGATAAACTATATTATACAATTGACGGTGGCCAGTCATGGGATTCCGTTGCTACAGGAAACTCAGGGGGCTTTACACAGGTAAAATTCTTCGATTCTGATCATGGATTGGCCGTATCAACTTATGGCCCTGTGTTTCTTACTAGTGATGGTGGTGCGTCGTGGCAGACCGTACAAACAGGCGCTTGGTATCCAAATCGCTTATGTATGCTCGATACACTAAAAGGATTTATGTGTGATGGTAAAGCTATACTCTTTACAACAAAGGATGGAGGACAAACTTGGACAAAAAAGCAGTTCCCTGAGGTTGGATCGATGGATATATTTTTTCTGGATAAAGATACAGGCTGGGTCGCGGGACTAAAATATAACTCAGCAGGAACTGTTTCCGAAGGCAGGGTAGGCTGCACTACCAATGGAGGTAAAACATTTACATATTATAGTGTTCCGGGAACTAAAGCTATCTACACGGTTACTTTTGCCGATTCCAGGCATGGTTGGTCGGTCGACAATTGTGGTATCCTCTTTGTAACCAATGACGGAGGAAAATCCTGGGCCAAACAATCACAGAGTGTTTCTAATCAGCATCTCACGGGCGTGTTTTCACTTAAGGGGACCCATAAAGCCTGGTGCGTAGGATATTCAGGGACTATCCTGAAAACTGAAAATGACGGGAAATCGTGGTCAGCCCAGCAAAGCAATACCTCTCAACATTTGATGTCGGTGTGTTTTACTGATGAGAATCATGGAATTGCTGTTGGTTGCGCATCCCCTATTCTGAAAACCAATGACGGTGGTGAGCATTGGGATACGGTACCCCGTCCTGCCAATAATTATCTGGGTAAAGTATATTTCAGGGATTCTTTGAACGGCTGGATTACCTCACATCATGCAATTCTTAATTCTATTGATGGAGGTAATACCTGGAGTGTCAGCTATTCAACTCCGGAAGATTTCGAAATTCACGACATCGCCTTTACTGACTCTCTGCATGGACATGCGGTCGGTTCATTATTTTCCCCTGATTGGGAATCTAAGATTATCGCAACATCTGACGGGGGACAGACCTGGAACGAGGTACACTTTGAAAGATTCTCTGACCTGTATTCCGTGTGCTTCACAAGCATTCACAACGGCTGGGCATGCGGTTCAAGAGGCCATATCCTGCACACAACTGACGAAGGTGAAACATGGGAAACAATCCGGTACTCGGATACACTTGTAACCTTATATTCAATTTGTTTTACCGATTCTTTAAATGGTTGGATAGTTGGTGAGAATTCATATTCTAAAAATGATGCCGGTTTAATTCTTAGAACTATTGATGGGGGTGTGACCTGGAATGAACAGCCGAGTGGTGTTGGTCATGCTTTAAATGCAGTAACCTTTAACACTCCTGAATTTGGGTATGCTGTTGGTTTTTACGGTACCATTCTCAAGTGGGGAGAAAACTCTATAGGCATTGAAGACAAAAAGAAAGAATTACAAACTGGTGAAATCAACATTTTCCCAAACCCAACAGATCAGTGTACAAATTTCCGATATATAGTTACTGAACCGTCCAGGATTAGAATTATCATTTGTGATTTGTCAGGGAAGGAATTATATTCTCTGATAGACTCATTTCACGGTCCTGGCATGTACAATTTAAGATGTAATACTTCCGGGCTGACATCTGGCATATACTTATGCAGACTGTTGACAGGTTCAGCCAATGAATGTTCCATGATGATTGTTAATCATTAATAACAAGAGATGGGGAATAGAATCAGTTGTTCAGCTACATTAATATGTATTACTTACCGAAATTCACATCCCCGGTTGCCATTTGTTGAATATTCCGTTCCAAACCAGTCCGCCATTCTTTGCCGGCGGCAGGCTTTGCTAAATCAGGAGGTAAAAAAGCTGCCTCAAAAGTGATGAGACAGCCTCTTTCATACTATCAAATTACTCAAGTATTCTTACTCCGTTTTAGGGGTTATTTGTTTTCAAGTTTATTCAACCTTTCAATCAAATCATTTATTGTTTGCTGCTGGGTTTCGATGAGTGTTTCCTGATCCTGAATGGCTTTCACAAGTACGGGCACAATTTCAGCATATTTTACTCCATAAACGTCAGCCTGAATATCTCCTTTTCCGGCAGCTTTAGCGTTATCAATTTCCTGCTGGGGTGTGATTACATGGACGACTGCATCGGGCAGAACCTGTTCAAGTTCCTGAGCGATAAATCCCAGACTGGTTCCGGTCCCCACCCGAGAATTCTGGTTCTTCCACTGGAAAGAAACGGGTTTAAGCTGCATAATAGCGTTTAAACCAACAACAAGTGGCTGAATATTCTGTTTGTCTCTTTCATCCGAGGTTTGAATAGTTCCGTTGGTTGCCCACACTTCTTTCCATTTAAAACTACTGCTGCCTAAAGAAATAGTACTGCCATAAAAGGGTTCGAATCTGCTATCTGATGAACCTACATAATAAGCACTTGCAATCGGATGAAAATAATTGTTTATAAAATTGCCCAATGTAGGCCCATATATATTGGACCCGTAAAGATATCCTCCGCTTATGGTACCCGCATTATTCCCAAATAGTAATATTCTCCCCTCATGCGTAGTGCCGCCATAATTGTTGTCAATTTTTATAAGTTCACTGGCTCCTCCATCAAAAAATTTGGCTATTGTGGCCATAGTCGATACGCCTGCAGCATTTGTTACTACCAGTGTTGCATCCGAACTTGTATTCTGGAATGTTGCTGCAATACCGCCAGCATTGCTGTTTACTGCTTTGAGTGAAGGGAATGAAAGGCCTGATCCGCCGCCAGAAATATCGAGCAGGGCAGCAGGCGAAGAGGTATTAATACCTACTTTGCCATCGCCTCTAAGGCATAATTTGCTTGTGCCGCTAGTGCCATTGTGATACCAGAAATCAAGCATGGAATTTGCATCAGCAGAACCATTATATCCTGCAATATGCCAGGATTTTGTCGGATTGGACGTATTCTTAAAATTTATTCGCGCATAATCATCTCCACTTTCAGTCAGCATAAGATGTGGAAAAGAGCCATCGCTGTTAGCTGTTATTTCCAGTTGACCCGTTGCATCAGCAGTTGTGTTAATACCCAGCTTTCCTGTATTGGTAAGTCGGAAAGGGGTAAATGTACTTCCAGATACTTTAACCAATTTGAAAGCTCCGTCATCACTGGTTGTCAGGCTCCATTCCGTTGAATTTTTTAATCCCAATGATGCCCCATACGCTCCTGAACCTCCGATAGTCAATCGGGAAACGCCATTGAATCCGCCGGTACCAATAAACATTTGCTTGTTTGTGTTATCCCAAAGGAAGTTTGCATCACCTCCAAAAGCTCCTCCATTATTGAACTGAACATTTCCTGATGCACCGCCAGGCGTTGTTGTTCCTCCGCCTCCGGGCAACGTAACAGTATTTCCACTGCTGATTGACAACTGGTTGCCTGCAATGGATAATGTTTGCAACTCATTGGTAGTACTGCCATCGGGAATAGTAACGGTGTTCCCGCTGCTTATGGAGAGCTGATCACCTGCAACAGAAAGATTTTGTAATTCATTGTTGGGGTTTGCATCAGCATCATCATTATTAACAACATTTTTAGCCAACTGGGCATAGGCAACACTGAGCAAGGGGAAAGTTCCCATATCGGTGTAGGACGAGCCGCCACTCGGGTCAATCTTTACATTGAGATACTTCGTTCCGGTACTCCAGGCAATGGTTACAAAAGAACCAAGAATGGCTGTGCCACCACCTATTTCAACACTGAAGGTTCCCATGGAGTTCGTGGTGGCGGTCATTGTTTCGGCAAAAATATCCGGGCCTGATGCTGAATTTTCACGTATGGTGAATTTAATACCCACTGCATGGTTTATGATTGGCTGGCCTGAGCTGTTGCGGGCAACAGCCTGATAGTTCATTTTTTGCGGCACCTGTGCAAAAGAGGTCAGTATAAGAGTAGCTGCTATGAGCGACAAAAAAAAGCGTAAAGTATTTTTCATATAATTGTTGGTTTTAGATTTTTACTAAAAGAATTATTTAATCAGAATTAATTTAGTTACGCAGGTATATTTATCGGCATCAATACCCCCCTGAATAACAAGGGTGTAATAACCTGAAGTGAACCGGCCCAGGTCAATGGATTCTTCAACATCCCCCGATGCTAAGGTTGATGATGAAACGGACAGGATCAGTGCGCCATTCATGTCATAAACAGAATAATCAAAGTCTCCTGATGAAGGTAAAGTTCCTCGGAGATTGAATACGCCGTTGGAGGGATTTGGGAAGACGTTCAGAGCATTGTAAATAATGGGGTTTTTATGAACAGAAACCCATAATTCGTCGCCCTGCTGAAAGCCCTGTGTAATGTAAAATGATGCGGGGGTACCCGAATCAACGGGGCCTGCCTGCCCAATGGTGAAAGACAGCATAACAGAACCTGAAACTGCATCCCCGCCGGCGGTTGAAATAACCTGACGAGGCAGTTGCTGGGCATTCAGCCCTGTTAAGCCAAACATCATGAGAATAAGAATCTTAATTTGTTTTTTCATGTTTATTGAATTTGTAATTGATTATTGCATGTTGGCCATCAAAGCTACATCTGACGAAATAATGTCACAATAGAATAAGTGGCGTATAATTATGATTCATATAATTTTAAAACCGAATATCCTCTCATATATTTATATGATCAACTGAAAATGGAGCGGAAGGAAATAAGATAACAGATACTGAAAACTGTATTATCAGTTTAGAATCTGACGACCGGAAATGTAGGGTAAAAACGGGCTGAAAGAATTATTTGATCACCAATTTTTCAGAAATGGCTTTCACCACAACTTCTGATTTTGAATTGACATGAAGCTTTTTGTATATAGCATTAATATGGCTCCTGACCGTTCCGATGGAAATAGAACACTGGTCGGCTACCATCTTGTAACTCTGTCCCTTAACAAGGCAATGAAGAATTTCATATTCGCGTTTTGTAAGATCATAAGGGTCTTGCGGTTTTGCATGATTATTGGTAAAAAAACCCAGAACTTTTCGTGCAATTTCACCCGACATGGGTGATCCTCCATTGTACAGTTCGATGATGGCTGCTATGATTTCTATTGCAGAGGATTTTTTTAAGATATATCCCGAAGCCCCGGCACAAAGAGCTGCCAGTAATTTGTCGCGGTCGTTGAATACAGTGAAGATCAGAATTTCAATCTCAGGGAATGTAGCTTTTACCATTTGGGTTCCCTGAATGCCATCAACATCGGGCATATCAATATCCATCAGAATTACATCCGGTTTGTTTAATCTGCAATGTTCAATAATAGAAACGCAGTTTCCCCAGGCTCCTGTCAGTTCAAGGTCATTGGTCCCCCTAATCAGAAATGTCAGACTCTCGCGCAAGGCAAAGTTATCTTCGTAAACAGCAACTTTAATTCCCATATCTTATTGATTGAATTCCAAAAGTAATCCCGTAACAGCCCATTCGCAATAGAATAAAGTGTGTATTTTATGAAAAGAACGGATTCATGGTCAGTTCAACAAGTATTACAGGATAATCTGAAGAATGATTTCAGTGCCTTTCTCCTTTGAAGAATTTATAATGAATTTACCTTTGATTTGCGAGGCTCTTTGTTTCATATTCCGAATGCCGTTGCGGTTGGTTTCAATATCAGGATCAAAACCAATGCCGTTATCGCTTATAGTAGCAGTAAGCACTGAATTATCGTAATGCAGAATTACTTCTGCCATGCTGCATTGTGAATATTTAACAAGGTTGTTGATGGCTTCCTTTATAATCAGGAAAAGGTTTTTCCGCAATTCAACCGGCAGTTGTAAATGGGCGATTCGTGGTGAACATTCAAAATGATATTGAATATCCTTACTTTCGAACAGCGGGATCATAAATTCTTTAAGCCGGAGTTCAAAATCTTCAAAATTGTCTTTTGCAGGGTTGATCAGCCAAATGATGTCATCCATTTTATTGAGCAACAACTTGGCATTTTTACTTATTTCTCCGATACCTTTTTTCATGAAGTCATCTTTGTCATTAAGGGCAATGAGGTCACTCATGATTGAAATACTGCTCAGTGTCGAATTAATTTCGTCGTGAAGGTCCGAAGCAATTGAAGTCCTGAGCCTTTCCGCCTGTAATTTTGATCGGTACTTAATGGTTGTTATGATGAGCAGTATTCCTGAAATAAGTATTATGAGAGTGATAATAAACCATATACTTTTCCAGAAAGGCTGACTGATGGAAAATTTTAATTTCGCTTCTTCGGCCAGCCATTTACCTCTGTAACCAGCATTTACAATGAAGGTATATTCCCCGGGCGGGATGTGATGGTAATGTGCTTCGGATAATGAAGTGGTTATATTCCATTTTTTTTCGAGACCTTCAATACGATAGCGATATAGCACAAATTCAGGAGCATCATAACAAATGTCGGAAAAGAAAAATGTGAGGTTGTTTTCTGAATTTCGCAGCCTGATGGACTGATTTGACAAAACAGAACCGGGATATGGAATGCCATTGACATACAACTGATCAATGACCAGATTTTTTAGCGTTACTTTTGAAGCATTCACTGTTTGGACAAGGTTTTCCATCACCTGATCACTGACAAAGACGGAGCCTTTGCTATCGACAAGAATACGGGCATCGCCGCCTTCAAAGTTCAACAGCCCATTCCATTCATTGATAAAATGATACGTTTCATTGTAAGGATTAAAATAGAGCAGCCCGTTGTTCATAATCCATAAACAACCGTTTTTATCAGTGGTCATATAAACACAGAATAAGCCGGACAGCCCGTTTTGTTTCTGGAATATCTTGACTTTAAAATTCCGGTGACCATCAGGTTCAACTCTGATGAGTCCGGTGTAAGGTATAGTCATCCAGATTCTCCCAAGTGTATCCCTGGCCATTGAATACACCCTGTAAGGAACAACACCTGCATTTTTGATTTCATTGTTCAGCTCATATGAAAACGTATCGGACGCAGGATCATATATAACAACACCCTTTGATGAGGCTATCCAGATGCGGTCGAACCGATCTTCAACAAACGAAATAATACTCATTACATCTTCCCTGTTAAGCGGATAATGTACGGAGGATTTGCGATCGGGATTGATCCGGTAAATTCCGTCGGAACGTGTTCCAAGCCAGAGCCTGCCTTTTTTGTCAAAAAATGCCGTGAGTACAGGATTGGATTCATCCAGGCCAAATCTCTCACCATTTTTTAGCGTAAGTACAGAAATTTCATTATTCCTCGGATTCAATATGCAAACGCCTTGTCTGTAAGTGACAAGAATTATATTTCCATCAGGACCAATGGCTGCATTGCGGACTTCGAGCGGGAATTTTGATTTAACCGGGGCAGTAAGTTCAGTCCATCTTTTCTGCTTTGCATCATAACACATCAGGTTTTTACCAAAAGTGAGACTGAAATAATATTTCGACAATGCGGGATATTCAATAATAGGCCAGGACCACAAATATTTTGAGGGGATATTAACTTTTAGAAAGGTTTTATAATTCGTCAGCTGTCGGCTGATCCCCTGGATATTGGCAATCCAGAGTGCACCATTGCTCTGTCTGAAAAAACGTCCGTTGTCTCCATCCAGGCGCATATTGCCCGAAACTATTTCAGCTACCTTGTCAATGACTTTTCCGGTGTTTTTATCAAAAATCCTTATGCCTATCGAACCGGCAATATCGATAAGAAACTCCTTGTTGTTAATAGGAATAAAATCTTCAATATGGTATTTTTTGTCAAATCCATAGTTTGTCCATCGCCCTGTTCGCAGATCAACTTTGTTCAAACCAGATACCCACGATGTGGTCCATGCAAAATCGCCATCAACATATATTTTGTAAATAAAAGGCATCGTATTAGGATTCTTTTGAAGTACCTTATTGGGGAAAAGCTGTACAACCTTATTACTTATCAGATTGAATACCATCAGTCCGCCTTCTGTGCCAATTAAGATACAATTCTTCATGAAAGGGTGTTTTTCTATCGCTTTTATCCAATAATACGAAGGCCGCGGACTATATTTGGTATTGGGAAGAGAAATTTTTAAATGCATCAGCTTCAATGTTTTAAGATCAAAATAAAATAAACCGTTATAGGCCCCAATCAATACTTTATCATGGGTCCTGTAATAAGCCAGAGCACTTTTAACAGGAATATTCTGTGCTTCCGGATAATTTTTAAACTGATAATTTCTCAGGTTTAAAATTGAAAAGGCATATTCAGTGCCAATCATTAAAAGAGTATCATTTGCAACATATAATGACCTGATACAATTATTCGTAATCGAGTTTGGATTACCCATAATATGATAAAAACTTTTAAAACCATGTCCATTGTATCTAAGTAGTTCATTATCTGTACCTATCCAGATAAAGCCATTGTTATCTTCAACAATTGCATTGGTATATTGTATGGGAAGATTCTCAGGCAGGGTTACTTCCTTAAAATAATACTTGTTATTAGAATGGCGTATAAATTCCGAATCATGGTTTTGTGAAAAAACCTGATTGCTCAGTCCTGATAATGAGATAAAACAAATCAATAGATAAAATTGCCGGATTGAAGAAGATGAAAGACGATTAAGGAGCATTTCCCGGGTAAAATTCATCATAAAAATACGATTAGTTCATCATACCATTGATACAATTGAGACCTTTCGCTGCTGGCGCGTTAAAATTAGTACTTATTATTAAATAGATCAGCCTGTATTTCTTTAACATTTTAATTGATATGAGACAAGGTGAGCAAATCATGAACAGGCATTTTTATGAAAAAAGAAACGCCTGAAATTTGCGTTGATTCATGGATTTGAATATTCCGTTCCAAACCAGTCCGCCATTCTTTGCCGGCGGCAGGAGGGGTAAAACAGAACGAGCCAGCGTCAAATCACATTTATTGCTCTACGGGAGGAGGGATAATTTGCTTCTTCCCCACAAGCCTTATACATTCCGCAATGACTTGTGTCAATGATTCCTTACAAGCACCTTCCCAGTATCTGATATGCTGTATGACAGGGATAGAAAAATTCTGGACGGAATGGATTAATTATATTTTGGGATTTTTATCCTTATTCAGATTTTCCGGATGAACGATGCGCAGCATACATATTCTGCTTCATTCTTTCACGAAGCTTTCTGTTTGCTGTGCAATCACGTCTGTCTGCGTCAAATCCCTGTAATTCGCGGCTAGGATCTCGTCCTCACCCAATCACCGGTTTACCCGCCAGGCGGCAGGTGTTCAGCCTGTGTGGCCGGGCAAAAAAAAAGACTGCCCGAAGAAATAGATCGGGCAGTCTTTGAAAGGGAAGGATTACAGCATTTATTGCTTGATAACTTTTGCCGTCCTGGGTTTTATACCATCGTTCACAACAATAATATAGGTGCCGGCGGGCAGCTTTGAGAAATCGACCTCGGCAGAAGCGTTGTTTGAAACAACGGTTTGTGAGTAAACTTTGGTACCTGTAATCGTGTAAAGTTCAATGGACTTTATTTCGCCGCTGTACTCAACCGTTACTTTATCTTTTACCGGATTGGGATATACCTTTAACTCGTAGTTATAGGTATTGGCGGTGGTATTGATGTCTATATCGAACGATTTTGACGATGTAGTGATGGTTAATTTAAGATTCGGACGATTGTTATTCACCGTTCCTTTTCCGGTAGGCGCTGAATTGTCAGCCCTTACGTACATGTGTTTTTTCGAAGCCGACGTATAACGTATTGCGGGGCCGGTGCTTGTACCGGTGCCTGAACCGCCATAATTGGTTTCAACCAGTACCAGCAGATTGTTCGAACCGCCTGTAAAGCTAAAGGCTGTCGACAACGCAAATTCCTTCCAGGAACCTGCCGTTGTTCCCGCCATGGTTCCGCTATAAACCAGGGTGGCGCCTGAGATGGCAGTGGCCCAGGTTGATGACGTAATGGTGGTGGAGGTAGTTTGCTTAATGTAAATTTTCACAGGTACATTGTAGGTAGTGGTTTTGGTAGGATACCATGACAGCTTGCTTATCGAACCGGTTATTCCAATCTCGGATGCCGTGTACAATGCGGCGCTTCTTTCATAACCATAATAGCAGTTAAGCGGGAAGCCCTGGGTGGATGTCCCGGTACCGACCGTTACATCGGTTGTGGTTCCGCCGCCGGCCGAAGTGGTGAACGATACCTGTGAACCATAAGCGGTTCCGTTTGAGTTAATGGCATAAGCCCTTACATAATACGTTGTGGAGGCTGATAAACCGGTCATGCTGGCCGTAAAAGCCCCGGTTCCGGTACCGCTGGTCACTATTGTATTGGATGTAGTCGGATTCTGGGTTGTTGCATAGCAAATACCTCTTTCGGTTACGGTAGCGCCGCCGTCAGAAGTAACGTTGCCGCCGCCGGTTGCCGAGCTGGAAGTAATGTTTGATACGGCAGCCGTAGTGACCGTAGGAACTGTTGTTGCTGCACCGCTGGTCAGGGATACGTTGTCAATATACCAGTAATCAATTTGATAAAGATTGCCGGTAACAACAAAGGCAACATACGTGGTGGCTGAATTCAGATTGTTTGCAACCGTTGTACTTACGGTTGCAGGTCCGATGTTGCTGTTGGAAGTACTTGCCAGTGACCACGCTTCATCAGTCCAGGTAACCTTATCCGTTGAGGATTGGATTTTCAGCGTTGCGCCGGCGCCATAATCGTCAAACATATGTTTGAAACTGAGGGCGATCCCTGATACGCCGATTGTATTGATGGCCGGGGTGATGACCCTGGTAGTTCCCGGATTTACATTCTGATAGGAACACTTTAATTCATAGGCAGCGCCACCGGCATTGGCGGTGTTGGAAATACTCCAGCGTTCGGTTATGCTGGTTCCGGTGTTTTGTGTCGTCCAACCCGTGGGCATGGAAGATGCGGTAAAATTCTCGGTAACGGGGAGCGTTAGTGAGGTCGGATTTGCCGTAGTTGTAAAGGTCATGTTGCTTCCATAAGTTGTTCCAACCGAGTTAACGGCTACAACCCTGAAGTTATAGGTCGTATTGGCGGTTAAACCTGTTAAAGCCGCCGTCACAGCCGTAGCGGTTGCACCGGTAACGGTTCCCGGGGTTCCGCTGATGGTGCTGCCGTAACTTGTGGTAGTGCCATATTCGAAGGTAACGGTAGTGGAGGCATTGTTGGCATTCACCGTTGCATTAAGCGTTGCCGTAGTCGTTGAGATATTGCCAGCGGCAACAGTGGTGGCTGTGGGAGCGGCAGGAGTAACCGATCCGCCCATGAAACTGAAGGTGATGGTGCCGGTCGATGTATTTTCAACAATATTGGTTATCGGCTTTGAAGTGGCATTCCCTGCCCATGATTTTGACCAGGGCGTGGTGGCATCGGTGAAGGTTGTTTTTGATGAAGTTCCCGGCCACGGACAGCCCGATACATCGATCTTGTTGTTGGCAGTGGTGTGGATACCGGTACTGGTCGTTGCAACGGCCGACATCGGATACATACCCTGATGCGAAGTGCAGTTGATATCGTTGGCGCTTGAATGGGATGTAATATACGATCCGTCAACATGGTAGATAAGCATGCCATGTCCCGGAATACCTGTATTAAAACCGGTTTGCTGCCTGTTTTCACATAAAAAGTACTCGTTGGTGGTGGTGGTATTATACCTGACAACATCGGTTGAGGTAGTGGCATCATTTAAAGTAACATTTTGCGCCGTTGAAATCACAGTCGGGGTTACCCAGTTGTATACATAAGCTTTGGTATATGGATTCGGCGCTGCAGGTTTGGTCCCGTTATTGCCGTTCCATGATCCGCTTGCCTGAAGGTCCCATTCTCCTGTACCATCGTACTGGCCACTGGTTGAATAGTCAGTATCATAAAAATCCGGGGCTCCCAGGTTATGGCCGAATTCGTGGCACATGACGCCGATGGTGCCCATAGCGCCGCCCATCGTTTCGGGCATGGTTGTATAGTCATCTACCAGCACTCCGTCGAAAGTTCTTTGGCTTGATGAGTATCCGGCCGAGGACAACGACCAGCTATGCGACCAGATATCATTGGTGCTGCCGGAGTATTCCTGACCTTCGCCCTGGTGGAAGATGGCAATGCCATCAACATAGCCGTCCCCGTTATTGTCATACTGAGAAAAATCTACGGCGGCCTGGTTATTGGCTGCAACTACCGCATCATAGGCAAATTGTCCCCATTTTGATTCAGGGCCGTAATAATCATGCGTATTTGATAAAGTTACCCAGGTTGTTACGGTCGACATAACCGTTAACTGTCCGTACGATACTTCCAGAAAATAATCTTTAAAACTACCTGTTCCGTTATAATTTGCCTGGTTCATATAGTTATCAAAGTTCGTCTGAGGAAATGTGGTCGAGGTATTCGAAAAATTGGCCAAAATCACCAATAATTTCCTGGTGCCTGTCGTTGGGAAACCTCCCGACATAACAGCCCTGGAATTGCCTGATCCTTTATAGAATGCCTTCATCTCTTTGAGCTGGTTGTTTGAGAAGAAAGCGTTTTTTTCAACATGCCGGGTAAGGGCAAGTTCCGATTGTGAACGCTGACCGGGGTTGTGGGCCAGAATACCTGAGAGTTTCAGGTTGCCGTCAGCATCCTTTATTGCATATTCATAACCATTGTTCTGTCCCGAAAGAACAGTATACCCGTCAGTTGTTTCAGCCCAATGTATCCATTCATCGCCTCTCATCTGAACTGTCAAAGATGTCCCGTCGGGCTGATTGTAATTGATTTGTTTGGGATAGGCTGTTACTGCAAGTGCATGGTTAATCATCAATCCCGCAACCAGGAAGCAGGATAGAAATACTAAACGTAGATTTTTTTTCATAAGGGGTTTGTTTTAAATTGGCAATACTGTTGATTGGTATCTATGATTCAGATTAAACAAATATAGTACGATAAAATCAATATGTGTATGGAAAAATAATTTTTTTTCAGCAAACAATTTTATTGCCCTTCTGCCGGGCCTCCGCCAGTCTGGAAGGCAGACGGCAGGGGTGCTTTGGGGCTTTTCCCGGGATCAGCAGGCTTGAAACCGGAGCATGGTATAATCGTATGAAAGGCTGAAGGTATCTCTGCTATCCGGGGTGTTTTACGATAATGCATTCCAAAGACACAACTGCCTGCATGGAAATTATGTCAAATTTAACCTTGTAGATGCGAAATCAGACCATAAATCAGATTAGTATATCTTAATGTTCCTGGGTGAAATTTTCAGCCAGACTGACGAAACCCTTATTTGAGACGATCTCTAAACAAAAAGCCGAAAGCAAGAAAGAAGCCGGTTATCATCTGCTGAATACGGACCTTCAGGAAAGCCGGGATAATCAATCCGGTTCAAAACCATTTCACTTATATCTTTTCTGATGCCTGATCAAATGGGCAAAAGGGAAAGAATTGTACTGATTGTTGTTGAACATTCTGCGTTACTGAACCTCAGCGGGCAGGTAAAGAAACCGGATATCAGGGCCTTTCCTCTGTTACAGCCGGAATTTCCTGATACCGGTCGCGGTGGGGGAAGCGGTATTATCAGGTATCAGATATAGCATCGCAAGGTTATTGAAGTCCATAGTCTGCATTTTTATCATTTATTGAACTGAGGATAATATCCTATAGCGATTGAGTTTGTTTTCCGGTTCCTTTTGCTATTTTTGGAAAAATTATCCTTTCAAAATATTTCACATGAAACATCCCTTTCGTTTTAGCCTTGTCCTGGCTCTTATACTAATCGCCGGATCGGTATTCGCTCAAAAAACATACAACTACGAGTCCGTTCCGGGCGATCCGATGAATACCCGGATATACACCCTCGAAAACGGTCTCAGGGTATATCTGACGGTTTACAAGGACTCGCCGCGCATCCAGACGGCCATCGCCGTCAGGACCGGCAGTAAAAACGACCCGGCTGATAATACCGGCATGTCGCATTACCTGGAGCACATGATGTTTAAAGGGACCACACATTTCGGGACCAGCAATTACCAGGCCGAAGCGCCATACCTGCAGCAGATCGAGGATCTCTTTGAAACATACAGGCAAACCGCCGATACGTTGAAGCGCACGGCCTTATACCACCGGATCGACAGTATTTCAGGCGTTGCAGCGGGATATGCCATTGCCAACGAATATGACAAACTATCTTCGGTGATCGGGGCAAAAGGCACCAATGCTTTTACCGGAAACGAACAAACGGTATATATCAACGATATCCCTTCAAATGAAGTGGAAAACTGGTTAAAGATTGAAAGCGACCGTTTCCTCCACCCTGTCTTCCGCATTTTTCATACTGAGCTGGAAACGGTTTATGAAGAGAAGAATATGAGCCTCGACAGCGACGACGACAAATTGTGGGAAGGATTGTATGCTTCCCTTTTTCTGAAACATCCTTACGGAACCCAGACTACCATAGGAACCATCGAACACCTGAAAAACCCTTCGCTTAAATCGCTGAGAGAGTATTACCGTGACCGCTATGTGCCGAACAACATGGCCATCGTGATGTCGGGCGATTTTGATCCTGATAAGGCCATTGCCCTGGTCGACCGGTATTTCGGCATGATGGAGGCAAAGCCAGTGAAGCCCTTTGTTTCGCCGGCCGAAGACCCGATTGCCAAACCGGTAGTAAAGGAAGTATTCGGTCCCAATGCCGAAAATGTAGCCGTTGCTTTCCGCCTCGGCGGGATACACACCCCGGATGCTGACCTTGCCAATATGCTGAGCGAAGTATTGTCGAACGGCAAAGCCGGACTCATCGACCTTAACCTTAACCTTGGCCAGAAAGTGCTGGAGGCAAATGCCGGCGCCGATGTACAGGCTGACTATACCACTTTTGTGCTGACAGGGCGGCCCAAGGAAGGGCAGACGCTGGAGGAGGTAAAAGACCTGCTGCTTTCGCAGGTTGAACTGGTGAAAAAAGGGGAATTTCCTGAATGGCTGCTGCCGGCGATCATCAGCAACATGAAGCTCAGTAAAATAAGGCAACAGGAGAACAACACCTCGCGGGCGCTCGGTATCGCCTCCACCTTCATCACCGGGCAGCCATATAAAGAATATGTGAATGAGATCGAAAACCTTTCGAAAATCACGAAAACAGAAATCGTTGACTTTGCCAACAAAAACTTCGGTGAGAATTATGTTGTTGTGTACAAACGTATCGGTGAAGATAAAAACGTGAAAAAAGTCACAAAACCTGCTATCACGCCGGTGGTGATGAACCGCGACAATGAGTCGGAATTCCTGAAAGAGATCATGGCTTCGAAAGTGGAGGATATTGCTCCCGTTTTTATCGATTACAAAAAAGACCTTTCACAGTTCAGGACTCCAAAAGGGCTCAACGTGCTGTACGTCCCGAATACCGAAAACGGCACTTTTTTGCTTAGCTACTATTTTGCCATGGGTAGTCAGAACGACCTGAAGCTGGCAACAGCAGCCAATTATCTGTCGTATCTCGGCACATCAAAATACTCAGCCGACCAGTTGAAAGAGGAATTCTACAAGCTGGCGTGCAATTATTCGGTATCGGTGAATAACGACGAGATAAATATCGGCCTCAGCGGCCTCACCGAAAACATGGGAAAAGCGATGGCCCTCATGGAAAACCTGCTTGCCGATGCACAGCCCAACCAGGAAGCCCTGGATAACCTCGTCAGGGACATACTCAAAGAAAGGGCCGACAAAAAGCTTAACAAGAATGTCATCCGCCAGGCTTTGACTGCCTATGGCGCTTACGGTCCCAGGTCGCCTTTTACCAACATCCTGGGTGAACCGGAGCTGAAAGCCCTGAGCGGCGCCGAACTGACCGGGCTTATACACGGCCTCAGCGATTACCGGCACGAAGTGCTTTATTACGGCCCGATGCAACAGGCGGAACTTGCTTCGCTGATCGATAAGCTGCACAAAGTCCCGGCACAGTTCAGGGAAGTACCTGCCCGGGTAAAATACCCGCAACTGGAAACAGGGGAAACCAGGGTGTATGCCGTAGATTACAACATGAAGCAGGTAGATATTGTGCTGCATTCCACTTCCATCCCTTTCGATGCCGGTATGATCCCGGTGATGCGCATGTTCAATGAATATTTCGGATCGGGGATGAACTCCATCGTATTCCAGGAAATCCGTGAAGCAAAGGCGCTGGCTTATTCCTCGTCGGCAGCTTACCGCACGCCCGCCTATCCCGACGAAAAAAACACCATCTTTGGTTTTGTAGGCACGCAGAACGACAAGTTGCCCGAAGCCATGAAAGCCATGTTTGCCTTGTTCAACAACATGCCCGAATCGGAGAAGAGCTTTGCCGCTGCCAGGGAAGGCATCCTGAACCAGATCAGCACCGAAAGGATCACCCGCCAGCGTATCCTTTACAATTACCTGAATGCACGCCGCTTTGGTTACGATCACGACATACGCAGGGATGTCTTCGAACAGGTGCCTGCGATGAAATTCGACGATATCAGGGCATTTCAGCAGGAATACCTGAAAGATAAGAAGTTCACCATACTGATTGTCGGCAACCTGAATAAGATCGACAGGCCTGTGCTGGAAAGTTACGGCAACGTTACCAACTTAACGCTGGAGGAAATTTTCGGTTATTAGGCAGGCGTTTCATCGGTAAAAGCCTGTCGCCGGTTATTATTGCATTCTCAACCCATTGAGCAAAATGATTGCGCCATGAAAACAGGCATCTTTAAGGTTCCCGGGAGTGCATTCTGCAGCATTCTCATGTCATCCATCATTATTTTTACCGCCGGATGTATGGAAAAAGGAAAATCATCGGAAGGGAAAGCCTCTTTGAACCAAAGTGACAGCGCCCGCCTCACTTATGAGCTTCCGTCGCCCGCGACCAGCGGGAAAGTCTCGGTGGAAAAGGCCTTGTTGACAAGACGGTCGCACCGTTCATTCCTGGACAGTGAAATCTCGGCCGGGCAGTTGTCGCAGATCCTGTGGGCTGCCTGTGGGATCACAAAACCGTTGGCCGGTTATCCCCAGATGCGAGGAGGCCTGAGGACGGCGCCGTCGGCAGGGGCCCTGTACCCGCTGGAACTTTACGTCCTGATCGGGAAGGTGGAAGGCATCGAACCCGGCGTATACAAATATACGCCTCAGGGACATAAGATCATAAGGACGATCGGCAAAGATGTCAGGAAAGAATTGTCGGCAGCAGCCCTGAATCAGGAGATGATCGGTAAAGCACCGGCCTGCCTTCTGTATAGCGCCGTTTTCAGCAGGACGACGCAACGATATGGGGACCGCGGGCGCGAAAGGTATGTGTGCATCGATTTGGGGCACTCGGCTGAAAATGTCTACCTGCAGGCGGAAGCCCTGGGGCTGGGAACATGTGCGGTAGGCGCTTTTAACGATATCGCGGTGAAAAATGTCATGCAGTTGCCCGCCGAAGAAGAGCCTTTGTATATGATGCCCATAGGGAAGTATTACGATGTCCCGGAGTTTTAACAACTTATCAATAGGGAACAGAATCGTATGTATGATGATTTTGTTGACATTTTAAAAAAGGATCCTGTCCGGAATATCGCGGCGCTGGGCTTCTTCGGGAATTACTGTGTCAAAGATGCCTTCCGCATCGGAGATACGGTTTTGCTGCTGGGGAAAAGCGACCACCTTTGGGCGTATATATCCGGTACATGTAAGAGTGAACTGGAAGAATTGCTGAAGAAATTTCCGGTAAAGACGAAGTACTTTGCCTCGGTTGAGGAATGGATGAAACCGGTTATCGCAGGGGAATCGGAGATCGCGTGGGAGATGGAGACATCGCGTTTTGTGTTACCGGAATCCGTTAAGATGGATCCTCCGTCGGATAAAACATTCAGGCTGGATACTTCCTTCGTCGGCCATATTTTTTCCAACTCGGATTACAGCGCATTTACCTCAGAGGAATACATTGCCGAACGGATAGAACGCGGCTTCTCGGCCGGTATTTTGGAAGGCGGCACCCTGGCTGCCTGGGGGCTCACCCATGACGACGACTCGCTGGGATTCCTTCATGTACTCCCGCAATTCCGCGGAAAAGGTTATGCAAGGGATATCACGTTGGCGATGGTATCACAAAAGAGAAAGGAGCATAAACCGGCTTTCCTGAATATTGTGACCGGGAACGACAAAGCCCTGAAACTGGTTACCGGTTTTGGTTTTGAATTTGACCGGAAGATAAGCTGGTTAAAGCTGAAATAGTTACAGGCTGTCCCTATTTGGGGATGCTCGAGAGTACCGCCGGAAGCGTCAAACCGGGAAACAGGAGCATTTCCTTTTCGGCACAGGAAACAGGGGAAATCATGACGGAATGGTTATTTCAAGCCTGGCTTATTTTTTCAGCAGCAGGAGCTTTCGGGCCTGGCTGAACTTTCCTGTCTGCAGACGGTAGTAATAAAGTCCGCTGTTCAGAAATTCAGCGTCGAAAACCGCTTCGTAGCTGCCTGCTTTTTTCGTTTCATTCACAAGGATGGCCACTTCATTGCCCAAGACGTCATATACGCTGAGGGTAATAAACGACCTTTCGGGAATGGAATAATTGATGGTGGTGATCTGGCTGAAGGGGTTCGGGAAATTCTGATCGAGGAAATAGCCTTGCCGGACCGGTTGTTTGTCGTCGGTGCCCTGGGTCCCCTGCGGGACTATTTGTTCGACAATATCCACGGCAGCCGAAAACTCATCGATGCCCCCGATAACGTAAAGGCCGCCTTTATATTCGGCGGTAGCCATCCAGTGCCGTTTCGAACTGATCTCGAGGGTGTCGGTTCTCCAGGAGTCGCTGGAGATGTTGTATACGATCACACTGCTGTATGTGGCGCCTGTGGCTCCCCCGTTGTTGCCTCCCACACAGTAAATCAGGTTATTGATAATACCGAAAGCACAGGCCCCGACCTGATATGGCGAAGAGGCCAGTTGCGTCCACTTATCGGAAGAAGGCGAATATTTATAAAAAGCGGAATTATTCCATCCGATGATATAAACCTCGTTCTTATACATGATGGAACTCATGTCCCATGACCCTTCGGCGCTGTTGGATGTTTTGGAAGTCCAGGTGTCGCCGGCTATGTTATAGCCGAACACTTCTCCATAGGAGTTAAAAAGATAAATGGTTCCGTTGAGTTCTTCGGAAGTTATTCCCCAGGTCTGGTCGGTGTTCGGGCTTTGGGAAAGATAAGTCCAGTTACCCGTCTTCAGGTCATATCGCCGGTTCAGCGAGGGGCCGGACGGCCAGCCTCCGAGGAGATACACCTTGTCATCGACAAGTATTGTTTCAACGTCCCATAAATTATCATCCGGGATGGAATCGAAGTATGACCAGGCAGTTCCGTCGAACTTATAAATACGCGGGTACACGACAGAGCCGGACCAGTTGTTGGAACCGCCGAACAGATAAATGGCGCTGTCCCACACTTCGGCATTGCCTGCTCCGATGGGTATAGGCAGGTTGGGCAAATGCTGGGCGGAAACAAAAAATCCGAAGCCCAGTAAAAGAATCAGGGTAGACAGAATTTTCATAAAGGCCTCCTTTTCTGTTAAAAGAAACTCACTGTAATATCAGGAGCTGATGAATATGGATGATTACCGAAAGCAGTAAAAAGCAATGCCCGAAACGAAAGTCAGATTACCGGGCCCTGAGTGGGAGGAGAGTAATACAAATTTACAACGATGTTGCCTTGATTGTTGAGAAATTTTTTCAGAGGGGGAATATGGATGCAGAAACCCGGATTTCAGGCTGCCGGCGACTGTCTGAGGGCTGGGTGTTTGACAATAATCAGGCTTTGGCTGCGGATCAGAAAAAGTGGAATTAGGACAATCTTTATGGACAAATGATATTTTATGAAATGCCATTGTGTAATTCAGGATAGCTGAAAAGGCACTATCTCAGAAACATTTTTTAAATTGTGTAACTTTTTCATCGAAAATCCGATTTAACAGTATATGACGAGAGACGATTTCATTATCTGTATTAAGCTTTATACTCCAAACCTTCTCAGATTCTCGAAGCGGGTGGCAGGTAATGTGATCGAAGCGGAAGACATCGTTCAGGAATGTTTCGAGATACTATGGAAGAATCAGGAGAAAGTGGAAATAAATTCAGCAAAGTCGTATCTTTTTTCCATAGCGCACAAAAAAATCATCGATACATTCCGGACAGACAGGAAAATGCAGGATTTTGAATCAGCCTCCGAAGAACTTGTTACAAAACCGGATGAAGCCGATACGGAACAGTTAGTCCGCCTGGCCATAAACCAGATTCCTGCATTATACAGGGAACTGATTACGCTCCGCGACCTGGAAGGATACTCATACAAGGAGATTGAATCCATCACCGGTCTGTCCGAAGCCCGCGTCAAGGTAACCCTTTTCAGGGCCAGGAAACAGATCAAGGATCGAATATTACAACTGGAAGTATCATGACACTGAAGATCGACATCAACAATTACGAAGAAATCATGTTCCGCCTGCTGGAGGATGATTTTGATACGCCAACCCGGATTGATTTGTTGAAACAGATAGAGAATGACGACCTGTTTAAATTTGAGTGGGAATCGTGGCAGAAAACAAGAATAATCGACCCGCTCGAGAATTATTCCGGCGAGAGCCGGGAGCTGACGGATAAAATCATGCTGATGGCAGATCGTCATCCGGTTGCAAAAAAAAGAATCGTTTACTACCTGGCTGCCGCGTCCGTCCTTGTGCTGATGGCTTGTTTTACTTTATTCACCGTTGATTTCAATTCCGGAAAGAAACAGGAGATAGCCGGGGCTTTTGAAAAACCTCCTGTCCCGGAAATAAAAAGTTCCCCAGTTATTGAAAATTCACCGGTACCGGCGGTTAGGAGTGACGGGAAAAATCCAGAAAAACCAAAGCTTTCCAGGGAAGTGTTACCCGTTGTTGATGATTCCGACACTATCGTACTGATCGGAAATCACCTGGCGGAAATTCCGGTGGCGTTTGATACGGTTCGGGCTGAAACCAGCGAAGCTGCAAAAGTTCTGTATAAAAAGCCAAGATATACCGTTACAACCAGGACTATGCTGTTGGTTGACTACGACCGGCAAAACGATGATCCTGCACAGAAAGGGAAAATAAAGCTGAGCAAGCTGCTGACCAATACCCGCTTGATCTTACAGCGGAAACCTGATGGCGAACCGGAAAGGATTATCCTTATGGGAGAAGATAATAATTCATTATGTATTAATATAAACTATACAGAAAAATGAAAACAAACTGCAAATTATTAATGCTGATTTTTGGATTGGCCTCATTTCAGTCGATGGCGCAGAAGGAAGACTCTGTGCAAATAATCTATGATAACCAAAAGACAATCATCCCGGTGCCGGCAATGGGCAGCCGAACTTCGGTAAATTACGCCGATTCATTAGAGGTCGTTCAGATTGATGTTGCGCGGGTAAAACCGGGGGATATTTCTCACTTGTCATATTATTCTTCAAACAACCTGACTCCGGACAAGCCTTTGAAAAAGGTGAAATGGTATTCGCAGATCGAAGCCGGGTATAACCTGAAATTCAGTCCCTATCATGAGAGCTACGTATTCTATTACATAGGTACACAGCAATTTAGAGTATATTATAATACGAATAATAGCCATGGATATAACCTGGGTATCACCATTTTAGAAAAGGAACGTTGTATCACAAACCGATTTTCATATATCAGTGGTTTTAAACTGGCCTTTGCTCAATCATTCCGTAAGGGGAAAGGCCCATATCCGCGGTCAACTAATCCAAGTGATACTATTATACTTAACTCATATGTTGATTACGAGGCATCAACAAACTACAGTCTGCAGTTTTTATTTCCATTCGGTTTCAGGCGGTATATCGGGCCGGAAAAACTGAATGCAAGAATTAATTTTGGGACAAATATTGGCTCATCACAAGGCATTACTAAGTCGTCACTTTATAACAGAACAATTACGCAATTTAGTCCCTCCTCTTTATTTCTTCAACCCTATTTTGGTTTTGAAAAGGGGAAATTCGGCATTCTCACATCAGGGGAAGTATTATTCGGCTCAAGATTTAAGATCGCCGAACGAAGTACCGTCCTGAATGTACAATTTGGGATTGGAGCTTCATTGACATACCGGTTTTTTTAATCCCCTGCCACGATGCCGTATCGGTTATGAAGGATTTTTGGCGAAATCTGCCATGCGTCCGGTCTTTTGAAGATCATGGTAATTCAGCGAGAGTTCGAAATGATACAGAAGTTAAATAATAAGATGAGCAGTTCACAAATAATTCGTGATTGCATAACAACCTGACGCCTTAGCGGCAGGAAATGAAGATCAGGGAATCAGCGTTCAACCCCTATTGCAGGTTGAATTTGACCGGTAAATTGAAAATCGTCTTTACCGGTTTTCCCCGTTGTTGCCCTGGTTTCCAGCGGGGCATCCCCTTCACCACGCGAAGCGCTTCTTCATCGCAGCCGTACCCGATGCCGCGAAGGATCTCAGCATGGGTGATTTTTCCTTTTTCATCGACGACAAAGCGCACAAATACAGTTCCCGAAATGGAGTTTTCCCTTGCCTGTGCAGGATAATGCAGGTTTTCGGAGAGATAGCGGTTCAGTTTATCCGCACCGCCGGGAAATTCAGGGGATTCTTCCACAACCGTGAAAACAACAGATTCCTCTTCACTGGCCTCATTTTCGGTAGCCTGCACAGCTGACAGAGGCGCCTCTCTTACCCGTTTTGCCGTTTCGGGCTCCTGTGCCGCTTGTTCCCACGCTGTGCCGCTCCTGGCATTCCTGGCTTCTTGCATTCTATATTCCGAAATGGTTTCGGCATTGCCGGCAACTCCCGCAACGGGAAACACACTTTTATCTGCCGGAGGCTGAACCTGTTCCTTCGAAACCAACCCGGCTACAAAAGGTTCCTCTGCAATTTCATCATTATTGATAATAATTTCCATGCTTTCAGGAGTCATGCTTTCCTGGGATTCAGCCCGTTTTTTTGCAGGCTTATTTTCGGCAACGACGATGGGTTGGCTGAGGGTGGTTAACGAATCGGGCGCAAGGGCGGGCCGTGGCATTAATGATTTTTCCCCGGATTGTTCCGTGGCAACGAATTCCCGCGAGGGCTTGTGATTTTGCAGGATCAGGTAGATGCCTGCGAAAAGGACGATGCTGGCTGCCATAGCCAGCCATGACGGAACGGGTCCTATGCGCCGTTTTTGTTTCTCAGGAGCTGTCTCCTGATGAAATTTCACCCTTTCGTGAAGCCGTTCATTGATGAGCTCCACCCGGCGACTGAAGTTCTTATTGTGATGTATTTCTGACGATGCGCGATGATTCCCGGGAGCATCGTGGTGGTATTCGGTGACAATATTCTGCTCCCGCCAGGCCGTAAGCCCTTCCAGCGCCGCAGAACAGAATTCGCATTCATCGAGGTGCGCTTTCACCCTGCTGAGATCACCGGCCGGTAATCCTCCGGAAACATACCGTTCAAGCGCTCCGGCAGTCAGGCAGCCCGAAGCGGTGAAAAGGGTCATTGGATTATCGTTAGACTTTGTCATGGTTTACGGACGTTTTCAAGGATGATCTTCAGGTTTCGCCTCCCGTTTTGCAGGTGACTTTTTACCTCGTTCAGGGTGAAGCCTGTGGTTTCGGCTACTTCCCGGTACGACCGTTCCTCAAGGTAAAACAGCTCAATACATCTGCGCTGGTCGTCGTTCAGCCGACTAATGGCTTCTTCCAGTTTGTGGTCGTCCTCGCTGTTGTTACCGGTTATAAGATGCAAAACGCTGTCGTTTTCCATAATTCCGGCTTCCGATTCTTTCAGGAGAACTTCCTTCGACTTTTCCACCGTCTTACGGTGACGCAACTGCATGAGGCATTCGTTTCGGGTAACCGTGTACAGCCAGCCCTTGAAAGCGGAAACACTTTCGTTTTTCAGTTCTTTGACCAGTTTCTCAAAAATAAGCATCACGGTATCTTCGGCTTCATCTTCGTTTCCGAGATATTTAAGGCATACGGCGAAAATCAGGTGCGTGTACCGCTCATAAAGCTGTCCCAGGTATTCGGTATCACCCGTTCGGGCATACCTTACCGCCAGTTGCTCATCGCTCAGCGATTGCAATTCCTTTTTCTTATCCCGGTAATTTCCGAAGAGGTTAAAGGCCACGGCCTGCAAGGTTTATACAAAGTTAAGAAATTGGATGTCTCAATCCGGTTTGTAAATCACACATTTATAAAAATGAACTCAAAATATTTCAAAGATTGTTTCCCGGTTTATGGAATTTCCTTACCCGGTGCATCCTATGGTAAAATGCGGGCCCATTTTAATTAACCTGTTAACACCAAAGACTATGGAAACCAAGAAATCAAACCGCGCCGACCTTGAGAACAAGAAATTGATTTTTCTGCAGATCGGTCTTATCGTTTCGCTGGGAATAGCCCTGGCAGCTTTTGAATGGGAAAGCCCTGACCGGGTTAAAATTGACTATGAAGGAGTACTGGGTATTCCTCTTGATCAGGACCTGACGTCCATCCAAACCACCCATCCGGTTCTTCCGCCTCCTGTCATGATAAAGCCGGCAACAATCTTCAACCTTGTTGATAACAAGACGGAGGTTGAAGACTTAACACCGCCTGATTTCGGAGATAATCCGGAAGATATCGCTCCTGCCTATACGCCTGTTGCAAAACCGGTTCTGCAGGATGAGAAGCCTGATTCCGGTGAAGAAGTCTTTATCAGCGCCGAAAAAATGCCGGAATTCCCCGGAGGGGAAAGAGAAATGCTCCGATTCATAGGCGACCATATCAGCTATCCGCTGGCGGCCCGGGAAACGGGAATCCAGGGAACCGTATATGTGAATTTTATCATTGAAAAGGACGGAAGCGTTTCACAGGTTAAGGTACTGAGGGGCATCGGGTACGGCTGCGATGAAGAAGCCATGCGCGTTATCAGCCTCATGCCGCGCTGGTCGCCCGGGATGCAGCGCACCATACCGGTTCGCGTCAGTTTTAACATGCCGATATTATTCAAGCTTAAGGATTCCTGAGAAACCACTTTATCTTAAAAACAAACGAAAATGAAAACACGTCTGACAATAGGTATCGCTTCGGGTTTTATTCCCGTGCTGATACTTTCGGCTGTCACCATGATCTTCAGCCAGAATACCGGAAGGATGTATCCTCCTGTCAAACCAACTATTCCTGCAGAGGAACCGGACAGCCAGGATAAAACGCTGTCGCCCTATTTCTTTGTCAAATCCGATGATCCCGCCCTGGACCAGCTTCCGCTGAAAGCCACTTCAGCCAGCGTAAACATTGCCGGGGTAATTGCCGATGTAGCCGTAACCCAGGAATATGCCAATGAAGGGAAGCGCCCTATAGAAGCCGTTTATACTTTCCCGGCATCAACACGGGCGGCTGTTTACAGCATGAAAATGACGATCGGCGAAAGAACCATTGTAGCCCGGATCGCCGAACGCGAAAAGGCGCGGAAGGACTATGAAGAAGCGCAACGGCAGGGAAAAAGCGCTTCGCTGCTCGAACAGCAGCGTCCCAATGTATTCCGGATGAACGTGGCCAATATCATGCCCGGCGACCACATCAAAGTGGAGATGAAATATACCGAATTGCTCATTCCTGAGGATGGCGTGTATGAATTCATATATCCCACGGTGGTCGGACCGCGATATTCAAACAAACCGGAGGCGCTGGCTTCGGCCGATGAAAAATGGGTGGCCAATCCGTACACCCATGAAGGAGAGAAGCCATTTTACAGCTTCAACATCCAAACTTCCATAGCGGCAGGGCTTCCTGTCACCGAAATTGTATGCCCTTCGCACAGGACAAACATAACCTTCGACGGCCCCTCGACGGCTTCCGTGCTGCTCGATCCTTCCGAAAAATCGGGAGGCAACCGCGATTACATACTGAGATACCGCCTTTCGGGAAACAGCATCGAAACAGGACTGCTGCTGTACCCGGGGGAGGATGAAAATTTTTTCCTGGCCATGATCCAGCCGCCGAAACAGGTGAAGCAGGCCGATATCCCTCCGCGGGAGTATGTTTTTATTATAGACGTGTCAGGATCGATGAACGGATACCCGATCGATATCTCGAAGAAACTGATGCACGACCTGACCGGTAGCCTGCGTACGTCCGACAGGTTCAACGTCATCCTCTTTGCCGGTTGCAGCAGCCTGTTTTCAGAGCAATCGGTGCCGGCAACCCCCGAAAACCTGAAGAGGGCCATTGCGTTTATCGACAGGGAACAAGGAAGCGGAGGCACGGAACTGCTGCCGGCTTTGCGTCGCGCCCTTGCCTTGAAGGGGACCGAAAGCTATTCCCGGACCTTTGTCATCGCCACCGACGGGTATGTGGATGTGGAACGCGAAGCCTTTGACCTTATCAGGAAAAATCTCGATAAAGCCAATTTCTTCTCCTTCGGGATCGGGACTTCGGTAAACCGTTACCTCATCGAGGGGATGGCCCATGCCGGTTCAGGAATGCCGTTTGTGATCACCAAACCCGACGACGCTTCGGTACAGGCCGAACGGTTCAGGCAATATATCGGCAATCCGGTACTTAGCCATATCAAGGCCACCTTCAAAGGTTTCGAGGTTTACGATGTTGAACCGTCGTCCGTTCCCGATGTTTTTGCCGAACGTCCGGTTATCATTTTCGGGAAATACCGCGGCATTCCCGGTGGAACCATCGAAATAGACGGAACCGGCGGCCAGGGAAAATTTGAGCGTAAGGTGAATGTTGCCGGAGCGAAACCATCGGCTTCCAACAGTGCCCTTCGTTACCTCTGGGCCAGGGAGCGGATCCGCAACCTCGACGACCTGGCAGCAGTGGGAAGTGCAGAGGAGCAAAAAGAGGCGGTAACGATGCTCGGACTGAAATACAACCTGCTTACCCGGTTCACCTCCTTTGTGGCGATCGACAGCGAGGTACGCAACAAAGAGGGTGATGCAACAACCATTAATCAGCCCTTGCCTTTGCCGGAGGGCGTCAGCGATTATGCAGTCAGCGGAATTACGGGTTCTGCGGCCCCTATGATGATGAAATCTTCTCCGGACAGAATGGCTTGTGAAGAGGTTACCATTAATGAAAAGGAAGAAAAGGAGAATGAAGTTTTTGTAGTTGCCGAAACCATGCCGGAATTCCCCGGAGGTGAAAAGGCCATGAAAAAGTTTATAGCCGATAACCTTATTTATCCGCCCCTGGCACAAGAAAGAGGAATAAAAGGTAAGGTGTATCTTAGTTTTCTCGTCGAGCCCGACGGAACAATTACAAATATCAGAGTACTTCGTGGGCTGGGAGGAGGCTGTGATGAGGAAGCTGTGAGAGTTGTTGAAATGATGCCTCCCTGGTCGCCGGGGATGCAGCGTGCCAGGCCGGTTGCAGTTCAGTATAACCTCGTTGTTGAATTTAAATAAAAAAGTGCCTGAATTGACTTGAAAAGTCCGGCGCGGGAGCGCCGGCTTTTTTGTTTGAAGCACAAACATCCCCCCAACCTCCCTCAATAGAAATCCTGCATTCACCTTCCCGTAAAGTCTATGACTCAAAACATTGATTTTTGAGCCGGTCACTACGTTTATGAAAAGGTATCAGGATGTCTAATTATACTCTTTCTAAATGTATTGCATAAGAATTCCGGGTTACTAAAAAAATTAATTTTGTTCCGTTTTTTTAAGTGTTTCACGCAGCAACATAACTGCTTATATCTTCCTGTTATGAACAAAATCGAAATCCACCCGATTCTTGAAGTACCTGTAAACGAAAAAGTTACATTTCAATTTGAAGGTAAACCCGTCACCGGTGAAAAAGGTTTCACCATAGCGGCTGCATTGCACCAGGCCGGTTACCCGGTACACAGCCACAGTCTCACAAACCGTGAACGAAGCCTGGAGTGCGGCATTGGTAAATGCGGTGCCTGCGAAATGCTGGTTGACGGACAGATTCGTCGTATCTGTATCACAAAAGTCGACGGAGTGAAAGAGGTGATGGAAATTCCCCGCGATTACACGCCCGAAATCAGGGAGCGCGACGCCCAAAAACCCATAAACATATACAAAACCACCGTCGCCATTATCGGCGCCGGGCCTGCCGGACTGGCCTGTCGCGAAGAATTGCTTAAAAAAGGAATTGATAACATCGTTATCGACAACAACGATAAAATCGGCGGTCAGTTTCTCATGCAGACGCACCAGTTCTTCTTCTTCGAGAAAGAAAAGAAATTCGGCGGAATGCGTGGGTTCGACATTGCCAAAACGCTGGCCGGCGACAGCCACGAAGGTATTTTCCTGAACAGCACGGTGTGGGATGTGCTCGAAGGCAAACGCATCGCGGTGAAAAATATCCGTACCGAAGAAATCTATTATGTGGATGCTGAATACATGGTTGTGGCAACCGGCGCGGTTCCTTTTATGCCCACCTTCGAAAACGACGACCTGCCAGGCGTGTACACCGCTGCCGTCGTCCAGAAGATGATGAACAATGAATTCACCCTCCTCGGTAAAAATGTACTGACGGTAGGCGCCGGGAACATCGGTTACCTCACATCATACCAGTTGATGCAGGCCGGAGCCCACGTAAAAGCGATCATCGAAGCAATGCCCGGCGAAGGCGGTTTCCCGGTTCAGGCAAATCGTGTCCGCCGGCTCGGAATTCCCGTTCTCACCTCGCGTATCCTCCTGAAAGCCATTCCCAACGATGATAACACCGGAATTGTCGGCGCCGTAATTGCCGATTGCAAAAACTTTGAACCGGTTGCCGGTACCGAAAAGGTCATTGAAGGGATCGATGCCATCAATATTTGCACCGGCCTTGTTTCGGACGACCAGCTCATCATCAAGGGAAATGAAATTTTCGGAAGGAATTGTTACGGCGCCGGCGATGCCATCCGCATTGGTGAAGGCACGAGCGCAGTGGTACGCGGGAAGCAGGTTGCCATGGAGATATTGCAGGAGATGGGCGAAAACATCAATTATGATGAATACCTCACCGTTTCCAAAGAATATATCGATTCGCAGCAACACCCGATCAGGGTCATTCAGGAACCGTTCAAGCCTTCGGCCGAACGTTTCAATGAAAAGCCGTTTGTACAAATCGACTGCCTGTACGGGTTTGCCTGCAACCCCTGCGAATTTGCCTGTCCCCACGGAGCCATTACCAAGACTTCCACGAGTACGGTTCCGCACATTGATTTCGGCAAATGCATCGGATGTATGGAATGTGTACATCAGTGCCCCGGTTTGGCTATTTTCGGGTATGCCCCCAAAAAGGACTGGATATTCCTGCCTATCGAATACTTTGTAGAAGAAAACGAAGAAGTGTTCCTGGTCGATAATCAGGGCAAAAAGCTCGGAACCGGCGTTATCGAAAAAGTGCTGAAAAAACCCAACAAAACCAATGTCGCCAGGGTGAAAGCCCATGATATTCATGGCGAAGCGCTGATGCAGGTACGAGGTTTTATTCTTCGCAAAAACTATCCTGAGCCGGTAGAAATGGCGCCGACTTCGTTTGAATCGGAACATGAGATGTATGTTTGCCATTGCGATGATGTGACTTTGGGCGAAATATTGAATACTATCGGCGACCGTAAGTTTATTTCGGTGGATGAAATCAAGCACACCACCCGTCTGGGGATGGGTGCCTGCCGGGGCAAGCGTTGCATTCGCCGGCTCAAACAGGTTTTGCGCAGCAAGGGTATCAGCATTGTAGGCGATGCCACGCCCCGCGGGCCTTTAAGCAACCAGGTGTCGATGGGAGAATTGTTCCCGAAGGAAGTACGCGAAAATATTATCACCAACGGTAAAAACGCACGGCGGCGGGTTGATGTCCAGGCTGTTATTGCCGGGGGCGGTATGGCCGGAAGCGCTTTGTTCCGCTATATGGCCGAAGCCGGTTTAAAACCTGCCCTGATCAATTACGGGCGCGGATCATCCTGGCGTAATATCGCCGGGGGCCGTCCGGCATTCAGTATCCCTGAAATTGCCGATATCGCCCGTCATAACTACGATATTTTCAGGGAATTGCAAACTATTCGCGATGTTAATTTCCGGTCGACCCGCTATGTGACTTTTGCCCATGACGAAGCCACCTGCAAAGCGCTCGAAGATTCCCGTTCCTGGTCGGATGCTTACATGGTCGATCCCAAAGATTTTGCCAAAGAAATCGCTCCCAATATCAATCCAAGCCTCGGCGACATCTATCCCGCGGCGCTCATCACCCGCGATTGCTGGCAGGCAACGCCGGGCCGTGTGATTGACCTCGTTCGAAGGATCGGGATTGAAAAAGGCGGAAAGGTTTGGGAAGACTGCCAGCTTATCGATGTCAGGAAAGAAAACGGGGAATATGTTGTGCTTGCCCGTGATCACGAAAAGCATTATATCGAATTCCATACTCCCCATTTTGTCAATTCACTGGGACCGGGAGCCGATAAATTCGCCAAACAATTAGGCATTAACACGGGCTTCTATCCGGTGAAACACCAGGCCTTTATTACCCGACGCCTTCCGAATATGGGGATTGACGGACAACCGCTCGATATGCTCATCGACAGGCGCAGGTACAAAGGATTTTCAGCCGTTTACGGTCAGCAGCTTGGCGAAACAGGCCAGATCATCGGCTGTGCATCGCCCCTGGTAGAACCTATGGAAGTTGATAAAAACCTTAAAGTCAACTCAAAGGATTTCCTTGAAATAGTTTCGGAAATTTTTGTTCAATGGCTGCCGCAATTGTCGTCGGTAGGATTCCAGGCTGTTTGGGCCGGGTACTATGTTGAACCCCGTATGATCGTGGATGTCGATGCCGGTTTACTCGTCGGCTTAAGCGGACATGGCTTCATGCTGGGTCAATACCTGGCTAAAATGTACACCGATAAAATGTTGGGGAAACCGGTTCCGGATTATCTCGAAAGGCTTTCGGTGAACGGCGACGGCTTAACTGAAAAAGCTTTCAAATAGACTCATCGCTGAGGATTACAAAAAGAAAAAGGGCGGTCCGAAAACCGCCCTTATTCTTTTTCCGGATCACGACTTCCGGAATAACCGTTTAAAGAATGTATCTTTCTCGGTATCGGCATCATCGGAATAATAGCCGTAACCATAACCATAGCCATAACCGTAGCCGTAACCATAACCGTAGCCATAGCCGTAACCATAGCCATAACCGTACCCGTAATAACCCGATTTTTCAGGCTTCACGTCGTTCATCAACACCACCATGTTCGGGATATTGCGGTTTTCGATGTCGGCGGCGATGGAACCAAAAACTTTTTTATTGGTTAAGTTCTGGCGAACCACCATGATCTTGGCATCAACAAACTTCATCAGCAGGAAAGCATCCGTTACCAGGCCGAAAGGCGGGGTATCAAGGATGATAAAGTCGTACATCTCTTTAAGCTTTTCCATCATTTCAGCCGTCTTTGGCGAAGCGATAAGCTCGGCAGGGTTCGGTGGCACCGGTCCCGACATAATGACATCGAGGTTATCGAAAGGCGACTTCTGAATAATCTCTTCCAGGCTGCATTTACCGATGAGATATGACGTGATACCGGCCGTGTTGGTTAAACCGAAGTCCTGGTAAATTTTGGGTTTGCGGAGGTCGAACCCCATTAGCAGGGTCTTGCGCTCGTACTGGGCATAAACAGCCGCCAGGTTCATGGAAATGAATGTTTTTCCCTCGCTGACTGACGTTGAAGATACCAGGATGGTTATCTTGTCTTTCCCCTGGGTAATATATTGCAGGTTGGTACGCAAAGCCCTGAACGACTCAGCAATGGAGGATTTTGGCGAAGTGGCCACCACTACGGTGCTTTCGCGCCGGTTATGCAGCACATGCCCGATCAGCGGCAGTTTGGTGGCGTTTTCAATGTCGTGTTTATCCACAATTTTATCGTTCAGAAAATCCTTTCCCAGTACATACAGGATAGGTAAAACCAATCCCAATACCAGGGCAATGGTATAATTGAGCGATGTTTTCGGAAATACCTTTTCTTTAACTTCATCGTTCGCCATGTCAACAGATTCGTTATCCGGCGTGTTGCTTGCACGGGTAATGGCCGATTCGGAACGTTTCTGGAGCAGGAAGGTGTAAATGGCGTCGTTGAGTTTATACTTGCGGGTAATCCCGATGAGTTCGCGCTGCGTGGCGGGCAACTGCCTGAACTGTCCCGAGTATTTGCTGATGCGGTCGTTGATATCGCTGACGGCTATATTCGATGTGTTGACAATATTCCTGATATTCTCGGTCAGCGATTTTTTGGTGTTGTTGATTTTCTGATCAAGCGCCATGATCAGCGGATTACCTTCTTTAGTATTGATGAGCCTTTCAGCCCGTTCGGCATACAAAGCGGTGAGTTCGCCGATCAGTTTTGTCAGCCCGGGATCATTGATGCCCATCGAAGTAGGTACTACCAGACTGTCGAGATTCTGCTGCTTGGCGGCGAGATAATTCTGGAGGTATTTGTAATATTTGGCTTCGACAAGCAATTGGGCTTTCTGGGTCTCAAGATCTTTTACATGGGTAAAAGCCTCTTGTGTCTGCGCATCAAAGTCCATGATCTCGTTCACCGTCTTGAAGTTCTGAAGACGGGTTTCGTTATGGCTTAATGAGTCGCCGATTTCCAAAAGCTGCGTATCAATGAAGTTGATGGTATTGATGGCAATCTGGTTCTTCTTGTCAAGGCCCTGCTGAATATACTCCCGGGTAAGCTGGTTCAGGAAATCGACCGCTTTCTGAGATGTATTGCCTTTCAGCGAAATTTCAACGATGGAGGCATCCTTGTTGATGGGTTCCACTTCATAGCCGGAGAAGGCCGAAATCAGGGAATTGAGCGAGTTGAAAGTGAAAAAGTACTGCTGCCCCAGGTGTTTCTGTTCCTTAAATTTATTGCTGAGGCGAAGGAAGAAACTAAATTCCGGGGTGGTTATCTGTTCGCCAAACCGGGCTTTTTTCGAAAATTTGACCAATCCTTCTTTCTTGCCGGCATCAGTGTAATTGTTGTATTTGTATAGTTCTACATCCTGTCCTTCGCATGATAGTTCATACTCGTCTTTCGAAAGAAGCGTAACATAAAATTTCATGTTGCTGACTGGCTGCACATGTCCCGTATCAAATTCGACGAGGAACGGCGATTCGGTGTATATCTCGTTGGTGATAAAATTATCTTCCCTGGAGTAGGTAACTTCGAAGTGCAATGCTTTTAATGTCCTGGTTTTCAGCGAACGTGAGTTCAGAATGCCGATCTGGTTCTGGAGCTTCTGGGTATTCGTTATGGACCCGAAGCCCAGCAAAGCCTGCGCATCGCTTATTCCGCCGCCTTCATCCTTCACGAGTACAGTTGCCTTTACCTTATATTCAGGCCTGGTGTACTTATTAAACAGGAAGGCAATAAGGAGCGACACGAAAATAGTGATCAGAAACAGATACCAGTAATTATAAAAGCGGAAGAAAATCGCTTTATAGTCAATGGATTGTTCCTGGAAATCAGGTTCCGGAAAATTCTGAATCGGGTTGCTCATGGGTGTTATTTAAAGAATGTAAGTACCAGGAAAGCAAGCGAAATGGTAGAATAGATCAGGCTGTAAGGAAAGGTTTCAAAAGCGAACTGCTTTCCTTTTAAAGGTTCAACATATACGATATCGTTGGGCCTCAGGTAAAAATATTCTGAGTTTAATATATCTTTTCTGGTCAGGTCGAAGGTCACCACTTTCGTTTCCTGTTTGTCCTGCCGGATGATCTGCACTTTCTGCCTGTTGGCGAAGGTATTGAGGTCGCCTGCCATGGCCAGGGCTTCAAATATATTGATCCGGTCGCGGTTAATGGTAAACTGCCCCGGGTGCCCGACTTCACCCAACATTGAAATCTTGAAGCTGACCAGTTTCACAACAACGGTGGCTTCTTTGATGTATTCCGTCAATTCTTTATGGAGTTCCTGCTCCATCTGCCCCGTAGTAAGCCCGGCTGCCCTGATGAAACCGGCCACCGGGAAATTGATATATCCCGAATCGTTAACCATGTAACTGGTCAGGTAGGTATACTGATCGGTATAGGAACCTCCCATATAGGAAGAACCGGAAATGCTGTTGAAAAGGGTATTGCTCTTTTCGTCAAGGGTAAATATCCGAATGTAAAGGTAATCGCCCGGCTGTAAAAGGTATGCGGCTGACACATTGCGGAAAACCCGGACCGTATCGGCGCCCTCAGCAGTCTGAAGATAACGTATCTTTTTCTGCGGAACGCATGAAAACAGCGCCAGGCTCATTACTGCAAGCAGTAAAGCTGGTCTGACAAATCGGGAGATATTTTTCATAAGGAGATATTAGCCCTGAAATCTATTAATAATTACAGATTAGTATGCAAAAATATGTAATTCTGTTCTCAGATTTACAGCCTGCGGCATTTCATGAAAAAATGACGGTTAAAAACGAAAATTAAGGCAGCCGGAAACGACTTGAAGGCCAAGGATATAACCGCCCTGAAGCGTATCTTAAGCTTTGGTTGCGCGCCTGCAGCCAGTAACGTAGCCTAGTTTCACGCGGTTGGTCCTGGCAGTGGCCGGAGAGCCGGCATGATCTGACCGCGAATTGCTCAGATCAGGCACGGATTACCACGAAAACGCTTCGCGAAATTTCGTGTTGCTCAGGCGCCCTAGGCATTTGCAGGGGCAAAGACTAAAAATAGTAGCCTTTCCCGTCGCAATCGGTGCAATGCTCATTTAACCCTGCACAACGACACGGGCGGGCGCCTTCGGGAATATCGGGGACAGGATGCGATTTCCTGTCGGTAACCGAATCCAGTCCCAGCCAATGATCCCAGCCGCGCCATCCGCGGTTCTGATAGGCAATATCAGGATAGGCATAAAGATGTTGCGGGCGTTTGGCCTGACTGTAATTTTTCCAGTCACGGCTCGATTTCAGGTTCAACGATATCACAAACCTGCGGGTTGTTTCATAATCTTTGAATTCCGTATTCAATCCCAGCCAGTCGTTCCATCCTTTCCATCCCGAATTTTTATATTCGTATTGCGGGAGCCCGGGCAATACGAGGCTATAAGCCTTATATTCAGGATGATCAGCCGACAGGTATTCCAACCACCCGGCGCTGGATTTCGAAAAACGAGTGATCCTGTGATATGAACATAACGACTTTGGAAGCGCTTGTCAGCGCAGCAATGAATAGAATATCAGATATTTATGGTTCTTGTTTATTTCAGTGGTAAAGGCTGATTAAGCTGTCGATCGTGGTTTCGCCGATGTGGTCGCCTTTGAAAATCAATGTGGTATCTTTAAAAATGTAATCATCATAGCCCCATTTATTTTGTTTCGTGATCTCGATACCCAGGTCTTTCATGAATTTCTGCCTTGCGGGATTCAATTTATGGCCATAATATTTGTCTTCCAGGACATAGAAAGTATGATGCGACGCAGTATCCGCCAGTTTTTGTTTAATGTTTCTTACACCATAACATTCAGAAATAAATAAAAGATCAAGGCCTTTTAAGGTGTATTTGCCGGCAAGGTTGAAGAAGTAATCAATATGGGTGCAATAATCTGAGGTACAGTAAGGCCTCCATAAATGTATCCATGTGTAATGGTTGTACTTCATCCGTTGAAGCATTTGAGGCGTATTGATTTCATAGAGGAATAAATCTCCTGTATTCCCTGATCCGGATTCAGAAACAGCGCTATATGGTTTGAACATGGATTTATCTGTCTCCTGCAACATCCTGTAATCATTCTCGTTGATCATCACCATGCATGATTGTAAGAACATTACAACCAGTATCACAGTCGTTTTTCTCATTTTCATATTATTTAAAGGTTCCGTAAAAAGTTCTATAGCCTGTTCTGCTCCCTTTTTTTCGCCGGCTAAAATCGCAGGGACTCTTCTTTAGCATATTGAACCAATCGATGAGCAAGACTGAAGCGGAGATGCTTTCCCACATACGCAGTCAAACAATGCACATGGCTGTGTACAAAACCTGCGCAGACCATTGTTCTGTCAAACCAATAAACAATTTGTCCGTTTTTGGGTCATTTCTTAATACAGGTTTTATTTATTTTGGTTCGTACCTGGTTATTTTGCGTTTACCTTAAATCTTCCGGGGAGGCTTTTTTGTGTTGGGGAGGCTGACCCCGGGTATTCAAAGTTCTATACGGCAAAAGGCAATCGCTTCAATAATATAATCCGGTAAATAGTCACCCTGCCGGCGTTTTGGTACTTGTTGTATGGTAACTTTAATGTTTTTGTTTATGAACCTTATTGTATAAATGGTATCAATTTCCTCACAATAACTTCCTGAACGATTCAAAATCAGTTTACTTAACCAAAGATAGTATAAAAATTGAAAAAAGCAACAGAGCGGTTAAAGAAAATTTGAAAAGTCAAAAAAAAACAGATAAGCGGTTTTAAAACTGTCAACTGAAAGCCTCAGACAAACAGTTGGTTCTTCCCTTAAAGCGCTACAGAGAGAATAAAATTGTCAGATATGTGATGCCGGTCCGGAGACGGCCGTCTTCAGGATAGCGGAGCAGGTACGGTTAAAATTGAAGCGAACAGACGATAGCGGCGGCGAGGACTCTTACAGCCATATCATCAGGCCGTACCTGCATTTTTCAAATCCCGTATAGCTTTATTCTTTTCAACCGCAAGCTGAACATCTCAGCCGCCCCGGGAATGGATAAGAAAATTATTCACACCACGCCTTCACCTCTTCAATCTTCAAAGCCGGAATCTCCAGTTTCAGCTTTTTGCGCAAACCGCTGAGGTCGTTGAGTAATTTATTGGGATTGGCAGCTTTTACGTCGGCTGCCGTTTTAAGCCCGGCTTTACGCACCACCGGAACCCAATCCGCCGGTATACCGAGTGCCAGGAATTCATTGTCGTTGTCCACAGGCGCCGCGATCTTTTCGGGGCGCATCTGCGGGAACAACAGCACATCCTGAATCGAAGCCTGGTTGGTCATGAGCATGGCCAGGCGGTCGATGCCGATGCCGATTCCCGACATGGGCGGCATGCCGTATTCCATGGCCCTCAGGAAGTCGTAATCGATAAACATGGCCTCGTCGTCGCCGCGTTCCATGAGCCTTACCTGCTCTTCGAAACGTTCGCGTTGGTCGATGGGGTCGTTTAGCTCGCTGTAAGCATTGGCGATTTCCTTGCCGTTCACCATCAGTTCGAAACGTTCTACCAGCCCGGGTTTGCTGCGGTGTTTCTTGGTGAGGGGGCTCATCTCCACGGGATAATCGATGATGAAGGTGGGCTGATCGTAGTAGCCTTCACATTTCTCACCGAAAATGGCGTCTATCATCTTGCCTTTGCCCATGGTTTCGTTGATCTCGACTTCGAGTTTACCGCACACCTCGCGTAAAGCGTTTTCGTCCATGCCGTAAACATCCATGCCGGTATGTTCCTTAATGGCATCGAGGATGCCGATTCTCCGGAACGGCGCTTTGAAACTGATCACTTTATCGCCGATGGCCACGTCGGTGGTGCCGTGCAATTCCATAGCAACCTTTTCTAGCATCTTCTCTGTTTGCTCCATCATCCAGAAATAGTCCTTGTAAGCCACGTAAAACTCGAGGATGGTGAACTCGGGGTTGTGGGTGCGGTCCATACCTTCGTTGCGGAAATCGCGTGCGAATTCGTAAACCCAGTCGAAACCGCCGACGATCAGCCGCTTGAGGTATAATTCGTTGGCAATGCGGAGGTACAGGGGAATATCGAGGGCGTTATGGTGCGTAATGAAAGGCCTTGCCGCCGCACCGCCGGGGATGCTTTGCAGGACCGGCGTATCCACCTCGAGGGCGCCCTGGCTGTTGAGAAACTCGCGGATGGCATTGATCATCCTGGTGCGTTTCATAAAAACCTCTTTCACCGAAGGGTTCACCACGAGGTCGACATAGCGCTGACGGTACTTGAACTCGGCATCCGTCACGGCGTCGAAGGTCTGGCCGTCGGCTTCCTTTACTATGGGTAACGGCTTCAGAGATTTACTGAGGATTTTAAATTCTTTCACGTGGATGGAGATTTCACCCATCTGCGTGACGAACACATAGCCGCGGACCCCGATGATATCGCCGATATCGGTAAGTCTTTTAAAAACGGTGTTGTACAGGGTTTTATCCTCTCCGGGGCATATTTCGTCGCGTTTCACGTAAAGCTGGATGCGTCCGGCCGAATCCTGAAGGTCGACAAACGATGCAGCGCCCATGATACGACGCGTCATGATGCGTCCGGCAATATAAATATCCTGGTAAAGAGCAGGATCGCCGGGGTAATTCCCCAGGATTTCGGCAGAGGTGACATTTACCGGAAAAAGCTCCGGGGGATAAGGATTGATACCGAGTTTGTAAAGTTCCTGCAGCGAATTGCGCCTGATTTGTTCCTGTTCACTAAGTTCGAAAGCCATTGAGAAAATTTTTGCAAAGATACTGAAATGTAAAAAATTGCGGGAAATGTGATCTGACACGTTATTAAAACCCGTCGGATCCGCTATGGTCATAAGTTTCAAAACATGAGCAATGACATAAGTTGCTATTTTTGGACAAATTTATCAGGCAAATGAAATTTTCACATCTTACTGATTCCTTTAAAACTACATACTTCCGGTGGATCGTAATGATCATGCTGTTTATACCGCTGCTGTTCATCAGCAATCGCCGGAGCCACGACTGGGGCGATGACTTTGCCCAGTATATTCACCAGGCAAAGAACATCGTGCAGGGCATCCCGCAGTCGGAAACGGGGTTCGTTTACAGCCAGGAAAACTTCATTGGGCCGAAAGCTTACCCCGTCGGTTTCCCCTTGTTGCTGTCGCCGGTTTACGCGGTTTTCGGCAACAACATGAAAGCATTTACCACTTACATATCGGTGTTTTATTTCATACTTGCCCTGTTGCTGGTGCTTTTCTTCCGGAAGTATTTTTCGCTGATCCCATCGGTTGTCCTGGCGATGATCCTGCTTTATAATCCGCAGATGATGCTGTTTAAGCAGGAAGTGATGTCGGACCTCCCGTTTACGGTATTACTGGTCGCCTCGATGTTGCTTTATATGAATTTCAGGAAAAATAACACGGTGAAAATAATACTTGTCCTGATAGCAGGATTGATGATCACGGTGAGGCCGATAGGTTTTGTTTTCCTGATAGCCGTGCTGATCGACCAGGTGGTAATGCTGCTGAAGGAAGATTGCAGCCGGCGCAGAAAGTTTTACGAACTGGTTGTGGCGACCGTATTTGTTTTGCTTACGTCGGGCATCTACCTGCTGCTGAATGTGGCGATCTTCAGGATACCTTCGGGCGGCGGCCTGAACAACTACCTTGCCTACTTCGGAAGCGGTGAAATCGTCAGCACCATCCTGACCAACCTCCGTCATTATTCCGAAGTATTCCAAAACTTCTACACGCCGTCGCTGGGCGATTACGATGGATTTTCACTGCTGTCAGGCGTACTTTTCCTGGCCATGGCTATGGTCGGCCTTTTAAAGAGGTTTACGACCCGAATAGAATTCCTCGATATTTTCTTCCTGATATACCTGGTAATCCTGCTGGTTTTCCCGAACAACGCCTCTGCGTTCAGGCTTATGGTGCCGGTTAGTTTTCTGCTGTTATTGTATGTGGCAACAGGATTCCGATCGTTATCCGTTCTTCCGTCCGTGAGCGGGAAACTGAAAGCCGCGATCCTGGGAATTCTCATACTGGCCTTTTATATGCCGGGGATCCGGGATATTATCAGCACAAAATATATCATCATGGCCGGTCCGCAAAAGGCGGAATCGGAACAGGCCTTTGACTATATCCGTGAAAATGTTCCGGAGAATGCCGTCATCATGTTTGTAAAGCCAAGAGCTTTGTCGCTGTATGCCGGAAGGGCTGGTTTTGCCGATCCGGCGGAGACCGACATGACGAAGTTCCATAAACAGGTGGTGGATGCCGGCGTGAATTATTTCCTGCTGAACAATGACATCAGCAGTGAAGCCTCGAAACGGTATCTTCGGGTGATGAATGAACGGGTCGATTCTGTGTGGTCGAATGAGACCTTCGGGTTATACCGGCTGAAAAGTTTCAATCCCTGAAAACTTCGTTCAGCACGTGATGCGATTTCATTTCGCCGAAAGCCGGAACATGCAGCCTGAAATAATCCATCAGCCTATCGAGCAAGGCTTTCCGGACAGAATAGGTAAAATCCTGCGGTAAAGCCCGGCCGTCCGGAAAGCCGATCAATTCGTGCCAGAAACGGCTGAGCGGCTCAGCCAGGTAATAGGGATGATCGGGCGGATGATCCCGGAAATACGCTTCCTGAAGATCAAAAAAATTGTTTGCCGGCGTATAATTGTCGTGAGGCCCGAATCCCAGGTGATGCGCCAGTTGCATGGCAAATACCAGGTGGAATCCGGCAACGGAAATATCGGCCGAATCGAGGTCGAGCACGGTCCGGTAAAGGAAATTGTATAATTGCTGATCAGGCATTTCCCCCTGTATTGATCTGTACACCAATTCGTTGATAAAAACGGCGACAGCCATCTTCCTGATATCGCTGGCAATATGGTTAAGCTGAACGTGGCAGGTGACATCCCGGGCAACGCTCAACCCCGTATTTTCTTTGCGATAGGCCACAATTTCGACCAGCGACAACGGCCCGAAAAGGTTGCGTTTGATCTTCGACCTAGCTTTGCGCACACCCTTTACCAGGTACGACTGCATACCGAACTGTTCGGTAAAAACCTTAACGATGACGCTTGTTTCGGAATAATCGACGGTATGAAGGACGATCCCTTTGGTGACGATAAGCATAAGTCCGTGCCGGATTTGATACAAAGGTATTGAATCAGCATAAATTCAGGATCAAAAGCTTTGATCCGTTGTATTCCGGCTTGCTGCACATGATTCAGCGAAAACAGGTGGCGGACTTGCCTTGGTCGGTGCGCCTTTCTCATTAAAGCGCATCACCCCATAAATTATTGAGGAGTGCCGTTGCCCCCTGAAGCAGAGAAATCAGTGCACAAAAAGAATCTTGGCCACCTGCGTCTGGCTGCCGTCGGGATTGGAGATGAAAACCAGGTAAACTCCCGTGCTGGCACGCCGTCCGCTGAAGTTTTTCCCATCCCATATCACCTGTCCGCCTTCGGCCTGCGTTTCCCAGATCAGGCTGCCGCTTATGTCGGTGATCTTGATATTGGAATCTTTCACTAATCCTTTGATGGCAATATTTCCCGTATATGATTCCTTCACGGGGTTCGGATAAACGATCACCGAATTCAGCGATGAATCGGGAGCTATCTTGTAATCCCTGTATGAAACGATGCCCTGGCTGGTGCCGAAAAACACTTCGCCATCGGCAGCAATCCTGATGTTTGTAATCGTATTGGATAAGAGCGGGCTGTCTTCAGCCGTAAAATGATGGATTTCCTTTGATCCGTCGGCGGACATCAGGAATACGCCGGCTTTCCCGGTGCCGATCCATTTCTCATTGTCGCCGTTGACGGTAATGGCGGTTATCGATTCCGTTTCCAGGAGGTTATAAAGGTATCCGTCCACTTCAACCTGAACCACCTGGGCATCGTAGTTGCCCCCGTTAAAGACGTTTTCGGGTGAATAAATCACGGCAACTCCCTGGTCGGAGCCAAGCCAGAGCTGCCCGTCGTTATCCACCGCCATGCTGAGGATTGCCCCCGTTCCCGGCAAGGCTCCGTTACCGGCGGTACCGGTCAGGAAAATGCCCTGGTCATCGGCAGGGTTGTCAATTGTACCGTTATCATTAAAAACCACGAGCGTATGGTCGCGCATCTGCAGCCATTTCTGTCCGGCTTTATCAATAACAATTCCGCCGGTATAATAAGTACTGGAGCCGGGGGCGGGATTGAACGACCGCCAGGTGCCATCGGCTTTGCGCACCGATAGGATTTCGGGGGCAGTATTGTTCGTAACCCAAAGGTTGTTATCCTTATCCAAGGCTATGCCTCCGGCAAATACCAGGCTGGTGTCGTATACCGAACCCTGAAGGGAACTGTTGCTTTTATCATAAATGGTCACAAGCTGCCCGTCGTTGAATTCTATCAGGCCGTACCCCCAGGTACCAAGAAACGCATGGCGGGGATTTTTTTTATCCACAGCCACACATACGATATCCCGCATATCTTTGAGGAAATCGGCGTTCAGGTATGAGAATGAGCTCCAGTTTCCATCAATATTATAATAGAAACGGGCGAGGTTGTACAAATTGCCAAACCCGTTGTCATGGCCTCCGGGAACCGCCCACAGGTCGTTTCCGCTTACATCCATAGCCGTAACCAGCGCACTTACAGGCCCGTTGATCAGGATTTGCACGCCATTCCACTGATCGGTCATCTTATATAATCCATTGTCATTGTCGGCAATCCACACTTTATTCTCATCATCAAGAATGGCGTCGTTTGGCCGGATAGCACCCGGATTATAACTATACATCCGGTAGTCGAGTGTTCCGTCGGGTTTAAAAGCATCAACAGCCAGGTAGTTGCATACCAGCAGCCTGTCGTTCATCACCCTGAATCCGGCCCTGGTGGAATGATTAGCGGGCTGGAAATATTCCCAGTGGCTTCCGTCGTAAACCAGCATGGTATCTTTGCTGAAAGATGAGAAATCCGGGGTTGAATTCACATATAGTTTTCCCCCATGCCAGGCGATATAATTATATTTCCCTGAAGGATCCGTAATTGAATTGTCCTTTGTCCAGTTGATATAATACGCCAGGTTTGAGGAAGCGTCTGCATGATAGATACCTGCGTCGGTGGCAGCATAAAAATACTTGTCGAAAGCGAAGGTGATGGCATTCACATTGATCTGGTCTCCTTCGGGGCCAATGTACCAGGTGTCGTGGATTTCCTCCCGGTCAATATCGAGCACAACGACGCCGAACCCGCAGGCCAGGTAGGCATAATTATCAATTACCGTGATGCTGTTAATGGTTTTATTGCCAAGTATTTGCTTGCGTTTGATATCCGGAATATTGATGACAACATCGTTCTTCACCAGGTCGATATTGGCATTGGCATAAGCAATTATCAATGTGTTCAGCGATTTGCTGAAAGCGATGGCCGAAATATCAACATCCGATAAACCGGTCACTTTATTAAGCCGCGTTATGCTGTTATCGGTTTTGTCGACATAAAAAAGGCTGTAAGGCGTAGCACAATAAATGCGCGACCCTCCCTGGACAACCGCTTTACAGTTATTATAAGGAAGATAATCCTGCCATTCCCCGATTCCTGAGGATTGGGCGCTCAGGGCGCCGGCAATAAAAAGAGAGATAACCAGGATGAATGCATGAATTTTACCGGAAAACATCAGCATGAAATTAGTATTGATACATGATTCTTAATTAACTCGTTTATATCCGGATTTATTGTCTGTGCAAGACTAAAAGTATACTTCAGCATTCCCTGAAGGATTTGTCACAGTCATATAATCCGTTTTGCTGAGGTTTAGGAATACCGTTTTGTCTGTTCAGCCTTTGTGCGCGGCAAATATCCCGGATATCCGGCGAAAGGTTTCCGTTGGCCGGGTCTTTACCGGGAAGCTGTGCCGGCGCTTTTTGTCTGCTTATTATTTCTTTTAAACATTCCATACTTCATTACGCAGTATAACGCCCTGAAACCATCTCTCCAGCTTATTTTTTTGCCTTCCTCATAAGTTCTTCCGTAATAGGAAATTCCGACTTCATAAATACGGATTCCTTTGATACGCGCAACTTTCTGGGTCACTTCGGGCTCAAAGCCAAAACGGTTTTCGTGCAGGGAAATGTTTTTGATAATATCGCTTTTAAACAATTTGTAACAGGTTTCCATATCGCTGAGGTTGAGATTTGAAAACATGTTGCTTATCAGCGTAAGGAACCTGTTGCCGATGGTATGCCAGAAAAAAAGAATCCGGTGGGGCTTGCCGCCCATGAACCGCGAACCGTAAACGACATCGGCGGCCCCGTCAGTTACAGGTTTCAGCAAAATATTATATTCATTGGGATCGTATTCCAGGTCGGCATCCTGTATAATTATAAAATCGCCCGTAGCGACACGGATACCCGTATGCAGGGCCGCCCCTTTCCCTTTGTTTACCTCATGTTTAAAGTACTGTAAGTCCAGGTCCGTATGATCCGCTTTGTAGTTCAGAACGGCTTCTTCCGTATTGTCCTTCGAAAAATCGTTGACAACGATAACCTCTTTTTTAATACCCTCAATCAGTTCAACCCGGCGAATACGATCAAGGATCAGATGAATCGTTTTTCCTTCGTTATAGGCCGGTATAATAATGGAAAGTTTTTGCATAACCCGGGAAAATAAAAAGCAATAATACGAATAAAAAGATATATGCGTCGACAGCGTCAGGATATAATCACGAATAAGGCTTTTATCTTCGCTGATCGGACGGGTTTAATATGGGTACTAAAATGGCCCGGGCCATTTCAGATACGTTTCTTCATCCACACATCACTCCCGAAAAAAGCGGTAAAATAGTTTTCCTTAAGTATGGTATTAATTGCCTGAGTGAAAGCGACACACAATTTTCAGGAAATAATTGTGACCAAACGAAGATATTTTGTATATCTTCACACCAAAATTTCAGGAACTGATTTCCGGTACCGGAAGTCTAAAATTGTCAACCGGCCTATCAAACACAACGGTAATGATTCACTATTCGGATTTTGCGATAATTGAGGGGCTTAGGCTCAACAGTGATTTCATTATCCGGTATGTTTATAAGGAGTTTTTCCCCACCATACGCTACCTGATAAAAAACAATGCAGGCCTTGACGAGGACGCGGAAGATATTTTCCAGGAATCCTTGTATATCGTCCTGAAGAAAATCCAGGAAGAAGATTTTGAATTAAATTCCTCGTTTTTGACCTATTTGTATTCCATCAGCAAAAACCTTTGGTTGCAGCGGCTAAAAAGAAAAAGGCTGCATGAAAAGAACCAAAGCGATCTTGTGCATTTTCTTTCATCGCCTGATACAGGCGTGGAAGTGCATATAGAATACGAAGAAAAATACCGTGTTTTTATTGAACAGTTCGAAAACCTTTCCGAAGATTGTAAAAAGCTTCTCCACCTTTTCCTGGGCAAGATGTCGCTGAAGGAAATCGCCGATGAAATGGGCTACAAATCCGAACTTTATGCCAAAACCAAGAAATACCTCTGCAAGGAGGCGCTTCGCAAGCTGGTTGAAAACGACCCGGCAATCCGTTCGATGAAATAGCAGTTACCGGATTTCTCTGTTTTACTGATAACGACTTCCCGGATGCCGGGATTCCTTATAATTAAAAACACGCGAAACTTTTCACCTGATATTGCCGGAAACAAGAACTTTGCAGTTTGAACCCCATTTTCCGAACATGAGCAATTTTGAGGATCTTTTCTTTTCGCCGGTCAGGCTCAGATTTCAGACGCGCGAAGTGTTTGTCGGCGATGTGCCCCTGGGAAGCAACAACCCCGTGAGGATACAGTCGATGACCAATACCGATACCAACGACATTGAAGCTACGGTTAGACAGACCATGCAACTGGCCGACGCAGGTTGCGAATATGTCCGCATTACAGCCCAGGGCGAACGGGAAGCCGCCAACCTTGCCGTTATCCGAAAAACGCTCCATTCACGCGGTTGCCGGGTTCCGCTGATTGCCGACATACATTTCAGCCACCGGGCCGCCGAAGTGGCAGCATCCATCGTTGAAAAAATCAGGATTAATCCGGGCAACTATGCCGACCGGCGTCATGATGTTCATATTCATTACACCGACCGGGAATACGGGCTGGAGTTGGAACGCATCGCCGAACGCATTCATCCCCTCCTGAAAATATGCAAGGAAAACGGCACGGCCATGCGGATAGGTTCCAATCATGGCTCTCTCAGCGACCGTATCATGAGCCGTTACGGCGACACGGCCGAAGGCATGGTTGAGTCGGCGCTTGAATTTGCGCGCATTTGCGAAGATGCCGGGTTCCGCAACCTGGTCATCTCCATGAAATCGAGCAATGTACGGGTGATGGTCCATGCTACCCGCCTGCTGGTCGACCGGATGATGGCCGAAGGCATGGCTTTCCCGCTGCACCTCGGGGTTACCGAGGCCGGCGACGGCGAAGACGGCATTATCAAATCGGCGGCAGGCATCGGTTCATTGCTCAACGACGGCATCGGCGATACCATCCGTGTGTCCCTTACCGGCGACCCGCTGCAGGAAATCCCGGCAGCACACGCTATCGCCCAACGGTATAATGTAATGAACAGCCCTGCCTGCGTTGCTTTGAGTCATCATAAACCGGAAAACCGGAACAGCGTAGGGGCTGATCAATGCTCTTTTAATCCTTTCAGTTTCAGGAAACGGGAAACCATTGCAACCGGCAATATCGGCGGGAACAGGCCCGTTCAGGTGCTTGCCGGAAAAAACGGGATCCTCAGCCTGGTGGATGAATACGACTCCGCTACGGGCGCTGTGACGGAACAGGCATTTTCAGGCCTGATTGTTCAGGAGGAAGAGGTCAGGGCATTCCGGTCCAAAATTCTGAGCCTCCCGGTTTCCGACCAGCGCCCCGTCGTCCTGACAAAGGAATATCAGACCAACGACCTTAAAAGCTTTACGATCGACAGCGCTATCGATTTTGGTTCCCTGCTGATTGAAGGGATCGGCGAAGCCATCTGGCCGGTAGCGCCCAACATACCCGGCGAAGAAACAACGCGCATGGCTTTCGGAATCCTCCAGGCCACCAGGACGCGTATTACACGTACTGAATTCATTTCCTGTCCATCCTGCGGAAGAACACTTTTCGATATCGCGTCAACCCTGCAACAGGTCAAACAGAAAACCGGACATCTGAAAGGCCTGAAAATTGCCGTGATGGGTTGCATCGTAAACGGCCCGGGCGAAATGGCTGACGCCGATTACGGTTACGTGGGAGCCGGCAGGGGCGCCATTACGCTGTATAAAGGAAAGGAAGTCGTCAAACGAAACATCCCCGAAACGGAGGCTCTCAACATGCTGATAAACCTCATCAAAGAGTCGGGCGACTGGAAAGAACCGGAGAATTCCTGATGTAGCCGGGCAACCATGGTTATGATTTTTAACTACCGGCCGAAGAAATCAGAAGTATTTATTTCCCCGTAATGATATGAAGACTTTGCTTTTTGATGTTGAACTCAAAAGGCGAATGCCCCAACGATTCGCCGTCGACTTCGAGATATAAAGGCGGATCGGATTCAATACTGATGAATGCCGATTTAAACGAACTAACTTCCGGGAGCTTGGTAAAAGAACCGTCCAACAGGTTCAGCACATTCCGGATAGCCTTGAATTTACCGATAGGACTGATGATGATAAGGTCGAATAATCCATCGTCGGGAACGGCAAAAGGCGATTGTTTCATTCCTCCGCCATTGAACTGGCATATTCCCACGCTCATGCTGAACACGCCGGAACGGATTTCCCGGTCATCAAGGGTAATTTGGGTCCGGGTTACTTTAAAGGAAAACAGGCTTGAAAAGATGTTTACAAAATAGGATAATGGATTGCCTTTGCCAGCTTCCTTCTGTATGTTTGTCTTCTTTGCGACCAGTGCGTCGAAACCCATCCCGGCCATGTTGGCAAAATGTCGTTTCTTTTGCAGCCCTTCGCTCGAAATATATTCAACTACCCCGATATCCTGAAGGAACACTTTCCCCCTGACAATCAGGTTTATGGCATCTTTATAATTGAGGGGAATTCCGAACATGCGGCACCAGTCGTTGCCGGTACCCACCGGGATCATGGCCAGGGTAATATCCCTGGGATTGGCATGATCCTGGGTGAAGATGCCGTTTACTACTTCGTTGAGCGTGCCGTCACCGCCAACCACGATAATTTTTCTGAAACCATTCTCGATATACCTTCGGGTCAGTTTCATGGCATGTCCCCTGTGTTCGGTAAAGATATTGGTATATCCAATACCGGCCTCCTCCAACAAATGCGCTATCGAAAGCCAGTCGTGCTGGCCTTTCCGTTTGCCGGCATTCGGATTAACAATTACAAACCACTCAACATCCATCGGTCATTGTTTGAAATCCTGCCGGGTTATCCGGCACTTTACAGGAAAATATAGTATTCCCGGGCGATAAAAGTAAAAAAACATCGGTTATCAGAAATAAAAAAAAGGTTGCATTCTCAGCATGCCGGAATCTTACTGACAGAATAACAATCCGGAACAACCATAGGATCAGGCAGGTCCGGATGATATAGCCTGCGGGTGACAGTTCAGGTAATATGGATTCAGATTCCCAGGCTGCGCTGAGTTATATGTCAATGTTCAGACAACTTTCTGCCTCCATTTTCCATATTTCAGGTAGACAAAGGACAGTACACCGACGAAAAGAGCATACACCCATTCGGCTGTCCAGGCTACTTCGACAGGTTGATGAAGCCTGATGGCCATCAGCCAGGTGTACCCTACATAAAAGGTGAGGGTGATGATTTCGATGAACAGGCTGACACTTGTATTGGCCGTTCCCAAAACGGCATTGAACAAAACGCTTACCAGCGAAAAGAAGAACAAGGCAACGAGAACGATGTAAAAGGTGGGAATGGCAGCCTTAATGAGTCCGGCATCGTTGGTAAAAATTCCCAGGATTGGTACAGGCAAGAAGGCGGCAACAGAAACAACGGCCAGCAACATGACAACGCTGAACCGCATGATTTTATAGGTAACCGGTAACACCTGCCCGGGCTTTCCTTCGCCAATAGCGTTACTTACCAATGTATTGGTAACCGAACAAAGCGCCCAGCCGGGAATCATTAGGAACATATATACCGACCGGGCAATGTTTGAAACCGCCAGCGGCCGTTCGCCCATTTTTTCGATGATGAGGAAAAATACGAACCATATTCCGAGCGACAGCACAAACTGTATCATCACAAAAATGGAAATGCCCAGCGTATTCCGGATGATAGCCGGATCAGGTTTAAGGAACCTGAATAAACCGTAAGGTTTCACCCTTTCGGACCTGTTGGTGGCGATGATGAAAAAAACAAGCGCCACCGCCTCCGAAATTGCCGAAGCAATGGCGGCCCCGGTGAGTCCCATTTCGGGGAAACCGGCTTTCCCGAAAATGAGCAGGTAATCAAGAACAATATTTACCACAGCCATGATGGCCGAGCTGATGCTGAGGTACCGTGTATAAGTGATACCGGTATAAAATGACCGGTACAACAATCCGATCATCGCAAAAAACAATCCGAAGACCCTGTATTGAAGATAGGTTGATGCAGCTTCAAAAATTGCCGTCGACGAAACAATGGGTTTCAGGATGACAGACCCCAGGAAATATATAAAAACAGTAACAACGATGGAGGTAACCGCCAGAAAATAAAAGCTGTTGTCGAAAATCCTTCCGATCTCCCCGAAATTTTTCTCCCCAAAACGGCGGGCGATCAAAATCTGTACTCCTGTAACAAAACCGTTACCAATCATAAACAGGATAATATAGAACAGCCCCCCGATAGCAGAGCCGCCCAGCGCTACTTCGCTCACTCTCCCCAGGAAAGCGGTATCGGTTACGCCGACAATATTCTGGGCCAGCAGGCTGATCATGATGGGCCATGCTATTTCCCAAATCCTTTTTAACGAAGGGGTATCAGAATTCACAGGACTGGTGTTTGGTTTTATCCGGAAATTGAATAAATCCGGCACAAATCATCATTTACTTTTACAGGATAAGGCTTTATTTACCGATCGAAAAATCATCCCAGTCAAGGGCCACCTTAAAACCTTCCCGGTATTCGTGCAGTTTTTCATACGAAAGTTGGACCGTTTCCACATCCTCCACATCGGGAGGTATTTCAATTATGGGTTTTCCACGGTAATCGAGTACTGCCGAATCTCCCTGGTGAAGGGTGCCCTTGCCATCCCGGCCCACCCGGTTTACCCCGATCACATACGATTGGTTTTCGATAGCACGCGCAATGAGCAATTGCCTGAAAGCATAGCTTCGTTTGCCGGGCCAGTTGGCAACGTAGATCAACAGGTCATATTCATAGGAATTGTTGAAATACCTGTTTTTGCTCCATACCGGGAAACGCAGGTCGTAACAGATCAGAGGGCGGATTTTCCATCCTTTCAGTTCCACAACCATCCGTTGGTCGCCGGGGGAAAATTGCAGGTGCTCGTCACCAAAACGGAAAAGATGACGCTTATCATAATATTCCGAACTGCCGTCGGGTCGCATCCAGATCAACCGGTTATAATAATCATCGCCCGATTTCACGATACAACTCCCGGTAATGGCGCATCCATGGTCGGCCGATATTTTTTGCATCCACCGGAAAGTCTGGCCTTCCGCCTCTTCGGCAACTGAATGCGGCTCAACCACAAAACCGGTGCTGAATGCTTCCGGCAGGATCACCAGGTCGGGTTTGGTTTTCAGTTTCGAGATAATCCCTTCGAATTTCGCAAGGTTCCCGGGCTTGTCTTCCCAGGCAAGGTCAGGTTGTATAAGGGTAATTGAAAGGTTATCCATAGAACGAAATATTTGACAGGCCCAATGCCGGGGAATCCGGCGGAAATGCCGAAAACCGGGTTTGAGTCCTGAATTTGGTTTCCCGGCACAAAAGTAAGAAAAATGGCGCCTTGCGGGGTGCTAAGGCTCCTGCGAGTCCACGTCCAATATGACATGACCCTCCTGCAAGCCTTCATGTGTCAGAAAAGGTGCCCTGGTAAACAGTCGTTACACTTTTTACATTTGCACGTCTGATATCCTGTGACTGAATGCTTTATCCCGGCATTTTAACTACTGTCTAGGAATCAGGGCCCTAATTTCATAATTTTGTGGCCGGAAATATTCCCGGAAAATTAAATTCATTCATCATGAAGACCATTGACGATTATACCTTTACGGGGAAACGCGCCATCGTACGTGTAGATTTTAACGTTCCCCTCGACGAAAACTTCAATATAACCGATACCACCCGCATCGACGCTGCCATTCCTTCCATCAGTAAAATACTGGCTTCGGGCGGCGCCGTTATCCTGATGTCGCACCTGGGAAGGCCCAAAGGCCCTTCGAAAAAGTATTCACTCACGCATATCCTTCCTTACCTTAGTAAAAAACTGGGACGGGATATAAAATTTGCCGATGACTGTATCGGGCAGTCGGCAGCCGATCAGGCAGCCGCCCTGAAACCCGGCGAAGTTCTCCTGCTCGAAAACCTCCGTTTTTATGAAGAAGAAGAAGGCAAGCCCAACCTTCCCGATACTGCTACCGACGAAGAAAAGAAAGCCGCAAAAGCGAAAGTGAAGGAATCGCAGAAGGAATTTACTAAGAAGCTTGCTTCCCTGGCCGATTGTTACGTGAACGACGCTTTCGGTACGGCTCACCGCGCCCATGCCTCCACCGCGCTCATTGCCAAATATTTCCCAAACGACAAGATGTTCGGTTACCTGATGCGCGACGAAGTTGCCAGCATCCGGAAAGTGATGCACGAAGGTCAGCGGCCTTTTACAGCCGTACTTGGCGGGGCCAAGGTCTCGAGTAAAATAGAGATCATCAACAACCTGCTCGGCAAAGTCGATAACCTCATCATCGGCGGCGGTATGATGTTTACCTTCATCAAAGCGCAAGGCGGTAAAGTGGGAAACTCACTGGTTGAAACCGACTTACTGGAATTAGCTAAAGAAATACTTGCCGGCGCCAAAACCAAAGGCGTAAACCTGATTCTTCCCGTCGATGCCATTGCTGCCAGCGCTTTTGCCAACGATGCCGACCGGAAACTGGTAAAAGCCGGCGAAATCCCCGACGGCTGGATGGGCCTGGATATAGGACCCGAAACGGTTAAGCTGTTCAGCGAAGTGCTCAATAACTCAAAGACTATTTTGTGGAATGGACCAATGGGCGTTTTTGAAATGGACAACTTCCAGGAAGGCACCAAAGAACTGGCTATGGCCGTAGCCAATGCCACCGGCAAAGGCGCTTACTCGCTCATCGGCGGCGGCGACTCGGTGGCTGCCATCAACAAATTCCACCTGGCCGATAAAGTCAGCTATGTTTCGACCGGCGGTGGCGCCATGCTCGAAAGCATCGAAGGAAAAGAACTCCCCGGCGTAAAAGCCATACTCGAAGACTAACAATAACCTGCAATGAAAAACGGAGGCTGTCTCAAATTCAGGCAGCCTCTCTTTTTTTGCCTGCACTGTGAAAGTTCATACTTTTGAACCTGTTCAACAATGCCTCAATGAAAAACCTTTTACTACTATCAGTCCTGATCAGCTTCATGTCATTATCGGGCTTTGCCCAATCTGAATCTGCGACCATTCAAACAAGCACTGGTGTTCAGGATTACTGCAATTATGTGAACCCCTTTATCGGCACCCTTCGGATGGGGCATACCTTTCCCGGCGCAACCGTTCCTTTCGGCATGGTGCAGCTCAGCCCCGAAACCAATAATCCGCCGATGTACATTAACGGGAAATACAATGCCGACGTTTATAAATACTGCTCGGGATACCAGTACGACGACAGTACTATTTTCGGATTCAGCCACACCCATTTCAGCGGCACCGGCCACTCCGACCTCGGCGATTTCCTGGTGATGCCCACTACCGGCAAGCTGAACCTCGAACCCGGCGATGCAACAAAACCGCACAGTGGGTATCATTCGCAATATTCCCATGAGAAGGAATCGGCTCAACCCGGTTATTACAGCGTCCATCTCGATGATTACAACATCGGGGCAGAGCTTACCGCCACCGAACGTGTGGGATTTCACCAGTACACTTTCCCTGAAACCGACAGCGCCCACATCATCCTCGACCTGATCTCAAATATTTATCCTTACGATGAAAAGAATGTCTGGACATTCGTCCGTGTGGAAAACGATTCCACCGTCACAGGATTCCGGACCACCAGCGGCTGGGCTCGCACCCGGACGCTCTATTTTGTAATGAAATTTTCGAAGCCATTCGTTTCGTATGGTCATAAAAAATACGATAAAGTTCCGTATACCGGCTTTTACCGACGTTTCAACGAAAATGAAAACTTCCCCGAAATGGCCGGACGGAAGATTCGGGCCTATTTCAATTTTAAGACCTCAGGGAACGAAAAGATCAGGGTGAAATTTGCCCTGTCGGCAGTAAGTGTTGAAGGGGCCATGAAAAACCTCGAAGCCGAAATTCCTCATTGGGATTTCGAAAAAACGAAAGCCGAAAGCCGCGCCAAATGGAACCGCGAACTCTCGAAAGTGCAGGTTGAAACCCTTACGCCCGAAGACAGGGTGACATTTTACACCGCCCTGTACCATACCATGCTCAGCCCGGTGATCTTCGAAGATGCGGATGGACGGTACCGCGGCCTGGATCAGGAAATTCACACTTCTGACGGATTTACCAACTACACCATTTTCTCGCTCTGGGACACTTACCGGGCCCTCCACCCGCTTTTTAACATTATTCAGCCGGCCCGCAATGCCGATATGATCAACTCCATGCTGGCGCATTACGACCAGAGCGTTCACCATATGCTGCCCATATGGAGCCATTATGCCAATGAAAACTGGTGCATGATAGGGTACCACGCCGTTTCGGTGCTTGCTGATGCCATGGCCAAAGACATCGCCGGCTTCGACAGGAAAAAAGCCCTTGAAGCGGCTGTCAGCACTTCAACGCGCGGCTATTTCGACGGCCTGGATTATTACATGAACAAAGGCTATGTCCCCGAAGATAAAAGCTCATCCTCGGTATCGAAAACCCTAGAATTCGCTTACGACGACTGGTGTATCGCGCAAATTGCCAAAGAAAACGGCAACGAAAGGTACTGCCAGGAATATCGGAAACGTTCGCACAATTTCGAAAACCATTACAGCCCGGCATCCGTGTTTCTGCGTCCGCGGCTGGCCGACGGTTCCTGGAAGCAGCCATTTGATGCGCTGGATACGCACGACCAGGGTTACATCGAAGGCAATGCCTGGACATACAGCCTTTTCGTTCCGCACGATATCGACAGGCTGATTGAAATGAACGGCGGCAACGCGAAATTCATCGCCCATCTTGATTCGCTGTTTACCATGAAACTCGACGACAAATACATAGAAAAAACCGAAGACATCACCCGGGATGGCATTATTGGTAACTATGTTCAGGGCAATGAACCGGGGCATCACATTCCCTATCTGTATAATTGGGCCGGTGCGCCATGGAAAACCCAGGAAAGGGTCCGTATGATCATGAGTACCATGTACGGAAACAAGGCTGACGGGCTTTGCGGGAACGACGATGCCGGACAAATGTCGGCCTGGTATATCTTCAGCGCCCTGGGATTTTACCCGGTTATCCCCGGATCAGACCAGTATGCCGTCGGCAGCCCGCTGATCAAAAATGCTGTTATCAATCTGGAAGACGGAAAATCACTGGTCATTAAAACCATGAACCAGAAAGCCGGAAATGTGTATGTTCAGAAAATCCTGCTGAATGGGAAAGAATTAAATCGCAGAACCCTGACGCACGCTGAAATAACAGGTGGGGGCGAACTGGTTTATTACATGTCGGCCAAGCCGGACAGGAAGATTTTCATAAAATAATTCCGGCATTAAGGCACTTTTGACGTTTTCTCACTTCCGGCATCATCGTGGTTCATCATGTCCAGCACCTTGCCGGAATATTTTTTCAGCATGGGATAAATAGCCGGGAAAATGGAAAGGACCGGCTTGAAAGATATCGACTCATTGCGGGTTTGCTGGCTCACCAGGTGGGCTTTGGGATCAATTTTAACCAGTACCAGCAGAAAAGCGCTTACAATAATAAGTCCTTTCGCTGCTCCAATTGCTGCACCTCCCAGCCGGTTCACCAGGGCCAATCCTGCCGTTCTGGCAATTTTGGATAAGAATTGGCCCAGCAGGTAAACCAACACGATTACCAGCACAAAAGTTGTTATATAAGCTATAAACTTAATATTACTGCTTGTAAGGTTCAGTTTATTGGTCAGGAAAACGGCCATAAATTCCGAAAAATTTATGGCAGCATAAAAGCCGAACAGCAGGCCTGCCAGCATGGCTACGCTGATAAAGAAACCCCTGGCAAATCCTTTATAGGCAAAAAAGGCAAGAGGAGCAAGGATAATGATGTCGAGGATATTCATGCTGGTTTTTAATTTGCCGGATTAATTTACAGAGAACAGCAGGCTATGAGAAAGCGGGCGGGGGAGAAGAGGAACGGATTTACTGGCGGGGCTTTAATCTCCGGGTAAGTTCGGAGGCAAACACAAAGTTCTGAAGTTCGGGGCTGTCGGTTTGCAGGATGTTGTTCCGGTCGCCTTGCCAGGTAATCCGGCCATCGTACATAAAGTATATTTTTTCGCCTGTTTTGAGCACCGAGCTGATATCATGGGTAACAACAACAGTTGTGATGTCCGATTCATGTGTTATCTCGCCGATAAGCTCGTCGATAAGGCAGGCCGTCACCGGATCGAGCCCTGAGTTAGGCTCATCGCAGAACAGATACTTCGGGTTCAGGGCGATTGCCCGCGCCAGCGCAACACGCTTTTTCATGCCGCCGCTCAGTTCCGAAGGCAACATCTTATTCACATTCACCAAATTGACGCGTGAAAGGCACCAGTTGGCGCGTTCCAGTTTTTCTTCATACGTCATGGCAGTAAACATGGTGAGGGGAAACATCACGTTTTCCACGGCCGTCATTGAATCGAAAAGGGCGCCTCCCTGGAAAAGCATGCCGATTTCCTGCCGTATCTGTTTCATCTCCGAATAGGACATCTTTGAAAACGGCCGCCCGTCAAAACGTACAACTCCGGTATCCGGTTCAATAAGCCCTACCAGGCATTTGACAAGCACCGTTTTTCCCATCCCGCTCTGGCCGATGATCAGGTTTGTTTTCCCCTTATCGAAGGATACGTTCACATTTTCGAGTACCACCCGGTCGGCAAACTTCTTGTTTATGTTGATTCCCTCAATCATGAAAGCAGCAGTTGGGTGAGCACCAGGTTCATGCAGATCACGGCGATGCTGCTTCGTACCACGCCGTTGGTACTGGCTTCGCCCACTTCGAGGGCGCCGCCCCGGGTATAATACCCGTGATAGGCCGAAATGGATGCTATCAGAAAAGCGAAAACAATGGTTTTGATGATGGCATACCAGATATCGTACATGTGAAAGAACGACTGAATCCCGTACACATACTGGTACGATGGCACAAGTCCTGTCAGTATCCCTGAAAGCCATCCCCCGAAAACGGCCACGATCATACTGAGCGCTATCAGGATGGGATTGATGATCATGGAGGCGATGATCTTAGGAAGTATCAGGTATGTTGCCGGATTGATGCCCATAATTTCGAGTGCATCAATCTGTTCGGTAACGCGCATGGTGCCAAGTTCCGATGCAATACGCGAACCTACTTTCCCGCAAAGGATCAGGCTTATAATGGTAGGGGAGAATTCCAGCACTACCGATTGTCTGACGGAAAAACCTATGGTATATAGGGGTATAAAAGGGGTATCAATGTTGAAGGCAAGCTGGATGGTAAGCACGGCGCCCATGAAAACCGAAATAATGGCGACAATGCCCACCGATGCCAGCCCCAGGTGCTCCATCTCTATAAGAACCTGGCGGTAATAGATCGACCGCTTCTCAGGCTTTTGAAATGCCTGCTGCAACATTTGCATATATCTGCCCAAATGATAGAAAAAGTTCATTGCGAACAATAATTAGCGCTAAATTAGCGTAAATCTTATGAAGATTGCTTTTTGTCCGATATATTTGCGTCCGGATACTCATCATCAATTTGTTAAAATGCTGAAAATCAACTTTTCAAAGAAACGTCGATGCCTGTTACCGGCCATAATATTTCTGCTGGTGATACTTCAGTCATGCGCTGCTAATCATTACAACAGCAGGAGCCGGGGATACATGCGTACTCCGCCGAGTACAGGCCGGAACCGCTGCGGTTGCCTCCTCCCTGAAAAACATGTTAATCAAATAGAATACGCCTGCTTTCATGTACAAAAAGGTTGATCCGCTGCAGGCAATCAGGCAGTATTTCCCTCCCGAAACTTTCAAGAGTGTAGAAGCGTGTTTCAGAAATTATCGCTTCGATTTACGTATTTCAAGACCAAGAAAAAACAAACTGGGCAGTTTTCACCCTGTTGCCGGAATCAATAATCCGCTGATCACCGTCAACGCCGATCTTGGGAAATACATGTTTTTCCTGGTATTCATGCACGAAATCGCCCACCTGATCATTCATCAGAAATACGGACGCAGCGTTTTGTCGCATGGTGAGGAATGGAAAGCTGCTTTCAGGCGCCTCGTCATTCCCCTGATGGATAACCGGCAACTCCCTCCTGACCTGACAGCGCCTCTGCAGCAATATTTCATCACAACCCCGGCAACTTTTATCCGGCAAACGGAACTCCTCCGGGTAATCAACCGGCTGGATGGCAAAGGCCATGTGGATACGCTGACTGATATCCCCGTAGATGCCATTTTTGCCCTTTCGAACGGAAAACGTTTCGTTAAGCTGGAAATGAAACGCACACGTTGCCGTTGCCTGTGCCTCGACAACAAACGATACTATGATGTTGCCTGCAACGCCCAAATATTTCCGGTAAGCGATACCCATTAGTGCGGCAATGCCTATATTTGCCTCATGGGTTTTAATTCAATGGATTACAACTTATTATTCAGTTAATACCTGATTATGAATCAAAACAACTATTGCATCATTATGGCCGGTGGAGTCGGCGCTCGTTTCTGGCCCCTGAGCCGTACCAATCGCCCCAAACAATTCATCGACATTCTGGGGACCGGTGAAACACTTATACAGCAAACTTTCAGGCGATTATCGGCTTCCTGTCCTCCGGAAAATATTTATATCGTAACCCACGAAAATTACCGGGAACTGGTCTTGCAGCAACTTCCGAATGCCGATCCTCAAAAAGTGCTGTATGAACCGGTAAGGCGCAATACAGCTCCCTGTATTGCCTATGCCTGCCATAAAATTGCTGCCGAAAATAGTAAAGCCAACATCGTGGTTGCCCCTTCGGACCACATTATCCTGCGGGAGGATATTTTTACCGATGTGATTAATACCGCCCTTGAAGCCGCCTCCGCCAACGACTGGCTCATCACATTAGGCATTACTCCAAGCCGTCCCGATACCGGATACGGATACATTCAGTTTAACGACAGCAAAACATACGGCCCAGGCGGCAGGCTGAACAAGGTGATAACTTTTACCGAAAAACCGCAATACGACCTGGCTGTTTCTTTCCTTCAAAGTGGTGATTTCCTTTGGAATTCAGGAATTTTCATCTGGTCGGTTCAAAGTATTCTTAAAGCATTTGAGCAGCATCTTCCCGAAGTAGATTCCCTGTTCCGTGAAGGGAAAAATGTTTACGGCACTCCTGCCGAAAAAGAATTTGTCAATAAAGCCTATACCGTTTGCCAAAGCATATCTATTGACTATGGTGTAATGGAAAAAGCTGACAATGTATATGTAGTGGCTGCCGATTTCGGCTGGAGCGACCTGGGAACCTGGGGCTCGTTATTTGATGCACGCATAAAGAATGAAGACGGCAACTCCATCGAAGGAAGCAACATACTGACGTGGGACACGAAAAACAGCATCATTCTCATGCCGGAAAATAAACTGGCCGTAATCGACGGCTTAAACGATTATATCGTTGCCGAGGACAATAACCTGTTACTTATCTGCCGCCGCGGTGACGAGCAGCGTATCCGCGAATTTGTTGACACCATCCGCCATGACAAAGGCGAGAAATATGTTTAATCTGCAAAAACGCCGCTTCATCCTGACTATAATAACCTGATATCCATACTAAACGCCTCATGAAAAAGTACTTACTACTCCTTGCGATTCTTGTATCGCTGCAAATGAAATCGGTTGCCGACGAAGGCATGTGGTTGCCCCTGCTCATCGAACGTCTCAACTATGTTGATATGCAGAAGGAAGGGTTGCATCTTACGGCTGAAGAAATTTACAGCGTGAACCATTCAAGCCTGAAAGATGCCATCATTATGTTTGGCGGAGGCTGCACCGGCGAAATAGTATCTCCCGAAGGCCTTATTTTCACGAATCATCACTGCGGTTACGGATCCATCCAGTCGCACAGCACCGTTGATCATGATTATCTCACCGACGGTTTCTGGGCTTTTCGCAAAGAAGAAGAATTGCCCAACCCGGGATTGACGGCACGGTTTCTGATCAGCATCCAGGATGTTACTACCACCGTGTTGGGTAGCGTAAATGACAATATGCCGGAAAGCGAACGAAACGAAAAGATTAAAAAAGCTATCCGGGAAATTGAAGAAAACTTTTCCAAAGGCACAAAATACAACGCCCGTGTATCCTCTTTCTTCAACGGTAACGAGTACTATCTGTTTGTGTATGAGGTGTATCGCGATGTCCGCCTGGTAGGGGCGCCGCCTTCTTCCATCGGAAAATTCGGTGCCGATACCGACAATTGGATGTGGCCGCGCCATACCGGTGATTTTTCCATTTTCAGGGTTTACACGGCTAAAGACGGTTCGCCTGCCGACTATTCTCCAGATAATGTCCCGATGAAGCCCAAACACTACCTGCCTGTTTCCCTCAAAGGCGTCAACAAAGGAGATTATTCCATGATCATGGGTTACCCGGGATCGACCGACCGGTTTGCCACCTCGTATACCATCGACTGGGCCGTTAATAAACACAATCCTGCCGTTGTAAAAATCCGCACCGAGAAGCTCGGTATCATGAAAAAGGATATGGATGCCGATCCGGCAGTCCGTATCAAATATGCTTCAAAATATGCAGGAACGGCAAACTACTGGAAATTTTATATCGGACAGAACAAAGGTTTGAAACGCCTTGATGTTGAACAACGCAAGCGAGAAACCGAGGAACGCTTCTCGGAGTGGATCAATGCCAATCGCGACCGGAACCTGCTGTATCGCGATGCCCTTTACAGCATTTCAAAAGCCTACGAAACCCTTAACCGGTATGAACTGGCCATGACCTATAATAATGAAGCCATCAACCGCGGTTGCGAGATTATTTCATTCAGCCGTCAGTTTAATTCACTGGCAATAGAGTTGCAAGCCAAAAATCCGGACCAGGAAGCCATTGAAAAAATAATCGGGAGATGCCGGACATCGTCGGATCAGTACTTTAAAAACTATAATGCCGGCACAGATAAGCAATTGCTGGCAGCCATGCTTAACCTGTATTTTACCAACGTTCCCCGCGATCAGCAACCGGCTTACCTGAAAACCTTATACAGTAAGAAGACTAACAGCTTCTCGGATTATGCAGCCAGGGTATTCAGCAAATCAATCTTTGCCGACCAGCAAAAACTCGAAGCTTTTCTGCAAAATCCCAACCTGAAAAAATTGCAGAAAGACCCGATATGGCCTTTACAAATAGCTTTTGCCGAAAACGCCGGTAAAATCGACTCCCTAACCAGGCCGGCCGATGAACTGTTATCCAGAGGCAAACGGTTGTTTGTGAGAGGACTCCGGCAAATGGAAGCCGATAAAAGTTTTTATCCCGATGCCAACAGCACCATGCGGCTCACTTATGGGAAAGTTGACGACTACAGTCCCCAGGATGCCGTTGATTATGATTTTGTCACAACCCTCGACGGGATCATGCAGAAAGAAGATCCCTCAAGCTGGGAATTTGTGGTTCCTGCAAAACTCAAGCAGTTATATCAGGATAAAGATTACGGCAGGTATGGTAAAAACGGGAAAATGGTGGTTGGTTTCATCACCAATAATGATATCACGGGCGGAAATTCAGGAAGCCCGGTATTAAACGCCGATGGTGAACTGATTGGACTTGCTTTTGACGGCAACTGGGAGGCTATGAGCGGCAACTATGCTTTCGAACCTGACCTCCAGCGGACCATTTGCGTCGATATCCGATATGTGCTGTTTATCATTGATAAATTTGCCGGGGCAAAGAACCTGATTGATGAGTTGACGCTGAAAGAATAAATGAAGTAAAACCTGCCTTTTCCTGTCAAGACTGCCTGCACTTACTCTCAACACTGCCTCATGCCGGGTATCGGGGTACTGTTGCCGGCTGATAGCTGTATATTGCGTAAGCCATGACAGCCGGGGGCTTTTATCGTAATCCGTCAAATATCAAAATGTGGCCATAGAAACCGAACGCAAGTACCTGGTCCGCACCTGTTTGCTGCCGCCCCTCGGAGACGGGAAGCAGATTGTGCAGGCTTACCTGCATGTAAGTAAACAGGTAACTATACGGGCACGGATTGAGGGTGAATCGGCATACATAACTGTTAAAGGATTTCAGGATAAGTTATCAAGACCTGAATTTGAGTACCCCGTTCCCATTGACGATGCTATTTTCATGATCAATAGCATGAGTCCATACCCCATCATCAGGAAAATCAGGCGGGAAATCTTCTGTCACGGAAAGTGCTGGCAACTGGATGAATTCCAGGAGATGAACGCCGGGTTGTGGATTGCCGAGATAGAACTTACTGATCCTGACGAACCGGTCGAATTGCCTCCCTGGGTTTCCGACGAAGTGACGGGCGATCCGCGGTACCTGAATTCCGGGCTTTCAATAAACCCGTATTGCAACTGGAACAACGGCGAAAAAATGGATAATCTGCTCAATACGTGAAAAATTAAATAGTCTTTATAGCTAAAAATACAAATATCAAAACAGGTTACTCTTATTTTTGTATCACATAAACGGAATCACTGTTGTCCGGTAAAAAAATATAACCGGGTCAGCCATTTTGCAGACTAATCCGGTTGGTTACCTTTGAAGTTACGAAGCAACAATTGTAACCATGGGTAAAAGTAAAAATTTTAGCGG
>Ga0209098_1000232_pt1 | contig 63177 bp, 59 predicted proteins | sample AD_JPNHW1_MetaG_FD_184429 | JGI IMG/M metagenome (GOLD analysis project Ga0209098, IMG submission 184429) | Active sludge microbial communities of municipal wastewater-treating anaerobic digesters from Japan - AD_JPNHW1_MetaG (SPAdes) (version 2) | ecosystem: Engineered > Bioreactor > Anaerobic...
TAATGCAAGAGTAAGAGCAGGCAGTAAAAGCGGGGAACTGAATTTTACATTGATATCACTACCTCTGTATCTTATTAGCCAACTACCCCGGATTATTGACGAAACAGGATTATAATCAATTACGAAAATTACGTTGCGCCTTCACGTCTTCGCGAGAAAAAATGGCACGCAGAGCCGCAGAGTCGCAAAGGAATAAGAAAAAAAGCTTTGCGTCTTTGCGTCTTTGCGAGAAAAAATTATTTCACCTCAGCATACAAGTCATAAACCTCCGCCCCGGTGATTTTTACATTATAAAGATTTCCAGGCTTGAGTTTTTTACCTTTTTCAGGTATCAGCACTTCATTATCAATCTCCGGAGAATCGTATTCCGTCCGGCCGATAAAGAAATCGTTTTCTTTCCTGTCAATAATTACCTTCAAGGTTTTGCCAACCATGGACTGATTCAGCGAAGATGAAATCTGATGTTGCAGGTCCATTAGTTTATCATAACGCTGTTGCTTGATTTTCGAGCTGATCTGAGGTTTTAATAGTTCCGCCGCGGTGCCTTCTTCTTTTGAAAAAGTAAAAACACCCATACGCTCAAATTGCTGTTCCTGAACAAAGTCGCACAACTCATCAAACTGTGCCTGTGATTCGCCCGGGTAGCCAACGATAAAAGCAGTCCGTAGCGCAATTCCGGGCACTGTTCGGCGTATTTTATTCAGTAAGGCAATAGTGCCCTTGCGATCGCTATTACGGCGCATAGATGCAAGCATTTCATCGTTGATATGTTGTAACGGAATATCTAAGTACTTACAGATATTATCACGCCCTGCCATCACCTCCAGTACATCCTCAGGAAATCCCGAAGGAAACGCATAATGCAGGCGTATCCATTCAATCTGTTTGATTTCAGAAAGCTTTTCGAGCAATAACGCCAGTTTACGTTTTTTATAAATATCCAGGCCGTAATAAGTAGTATCCTGTGCGATCACTATCAGTTCCTTTACACCCATATCTGCCAGCATTTGTGCTTCTTCCAGAATTTTTTCCATCGGAAAAGAAACATTAGCACCACGTATCAGTGGGATAGCACAAAAGGAACAAGTCCGGTCGCAGCCCTCAGAGATTTTCAAATAGGCATAATGGTTGGGGGTTGTAAGAATTCTATTATCAGAAAGCTCACAAAAAGATTGTGTTATCCGGGTTATCAGTTCACTTGTTTCCGTTAATCCAAAAATGCCGTCTATGGCGGGAATTTCGGAAAGAAGCTGGCTTTTGTAGCGCTGAGCCAGGCAGCCGGTTACATAAACTTTAGAATTATTACTTTTTTTTGCCTCCGTATGCTGCAAAATAGTATCAATAGATTCCTGTTTGGCATCATTGATAAAACCGCAGGTATTGATCAAAACAATATCCGACCGTTCGTTAGAATCATGCAAAATATTAAATTTCCCGGAGGGCAGGCTGCCCATTATTTTCTCGGAATCAACAATATTTTTCGGACATCCCAGCGTTACGACATTAATACTGATTTTGCGCTGTTTCCTTATGGGAGTGTTATGATCAGGCATTACGGAAAAAGGAATCTACAAACTCTACCTTGTTAAAAATCTGCAGGTCGTCAATTTTTTCGCCTACGCCGATGTACTTCACCGGAATTTTAAACTCATCAGAGATACCGAGCACCACGCCGCCTTTTGCCGTCCCGTCGAGTTTGGTCAGCGCAATGGCGCTCACCTCGGTGGCTGCTGTAAACTGCCGAGCCTGCTCAATGGCATTCTGTCCGGTGGACGCATCAAGTACCAGCAGGACTTCGTGGGGCGCATCGGATACCACTTTCTGGATCACTTTCCTGATCTTCGACAGTTCGTTCATCAGGTTTACTTTGTTATGCAGGCGTCCTGCCGTATCTATGATTACGACATCGGAACCACGGGTTTTTGCAGAAGTAACTGTATCAAATGCGACCGAAGCAGGATCGGCACCCATGCCCTGGCTGACAACCGGCACCCCTACCCTTTCAGACCATATCGTGAGCTGGTCGACAGCGGCAGCGCGGAAGGTATCGGCAGCGCCGAGCAGCACATTATAACCCTTAGCTTTGAACTGATGTGCCAGTTTGCCGATGGTGGTGGTTTTTCCAACACCATTCACGCCCACCACAACGATTACATAAGGTTTTTTCCCGGCAGGCACTTCAAAATCGCTAAATTCTTCCACATTATTTTCCGTCATCATCCCGGTGATCTCTTCTTTCAGGATACGGTCAAGTTCACCGGTGCCAAGATATTTATCGCGGGCGACACGCTTTTCGATACGTTCAATGATTTTGAGGGTAGTTCCCACACCAACATCGGAAGATATCAGAATTTCTTCGAGATTATCAAGTACCTCATCATCCACTTTGGATTTGCCGACAACTGCCTTGGAAAGTTTTGAAAAAAAACTCTCCTTGGTTTTCGACAAGCCTTCGTTGAGGCTATCCTTTTTATCTTTCGAAAAAAAACTGAATATTCCCATCTTAGAATTTTATTAAAAAAAAACAAGCTTCTCTGAGGAAAAGCTTGTTTCTTTGCTTATCAGAATCTGACTATTTTTTTGCCAGATATTCTTTAATATTTTCGTTTGAAACAATTTCTTCCTTAAATGTATACGCACCGGTTTTTGGTGATTTAACCATACGGATGACTTTTGCAAAATCCTTACCTGTGGTAGTCTTTAACGTTGCAACAACTTTCTTTGCCATTTTTTAACTATTTTTATTTTATTTCTTTATGAACAGTAACCTTTTTCAGTATTGGGTTATATTTTTTCAATTCGATGCGTTCAGGTGTGTTTTTCTTGTTTTTTGTGGTGATGTAACGCGATGTTCCCGGCTTCCCGCTGTTTTTATGTTCAGTGCACTCCAGAATAACCTGTATGCGTGCATCTTTCGATTTCTTTGCCATTTTACGTGGTTTTTTTATTTAAGGGTGCAAAGATACGACTTTAAATTAATTCCCCAAAAATATTTCATAAAAATTTTACCTTGCGAACAGGGAATTTGGCTTTATTGTCTATCCGTTCACTGACAAGTTCGGAAAAACCCCTAAATCGTCATTAATTTTTAAAAAGCCCTGACGGCGCGGACACGTACCGGAGTACTTTTCGCATACGAGTATGCTACGCCATCGAAAAATGAATACCACCATGCTTCAGTAGCATTACTTTCTGTAGAACTCCAGTAAAAATAAGTTGCAAAACCTCCAATGGCGGCTCTGTTCTGATATAATTTTTGCAATTCGTCTTTGCTTGGCAGGTACCAATCGGTATATCCGCCCAGTCCAAGATCATAACAAATCCGGGCAGCAGTACCTGCCGCTGCACAGCCGGCCACTATATCCGATGTGTTTTGATTACCTGTACCAACAGCTATTCCGTCTGCTCCGCTGATCGATGTACCACCGCATCCCCATCCGGCGGCCGTATCCTGATCGCTCGGTGCGGCTATAAGTCCGTGTTGAACCTTGACATCGTAACCATTATCTCCCGGCTGTAAAATATAGGCAATTTTACCTCCCTGGTAAACATCTCCGATTGCCAGATAGGTACATGAGCCATCGTCTTCATCGGCATCTGCATTATAATTTTGTGCAGCCTGATCAGTACATCCGGTAATTTTTTTGCAACTGTTCATTGATATCACGGTTGCCAACAGAATAAAAAGAACAATAATTTTTTTCATTTTCTTTTGTTTAAAGATTTTCAAATATTAATATTTCCTACAAAAATACAAAAAAATACAAAATAAACAGTCCGGAAAAACCTGCTTTTGCCAGCATTTAATTCTTAATAACTTTCAACCTCGAAATGTTGTTATCCTGAATGATACCGACAAAATAAACGCCATTTGCCTCCTTGGTGATGTCAACAGCACACTGATTACCGCTTATATTAATTTTCTCAAGGATCAACCTGCCTTGCGTGTCCCATAACTTTATGGTGGCATTTTCCAGCTCAATGTCCGACGATATCATGAGCAAGCCGCTTGTCGGATTAGGGTATAATGAGATTTTGTTTTCAAAATTATTTTCCGGCAGCCCAACTACCGTATTATTTATTATTCTTGCAGCCCGGTACCTGTCTGCTCCGTTATAAGTAGTAAAGCCGCCGCCGATAATAACTTTTTCATCACTTTGAAGGGCCGCTGTAAAGATAATGTTATTTGCTCCGCTTCCAGGGTCAAAAGCTGCATCGAGGGTGCCATTGCTGTTCAGACGGGCAATGCGGTTTCTTGTTGTTCCGTTGAACGTGGTAAATCCGCCGGCAACATAAATTTTGCCATTGCTCTGGATAGTGATCGTATAAACAGAAATATTTGCCCCGGCACCGCTTGTATTAAAAGAAGCATCCAGGCTGCCATCGCTGTTCAGGCGGGCGAGACGGTTTATCGTGGTTCCGTTGTAAGTAGTAAAACTACCTCCTATAATAATTTTCCCATCGCTTTGTATCGCTGCCGACCGTATCACGGAATTTGCTCCTGTTCCCGGGTCAAATGTTGCGTCGAGACTGCCATCACTGTTGAGCCTGGCAACATTACTCCTTGATGTCCCGTTATAATTGGTAAACATACCGCCGATAATGATTTTTCCATCGCTCTGGACACAGATTGTATTTATATAACTATCCGTCCCTGTACCCGGGTCAAATGTTGCATCCAGACTGCCATCGCTGTTCAGACGGGCAATTCTGCTTCTGGCAACGCCGCTGACCGAATCGAACTCACCCCCTATAAGTATTTTCCCGTCACTTTGAATCGCTGCGGTATAGATAATTTTATTGGCCCCTGTATCGGGAGTAAAAGTGTTATCAAGGCTTCCATCGGTATTCAGGCGTGCGATACGAAAAACCGGTGTTCCGTTAAATTCCTCGAAATTGCCTCCGATAATAATTTTTCCATCGCTCTGAAGCGCAGTGGTAGTAACACCGGCATCCGGCCCCGAGCCAGGATCAAAAGAGGCATCAAGGCTGCCATCGCTGTTCAGGCGGGCAATACGGTTTATTGCTGTCCCGTTGAAAAAAGTAAAATAGCCCCCGACAATGATTTTACCATTGCCCTGGATGTTGGTGCTACGAACAACTTCATTAGCCCCTGTGCACGAAACACAGGCAGTATCAAGGCTGCCATCGCTGTTCAGACGGGCAAAACGGTTTCTTAATGTCCCGTCATAAGATGTAAAATCCCCTCCGATAATAATTTTCCCGTCACTTTTAATGGCAGTTGCCCATATACTACTATCTGCCGCTGTACCGGAAACAAATGTTGCGTCAATGGAACCATCCGAATTCAGGCGTGTAATACGGTTCTTTGACGTTGCATTGATCGTAGTAAATTCTCCTCCAAGTATAATTTTCCCATCAGTCTGTAGCACAGTTTGACAAACGTAATCATTGGCTCCTGTACCGGGAATAAAGGTGGCATCAAGGGTGCCATCGCTATTCAGGCGGGCAATGCGATTGATGGATGTGCCATTATATGATGTAAAATTGCCACCGATAATGATTTTTCCATCGCCTTGGATGTCAATAGCACGCACACTGCCACTTGCCCCTGTGCCGGGAACAAAAGTGGCATCAATGCTGCCATTACTGTTCAGGCGTACGATGCGGTTTATTGATGTCCCGTTGAAATTTGTAAAACTGCCGGCAACAATAATCTTTCCATCGCTCTGAATAGCGACCTTATAAACCGTGTTATTTGCCCCGGTTCCGGGTTTGAAAGTGGTATCTATGCTGCCATTACTGTTGACACGGGCAATGCAGTTCCTTGACGTTCCGTTATAATTACTGAAATAGCCCCCTATAATAATTTTCCCATCACTTTGGATGGCGGTTGTAAAGACAGTACTATTCTGGCCTGTTCCTGTGCCATTAGTGAAAGTGTTATCAAGGGATCCATCATTGTTCACTCTTGCAAGGCCTCTTCTTGTGATTTGATTATATGAAGTGAAATTGCCGCCGATAATAATTTTCCCATCACTCTGGAGTGCGGTTGTATAGATGGTTGAATTTGTGCTTGCCCCGCTGCCGGGATCAAATGTGATATCAACACTGCCATCTGCATTCAGCCGGGCAAGACGTCTTCTTGTTGTTCCATTGAATGAAGTAAAACTGCCACCAATAATAATTTTCCCGTCGGGTTGAAAAATATTCGTTAAAACCGACCTGTTTGCCCCTGTTCCGGGATCAAAGCCCTCGTATGTCGGATTAAAAGTAGGATCGTTGGCGCCTGACTGGGCTTTTGCATCATAGCCCGTAACAGCCAAAAGGAACAGCAAAATAACGAAGAGATTTTTTTTCATTGTTTAAATTTTTATATTAAATTATAGATTAAAATACATTTTAATAATAGTAACAGATTTATTTTCAAGTACTTTGTAATTATATAAAAAACATTTGATCATGCCCGGATTCCTGATTTTTTTGGCAAATTTACAAATTATAAACTTACATAATACCCAAGGCCAATAACATGATCTGTCACCGGATTATTTACATTAAACTCTTTTTGGAACATATAAAAAACCTCAATGGTATTCATCCGGTTGATTTCATATTCTATGCCTGCACAAAAACGGGTGTTATCGATAAAAACATCGAAGGGGTGCTTAAGTGGTGAATATATCTCTGCATAAAAATACGGCTTTAACTTTTTACCATCATCATATTTTATGGTCAGTTTGTTACGCGAATAATACGCAGGGGTTTTACCATCCTCACTTGAAAAGACATCTGTATACTGGCTCTGGAAACGCGTCCGGAACGAAAGAATTACCGGGCTGAACTTTTTACGGACGGTGAGATCGAAATAATAACGGTGCCGTTTGCTGTACGAATCATCCAGCCTTCGTTTATTGATAAAACGGTAATTGACCGAAAACCGCAGGTATTTATTTATTTTGTACGTAGCTCCAACATCTGTAAAAAAAGTTCCTAATTCTGTAATGTTTTCATTCATGCGAAACTCCTGATTCAGTGATACTGATAAACTTTGGATGATCTTCTTTTCGACACTTACATTCATCCACAGGTTGGCATCCTGTACCTGAGAAAAGGACTTTGCAGCCATAAATATGCAGAAAGAGAACAATGATATGCTAAGAAAAACTTTTTTCATTTATCTTTATAGTAAAATATGGTCATTTTTGCGGCATCTTTTAGAAAATCGATCTTTTCAATTTCGAAGCGATGAACATTCAGTCCCGTTCTTTTCTTAAGATCTTCGATTAACTCCTGACTTTTGTTCTTATTTATCAGTTCTATATTTTCATAGCGGATTTGCTTTGAACTCTCATGCCTGATGAGCCATCTGCAATCGAGCAAAAAGGTAACTGCAACTACGACAGCACAAATGATTATCAACTCAAAATATTCAAGCCGTATGGCGCTGATAAGGCCTATCCCGACAAAAATGAACAGATAGGTCATATCTTTCATGCTGATACCCTGGGTACGGTATCGCAACATGGAAAATACCGCAAACAAACCAAAAGCAGCACCCATGGATAATTTTATTTTGTTCAGCACAAATGTCAGCATGAAGATCATCAGGTTGAACATAACAAAAGTAAAAATGCTTTCGTAACGCTTGTTATTTGGATAATAAACCAGCAGTATCAGTATCAGCATTGTTCCAACATTTATGAGCAGGCTGATCCAGAATTGATCGTTTATTTCAATATCATTTTTCTTCTTTTTTTCGACAGTAGTTCCGGAAGTCGTTTCGTCAACCTGTACGCTTGATTCGGTGCTTGAGGCAAACTGGGCAAAGGTATGGGGCACGGGTGCTATAAGGCTCATCAGCACAAAGACAACGAAAAATAATTTAACTTTAATCATGACGCGATTTTTTTAATTTTTCTGAATTTTTCTTTGAAATTATTGTACCTGACATTATTGTGAACATGATAAATACCAAAGCAATATTTGCTTATTGAAACCCTAGGAATCCGTATATCCCTCATATAGGAGGCAAAAAATGAATCGGTACTTTTATCCTGTTTGAGTTCTGCTATGACAAGGTTGGGGAATGATGCCGACTGGTTCATATCCCCGTCGTGGTATGACAGGTTGAGATCGATGGTCAAGCGTTCCTGTGATTTTCTATTTACTAAGGTGATCCTCTGATACCTCACCCAAAGTTTTGCTACCAACGTGTCCGGGTCGATATTAGAATTCTCCAGGACAAATTCACACGTTTCACCTTTTATCTCTTTTTCAATAGCATCTCTCCGGAACCGTTCTTTGATCGTACGTTTTTTATTGGACTTAAATTTTACCTCAAAAAAAGTGATGTTCGTGTCTTTATAACAACGGTAACGGAATTTATAGCGGTTCAGTTTACCGCATTGATGCTGCGTGTAGAGTTTGAAATCCTTAGTGTCGAAATAGAGCGTTTCATAATTATTTACCCGGATAGAGCCAAATGCCAAAATACGATATTCAGGGATCAAGGCATTTAAAATACCGGGCAAATATTTAATGTTGAAACTATATTTTGTATCCACCCTGTTCAATAATTTCACACCTTTCATTTCTTCAAGAGAAATAGGTTCAAAATCATTAAGTATTTTCAGAATATCTTCCATAGTAAACCTAAACAGCAATTATCAGTAGTATTCGTAAATATATTGCCGGCCCGATTCCAGTTCTCCGGTTTTATTGAATGTTTGCCTTTTTTCTTTAAAATTTTTTGCATTATATGTATAAACATGTTTTTTCTGTAAGTTACCTGCCGCATCATAAATCATTTCCGATGATTTATCACCATTGGCATTATAAGTATATACCGTTTTGTGTACCACATTACCCGATTTATATTCTACTTTTTCGGTACAATCGCCATTAGCATTGAACTTGTATGTCTTTTTTAAATTGATATTATCATTCTTGTCGTATTCAGTTTCTTCCGTTTTATTTCCGTAGGTATCATATTTTGTGGTTTCCTTGTGATCAAGACTGCCGTCTTTATTAAAATCAGATTTTTCAATTTCACGGCCCTCTTTGTCATAGGCAATATAAGCTGCTTTGTATCCCTCTGCCTTGCTGTCCTTTTTATCAGCATGCCATGTTGTTACTGATTTGATTTTGGCAGCTTTTATCTCTTTTTTCTTTTGTCCGTACGAGCTGATAGTTATCAGCAGACAAACAACAAATACCAGATATCTTTTCATCTTAATTATTTAAAGATTACTATTTCATCAGCTTCCACCTCCTGATTATTTTTGGTGATCTCAATATCCCGGATTATTGGGATATTCGCATTGGTCTGCAATGTCGAATCTTCTGAATATGCATATATATGATAAGTACCCTTACGCAGGTATTTAAACTCATAAGTGCCATCGTAATTTGTCCGGATCCGCTCACTATACGTTTTATCATCACCATAAATAATATACACATCTACATCCTGAGCATAATATTCTTCCAGTAAAACGGTATATGTAGAGTTATAATTTTTCACATACACTTTACCGTATATGCTTGATGTGCCACCTTCGCCCGCTTCCTTTTTGCAGGAAGTAAAAATAGTTGCCACAACAAAATAGGCAATAAAGAACAACAGATTTTTTTTCATATTTAGGTAGTTTGTTAACTTAATTTAATTATCAATAATAATTTTTTTACAAAAAGAACTATTCTTGTTTTGAATATGCAAAACATACAGCCCATTAGGCAGTTCAGAGACGTTGATATCCTGATATATTACATCAGCCATATTGTTACCGCCGGCATTCTTTTTTAATATCATCCGGCCAAAAATATCATATAGAATGATTTCAAGAGGTGATGTTGAGTTGGTAATTTCAAGAAAGATGTTTTTTCTGGCAGGGTTAGGATATATATGGATATCCATTGGCGCCAATCCTTTATTTTCCTGCAAATGAGTTATCGGGGCGTAAATGGTATAATGATCAATCAATGAATCACTGGTATTTTTGAATTTAATACTCATACTATCGATGGTAGCTTCAATAAGTATTGCACCGCAGTTGATTATGTCATAAAACTGTGTCCCGGCTACAGGCTCTGAATAGGGATAAACATACCCGCCACCGCTCGGACAAACGAAATAAACAAAGTCATTTAAAAGAATTCTCTGATAACTATGATTATGCCCGGAAAAAACCGTTGTCGCACCCCACTGTAATAACGGCCACCGCATATAGGGTGTACATCCATGGTGTCCCGCAGAATATGGAGGATGATGAAAAATAACTAAATTGTATGAAGATATTGATGTTGCCAGCCTGCTCTGTAACCAGGCCGCCTGAACTGAAGAATCAGAAATGCCATCGGGTTCATCGGGATTACTGTTCACGAAGAAAAAATGAATATTGCCTTTTACAAAATCATAATAGCGCTCGTTACCAGGGAAAGTAAAAAAATCGAGATAATTCACGATGGCGCCATTTTCCAAATCATGATTTCCCAAAGCAGAAAAATATCTGTTTATAGTGTCGCCCGGGCCATGCACTCCATAATACGGACAAATATAATCATGATAATACTGTCCTACCTGGTCATCAAGATTACTTCCAAACCCATAATGATTATCACCTGCACATATAATAAATTCCGGATCCCAGTTTTTTACAAGTATGGAAACGTCAGCCGTAGCAGCAGTTTGGCCATGTATATCGCTGATTATTGCAAACCGCTGGGCAAAAAGCATAGCAGGCATTAATAAAACAAGAAGAAACACAATATTTAATTTTATTTTCATTAGTATTTCATTCTGTTCTTATTCCATTTTACTATTTTATGTTTCAAAACCATTATTTTATTTACCTACAACAAATTTTTTACTGATCGATCCATTTGCGGTTTGCACCACAGCAAGATACAAGCCAATATTAAAACCCGAAACATCAATATTTAAAATTTCTGAACCAGATGATGATTTTTTGTTAACATCGCCCGAAAACACCTGCTGCCCTTTTGAATTATAAATCTTACAGGCTACAATATCATCATCGTTCGGCATCTCAATATAAACCGATCCCGAAGCCGGGTTAGGATAAAGGAATACATCCGCGGCAGGAGTTGTCCCGACATAATTGTTCTTTGAAAAAGTCGGAAGCATATAAACAAAAGCCCCATATCCATTAGGATAACGGCCGTATGTCTTGTCTTCGACCTGAACACCATATTTTACATTATCGATGATCTGTTCATTTAAATCTGAAATATAAAGGCTTCCACCTTCTTCGTTCAATAAGAATGATGCATGAAGCCCCTCTTGTGCCGTATCATTATCCGCCCATACAATAATAAAGCCGCGCCCGGGGATGACAGTATCAGGAAATACCCATTTAGTAAGGTTCAGCGAATCATCGGACAGATACAGGGATTTTAAGTTCTGGAATTCGCCGGTATTATTATGAATCTCTATCCAGCCGTCTCTTTCGTTGTCCTGATCTGCACCTGTTTTTGAATTAAGCGGCATCAATTCATTAATGACAATATTCCCGACATTAAATCCCGGTTGAATGTTGTAAAACTCATATTCGGCTCTTTCAGGAGAAAATATTCCGGCGCTGTCGTTCTGTGCATAAAAATAGTATTGAATAACAGCTCCCTTCGTTAACACACTTACACCGTATATGCCGTCGCCTGCTAAACTGTCCTGATGAATCCCATCATCATACATTTTTGCTCTTCGGAATATCCCGGATGTATTATAACGGTAGTTGAGAAAAACATCACTCGCACCGGATATATTGGCAGTTATCCAAACATCGCTCCCATGTTGAGGAAATTCCGGGGTGTGTGTGATCCCTGAAATTACCGGAGCGCCTGCAAATCCAGGAAATGTGTCGAGATAGGCAACACGGGCTTCCATAAAATCCCTTAACCCGGGAAAAACATTATTTCCTGTTCCTACTGTAGTATCAAGGTTCAAATGAAACTGGGAATAAGGATAAAATTTATTGGTATCATTTTGTACATAAACATCAATCATAGCTTGCAATTCCTGTCCGCGCACCAGATACAGGCCATTTTTAAAATTCTCATTGATGATGGTGCGCATGTGCGCTAAAAACATCTTTTTGCGAGTTGGATTTTGCAGCAAATTCACAATCAGGGGCCTTGGAGACAGAGGGTTTGAGCTCAGCATTTTTAAAGGATCCAATGCCTTTCTTTTCGCGATTGTCAGCCCGCCGGGAGGAGCAGTTACCCCGTCGGTTTCCTTGAAACTGCCGAACGACATATTATAATCCCATAGGATCGGGTTGAAACGCCCGTAATCATCCATATACAGATAGTAATTCTGCGAATATCCGATATAGCTGTCGAGGTTTACAAGCGTGTAGTTTATCGCATGCATCCAGAGTGCCATGTCAATATTCAGTATCGTGTCTAATTTGGCGGTATCATTATTCAGGATATCAATAAACCTTACTAAGTCCGTCCAACTCGTCTCAGAATCGTCCGACTCAAGTTTATAATAAGGTTTATAACTGGTCGTATCGGATCCTTGATAAGCAAGATTTGCATTTTGCCCGTTGGGGATGATCAGATTTTCGGGCGCTCCTTTAAAAAAGCTGTGGTCATTTTCGCCAAAACGCTTACCGATATAGAGTTTGTCAACAGCTTCCACATTAGTATATAATCCTAACAACGTATCGTTAACATAAACATTTGCAAAATTCGCATGTGACACCGGAACATATTTTCTGGCTATTTCATAGGATAAAACTTCACGTACAAACGAAGGATCCTGAATGACATTACTTAATTTCAGTTTAGTATAGCCTTGATAATTCTGATTACTGTAATTATATTCAAGATCAATATTAAAGGGGCTTTTGACGGCAGCCGGATCAAAAGAACTGTAACCTTTATAGCGTACGCCTATATTATGAAACATCTTTCCGTCGATCTTCACATCACCCAGCAAACGCCCGTCCTCTCCCACATATTCATGCAGGCTGTCGAGAATTTGATCCCAGTTGTTTTCGTGAAAGTAAATACGCACTTCTCTTATCTGATCGGTATTATAAAAATCACTTTGTGAAAATACCCGGCCCACAAAGAAAAACGATAAAATGTATACTATGACAACTTTTAATTTCGCCACTATTCAGCTAAATTATTTCTTCATTATTTAATGTCGGAACGTCAATTATTTTTTAATAAATTTTCCCGTGTATACGGATTCCTTTTCTGTAATTTTAATGAAATAAATTCCACTTCCAAAATTCTCAGTATTTATTATAACAGGAGATGAAACAGCCTGATTAAAAATTATTTTCCCTGTAATATCTGTAATCACAGCAATTCCCGAATTTATGTTTCCGCTGATGTTCAGGGTTTCATTAACGGGATTCGGGCAAATATCAAGTGTCATATCTTTGTAATTTTCTTTAATGCCTGATGCGTCAATATATTTTGAAAGTCCTCCGCCCGTGGCGGCCCAAATAGCATTATCCTGATCGATAGCAATCGCAAATACCTGGTCATCAACCAATCCGTCAGCTTCGGTAATTGAAATCCCGCTTCCGGCGACAGTATTGAATTTTGTTATACCACCCTCAATAAAAGCGCCATATTGGGTATATGCCCCCAGCCACATATTGCCATGAGAATCAAATTTAATATCTGTTACACCCATATTAACCAAACCATTTGTTGTATCATAATTGGCTACCCATGTATTTGAACTATTTAATTTGGCAAGACCGCCGAACTGCACCCCTAACCATTTATTATCGCTGGCATCAACAGCCACAGCCATAATATAATTGCTCACCAGTTCAGGAGTAGTGGTCTGATTTGTGGTAGTAAATGCAATATTATTATATTTTACCAAACCCAGATCGGTTCCGAACCATTTATTGTTCGAGGCATCAACATGAATATAATAAACTGATGCCAAAGATCCCTGATCTTCCGGGAATCCATTACCGGCATTATATGTTGTCCATGTAGTATCTTCTAATTTTGAGATACCTGATCCCCAGGAACCAAACCAGATGCAGCCATTGTTATCGCCGGCAATATAATGAATCCCGTTATCACAGATACCATCAGCAACCGTATAAGTTGTCCAGGCAGCACCATCATATTTAGCCACGCCATCACCGTCAGTGCCAATCCAAATATTGTTAGTAAGTCTATCAACTGCCAGACAGGTAATAATATCTGAAGGCAGGCCATCAACAGCCATGGTAAAAACAGTCCAGTTCGTACCGTCGAATTTTGCCACCCCGGAATCAGTCCCAACCCATACATTGTTGTTGGTATCAATAGCAATACCCCCGCCAACATAATCACTGGGCAGGTCGGAGGTAGCTACGGTATAATTCGTGAATTGAGCATTTACACTGCATAATGCACCAAGCATCAAAACACACAATGTTAAAAGTAATTTTTTCATTTTTTTAAATTTTAAAATCTTTAATTAACTTTTTTTTATTTTGTTTTAATAATTATTCCGCTGTTTTTAATATTATTTTAAGGTCATAAAAGTATAGAAAAAATTCAATTTTATTTTATCAAAATGATTTTTTTATTCACCATAGTTATATTGTCTGATATGACTTTTATATAATATATTCCAGATTCAAATAAAGAGAGGTCGATCATCGAAGGATCTATATTTTCCATTAAGTTCTCGCCAAGTGAATTGTATATCGAAACAAAATATGGCCGTCCGTTCGATCCATAATTGAAATTAATAATACCACTGGTGGGGTTAGGATAAATTTCAACCTTCAAATTATCATTCTCATCAATTGCTGTAAATAGGTAATAAATAATATTCGAAGTATCGGAAACGCACCCTCCTGTTCCCGTAACTATTGTATAGTATTCTCCTGGAAGCACTGGGATATATGCCTGATTGGTCGCCCCGTTAATCAATAAGCTTCCTAAAATATTCCGGAAATACCACTGGTTTCCGGTGACAGAAGATGATATGAGGGAATCTCCGCTTTGTATAACAAAAGGTGTCTGCGGCACATCATAAATAGTTGCGGTTATTAGATTCGAATTAACAGGGCTCCCGATAGCACATAATTCGGACGAAAACATTAAACAACGGATGATATCGCCATCCGATAAGGTGGAATCCAAATATGATGTGCTGTTGCTGCCAACATTTGTTCCGTTGCGTTGCCATTGAAATACCGGAGAAGCCCCCCCGTTCACCGGTGATAAGGTAAATGCTACTGGTTGTCCTTCGCAGGCAGGCAATGTGCTGGCAGTAATATTAGCATTTGCAGGCAGTATAGGGCTTACACTCATAGTTATTGCATTTGAAGTTGCAGGTGAACCTAAAACACAGTCCAGATCAGATGTCATAACGCATGAAATCACATAACCGTCTTCTATGGAAGCTGAAGAATACGCAAAATTGGTAGCTCCTGAAATATCGGTGCCGTTTTTTTTCCATTGATAGGCGGGAGATGTTCCTTCGTTAGTTGCAGTCGCAGTGAATGTCACATTGACACCCATGCATATGGCACCTGCCGGATCGGCAGCAATGCTTACACTTGCATTTAAAATGGGGTTGACACTGATCATTATCGGATTTGAAGTTGCCGGCGACCCAGTTACACAATCAAGATTGGATGTCATTACACAGGTTATCACATCATTATTCATCAATGATGCTGTCGAGTATGCAGAAGAAGTAGCCCCTGGCACAGCTACCCCGTTTATGCTCCAAAGATATGTGGGTGCGGTACCCCCATTAGTGGGAGTAGCTGTATAGGTAACATTGGTGCCGGCACAAACGGCCCCCGCAGGATCAGAATCAATTGATAAACTGCCGGCAACAACTGAATCTACATGCATGGTAATTGTGTTTGAAGAGGCGGGAGAGCCTGTAACACATCCCAAACCGGAGGTCATCTCACAGGAGATCATATCTCCGGAAGCCAGTGATGACGATGAGTACGTGGAACTATTACTACCCGTAATAATTATTCCGTTTTTCTTCCAGATATATAAAGGGTTAGTCCCGCCGTTAGTTGTCTGTGCGCTGAATGTTACAGGGGCACCCGCGCATACATCCCCGGAGGGGTCGGCAACTATGCTGACACTTGCAGGCAGTGAAGTATTTACAGTCATCGTAATAGAATTTGAAGTTGCCGGCGATCCTGTCACACATTCCTGGTTTGAGGTCAGCATGCAGGTAATCACATCTCCGGTTGTAATGAGGCAGAAGTGTACGTTGAACTTGTAGCTCCGTAAATGTTGGCCCCATTTTTCTTCCATTGATATGTAGGAGAAGTTCCTCCATTATTAGCCGCTGCAGTGAAAGAAACTTGAGTGCCTGGGCATATGGCACCTTCCGGATCTGCTGTAATAATAATACTTGCAGGCATTGAAGCTGTCACGTTCATTGTAAATCCATCTGATATTGCAGGCGATCCTGTTACACATTGCTTGTTTGACGTCATCGCACAGGTAATCACATTTCCATTAGTGAGAGTTGACGATGTATATGTTGGGCCTGTTGCCCCTGAAATATTAATTCCGTTCAATTTCCATTGATAAGAAGGTGATGATCCGCCGTTTACTGGCATTGCTGTGAATGTCACACTGGAGCCCGAACATATGTCTCCTGAGGGATGGGCATCAATACCTACACTTGCAACTGAAGAAGAAGTTACACTCATTGTTATTCCGTTTGACGTTGCAGGAGAACTCATAACACATAACAGGTCTGATGTCATGGTGCAGGAAATCATATCATTGTTCGCAAGCGAATCTGTAGTATAGGTCGGGCTTGTAGCGCCTGAAATATCAGCGCCGTTTCTTTTCCATTGGTACGCAGGTATTGGCCCACCATTTACGGGGGTAGCAATGAATGTTACGGTGGTACCAGAACATATGCCACCTGTGGGATGGACATCAATTCCTACACTTGCTACTGAAAAAGAAGTCACACTCATGGTTATTCCGTTTGATGTTGCAGGCGAACCCGTAACACACATCTGGTTAGACGTCATGTTACATGTGATGATGTCATTGTTTTCAAGAGAAACTGAAGTATAGTCCGGGCCAGTTGCTCCTAAAATAGTGGATCCATTCAATTTCCATTGATATGCCGGCACCGGCCCTCCATTTACCGGTGTTGCTGTAAAGGTTACGCTAGTACCCTGACATATTGCACTTGCAGGGTTGCATGCAATGCTGACACCGGCAGGCAATGAAGCATGCACTGTAATGGAAACAGGATTTGAAGTAGCCGGTGAACCTGTTACGCAGTTCTGATTTGAAGTCACCACACAGGTAAAAACATCGCTGGAAATCATAGATGCAGAAGTATATGTTGAACTTGTAGCACCTGAAATAATTAATCCGTTTTTCATCCATTGATATGCTGGATTGATGCCTCCATTTGTCGGCGTTGCCGTAAATGTTACACTTGTACCAGAACAAACAGGACCGCATGGATTTGCAGCAATAGTAACGCTTGCAGGCAGCGAAGAAATCACGCTCATGGTTATTCCGCTTGATGTTGCAGGGGAGCCGGTAACACATCCGAGATTTGATGTCATTTTACAGGTAATAACATTACCGGCAGCAAGGGCTGATGAAGTATATGTCGAACTTGTTGCACCTGAAATATCAGTTCCGTTTAATTTCCATTGGAATAAGGGGGAAATACCACCATTAAACGGATTGGCAACAAATACAACGGGTGTCCCGGAACATATTTCTCCTGATGGGGTACTTGAAATGGTGACGCTTGCAGGCAGCGAAGTAATCACGCTCATGGTTATTCCGTTTGATGTTGCAGGAGAACTGGTTACACAGGCCAGGTTTGAAGTCATCGTACATGTAATTACATTTCCGTTGGTAAGCAATGATGATGTATATGTTGCGCTTGTTGCACCTGTAATATCAGTTCCGTTCAATTTCCATTGATATGTTGGCGAAGTTCCTCCGTTTGCCGGTGTTGTAGTAAATAGTACGCTGGCGCCGGAACATATAGTACCTGCCGGATTGGCAGCAATAGTGACGCTTGCAGCTACAGAAGAATTCACAGTAACAGTGATCGGATTTGAAGTTGCAGGTGAACCTGAAATGCAGGCTTGATTAGAAATCATTTCGCAGGTGATCACATTACCGCTTGCAAGGGAACTTGAAGTATAGGTAGCACTTGTAGCTCCGGAAATAGCCGCTCCGTCTTTCTTCCACTGATAAGAAGGAGAAGTCCCCCCGTTTGTTGGTGTTGCGGTGAATGTGACACTGGCACCCGAACAAATGGCTCCGGATGGATTAGCAGCAATACTGACACCGGCAGAAGCGGCAGCATCACCTACAACAACATTTACAGAAGCTGAGGCAGTACAGCCAATATTATTGGTCACCGTGACGGTATAGGTATAATTACCGGCAGTTGTTGGTGTAACAGTGGGATTTTGTGATGTGGAAACACAACCTGCCGGTGTCGATGCCCATGAATAAGAGAATACCGGGCTTGCATCAAAAATTGATGTTGCACTGACCCCTAGGGTTATTGGAGTATTGACACATATGGATGAATTAGAAACAGAGGCCGAGGCAGTGGGGTATCTCACCTCGCATTTTTTTAGCCTGTCGGCCTGCACTGTAGCAACCGGTACATTTTGCAACGAGGAATCATCAACTCCATTGGTTTCCCTGAAAAAATTGTTTGGCTTGGTTATTATTATATTACCATTATCACCTACCATACAACCTCCCAAATTGCTAATCCCTGTTATTAATGGAACAACAGGCAGAACAGGAGTAACAGGCCCAATAACCTGCCCGACAGTATACGAATAATTATATCCATTGTATGGAGGCAGGTGTAATACAGCCTGTACGGCAGCACCCCCATTATTATGATAACAACTGATGTAGTTCGGCCATTTTGAATTTGTGGCCGGCACCCAGCGGGCATCGTGGATCACATTAAGCGTGATACCGTTGCCGTCGGTGGTACAATTATAATTTTGAGGTTTGCCCCAGCGGTAGAGAAAATCACCTCCTTTTCCTGCATTGCCGCCGGCACTGGTCGCAGCCTGGGCCGTAGTAGTACTGTGGTCGATAACAAATAACTCATCCTGGTTATGCGAACTGAATACGATCTGGTCAAGAGTCGGATTATAATCAAGACCGTTAGGATGAAAACCATCTGTTGTTAAATTACAATTGACATTCCATCGCTGCGGGCAGTAGGCGACATTGGAATAATAATTAGGATATGATGAGCTAAAACTCTGGCATAGATGATCAAAAAGCTTCCATTCCCAAACTATAGTTCCTGTATTTGTACCTGTAGGATGAATTTCACGGATAATATCAAAATAATAGGTGCCGCTTGAAACATTAGCGCCAACTGCCTGCATTTGTGCAGCAGTTTTTGTTTCGCGTACAAGTACGAGTACATTTCCATTTGGCAAAGGACAAAGATCATGGTGCATATTAGATGAAGTATACGTCCATACGCAGGTAGCGGTAGTAGTGCTGGTGCAAGCCCATTTTTTGACAGAAGCATAGCCTCCTGTGCCGGTACCAGTGCCGGAACTGGCATAAATGGTATCTTTTTGAAAATGTGCAGTATACGGTGTCTGGCCGATAACCCACCTTCCAAAATAATTTGAACTTGAACTTGCTGCGGTATCAAATAAATAAGCATAACTGCTTCCGGTACAAAATGTATACGTTTCTTGTTGCTGTGCAAAAACACCCTGAATCGCTGGAAAACAAATAATAAAAACTGCAAATAAAAACTGTTTCCTCATAGCGCCATAGATTTATTTTGGGGAAATTATTTATAGAACGGGGTAATATGTTTTATTTTATTAAAATTATTTTTTTATTTATCACATCTTTATTCTCAGTTATTAATCTCAGATAATAAATGCCGCTTGTTTGACCAGTTATGTCAAGGCTTTGCTGATTCATTCCTCCAATCACAAATTTTCCTAATGAATTATAAACAAAAATTTCAAAATTAGTATTGAGCGTAAATTCTTCATTTAGGTTGATCACACCTGTAGTGGGGTTCGGATAAATATTCAATTCGGTCTTTTCATCTGTATTCTCTTCAATACCTGTACAGGCATTAACGGTTACATTTACCGAAGCAGTGCTGGTACATCCCCCGCTATTGGTAACGGTAACAGTATATGTGTAGTTACCTGCTGTTGCAGGGGTAGCCGTTGGATTTTGGGAGGCTGAACTAAAGCCTCCAATGTTTGAAGACCATGAGTAAGTGAATGTTGGACTGGTTTCCATCACTGAAGTTGCAGAAGATCCTAAAGTTATCGGAGTATTTACACATATTGAGGTATTTGAAACTGTGGCCGAAGCAGTTGGGTAGACCACTTCACAATATTTAAGCCGGTCTGCCTGAACAGAGCCCACCGAAACAATTTGATAGGTTGTACCGGAACCGTTCAACTCATAAAATCTTTGGTTGGGGTTTTGGACCAATATATTTCCGTTTTCCAAAACCTGGCATCCGCCCATATTTTGTACGCTGAATGAAGGAGTTGTTGGCAAGGTGCAGGTGGTAGGACCAAGTACCTGGCCGACGGTGTATGTATAATTTAATCCGTTATGAGGTGGTTGAAACAACACAGCCGCATGGCCGCCACTGCATCCTCCATTGTGGAAAATACTGATATAATCAGGATACGTTGTGTTGGTTGCAGGCACCCACCGTACATCATGAATTACATTAAGTGTAATCCCATTACCATTTGAAGTACATCCGTAATTCTGAGGCCTTCCCCAGCGGTAAAGAAAATCGCCACCCTTTCCGGCATTTCCTCCAGCACTGGTTGCTGCCTGTGCCGTGGTAGTGCTGTGATCAATAACATATACCTCATTTTTCATGTGTGAACTGAAAACGATTTGATCAAGTGCCGGGTTGTAATCTATCCCGTTCATATGAAAAAAGTCTTGAGTAGTAACAAGATCTACACTAAAACGTTGCGGACATTGCGCATAGGATGAAACATAATTCGGTTTGGTGTTGTTATTATCCTGGCACAGGTGATCAAACAAATGCCATTCCCAAACAACCGTTCCGCTGGTAGTGCCGGTTGGATGTATTTCTTTTATTGCTTCAAAAGCCGCACTGCTGCTGTATGTACCGCCTGCAGCCTGTATCTGGGCTGACGTTTTTGATTCCTGAACAATTACCAGTACATTTCCGTTTGGCAATGGACAAAGGTCATGGTGCATATTTGAGGCAGTATAGGTCCAGACACAGGTCGCCGTTGTCTTGCTGGTACATGCCCATTTCTTAACAGAGCCATATCCACCGGCTTCTTTCGATCCGAAACTTTGATAAATAGTGTCTTTTTGAAAATGTGAAGTATACCCCGTATTCCCAATATTCCAGCGCGCAAAATAAGTTGAAGTAGCAGATGTCGTCGTATCGAGTAAATACGCATATGAATTTCCGGTGCAAAATGTATACGACTCCTGTTGTTGAGCATTCACATTTGTTATTGTTAAAGATCCAAGCAATAAAATACTCAGAAAAAATGTTTTTCTCATAAAAATAATTTTAGTTAAAGTAAGTTTATCTGAATTTTATAATTTTTCTTACAAAAATAATAAATTTTCGTAAAAATTGCATAGCTTTTATCATAAAATCTACGTTTATCATAAAATAATCGACAAAAAGACATTGTTTATCTACTTATTATGAGAATTTTATTTCATTATCGATTAATATCAACATTTTATTATCTGATTGGACACCAATATAATTATAAACATGTATATTTTTATAACATAATGCAAAATCCTAATAAAAATAATTCACACTTGACGACAAAAAAAATCATTTCTTCGATAAATTCTATCCTTACTTCTATTTAATTTTTTTTCTAAGGATATTCTTCCCACTTTTGTTTTTAGAATGTATAAAAATGCCATTACCACCTGTATATAGAAAAAAAACATCGCGAATAAATATTTTCCTTCATGCCGGAGTATGGCTTATATTGTTCAGCCTGCCGGTATTGTTTTTTCCAGGCGAATTAAATTCTCTCAGAGTTGTGTTCCGCATGAACTGGATATTCTTGCTCTTTGCAGGAATATTATTTTATCTGAACTATTTTTTCTTTGTTGACCGGCTGGTTTTTGATAAAAAAATTGTTTGGTTCATAATAATAAATCTTTTACTAATAGGTTCCTTTACATGGCTTAACGACCTGTTAATAATTAACTTGCACAAACCAATAATGCCCGGTGCCCCCGGGCCTCCGCCAGAACATGGGAAGATGCCAATGTTCAAGCCTGACAGGGATATGATGTTTATCAGAAACGCCGGCACTTTTTTTGTTCCGGTAATTATAAGCCTTGTACTAAAAGTTCTTCAGAGAATTAAAGAAGTAGAGGCTGAAAAAAAAGATATTGAACACGAACGCCTGCAATCCGAACTACTGCACCTCAAGCATCAATTACACCCTCATTTCTTTTTCAATTCTCTGAACAATATATATGCTTTGGTAGATATTTCGCCCGAAAAGTCGAAAACAGCCATACACGGGCTGGCAAAACTGATACGGTACTTATTATATGAAACTGATACCAAACATGTAAAGCTATTTCAGGAGATCGAATTCCTGAAGCAATTCATTGAATTAATGAAGTTACGCCTCAGCGATAAAACCAAACTCACCACATCTTTTCCTGAAAACACGGGTGATCTGGTCATTGCACCGCTCCTCTTCCTGCCTTTGGTTGAGAATGCTTTTAAACATGGTATTTCAATTTCGACGTCAGAGATAGTCATCAGTATAAAAATATTAGGGGATGAGATCATTTTTATCTCACAAAATGGTTACTACCCTACCGACAATGAGGTTACTGAAACAGGCATCGGCATCGAAAACCTAAAGAAAAGGCTCTCCCTTTTATATCCCGGCAAACACGAATTCAGAACCGAAGTCAGAGACGGAATATTTATGACATATTTACTAGTTAAAACTTCATAGAATCACAAATTTTATATGCTGGATTTCTGTTAAAATCAATATTTTTGTTATTTCACCAATAGAAACATGAGAATCATTAGTTGTATAATAGTTGACGACGAGCCATTAGCTCTTGACCTGCTCGAAAGCTATGTAAAAAAAACATCGTTTTTACATTTGACAGGAAGGTGCAGCAATGCTTTCGAAGCTATTGAAAAAATTAATAATGAAAGCATCGACCTGATCTTTCTCGATATCAGTATGCCGGGATTAAGCGGCCTGGAGTTTTCTCGTACTTTATCAAAAAGGAATAAGGTGATTTTCACTACTGCTTTTGAAAAATATGCACTTGACGGGTATAAGGTCGATGCACTGGATTATTTGCTGAAACCTTTTAATTATGAAGAATTTTTAAAAGCCGCCAACAAAGCCAGAGACTGGTTTCAAATGTCAGATGCCGGAGCCTTGACCGTTGAACCTGTTTCATCCATCTTTGTTAAATCGGAATATAAATTAATAAAAATCGACCTAAGCAATATCTTATTTATTGAAGGTTTAAAAGATTACGTTAAGATAAAACTAATCGATAAAGAAAAATCTGTTTTATCACTGATGAGTCTGAAATCGCTGGAACAACAGTTACCGGCTGATAAATTCATGAGAATTCACCGTTCGTATATCATAAACCTGAGCCATATCGACCAGGTGGAGCGCAACCAGGTAGTAATTGGAAATACCAGAATCACGATTGCAGATATTTACAAGGAAAATTTCGCAAAATATATTGCTTCCAGATCAATGAATATATAATGAAATTATGAAATATTCAATCGCTCCTCTATTTGATATTTATTCCGTTCATTAGAGTTGCGAGCAACCATTTCTGCAAGAAATCCGGTTAAAAAAAGCTGGGTTCCAAGTATCATAGCTACCAATGCCATATAAAAATACGGACTGTTTGTCACCAAGGGCGCTTTTACACCAATTTTTAAGAAATATATTTTCTGTATGCCAATACCCACGGCAGCTATGAAACCAAGCAAAAACATGATAGATCCGACAGTTCCGAAAAGGTGCATGGGCTTTTTGCCAAATTTTGAAACAAACATGATCGACAGCAAGTCAAGCGGGCCGTTCATGAAGCGGTTCATACCAAATTTTGTTGTGCCGTATTTTCGTTTGCGGTGTTCAACAACCTTTTCTCCAATCTTCTTAAACCCTGCCCATTTGGCAATTACCGGGATATAACGGTGCATTTCACCATAAACCTCAATGCTTTTTACAACATTCCGGCGGTATGATTTAATTCCGCAGTTATGGTCGTGAAGTTTCACTCCGGACATTTTGCTGGTCATCCAGTTATAGAATTTCGAAGGAATATTCTTACTGAGCGAAGGATCATGGCGTACTTTTTTCCAGCCCGAAACAAGATCATAGCTATCTTCTTTGATCATTTTATATAATCCCGGAATTTCATCAGGACTGTCCTGCAAATCAGCATCCATAGTTATCACCACATCGCCCTGAGATATTTCGAACCCGACATTTAGCGCTGCAGATTTGCCATAGTTCCTGCGAAACTTCACTCCTTTAATATTCAGGTTCTCTTTGCTTAGTTTTTCGATGATACTCCATGAACTATCGTTACTGCCATCATCCACAAGGATGATTTCATAAGAATATTTCTGTTCTTCAACAACTTTTTTGATCCATTCACACAGTTCAGGCAACGATTCCTCTTCGTTGTATAAAGGTATTACGACAGATAAGTCCATAGAACTAAAAATTATAAAATGACATCATTGATTTTTTCCTTCTTGCGGACAAAAAGAGCAGAAATAGCACCAACAAAAACTGAGAATATTGAATTACTTATCAAACTTCTCACAACAATGTTATTAGTTTCTGCTTTATCAAGCAAAGACTGCATGATCTCTTCCTTTTGCTCATCAGGTATATTATCATTTTGCGCAATCATCTCCATCGCTCTCTGTCCTTCATTTATCGCACGTTCAGGATCAAAAAAATTATAGAACAAATAATAATACAATGTAAGAATCAGTGTTGAAACAATTGCCATTATCACGCAAAAAAGAAATGCTATCCCATAATTGATATGGCCATTATTAAATTTATCCCTGAAAGATCTTCCGCCACGGATAAAAAAAACAAAGTATATGACAATGGTTAGTAAAGTAACCAATAAGCCAACAAATATACCCAGGCCTGACAGATCAAAAGTATACATGAGCAGGTCGATGAGAATCATAACGCCTCCAAGCATCAATCCATACATTAGCGCATTTCTAAACAATTCCTTAGTATTGTTTACGGGATGATTTTCGATACCAATTTCACTTTCTGTTTCCATAAAAAATATTTATACGAACAAAAATAATATTATTTATGCAGTTTTCAGTTTTTTTTTTAATTTTGCAGCGGGTAAGTCTTATACGACCAGCTCCTGTGAACTCCCCCAGGTCCGGAAGGCAGCAAGGGTAAGCGGTTGTAGCGGTGCGATATAAGTAGCTTACCCATTTTTTTTGAAAATCTCATGTTATTAAAAATACACCCTCAAAATCCTTCTGATCGCCAGCTAAAAATTGCTGTTGACTGCCTTGCCAGCGGAGGGATTATCGTTTATCCTACTGACACCGTTTATGGCCTTGCCTGCGATATTTACAAACCAAAAGCTCTTGAAAGAATTGCCCGTTTCAAAAGCATTAACCTTGAAAAAGCCAACTTTTCTTTTATTTGTTACGACCTCAGCAACCTCTCAGAATACACTAAACCTATTTCCAATGCTGTTTACAAGTTGATGCGCAAAACTTTGCCAGGGCCATTTACATATATTCTTGAAGCAAATAATAACGTTCCAAAAATTTTTCACAGTAAAAAAAGAACCATTGGTATCCGCGTACCCGATAATAACATCGCCCGAGAACTGGTCCGTATGCTGGGCAACCCAATAGCATCCACCTCTATTCACGATGAGGACGAAATAATTGAATATACCACCGACCCGGAGCTTATACATGAAAAAATCCAAAAACTTGTTGATATTGTTATCGACGGAGGCTATGGCGACAACGAGGCATCCACAGTAATAGACTGCACTTCGGGAGAGCCTGTCCTTGCACGCCAGGGAAAAGGGATCATAGAAGATTTATTATAAACGATGGATTCTTCAGAAGGAAACATATTCAACATTCCTGCTTGTGCCAGCAAAGAAGAAGTATTCAACACGCTTTTTTCGGAAAAAAACATTAAAATCGAGCAGATTATTTCTTCCGGACAGATTTCACCCGCCGAAGGCTGGTACGATCAACAGCATCATGAATGGGTGATCTTGCTTGAAGGTGAGGCGAAACTTGAATTTGAAAACAAGCTGATAAAAACTCTCAAAAAAGGCGATTACCTTATGATCCCTGCACATTGCAGGCACAAAGTGATATATACCTCATCCAAACCGCCATGTATTTGGCTGGCTGTTTTTTTTATTTGATCTCATCTAAACATTATACTCTGTTAAAATTAAGCGCATGTTAATATTGAAATATTAATTTGCAATTAAATGACTTTTATATTATTTTTGTTTGGATTAATGGGGTTGACATTTTATTTATTTTACCATAATAATTTTTTTGTTTAAAAACGAATATAAGCAATTCAAAAAAAGCTATTTTCTTAAAAGACTGATGAACGGACAGTTTGTAAAACAATACTTTTCATAATATTGTAATATATTAAACAAGACAGTTATGAAAAAAACAATCAGAAAACTTATTATTAATTCCATGCAGCACAAAAAAATAAATGTATGGAAGGATAAACAATTTTGGATAATTATTTTTATCATGCTGGTTCTTTCTGTTTTTTATTATATGGACACATTGATAGAATATTTTGGATGGAAAAACATGCACTCGCAACTATTCTATACTGTTCATGATTTGCATAGGGCTTTGTTCCTATTACCAGTTATTTGGGCATCATACACATTTAGAATGAAGGGCGCTATTTTATCATCACTGTTTACTTTGATTGTTATTTTTCCCAGAGCACTTTTTATATCTCCATTTCCTGATCCTATTCTCAGGATAGTAATCTTCGCTGGTATATGCGGATTACTAGGGAGTCTTGTGTCTTTATTTTTGAATAGCATCTCTGAAAGCAGAAAACTTGAAATAGATCTGCAACAAGCTCAAAATGATGTTTTACGGGAAACAAGAGACTACCTCAATAGCCTGATAAGCTATACCAATTCACCAATTGTTGCATGGGATCGGGAACAAAAAATTACCATATTCAACAAAGCTTTCGAACAAATAACAGGATATACTTCTACAGAAGTAATTGGGAAACCTTTAAGCATCCTATTTTCTGAAATCAGTAAAAAAGATTCACTTTTCAGAATCAATCAGGATTTGAACGGAGATCATCGAAAGCCAGTTGAAATAACTATTCTTCACAAGGATGGTAGCTCAAGAATTGCGCTATGGAATACAGCAAACATTTACGATAAAAATGGCACAACTCTGATAGCCACTATTGCACAAGGGCAAGACATTACCGAACGAAAACAGTCCGAAAAGGCGCTTTTTTTAAATTCACAACGCACACAATCACTTTTGCGCCTTAACCAGTTGATTGGGTCAGAACTCAATGAGATAATGAATTTTGCACTTGAAGAAGCAGTTCTTTTAACACAAAGTAAAATCGGTTACCTCGCCTTCCTCAATGAAGATGAAAGCGTACTTACCATGTATTCATGGTCAAAAATAGCTATGGCTGAATGTGCCACAAGAGTAAAACCGATTGAATATCCCATTGAATCAACCGGACTCTGGGGCGAAGCCGTCCGTCAACGCAAGCCCATCATCACCAATGATTATGCTGCTGATAACCCTTTGAAAAAAGGATACCCGAATGGACATGTAAACCTGATACGTCATATGAATATTCCTGTGTTTGACAACACAAGAATCGTATTAGTCGCAGGGGTAGGTAATAAACCCGAAGATTATGATCAGAGCGATGTTGAGCAGCTCACATTACTCATGGAGGGCATGTGGCAGATTGTTGTGCGTAAACGTACTGAGGACGCTCTAAAGAAAAGTGAGGCTTACTCTCGTCAGATTATTGAAAACGCGCCTTTCGGAGCCCACCATTATAAATTATCGGATGATAATCAATTGATTTTTGTTGGTTCAAATCCTGCTGCCGACAGAATTTTAGGCGTAAATAATCAGCAATTCTATGGCAAAAAAATTGAAGATGCTTTTCCGCCGCTTATGCAAACGAAAATTCCCGAGGCATACCGACGTGCAGCAGCCACTGGCGAACGATATTCTGATGAACAGATAACCTATGAGCATGATCTTATTCATGGCGCTTTTGAATTACAGGCCTTCCAGACCATGCCAAACCACATGACGGTCTTCTTCATCGATATTACTGCGCGTAAAAAAGCAGAGAAAGAACTGATTGAGGCAAAAGAAAAAGCTGAAGAAAGCGACAGACTTAAATCTGCATTTCTTGCCAATATGAGCCACGAAATCCGCACTCCGATGAATGGTATTCTTGGTTTTACCGGATTACTGAAAGAACATGGATTATCCGGTGAAGAGCAACAGAAATACATAAGCATCATCGAAGAAAGTGGTGCACGATTGCTCAACATTATCAACGATATCATAAGCATCTCCAAAATAGAATCGCGACAAATGGATATTACTCTTTCAGAAACAAATCTAAACGATCTGATTCAAAACATCTTTTCCTTTTTTAAGCCCGTAGCAGAACAAAAAGGCCTGCAACTATTATTGAAAAACAGTCATTTATATGAGAAAACCGTCATTATCACAGACAGAGAAAAGGTATTTGCGGTTCTTTCCAACCTTATTAAAAATTCAATAAAATTCACTGAATTCGGGTATATAGACATAGGTTATCACAAAAAAGATAAATTTATAGAATTCTATGTAAAAGACACAGGATTGGGTATATCTGAGAATCAGAAAGGGATTATTTTTGAAAGATTCAGACAGGTAAATGAATCTATTGATAGAAACTATGAAGGAGCCGGATTGGGGTTATCTATTTCAAAAGCTTATGTCGAAATGCTTGGAGGTAAAATATGGGTAGAGAGCAGTATAGGAAAAGGCTCCACATTTTATTTCACAATACCTAATTCCATTTCTCCGAAAGCTGAGAATACTGTTGATGATACTATTGATTCTCATGATGAGAACTTTGAAAATAAAAAACTAAAAATACTAATAGCCGAGGACGATAAAATATCTAAAATGTTGCTTACTGAACTGACCTCTGAGATTGCAAAAGAAGTTATTCAAACAAGAACAGGAATAGAAACTGTTGAAGCCTGTCGCAATAACCCCGACCTTGACCTGATACTCATGGATATCCAAATGCCCGATATGGACGGTTACGAAGCCACAAAACAAATACGACAATTCAATACAGAAGTAATCATCATTGCTCAAACAGCATTTGCTCTTGCTGATGAAAAAGAAACAGCGATAAATGCAGGGTGTAATGATTATATTTCGAAGCCCTATGATCAGGCCCTACTAACAAATATAATAAATCAATATTTTTAGTTATGTACTTTTTCAGAAGAATATCTTTTATTCGTACTTTTGTTTATCAAATTCAAAACTATGAATGAATATTTATTGATTATTATCACTTCTGCTGCCGTTTATATTTTTATCATACTTTTTCTTCGGCTTTTTGGCAAAAAAGAACTGGCGCAACTTTCAGTTTTTGACCTGGTTTTTGTTTTATTGATTAGTAATGCTGTTCAGAACGCCATGGTGGGTGAAAACTCAACTTTATGGGGCGGATTGACGGCAGCGGGAACACTTTTCATTATAAATTACATCATAAAATTAATATTGTATTTTTTTCCCAAACTCGGGACTATAGTTCAAGGAAAAGAAATTTTGCTGGTTTACAAAGGGCAAATAAAAAATGAAAATTTGCGAAAAACACGGATCACCATAGATGAGCTTAAAGAAGCCATGAGAGAACACGGGGTTTCGGAAATTCGAAAAATAGATCTGGCGGTACTCGAAGTCGATGGTAATATCAGCATTATTTCCGATGAATTTAAAAAACAGACCTTACATCCGATTCACCGGCACAAACATCTCAGGAAATTTCAACATAATTTATTTCACAATAAATCCAACTCAAGGTAGTTTTTGGTATTTATTAATTGTTCTTATTCGCTGTTAAAAGTAGCGTTTACTAAATGGATTAAAAGTTATTTTTGCTTCACAAAACGACCACTAACATTTAACATTTAATAAATTAATTAAAACACCCGGTTATGAACAAAGACAGTTTTATATTACAGCCTGATCAAATTAAGGACCTTATTAAACCTATGGGATTTTGTTTAGTGTCAAACAAAATAACTGTTGATGGCGAAAAAGTTGGATTTATGTATCGTGAAAAACCCGATGACAATAACGATAGCGGCTGGAGATTTCTTTCGGGTACAGAAACACAGGAATATATAGACGACCCGCACACAAGTAAGATTATGGATGTTAATACGGTTGCAAATTACGATGAGGCGATAATCCCCTATTTAAAACTACCATACGGAACAGAATTAGAAAAGCTTCCGAACAGTGCAGCATTTATTCCATTAGAAAAATAATCTCACCTGTTAAACATCGCATCTAATTTCGTTATTCCAAGGTTGATGTGGTAAAAAATGTCAATGTTTTCAGCCTGTATGTGTTTCATAAAAAGATTCGATGCCCGGGTAATAAAAATTTCCACGTGCTTCTTTTTCACTAAACGTGAAATACGTAACCAATGAGCTGGTGCACAAATCATTATTTTCATTATAGAGGAACACCTCGATCTCGGCAAATTTCATTTTCATAGAATTTAGTTGAGCTTTCAGATGTATGTGCCCTGAATTAATTAAAACAGGTCTAATAAATCTGGTCTTCATGTGTGATGTAACACCTGCGGTTTTGAGTTTTAATTGTACAACCCAACTACCAATCTCATCCATTAAAGTTTGCTGAATACCTCCGTGAAGAACTCCTTTATACCCCTGAAAAGACTCAATCGGCTGCCAGTTGCAACAGATATAATCATTTTCTTCATAAAATTCCATCTTTAAACCCCGTTCATTATCTGGCGCGCAGCCAAAGCAATTATACCCCTGAAGGCTTATATATGGATTTATAATCTTTTTCATATAAACTTATTTTTACAAAAATATCAATTAATTTTATGGCATAATTTAAATAATAACAAATGAGACGTTCAGTTATTTTCATTTTTTTCCTAATCTTGTTCTTATCATGCAACACAGCCACTCAATTGGCAAAACATAAGACCAGCACTTTTAAAAAAATGGAATGGTTACTCGGGAGATGGGATATAAGGACAATGAACTATTATTACAGTGAAAACTGGCAGAAGGAAAATGACACATCCTTTTTTGGTAGAAGCGTTATGCTTGTATCCGGGGATACAGTTCTACACGACATTATGAATATCAAATCTAATAAGCAAATTGTTTATTTATCTAGCAAAAGCAAAATTAATGCTGAAAGCAAAAAAAACCTTTTCAAACTCACAAAAATCAAAAAAGACCGTATTATTTTTGAAAACCCTCAAAACATTGAAGAGAAAAAAATCACCTATATTTTAAAAACACCTGTTACATTAAATATAATGATTGAAGGCAAAGAAAATTCTGTTGAGAGTTACGGCCTGCATAAAATAAAGTAGCCTGTTTTTGTAAAAAATAATTATATTCCAAGAATATTCTAAAAAAAATTTATCTTTGCACCTCTAAAAATAATAAAGGATATGGCAAAAAAAGTTGACAAAACCGAAGATAAAATATTAGCAGTTGAAAGCGCCTTAGGCAAAGGTGAACAATTCCTTGAAAAAAACAAAAATCTGTTATTTTATATTCTTCTTGGAATAATAGTGGTTATTGGAGGTGTTTTTGCATACAACAAATTTATCCGGGCTCCCAAAGAAAGAGAAGCGCAATCGGTGATGTTTTATGCTGAACAGTATTTCGAAAAGGATTCACTGGAACTTGCAATAAATGGGGATGGTACCAATCCTGGTTTTTTGCAGATTGTTGATGATTATGGTTCAACAAAACAGGGAAACCTTGCTCGTTATTACTTGGGTATTTGCTATCTCAAAACAGGGGAATACCAATCAGCAATTGATTATCTTGAAGATTTTGATTCAGATGATCATATTGTAGCTCCTATGGCTATTGGCGCTATTGGAGACGCATATATGGAACTTGGTGAAACTGAGAAAGCAATTGAATATTACTATAAAGCTTTTGAAAAAGACAATAATGATTTTACAGCTCCCATGTTTTTATTAAAAGCCGGCTGGGCATATGAAAGCCTTAACCAATGGGATAAAGCTATTGAAGTTTATACAAAAATCCAGAAAGAGCATTTTAAAAGCTACGAAGCACGCGACATAGAAAAATATATTGCCTATGCAAAAGGGATGCAGGAAAGCAAATAAAACTTAATGAGCCTAAAAAAGGGAAATCTATCTGAATATAAAAAAATTATTGGAAAATTATCTCCAGCTAATTCCATTGGTATTTTAGTTTCCGAATGGAATCCGGAAATAACTGAATCATTGTGTAAAGCTGCCGTCGAGACACTTATTGACCTTGGTATAAAAAAACCGAACATACTATTGCATCATGTACCTGGAAGCTTCGAGCTTCCGTTGGGTGCACAATATATGATTAAGTATAAAAATGTCGATGCGGTTATCTGTTTAGGTTGTGTTATCCAAGGAGAAACACGACATTTTGAATTTATCTGCCAGGCGGTAAGTCAGCAGATCGCACGACTTAACATAGATTATAACGTTCCTGTTATTTTTGGTGTATTAACAACGGATAATTTTCAGCAGGCGAAAGAACGGGCAGGGGGAAAACATGGGAACAAAGGTGTGGAAGCCGCTGTAGCTGCAGTAAAGATGCTGTTGCTTCGCGATAAAACTCCCATTAATAAAAACTTATAATATATCCTTTGTTATGGAAAAAGAAGTACGCATTATATTTATGGGTACGCCGGAATTTGCTGTAGAATCGCTTAAACGCCTGGTATCAGAAAATAATAATATTGTCGCTGTGGTTACCACTCCAGATAAACCGGCTGGCAGAGGGCTTAAAATCCAGGAATCAGAAGTAAAAAAATTTTCAGTAGCTAATAATCTGACTGTTTTTCAACCGGAAAATCTTGAAGACGAAATTTTTGTTGAATCAATAAAACAGCTATCTCCTGATCTGATTATTGTTGTTGCTTTTCGTAAAATCCCAGATATTCTATTAAAAATTCCGGTTTTAGGAGCGTTCAACCTTCACGCATCCCTGCTGCCTCAATATCGCGGAGCAGCACCAATCAACTGGGCAATAATAAATGGAGAAACAGAAACAGGACTCACTACATTTATATTAAATGATAAAATAGATTCAGGAAAAATACTTTTGCAAAAATCTGTTACAATCCGCCCTGAATACAATGCTTCCATGCTTAATGATGTTATGAAAATAACAGGGGCTGCATTAGTTTCTGATACTGTTAAAATCATTATACGTGGTAATTATCAATCTACTGAGCAAGAAAAAATATTAAAAAAAACAGATTTATTAAAAAAAGCACCGAAAATTTTTAAAGCAGACTGTAAAATCAATTGGCAAAGCTCAACTATTTTAATTCACAATCTGATAAGGGGTTTGAGTTACATACCAGGGGCCTACAGCGAATTTATTGCACCTAATGGCAAATTTTTTCAATTTAAAATATATCGTTCTGAATATACTGTTATTGCTCATAAAAATTCACCAGGTTTTATTGAAACCGATAATGATCAGTATCTACGCATATATACCAATGATGGATTCATTGATATAAAAGAAATACAGCTTTCGGGGAAAAAAAACATGAATATTGACGAATTACTCAGAGGTTTTAAGCTTAATTCTTACTGGAAAGCTGGACATTTCATGACAAATAAATGCTAAAAAGCCTGTTTTCAGTGTGAAGTTTTTAACAAAAGCTGCATTTTATTAACAAAATCAGGTTTTTTGTAAAATTAGACTGGCATTATTATAATAAATTAGTACCTTCGCATCATTATTAACTTAATTAAATTTATTAACATTTAATTAAAAATTTTTAAACATGAACAAAGCAGAATTAATTGATGCAATGGCTGGAGAAGCCAAATTGACCAAGGCTGATGCAAAAAAAGCATTAGACGCTTTCATTAAAGCAACCTCTGTAGCCCTGAAAAAAGGAGACAGAGTTGCTTTAGTAGGTTTCGGATCTTTCGCAGTAGCAAAAAGAGCTGCAAGAAAAGGCCGCAATCCACAAACTGGCAAAGAAATTAAAATTGCTGCCAAGAAAGTGGTAAAATTTAAAGCTGGTAACGAATTAGCTTTAAAAGTTAAGTAACATTGTTTTCAAGCTTTAGAAAGTCCCGAAAACAATTCGGGACTTTTTTTTTATTATGATTAAAAAAGAATATACAAATACACTTATTAATTATCTCAGTGGTTTTATTTCAAATTGCCGGATTGAAAAATTCATTGAGCGAATTGATTTGCGAACACGTTTTGTGACTATTGCCCTCGAAGATATTTACCAGCCCCATAATGCAAGTGCTGTCCTTCGCTCCTGCGAATGTTTTGGCATCCAGGATGTTCATATCATTGAAAACAAAAATAAATATACAGTAAACCCAGATGTCGCACTTGGCTCATCGAAATGGCTAACTCTTAGAAGGTATAATAAAACTGAAAACAACACTGTTGAGTGTATACAAAAATTAAAAACAGAAGGCTACAGAATTATTGCCACATCATCTCATAAAAATGACTGCAATATTGACCAACTTCAATTAGATAATAAAATAGCTTTATTTTTCGGAACTGAAATGCATGGATTAAGCAAAGAAGCATTAAATTATGCAGATGGTTTTGTAAAAATCCCCATGTTTGGGTTCACCGAAAGTTTTAATATCTCAGTTTCTGCGGCAGTTTGCCTTTACAGCATTACTACACGGCTCAGAAAATCAAATGTCGGTTGGCAACTCTCCGACATAGAAAAATCTGAGGTAATGTTACAATGGCTGAAGAATTCAATAAAAGATGCTGAAGCCATCGAAGCTGATTTTAAAAAAAAATCAGGTTTATAAAATAAATTTTATATGAATTCGCATTTTTTATATTTTTGTGCAATAATAAACTAAAAAAAATACAATGGGAAAAGGAGACAAAAAATCGAGAAAAGGTAAAATCTGGATTGGCAGCTATGGTGTTAGAAGACCTAAAAATAAAAAGAAACCTTATGTTGCACAACCAGAGGTAAAAGAAATTACAAAAAATGTAAAAGCTGAAGAAGTTATTGTGCAACAGCCCGTTGTTGATGAAAAGATTAAAAAAGCAAAAAAAGAAACTGCTCCTAAATCTATCGAAACAGAAGCTGTAGTCCCTAAAGTAAAAAAAATTCCAGCAAAAAAATCAGAACCTAAGAAAGAATCGATTGATGCTGATTTACCTACTGAAAAGCCAAAAGCCAAAAAGTCTACAAAAAAATCTTGATATTATTTATTCCAGAAATAACAATTAGTAAGAATCATTTTCTTACTAATTGTTTATATTTATTGCCTCTTTCGATAAAATTTTTAAACATATCATAGCTTGCTGCAGCTGGCGATAGCAGGCAAATACTGTTTTTCCTGGTATGATGTTTTGCAAACTGAATTGCTTTTTCAAAATCAGATGTTGCAAATATGTTTTTCCCTTTATTGCTCTCCTGCAGATAAATACTCATCATTCGTTTACCGGCTTCTCCAACAAAAATAAGGTTGCTGATATTACTTTGACTAATAAAATCGATCAAAGAATCATATGAAATTCCTCTATCGAAACCACCTATAATAAGCGTATCAACATTTTTCAAAGATCTAACGGCAGCTATGGTAGCTTCTGGAATTGTTGAAATAGAATCGTTGTAGTATATTATGTCGTTATATTTGCCGACAAACTCGATACGATGTTCTAAAGGCGTATAACTTTCAACCCCTTTTGCAATACTTTCAACAGGAATACCTGAAACAATAGAAGCACAAACAGCAGCCATAATGTTAAGCAGGTTATGTTCGCCGATAAGATTATTAAATTCCGTTTTACTTAACACTTCCATTTCTTTTGAGTCCTTATAGATGACTTTATTGCTGCTTAAATAACAACCTTTTTCATTTTTTTGAGATAACGTATATTTTATCAATTTGCCCTTCAGCAAATTTTCAGAGCGAAGTTTGTTAATACGTGGGTCATCTGCATTAAATATGAAGAAATCATTGCTATCCTGAAATAATGCATTATTAAATTTTGCTTTTTGATAGTTTTCAAAGGTTTTGTAATGATCAAGATGCTCCTCAAATAAGTTAAGCAAAACTGCAATATGAGGCGAAACACTTATCTGTTCAAGCTGGTGAGATGATAATTCAAAAACAATAACAGTTTCTTTATTAATGCAATCAATCAGGTCAAAAGGCGGGATGCCAATATTCCCTACAAGCAGGCAATTGTCATTATAGGTTTTAATAATATGATGGATCAGGCTTGCAGTCGTGCTTTTGCCTTTAGTACCTGTTATTCCAATGATTTGTGTTCTAAATAAACGAATGAATAATTCCGTGTGGGAGGTTAATCTTGAAAAATCGCAATCTGAAATATTTTTAAGTGAAATTCCGGGGGTTTTTATTACAAGATCATAATCTTCAATATTTTTCAAATAATCAGCACCTAATTGCAAATTAAGTTTTGGTAAATCAGCTCCGATGATTTCACTATTTATAAGTCCTTCATTGATATCTGCAATGTTCAGTACCTCATCAGGAAAAAGTTTTCTTAATAATCTATATGTGGATTGACCTTCAATTCCAAAACCCAGAATAAGAATCTTTTTCCCTTCAAAATATTCTTTCAAAAGACTCAACATGATAAAGCAATTTTAATAATCTGCAAATCACAGTCATTTAAAAAATTTTTATTATCAAAAACATTCATCCATTTACCCAACGAAAGATCTTGGGATTTTTCACAAATAGTATTTTCTGCAAATTCTTTTAAAAGGAATGGTAATCTGTTTGTATATTTTTCCATTGACATAAATAATGCATTTTTTACTTCTTCTATTGTGCCAATGCAATCAAAAGGTTTTACATCTCCAACACCAATAAGCTGATTAAACACAGGCAATAATGATTGTTTATCAAGAAGGTTTTCACCAAAAATAATTATCAGGTCATCCGGTGAGATAAAAGGAGAAAGTATGATAAATGAAAACAGACACTTCGGGCAATTACAACACCAAATATCAGTTTTACTGCCGGCATTACAACTTTTAAAAACCTGAAAATACTGTGGAAACATCGAAAAAAGATAAGCAATCTGAATTTCATGCAACGGTCTGAGAAAACTAAAATAATTCAATCCCTCATTAATATACATTGAAACATACTCCCTGAAATCTTTTTCGAATTCATAACTTTTAGAATACTGATGATTGATGTTTTGTCCGATCACTGTGGTTTCATTTGCGCTGCACTCATTCGACAACGCAATATTTCTTTTTTTAGAAAGTACGCCAGTTAATAAACTTACAAATGCCAGCAATGCCGAAAAAGGTGTATGGCCATTTAGAAATCCCTGAGCATTAAGTTCAAGCAACAAAGGATCTATCGTTCGAAAAATTTCTATGCAGTCATTTTTCGAGAAACCAGCAGCTTGAATACATTCCGAAGTTGCTTTTCTTGGGTTGATGACAAGAGGTGTCACCGAATATTTATTTTTCAGTAATTCAAGAGTAACTACCGAATCTTTTCCACCACCGACAGGTACAATGTATGATTCATCAAGAGGCATTTCAAACTTTAATAGTCTCTTCTCACTTTCACTACTTATATTCACAAAGGTTTCAATGTCAGCAGCAATTCCATTCAGATAAAAAAATTCCCCCAAACCATTAAAATATAGATTTTTCCACCATCTCACCTGCGCTTCATCTAACCTAAAAGGCTTAATAATCACTATGGGCGGGCATGCTGCTTTCCAATAGCTGATCAATTCAACCATACCGATGTGAAAAATAATATTTTCGAGAGCAGCGTCCGGAACATTTTTCAAATCATAAAAATCGCTGAGAGGAATTCGGATCGACGGATTAAAAAGATATTTCCCGCCCAAATCAAATTTAAATCTTATATCTAAAGAATTCTCCGCAACAGAATATTCACAACTCTCATAAATAAAATATGGAAACCTCTCTCTGAATTCGTTGAATTTGCTATTATTGTCTTCAGGAGTCATGGTGTTGGTATTATTTTTGCTCGATTAAATGCAAATTAAAGCACAAAAATAACGTTTAATAAATTAAGAATTGTCGGAATTGAATTTTAAAAATCTTAAAAACACAGAAAAATGTCACCCTTAATTAATCCGGCACAAGGGAAAATACTCGTATCGGAACCATTTCTGAACGATTTTTATTTTAAAAGGTCAATCGTCCTTCTTGCAGAACATAATGACGAAGGCACTTTTGGCCTTGTCCTGAACAAACCGACAGATATAAAACTTTCAGAGATCTTCAATGACAAAACATTCCGGATCCCGGAAGATTTTGACAATTTTGTTTATCTCGGTGGCCCGGTAAAGACTGATAGTTTATTCTTCATCCATACAAGAAATGATCTTATCAATAAATGTATTAAAATTATTGATGGATTATATTGGGGTGGTGACATAAATCTTGTAAACCAGCTAATTGAAGCCAGGACACTTTCAAAAAATGACATTCGCTTTTACATTGGATACTCCGGCTGGGAACCTAAACAGCTTGACCGGGAACTAGATGAACATTCTTGGGTTGTAGCCAACACAAATGTTGACTTTTTGCTTAAAAATCCGCCAGATACATTATGGAAAAATGCGGTAAAGTTGTTAGGCAAAAAATATTCCGACTGGGTTAATTACCCTATTGATCCTCAACTGAACTGATATTAATATTCTCCGTATTCGCAACCGCCAAAACTTGCCTGAAGTTCGTCAATCAATACAAGTTCTTTGCCCTTGCGGTAAAACTTAACGATCCCTTCAGCGTGCCCGCCATTCCATAATTTTTTATGCAGCTTCTCCCCTTTAGGATTTTCATAATTCACCAGAAGCATAAGGTCTTTTTTGCATTTAAACCGGATATCCAGAATGTTGTATTTGTTTTCTGATATAACTTCCCAAAAAATATAATCATTGTCTTCGTATGATCTGAATTTCTGTTTTGAAAATTTCCAGAACTTCGAAAAATTGAATTCATGCATCTCATTATTATAATAAAATGCTGTAAGAATTTTCCGGTTTAACGGAATGCCCATCACCACAGGGCATCCCCCGCCAACATCAAGGCTGGCAATTACGGGCTTCCCTGTTTTCAGTGAAATAAAATTATTACAATTCAGCCATATCCAGGGGTTGGTATAATCACTGCCCCAGTTTTTATCCTGATAACCAAAAGATGATTCAGGTTCAACAATATACTTTTTGTTGTTGAATTCTATCGTCCCTTTGTATTCGGATAACATTCCCTCCACATGCCAGAACATTTTAAACATTTTCAATGCAGAAAACATTTTCGAACTACCATAGCCCACGTCGAATTTAATCTTTTTATTTACTGTCAGGTCCCATTTCATAGAACCTGCGTCCGTCATACGTTCCGGAAAGTGAGTGCTCTCGTCCTGAGAAATATTCAATGAGCCTTTTAAACAAGTTTCGCTAAGTGAATTAATTCCAAAGACACAATTCACCTCTTTACAAGATACTTTAATATCTGAAAATCCGAAAAACTCGTGGATCTGTGCCTTATCTTTCCCCCAGGTGCCAGCCTTGATCATGGCATAACAGGGACGGTTCTTTTGTTGCTTATTCTCGCTTTGTTGGCCCAAAACGATCTTACCTTCCCATAAGGCAGGATTTATAATGTAATACTCAATAAAAAAAGGTTTTTGCTCTCCTGTTTCTGGATCCAATCCAACAAAGGAATGCCACCACCAGTCATATCCGTTCTTTGCAAGGCTCCCTGTTAGTTGATATCTATTTTTACTCATCAGGAAAAAAATTAATTTTTACACTGAAAAAGTCCTTTTAAAATCAGGGATTTTCAACGGGACATTTTCAGAAAAGCCCATTTTATTATTTTATACGTAGTTTCGCAACATACCAAGGATCAATATATGTATCGCTGTGTTTGGATGGCAAGAGATACAACTTTCCACTTTCTTTCACTACTTTGAATTCCAGTTGATGTGTCCAACTTTTGTTTTCGCCCCACACTTTCGTGACAACCATACCATCAGCAGCAACATAATACTCAATACTTGAGCCCCATACAGAATAATTATTGACTTTATATTTATTGATGTCGATCCCATTTTCTTTTATATATAAAGTGGAGATACAGGCTTTCATTTCAGCCTGTTTTGGCCCCTGATCATGATTCATATATGTGAGGAAAGTCGCAACAAATTGTTTTTCGGCATCACCGCTTTTTGATGTCTTTGTAGTATTGCAGGAACAAACATACACAAGCAATACAAGAAATATCAAACCTGTTTTTCTCATGGTAATTTTTTTTCACTAAATTAGACAGAATTTTATAAACAGTAAATAAATCACAATTTTTTTCTTACTTTTGATAAGAAACTTCCATTAATTTCCATTGAGAACCCGATTCAATTTTCTATTTATCATCATCCTGTCTTTTTCAGGATATTCACAAAATTTATTTCAGACCATACGCGGAACGGTGGTTGACAAAGAAACAAAATCACCCTTACCCGGCGCTAATGTAATATTAGTAAATTCCCTTCCAATAAAAGGAACCACTACTGATATCAGTGGAAAATTCCGTCTGGAAAATGTTGCGGTTGGCAGGCAAAGTCTTAAAGTAACTTTTCTTGGTTATGATGAATTTTTATTTAACAATATTGAAGTGATTTCTGCACACGAACTGGTTTTAACTATTGAACTCAGCGAAAAAATCTACACCAGCAAAGAAGTTGTAATTTCTGCCAAAAACGAAAAACAAAACAACATTAACGAGATGTCGGTGATCAGCACACGTCAATTTTCAGTTGAAGAGACCAACCAATATGCAGGCGCCTGGGGCGACGTTTCTCGTATGGCATCAAATTTTGCCGGTGTTTCCGTGGCTTCTGACGAACGTAATGATATTGTTGTAAGGGGAAACTCACCGATGGGAATTTTATGGCGGCTTGACGGTGTTGAAATGCCCAATCCCAATCATTTTGCTGATGTTGGCAGTTCAGGCGGAGGCATCAGCATGATAAATAACAATCTACTGGACAATTCCGATTTTCTGTCGGGGGCTTTTGCACCTGAATATGGCAATGCGACTTCAGCTGTTTTTGATTTAAAGCTTCGCAATGGGAATAACGAAAAACGTGAATACATAGCCCAAATTGGTGCAAGAGGTGTGGAACTGGGCGCCGAAGGGCCTTTTGTTAAGGGAAAACAGGCTTCGTACCTTGCCTTTTACAATTACTCTACGGTGGCGTTATTAAGTTTGATGGGGATTAAAATAATTGATGCGGTACCAAATTTTCAGGATCTTTCTTTCAAATTGAATTTCCCTTTGAAAAAAGGATATATTTCTTTGTTTGGAGTCGGAGGCATCAGCAAATCGGTGTTCAAACCGGCAAAAGATTCGGCAACCTGGAAAAATGACGGGGATCGCCTTGGTGATGTCTCAGGCTCACGTTCTGCCATCGGCGCTTTTACATGGTTTTACCCTGTAGGCAAAAACTCCTACTTTAAAACCATAGTTTCTTCATCCTATTTTAATCCGGATTATTCAGAAGATTCGACAGGCAACGACTACAAAATATATCAGCTCAACAGAAAATCGACTGCACAGCAGAACAATATTTTTTCCGTTTTGTTCAACAGCAAAATCAATGTGAAAAACATAATCAGGGCAGGAATCATATTCAAAAATCAGAACTTCAGAGATAACACTTATTACTACACCTACGACGGTGGACAAAACAAACATATTGTGAACGATAATAAAGGAAATATCAATCTTTTACAGGCCTACCTTCAATATAAATGCAATATAAGTGAAAAATTTTCACTCACCCCGGGTTTTCATGCTTTATACCTTTTGAACAATGGACGATTGAGTTTTGAGCCACGAATTGCTTTTCGTTGGGCCATAAACAATATTCACTCGTTAACCCTGGGCTTTGGCCTTCATGGGCAAGTACAACCTTCACAAATCTATTATTCAGAAGTTATATCAGGCAACGAAACCATTTATCCTAATGTTTCTCTCAATTTTACCAAAAGCTATCAGGCTGTTTTATGCTACGATTGGCTTTTCACGGAATTCTGGAGATCAAAGATAGAGATCTATTATCAGGATCTTAGACAAATACCAGTTTCGCCCGATGAACCGATTTTATCACTGGTTAATTTCAGTAATTCTGATAATGCCTTTGCAAACAAAATACTTGTTAATAAGGGAAAAGGCCAAAATTTCGGCATGGAGCTGACTATCGAAAAATTTTTAAGCAAGGGCTATTACATTTTGTTCACTGCTTCGGTTTATGACTCGAAATATTTTGACGCAAACGGAGTAAAAAGAAATACAAGATTTAATAGTAATTACGCTTTTAATTTGCTGGGTGGGAAAGAATTTAAAATCGGTAGAAAAAAGAACAGTACCATTGGATTTAGCATAAAAATTGTGGAAATCGGCGGGCAGCGTTACACGCCTATTGATCTGGCACAATCAATCATACTGCATCAGGCTGTATATATCGACTCGCTGACCTACACAAAAAAAACGACTGATTTTTTCAAAATAGATTTTCGAATGCGTTACCGGTTAAACGCAAAAAAATGCTCGCATGAATTTGCTTTTGAGCTTGGAAATATTTTAAACCGTAAGAATGTAGCCGGTTTTCGCTATAATCCTTACACGAACGAGATTGATTATATTCATGATCTGCCGCTTATACCACTGGCTTCGTATAGGATAGAATTCTAAGTGAAGGAGTCAGGAGTCAGGAGTCGGGAGTCGGGAGTCGGGAGTTAGGAGTCGGGAGTCGGGAGTCAGAAGTCAGAAGTCGGAAGTCAGAAGTTGGAAGTCCGCCGCGGCGGAGAAGTTAGAAGTCAGGAGTTAGTTGTCAGATGAAAGAAGGAAGATGGAATAAGCCGGAACTCCTGTTAGCTATTTACAACATTATTAAATACCGCTGCGAGTTTTTGGGTAAGGTTTCGACGGGTGTATTGCTCAATTTTATTTTTGTCGGCATATGTGCTTGCTTGTATGTTTTTCCAGTTTTCAAACTGAGCAAGAATATAGTTTGCAGCATTTTGACTGTCGGAATAGTCAAACATCTGCCCCGCCCGGGCATCATTCATGACCACTGCCGCATCACCATCAACCGGCCCAAAAGCAATTATTGGCCTTGCCGCTCCCATATAGTCGAAAAGCTTGCTTGTAAGAATACATTTGTTATCATCTGTTTTTGGGACAATAAGAAGTAATAGCTCAGAAGCAGCAATGCTCTTCAGCGAATCGGTATAATAAGTATACGGTGAATATGACGTATGCGATTTGTATGATGAAGCATTAACAAGATCGGTCAGATATACAGGGAAATTTCCCAGAAAAAACAATTCCGTGTTTTCATAAAAGTCTTTATTGTCTTTCAGTAATTCCAATGCATCGAAAAAGCAAATGGGATCCTGTTCTTTACTCAGGCTTCCTGCATATGTAATCCTGAATTTTGTGTTTGGTTTGTATTCAAGACCTGTAAAATACTTATCATCGAATCCATTAGTGATCAGATGGATCTTTTTTGATGTCTTGCGTTGTAATATTTCAACCAGCGAATGGCCAACGGTAATTACCGCATCCATTTTATTTATGGTTTTCTTTTCGATGCGTTTATCAATATTATGTATCCATTTCCAGCGGATAGAATTGTTCAGTAACCAGAAAACATCGGTCCAAGGATCACGAAAATCGGCCACCCAGGGCAAGCCAGTTTTCCTGGCGGCTTTGCGGGCTATAATATGGTTTGTTTGCGGCGGTGATGAACTGAAGATCAGGTCGATTTTTTCATCTCTGATGATCTTTACTGCTTTGCTGACCGTAGAAAAATACCATGGGAAACGGGTATCAGGAATAAAGTTATATTTCACCCAACGTGACAGTTTATCCATAAAGGAACTGCGCGATGCATCGGTAAAGCCATAAGGAACAAAATTCTTTTTTGATTTTGGCGAAACCTTGCTGAATATCTTATGCAGGCTCAAGCCCTTAGAGCGGTATATCTTTGTTTCTGGTTTTACTTCTTTCAGCAAACTTTCATCTTCAAAAGGGAAGTCGCCCCCCTCGGTGGTTAGAATAACCGGCTCCCAGCCATATTCGTACAGGTATTGATAAAACTTTAAAATACGGTTGATGGGTGCTCCGCCTGCCGGCGGCCAATAGTATGTTATGATTAGGACTTTTTTCATATTAGTTCAGATTTCAGAATTCGGTCCGCCACAGCGAACACAAAGTTATACTATGAAAAACCTGAATTGGTTAATTTTCAAATTTATTAATTTTCAAATTAACCAATTCACTCAACCCCCGGCTCATCCACCCGCACGACCAACGCATCAGGGTATATGGTTTGCGGAACAAGGATGTTTTCTGATAGTAAAAAAATCCCTTTTTCTGATTTTGCATATTATCAATAGCCCAATTGGCGATCTTTTCGGCAAGATCCATATAGCTTTTATCAAACCGGCTTGCTTTCACAAACGAAATAATTCCCTGAGCCGAGCCATGTACATCAAAAGGATACGTTTTATCATTTGCCCATTTCGGAGCGCCATCGGGTAAAAAGAGGTTTTCTTTATAATATTCCACCCCTTTCAGATATTGCTCCATAAATGATTTATCACCGCTGTGGTCCATATAATCGAGGATAGCATCAATAATATAGCCGGTATGGTAATTATCATGTTTCCGCGGGTGATCTCCGGCAGGATGCGTATAATACCAGGCGCCGTAATCGGTCTGCTTGTCGACAACAAAATTCACCAACTTTCGGGCTTCTTTTGCGAGTGTTTCATCCTTCACATATTTATTCACCCTGGCCACAATTGAGCCTGTGAGAATGCTCACATCCATCACGATCCAGTGGATTTTTTCGGAAGGCACATAACTCAGGCATTTCATGGTGTCATCTTCATATAATACTTTGGGCGCTTTAAGCAGAAAGGTCAAAGCGCTTTTTGCGGTATCAAGATATTTTTCTTTTTTGGTAATTTCGTAGGCATCCATCATGGCGGTGGTAACGAAATAGGTTACTACGCGGTTGGGCAGGTGGGCCGGTGCAAAAAAGCCCACATCCTGCCATGGATGCTGGTATCCCCAGCACATTCCCCATTCGGTTTTTGAAGGGTTTTCGAGCAACCACCCGAGCAAGGTTTCTGCCTGTGCAAGGTCGTTTGCATCGCCATGCGCCTTGTACCGGTTCATATAAGCCATTGAGAACAATGCAATCCCTTTTGGATTCCGGGTTTTAGGAACAAAAAACAACGGACGGATGTTTACGGGAAAACGCATGACGACCTGGCTGTATAACAGGCGCAAAAACTTATTGCCAAACGAAAAAAACCACAAAAACTTGCTGTCTAATGCGTCGTATTTGTTATACCCTTTATAATCATTGCTGTCAGCGTAGGCTAAAACTTTTGTAAGTGAGTGTTCTATCTTTTCGATATTCTGTACCATTTAAGAAAATTTGAAGCAAAAGTAATAATAATGTAGTTAGCAGTGTGCTAATTTGGTTTTTGACTTGAGAATTTTATATGACCTGGAGGTGTTGACTATCAGACCATAACTTTAACTTTTTCACAAATCAGGTTAAGTTAATTTAAAAATTTTATGGAAAAATAAAAAATTGTCATCAATAAGCACAAATCAAAAAAAACAGCTAGCTAATCAAAATCTAAAATCATAAAACTCAAATTAAAAATTTAAAAAACAAAGCCATGAAAACACCAAAATTTTTCAATCAAAGTGTGGTAGCAAGCACCCTCTTGCTGATGTTCCTCTTCATCATTCCGCTGACCATGATCTCACAAAAAAGTTTCAGTTCAAAAGACAACTCAACTTTTGTAAACCAGGAATCGTTGATCATAAAACAAACCGGTGATGATGATGACAAAACCCTGTCGCCGTATTTTTTCGTGAAAAGCGAAAGCAACGAAACAGAACAATTACCGCTTAAAGCTACATCGGCGAATGTGAATATAGCCGGAGTAATTGCGGATGTAACAGTCAAGCAAGTGTATGTAAACAGTGGTAAAAATGCAATTGAAGCTATTTATATTTTTCCGGCTTCCACACGTGCTGCCGTTTATAGTATGAAGATGAGGGTCGGAGACCGCCTTATCACGGCAAAGATCCAGGAAAAACAAAAGGCAAGGCAAGAATACGAACAGGCAAAAAATGAAGGGAAAAATGCTTCGTTGCTCGAACAACAACGCCCGAATGTGTTCCTGATGAATGTTGCCAACATCATGCCCGGTGACACCATCAGCATAGAGATGTGTTACACGGAACTATTGATACCCGAGCAGGGTGTTTATGAATTTGTGTACCCTACCGTTGTAGGCCCCCGCTATTCAAACCAACCCGAAGCCACAGCTTCCGCCAACGACAATTGGGTGTCGAATCCATATACACATTCCGGTGAAAAACCCACATACACTTTCAATATCGGGGTGAACATTGCAGCGGGTATGGCTATAAAAGATGTCCGCTGTCCTTCACACGAAATGACCATTAATTACGAAACCCCGGCATCTGCTAACCTTAAACTTAAAAACTCGGAAGTCTTTGAAGGCAACCGCGATGTAATCGTACAATACCGCCTTGCAGACAATAAGATCGAATCAGGATTGCTTTTATATAAAGGCGAAAATTCAGGAGAGAATTTCTTCCTGGCCATGGTTCAACCGCCGCCAAAGCCAACAGTTGATCAGATACCCCCGCGTGAATATGTTTTCATCATGGATGTTTCGGGTTCAATGTCAGGTTATCCGATCGAAACCTCAAAAAAAGTATTGAAAAACCTGATAAAAAACATACGTTCCACCGACAAATTTAATGTGTTGCTGTTTGCCGGATGTGCCAATATGTTCATGCCTCAATCAGTATATGCAACAGAAGGAAACCTGCAGAAAGCCTTAAACATGATCGATGAGCAGCAAGGTTCGGGCGGCACAGAACTCATTACTGCTCTGAAAAAAGCTTTGTCGGTTGAAAAGCAAAATGGTTTTTCACGCACATTTGTAATTGCTACGGATGGTTATGTAGATGTTGAAAAAGAATCGTTTGAGCTAATCCGAAACAACCTGAATAAAGCAAATTTCTTCGCTTTTGGCATAGGATCTTCGGTAAACCGTTTTCTCATTGAAGGTATTGCCCATGCCGGAATGGGAGAATCATTCATTGTTACCAAACAGGAAGAAGCCGATGAAAAAGCCGATAAATTCAGAAGCTATATCCAAAGCCCGGTGCTGACGGATATTAAAGTGAGTTACGAAGGTTTCCAGGTTTACGACATAGAACCTTCAACTGTCCCGGATGTACTGGCAGAACGTCCTGTGATCATTTTCGGTAAATGGAAGGGCAACCCCGACGGAAAAATCAAAATATCGGGGAACAGCGGTACAGAAGATTTTGTTTACACCATTGATGTCAGCAAAACAGATGCAAGTAAGGCAAATGGTGCGATAAAATATTTATGGGCGCGCCAAAAGATCAGGATGTTAGATGACTTCAACAATGCTGCCAACGATCCAAAATTAACAGAAGAAATCACCGGACTGGGTTTAAAATATAACCTACTGACCAACTACACATCTTTTATTGCCATAGATTCGGTGATAAGAAATGCCAGTGGCAAACAAGTTTCTGTCAAACAGCCCCTGCCTCTTCCCGAAAATGTGAGCGATTATGCCGTAGGAGGAAGTTATGGTTATGGTTCTGCACCAAGTTCGAGTGGTTGTTTGAAATCAACACAGCGATATGCGAAACCGGTGGAGCAGGAAATCAAACTTGATAAAACAAAAGATTTGGTTGATTTAAGTGTTGTTGAAGAAATGCCTGAATACATTGGTGGGAGCACAGCTATGGATGCTTTTATTAAAATGAACCTTGTTTATCCTGCTACTGCAAAAAACAAAGGGATTTCAGGCACTGTTTATGTTGAATTTACGGTGAAAGCGGATGGCAGCATTACCAATGTTACCGTGATCCGTGGAATCGGCGGAGGCTGCGACGAAGAAGCAGTAAGGGTTGTGAAGTTGATGAGCAAAAAATGGAAGCCGGGAAAACAAAACGGGAAAATTGCTGCAATGAAAATGACATTACCGATTAGTTTTCAATTGAAGTAAGATTCATCTTTAAAAAGAATTTTCAACATCTTAAAAAGCCGGCAAATACCGGCTTTTTTCATTAAAATATTTATTGTAACCATGGTTACTGTAATGGCTGTTACATAATTTTTTTCAATATACAATTTCAATAATTGTATAGCTTTTTATCCTATCTACAAAACTTTAACAATTCCTCTAAAAAACTTTATCTTTGCCAATCAAAATAATGCAATATGTGCGGTATCTGCGGCATCGTTGAAAAAAACAAGGACAACAGTTCACTGATGGTGGATATGCTTAAGATCATTGAGCACCGCGGGCCTGATGATTTTGCTGTGCACAACCACAAAGATTTTTGTTTAGGACACCGCCGCCTTTCAATTATCGATCTGAACACAGGCAACCAGCCCATCTTCAATGAAGACAAAAGTATATGCATAATATTTAACGGTGAGATTTACAATTATAAAGAATTAAAAGCAGAACTTGTACAAAAAGGCCACACTTTCTACACAACCAGCGATACAGAGGTTATTGTGCATTTGTATGAGGAAGAAGGCAGCACATTTTTTCATAAACTGAACGGGATTTTTGCTTTTGCACTTTTAGATAAGAACAAAGACCTCTTGTTGCTGGTGCGCGACCATTTTGGCGTAAAACCTCTGCATTACCACTTTAACAATGGTTTGCTGATATTCGGCTCGGAACAAAAAAGTATTTTGCTGCACCCGGCTGTCAGCCGAAGTATCAATTATAATGCCCTCCACTCCCACCTCAACCTGCGCTATACACAAAGGAATGAGACACTTTTTGAAGGTATAAAACGACTGCCTCCTGCTCATTTTTTGTTGTTCGAAAACGGCCAGATCCATATTCAACGCTTTTGGGAACTCAAGCCCGAAGTAGATTCAAAAATGATCGAAGAGGAAGCTGTCGAAAAAATGCACTTTTACATCAAACAGGCGGTTGACAGGCAATTGATGAGCGATGTACCACTAGGTGTTTATCTCTCGGGAGGAATGGATTCTTCGACTATCGTTCAAAAAATGCACGAACTGGGTGTGTCGCAGATTAACACATTTACCATGGGCTTCAACGAGCCAACGGATGAATTTCCCGATGCAGAACAAATCGCAAAACATTTCGGCACGAACCATCATACGCTCAGCCTGACTTTAAACCCAATGCAGCAATTCCCCGAGGTGATCTGGCATGCCGAAGAGCCCAAAATAAACCTGTTGCAGGGTTTCAACATGTCGAAATTTGTCAGGAAAGATATTACTGTTGTCCTGGGCGGATTGGGCGGTGATGAGCTTTTTGCCGGATACGATATTCATAAATTCATTTATCCTTTCAATAAATACCATCAGCATGCTCCGGCATGGCTGCAAAGTGTACTTCGATGGAAATCGGAGTTACTATTTAAAATGCAAAGCCCCACGCATACATTATCCATTGACGAATACCGGCGTGGCCTTCAGATGCTACTTGCCATAGGCGATATCGAGCGTTTTTATCTGATCCTGCGAAATGTATGGGATTACGATAACGGATTTTACAAAGAGATTTATCATCAGAATTTCTACAAACAGATGCAGGAGCAATGTCAAAAAGTCTATACTGAATTTGACGGATTTTTTGAACGTTCGAAAAACCTGAATGCCTTGGATCAAGTGTTGTTCACAGAGTTTCAGAGCAAAATGGTGAACGATTACCTGCTGACGGAAGACCGAATGTCGTTGGCAAATTCCGTAGAAGAACGGGTACCTTTTCTTGATCTCGACCTGGTAAATTTTGGTTTTTCGATTCCAGTTCATCTGAAAATAAAAAACAATCAGACGAAATACCTGTTCCGTAAAGCCATGTCGCAGAAGCTACCGCCGAAGATCATCAGCAAGAAAAAATGGGGATTCAGCGTCAATCCTTATATCCAATTCCAGAAAGACCTAAAGAGCACAGCAGAAGCGATATTAACACCTGAGTTTATTGAAAAACAGGGAATTTTTAACTATCGTTACATAAAAAGGATACTTGATCATTCGCCTCATCCAAAGATGCGCTGGCATTATAATTATTTGTGGATTGTTACGGGATTAGCTATTTGGCAGAAAATGTATATTGACGGGGATAATTTTAAGAAGAAAGAGGTAGATTTGAGGGGGTATTTTTAGGCTGGAGGCTGTTAGGCTGTTAGGCTGTTAGGCTATTAGGCGGTTAGGCGGTTAGGCTGTTAGGAGGTTAGGAGGTTAAGGGTTAGGCTGTTAGACTGTTAGGGGGGGGTAGGCTGTCCCGATAGCTATCGGGAGGTGGTTAGGCAAATAGGTTATTTTAGCAAAGGGGCAAGAGGCAGAGCGAAGATTAATAAACCGATTAATTTCTCGCAGAGACGAAAAGACGCAAAAGGAAGATTTAAAAACAGATTAATTTCTCGCATCGAAGAAGCCCTGGGGGGAAAAGACACAAAGACACAGAACAAATAAGAAAAAAGGAATGAAATATTCAATAATAATAGCGACCTACAACCGGCTGGAGGAAGTTAAGGAACTGCTTGCCTCGGCGGAAGGCCTTGATTTTCCAAGAGAAAAATTTGAGTTTGTTTTTTCTGATGACGGCTCTACAGATGATACGGAGAAGTTTCTTAAAGGCTATGAGTCAGCCACAGGATTGAATATCCGTTACCTTTACCAGCAGAACAAAGGCCCCGGCGAAGCCCGCAACCATGGCATGAGCGAATCCCAGGGGGATTATTTTATGTTTGTGGATTCTGATTGCATGTTCCCACCCGAATGGCTTAGAAAAATTGACGAACACCTTAGCCAAAACCCTCTCGACGCCTGGGGCGGCCCGGACACCTGCCACGAAAGTTTTTCACCTCTGTTAAAAGCCATCAACTATTCCATGACCTCATTCATCGGCACCGGCGGTACACGGGGAAGCACCAAGTCGGTACAAAAGAAATTCTATCCCCGGAGTTTCAACATGGGCATCTCAAAAAAAGTTTATGAAACCATTGGAGGCATGGGTACACTAAGGCACGGACAGGATATGGAATTTTCATCCCGAATCTATAACAATGGTTTTAAGGTAGGGCTGATTTCCGATGCTTTCGTTTACCACAAACGCCGTACTTCGCTGAAACGCTTTTACAAACAGATATTCAACTGGGGGGTTGCCCGCGTGAATTTAGGACGTATCGACAAACAGATGTTTAAACCTGTGCATCTTCTTCCAGCCATGCTTGTTGCAGGATTTGTGTTACTGGTTCTCCTCACTCCTTTCCCTTTCTTCCCAAAATGGTTGTGGCTTATCGTTGCGGCAGGAATGCTCGGCCTTGCAGGCATCGCTTTTTTTCAGTCTTTTGCAAAATACAAGATTCTGAAAACGTCTTTTCTTTCCATAATAACTTTGTACATTCAGATCATCGCCTATGGCTTTGGCATGTGGAAGGGCTTGTTCCAGGTATGGACAGGAAAAAAGACAGCCCAGGGCTTTTCGAAAAATTATTACAAATAAATCAATAGGATTTTTGCTCAGACAAGTAATAGAGTAATTCACTCCAGTTCACTTTTTTCTCTTTGTCACCGATTCGAACAATTATTGTATTCGTTTTGGGATTGATAAATACAAACTGCCCCCGATACCCATAGGCAAAATAAGTATCCTTTTTGTATAGCCAGAAATGATATGAATATTTATCCATACCGGGAATGGTTTGGTGAGAGCATTTTTCTATCCACTCTCCGGAGACGACTTGTTTTCCGTTCCATTTCCCTTTGTTGAGGCATAACCTTCCCATCTTAGCATAATCCCTTGCTATGGCATTCATGCAACAGAAAGACCTTTCAATTCCATTTTTCCTATTATCAATGATCCATTTGGCATCACTTTCCATACCCATAGGTACCCAAATTTTTTCCTGCATATATTCCGATAAAGTTCTACCCGTGGCACGGGAAATTATAATGCTTAATAATAGGGTATTCACATCTTTATATTCAAATTTAATCCCCGGCTCTGCCTTTGTTTTAAGGTGCCTAAGATAACTTATCAAATGCTCTCCGTAATAATATGTAGCAATATTTGTGTATGGGATTAATACCCCGTCATTAAATTTTATACCCGAACACATATTTAACAGATGTTCTACAGTAATCTTATCAAAACCCTGCCTTTTAAGTTCTGGAATATAATCGGTAATTTTCACCCGGACATTTTTTATATAGCCCTCAGAGATAGCAATACCTGCAAGCAGCGACACAAAAGATTTTGAAATCGAAAATGAATTTATGATTTCTGATTTGCTATACCCATCAAAATAATTCTCATAAACTATGGTGTCATTCCTGATCATCAGGAAGGCCACAGTCTTGTCCAACTTAAGGATATCTTCAAAAGACTTTTGTGTCCCAGGGTTTAGCTCAGCAGGGATATTGCAACTAAGTTTGTTTACAGCATTTTTTTCAAAAAAATGAAAGGTATAATCACCTTTACAGATCAGTCTGCCTGGAAATTTTTTATAGTCATCGAGTTCAGCTTCGTTATAAATTAGTATCCGCCAGGCAGCACCACATGAAGAAAAAATAAATGCGATTATCAGAATTACAAAAAATCGGACAACTCTCATGATATTAAAAACTATATTTTGTCTGAAATTCAATACTGGGAGTCCGATTTATGAGGAAATTCATCGATTTTCGAATATATTACTATTAAAAACAGCAGCATTACTTCGGGTAATTCCTTTCGCCAAAAATAGAAGTACCGATGCGTACAATGGTGGAGCCCTCTTCTATAGCAATTTGATAATCGCTGCTCATACCCATAGAAATTTCCCTAAAATATTCCTTATCCTGAAAAAAGTTTGTTTTCAGGTCATTAAAATTCTGCCTCAATCTTTTGAACTCACCGCGAATGGTATTTTCGTCATCTACAAAGCTTGCCACGCCCATCACACCGCAAATACGAATATTTCTCATGAGTTTATATTCGTCTGAAAACAAGATATCCCTGGCTTCTTCAATTGTCAGTCCAAATTTGCTTTCTTCGCTTGCGATATAAAACTCAAACAAGCAATCAATCACCCTGTTGTTTTTCGCAGCTTCTTTATCTATTTCTTTCAGCAATTTGAGGCTGTCAACACTGTGGATGAGAGATACAAAAGAAGCAATATACTTAACTTTATTGGTCTGCAGGTGACCGATCATGTGCCATTCGATATCAGCAGGCAATTGCGATTGTTTTTCGACGATCTCCTGAACTTTGTTTTCGCCAAAAATCCGATGGCCGGAATTATATGCACACAATATATCTGCAACCGGCTGAGTCTTGGAAACAGCGACTAATTTTACATCAGAAGGAATTGTTTTTAAAAGTTCCCTGAGGTTATCTTTGATATTCATAAGAAACAATTTATACCGACAGGTTAAAATCGCGCAAAGCCTCGTTGAGAGAGGTTTTCGTGTTGGTGGATTCTTTCCGCTTACCGATGATCAGTGCACAAGCCACGGGATATTTGCCGGCCGGAAATTCTTTCAGGTACGTGCCGGGAATGACCACGGAACGTTCAGGAATGACACCATGAAATTCGACAGGTTCTTTTCCGCTGACATCAATGATCTTTGTGGATTTTGTAACAACGACATTCGCACCCAGCACGGCTTCAGTTTTCACATGGACGCCCTCCACCACAATAGATCTTGAACCTATGAAACAATTATCTTCGATGATCACAGGAGCAGCCTGTACAGGCTCGAGAACGCCGCCAATACCCACTCCGCCGCTGAGGTGAACATTTTTACCGATCTGTGCACATGAACCTACGGTGGCCCAGGTATCCACCATAGTGCCGCTATCCACATAGGCGCCTATATTCACGTACGAAGGCATCATCACGACGCCGGGCGCGAGAAAAGATCCGTAGCGAGCAAGTGCATGAGGAACCACACGCACTCCAAGTGATTCATAATTTTTTTTTAGTTTTATTTTATCACGAAACTCGAAAGGCCCGACCTCAATAGTTTCCATCTGTTGTATCGGGAAATAAAGTATCACGGCTTTTTTAACCCATTCGTTCAAAACCCATGAATTTCCTTCAGGTTTGCAAACGCGTAATTTCCCCTGATCCATCAGATCAATGGTGTTGCGAATTGCAGCACATGTGGCTTCGTTTTTAAGCAAAGTTCGGTCGTCCCATGCGGCTTCAATCAATAACTTTAAATCCTGATACATAATTTTGGTTTTTATTGCAAGTGTTCAAAGTTAGAAAAAAATAAAATTAACGTACATAATATTGCAACAAATCTACAATTTCATCAATAGTTTGCCTCAAAATTTTTAACTTTGCAGTCATAAAATTATGGGACGCATTTTAGCTATCGACTACGGACAAAAAAGAACGGGCATCGCGGTGACGGATGAACTTCAGATGATCGCCAACGGATTGACCACGGTCAATACGAATGAATTGATGCCATTTCTGAAGAATTATTTTTCGAAAGAAAATGTTGAACTTCTTGTTGTCGGCAAGCCGATGCAAATGAACAACACCGAGTCGGAATCTGAAAAATTCATCACCCCTTTTCTTAAAAACCTGCAAAAACTTTTTCCTGGTATTCCGGTTAAAAGGTTTGACGAACGTTTTACATCAAAAATGGCTTTTCAAACCATGATCGATTCGGGAATCAGCCAAAAAAAGCGCAGGGACAAAGCCTTATTAGATACAATAAGCGCCACCATCATTTTGCAATCATATCTTGAAACCACGCAAAAATAGACCTATGAAACTGCCAATATATGCCTACGGAACACCATTGCTTCGAAAAATATCGGTGAATATCGATGAGACCTATCCCGACCTAAAAAAACTTATCGCCGACATGTTTGAAACCATGTACGCCTCTGTTGGTGTCGGACTTGCTGCACCACAGGTAGGACTCAACATCCGGCTCATTGTCATCGACACCAACCCGTATGCTCAGGATTATCCCGAAGGCAAGGATTTTAAAAAAGTGTTCATCAATGCCAAAATTACTGAATACAGTGGCAAAGAATGGGCTTTTAACGAAGGCTGCCTTAGTGTTCCCGAGATAAGGGAAGATGTCATGCGTCAAGAGACCATCAAAATAGAGTATTACGATGAATATTTCAATTTTCATGCTGAAGAATATTCCGGTATCCTTGCACGTGTGATACAGCATGAATACGACCATCTGGAAGGCATACTGTTTGTGGACAAACTGAGTTCGCTGAAGAAAATGGTTTTAAAACGTAAACTAACTGATATTTCAAAAGGCTTAATTAATACAAAATATAAAATGATCTGCCCCTTACAAAAGAAACACGCTAACTAAAAAATTAAATATTATGAAAACAATTAAATTCGTCAGCTTCATTATCATCGGACTTGTTTTTATCGGCTGCAGCCAGTCAAAAGATAAGATGGTAAAAGAAATCACGGAAATGGAAAAGCCGTTTTTTTCCAATAGTCCGGTAAGCGATACCGTGAAAATAAATGACATGGTTGCTCTTTACAAGAAATTTGCCGATACTTATTCAAAAGACTCCCTGGCGCCGGTATACCTGTATAGAGCCGCCAGCCTTCAGATGAACCGCCAGAAAAACGAAGATGCGATCGCTTTGCTTGATATTATTATTAAAGATCATAATAGTTTTATAAAACTTCCTGAGACTTATTTCCTCAAAGCCTTTATTTATGATAACAACATAAAAAATCTCACCAAAGCCCGTGAAGCTTATACGGTTTTTCTTCAAAAATTCCCTGAGAGCGATCTTGCTGATGATGCCCAGATATCGATCAACAACCTTGGCAAAACACCGGAACAGATCATTAACGAAATTCAGTTAAAACAGAAACAACAGGCCGACTCTGCAACAGCCGCAGCAGAAAAGAAAAAATAATTTTAAAAATTGTTTTGTAAAGAACCGTTTCTCTAGTATCCGAAACGGTTTTTTATTGTTGATAAAAAGGCCGGGATGAAGGAAAAAATAAAAGTTCAGCGTTACGAACGTCTCTATAAGCAAATAGCTGAGCTGTTGAAGAAATCTAATGATACAACAGCTCAAATGGCTACTGTTTCAGCCGTTTTATACCATAAAATGAATTATTTTTTTTGGTGCGGATTTTACAAAGCCGAAGCTGAAAATCTCGTGGTCATTACCTATCAGGGCCCGCTTGCCTGCCAGTTGCTCCCCAAAAACCGGGGCGTTTGCTGGTCAGCAGTTAATAACAACATAACTATTATTGTTCCCGACGTTCATGATTTTCCGGGGCATATTGCCTGCGACTCCCGTTCCAGGTCAGAAATCGTGGTTCCTGTCCTTAACCGGCAGGGAAAACCCGTTGCCGTGCTCGATATTGACAGCAAGGAAGTCAATTCATTTGACGAAACGGATGCGTTATACTTAGAAAAAATCGTTGCTTTGATTCACGCGGAATGATTATTCAAATTCTAATTCCAAAAATGCTTTAAGAGCCTCCGAAGTTATTTTGGTGTAAAGTGTACCGTTTTTTGTGTAGGAAATATTTCCGGTTTGTTCAGAAACAACAATTGTTATAGCATCTGTTATTTCGGATATACCGACTGCCGCCCTGTGCCTTAGCCCCAGCGTGTTCGGAAATTTCTCATTGCGGGTCAGCGGCAGGACACACCTGGCGGCGACAATACGGTTTCCTGAAATAATGATGGCGCCATCGTGCAAAGGGCTGTTCTTGTAAAAAATATTTTCAATGAGTTGTTCAGAGATCCTGGCATCGATCATTTCCCCGTTATTCACGTATTCCTCCAGGCTGCTCCTTTTAGAAATCACGATCAAAGCTCCTGTTTTGCTAGAAGATAGATTTTCGCAAACCCTTGCAATACGGTCGAAATTAATGATACTGCTTTGCTGGACGTTGAGTTTCCAGAAGGCTAGCCATTTTTGTTTCCGGCTTAAAAAACGCGGCGTGCCAAGTAAAAGCAGAAATTGACGTATCTCGCGCTGAAAAACGACTATCAGGGCGATGACTCCTACACTGACGAACTGGCCTAGTATTTCGGAAAGCAAATTCATCTGCAGGAGATTTACCAACTTCCAGACAAAGTAGATCGCTACGATACCCAGAAAAATATTTATCGCCGCAGTGCCCTTCATCAGCCGGTAAATTTGATAAAGCAACAATGCCACTAACAATATATCTATTAAGTCAGTAACACGAAACTTAAGAAAATCAGCAATAAAGAGCAACATAAAACTACAGATCAGATCAATAAAAGTTCAGAATTTTAGTATATTCCATTCTAAATCATAGCAAAAATAAAAAAAAATTGAACGCTAAACAGTTTAAAATTCTAAAACACATAATCCCAGATTTATTATAAAATTAATTTGAACAAATATTTGTTCTTGTAACTGATAAATATTTTTTATCTTTGATACATGAAATTATCAAGTGGCATGTGCTAATAATTATGATATGAAAAAAGTATTATTAATTACCGGCCTTTTTTTGCTTACCTGTATCGTATCCGGACAGGATGTGCATTTTTCGCAATTCAATTATGCGCCCTTATCATTAAACCCTGCAAATGCCGGAGCTTTTAGCGGTGACCACCGGATCATTGCCAATTACCGGAGCCAGTGGAAAAGTATCTCCCGTTCGTATACCACATACGGGCTTTCTTACGATATGGGTATTCTGAAAGGCAAACTCAACGGCGGAATACTCGGGTTGGGGATACAACTATTTAATGATCAGGCAGGCGACAACAAGATGGGGCAAACTATGGTAAATATTTCAATGGCCTATCATTTACCATTGAACAAATACAATATGCTGACAGCCGGTATTCAGGGCGGCATTGCACAAAAGAGAATAGATATGGGCTCGATGCAGTGGGACAGCCAGTACGACCCAAGCTTTACCGATGGCTATAATCCGTCGTTACCTTCTAATGAAACGATGTCTTTTAATAGTTTTTTATATGGCGATATCGGTGCAGGATTGATGTGGTCATTTAATTCGAATGCCACTACCCTGTCATCCAATGATTCTAAAAAAGTAAATGTCGGAGTTTCCCTGTTTCATTTGAACAGGCCCAAGCAAACCTTCTCAGACATTCCTTCGAAAAAGATGGATATGAAAATGACAGTGCATGTCAATTCATTGATAGGTTTCAGGAACACCAATTTTTCAATACTTCCCACAGCCGTATGGTTCATGCAGGGGCCGTCAAATGAAGTAATCTTTGGTTCATTATTCAGGTTCAGGCTGAACGATCCGTCAAAATATACCAACTTTGTAACAGAAACGTCTGTTGCTTTAGGATTGTTTTACCGTTGGAACGATGCATTCATTATCTCGGGCCAGATGGAATGGAGAAATTTCCTTCTCTCTCTGAGTTATGATGTGAACACATCAAAACTGGCAGCAGCCAGCAAAAGTGCAGGAGGCCTCGAAGTATCCCTGAGATACGTTACTCCTTTGCCCACGCTAAAAACCAAGAGTCTGTATTAGAAGATCCGCTTGCTTACCCGGTTACTATATTTGTCGGCAATAACACGGCACCAGTTTGTATGCTATGTATTCATCCCCCCGCAAACATGTATCACCTGGCCATTTACATATCCTGACAGGTCGGATGCCAGAAACAGAGCCACATTAGCGACATCTTCGGGTTTGCCGGCCCGTCGTAAAGGGATTTCGCTGATCCACTTTGTTCTGGCCTCTTCAGAAATTTTCTGAGTCATTTCGGTTTCTATAAATCCGGGTGCTATCGCATTGCAACGAATGTTGCGGGAACCCAATTCCTTTGCTACAGACATGGTAAACCCAATAATACCCGCCTTTGAAGCGGAATAATTTGCCTGTCCGGCATTTCCACTCACCCCGACCACTGAACTCATATTAATAATAGATCCAAAACGTTGCTTCAGCATGATCTTCTGAATTGCTTTGGTAAGGTTGAATACCGATTTCAGGTTAATATTAATCACTATATCCCAGTCAGACTCACTCATCCTAAGCAACAAATTATCACGTGTAATACCGGCATTGTTCACCAGAATGTCGATTACCGGAAAATCACTGATAATCTTATTTACCGTCTCTTCACTCTGCTGAAAGGAACTCGCATCAGAAGCATACCCCTTTGCTTTTACTCCTGAAGCCATTAATTCTTTTTCAAAATTTATCATTGATTCATCGTAAGACAGATCTGTAAAAGCAATGTTACACCCATTGTCCGCAAATGTCTGGGCAATAGCTTTGCCGATCCCCCTCGATGCTCCTGTGATCAGCGCTGTTTTTCCTTCTAAAAGTTTCATGGTCATTTTTTTTATCAAAATTAATAATAAATCAATAAATTTGAGTTTTATTATTCACGAACCATATTTACAATCCTTGCTAAATAATTATGAGGTTTCCTGCAAAAATTTTTGTTGTTTTATTGTTGTTATGTGCCGGTTTTTCGTTGCATGCCCAGGAAAAAGACAGTATCAACAGCCAACTCCTGACTGCCGCCTTTGAGGGAAAAACCGATGAAGTGCTCAGGCTTATTGCCGACAGCGCCGATGTTAATGCAAAAACAGATGAGGGCATTACTCCTTTGATGTATGCCTCTGAAAAAGGATATGCAGAAATTGTAAAAATTCTTTTATTTAATAAAGCCGATCCAAATATTTCTCCGCGAAACGGAAGAACGGCTCTCATAGGGGCTGCGATACAGAACCAACTGGATATTGTTTATTTACTGTTGATTTACGGCGCTTTTATAAATGCCACTGATGAATTTGGAGTAACGGCACTGATTTATGCAGCCAGTTATAATTATTACGACATGGTTAAATACCTGTTGAAAAACGGTGCACAGCACCTGATCAAAGCCCAGGACGGTACCGATGCGCTGTTGGCTGCCGCTTACTTTGGAAATTCGGATATCGTCAGACTCCTGTGCAATTACAATGCGGATATCAACACTACAGACTACACCGGGTTTACGCCCTTCATGATGGCCATTCAGAATAACGATTTACAACTGGCGGATACCCTGATAAGCCGCCAAGCTGATTTGAAAACCCATTTAAAAAATTATCCATCGGTCAATCTCGTTGATTATTCAAAGATAAATAATCGAAGGACCATAGTAAAAAGGCTGAAAAAAGAGGGACAACGGGGCTCGTTCTGGCCATTTTTCAATAAAATAACGTTAAATTACAACATAGCCTCATTTAGCACACAAGACTATTTTATGGGTGCCGGCATCGGGATATTTGATTCAAAATACAGCATCAGCTTTGAACTTGGTTTAAACGGAAGGCTTGCAAAAAAACGCGTACTTGAGCAGCAGGCAGAAAATATCTATTACCAGCTTTGGGAAAAACGGAGGTATTTATATCTCGGAGTGGAAAAACTCATCAATTTCAGGACAAAAAATATGGAGCACAGGCAAGGAATTTATATTCGTGCCAAAGGATTATATACTTATGGTTCATACCAGGGGCTGACGCGCAAACCGGAAGGCCATTTTACATTTGCACCTGGGTTCGGATACAGTTATATGTTCAGGAATTTTTTTCTTAAAGCCGGTTACGAGTATTGCGACCTTGGGATTTACAAAGGGATGAATCACTGGCTCACTCTTACGGCAGGCGTTACGATCAATCTTTCCAAAAATAAACTTCTCAAAAAAATTTATTGGATATAGTCATGAAAACTTTTAATATACTTCAACTAGTTATGATTCTTTTTTGTCTGATCATTTTACAATCCTGTGAACGAACCTTTGTCAGCACTCCTGAAGATTGCATGAATTATGATTATTCCGATTGCAATACTTCCGAACCATCAGTGGTTCCGATGAATATTAAACTCACCATCAACTGGGAGAATCCACAGGTTCCCATTACAATCTATAAAGGCAAACTGGAAAGCAGAGACACCATTCTTTCAGATACAACCGGGTCCTCGTCATACATAGCCTTGTTAAAGCCGGATAATTATTATACTGTGGAAGCCCGCTACATATCCGGAAACAACTTTATATACGCCATCGACGGCGACAATGTAAAAAAAATCCGCAACCAGATTTGTGATTCTGTCTGCTGGACAGTTCAGGAAGGAAATGTAAATGTTGAATTGAAATAACCGGATTTTCCGGTAGAAAAGATAAGGAAATTAGCTTTTTTTGTGTGTTTTTCTGGTGTGATGGTTTAACACAATTTCAAATTTGGTAGTATCCAGAAATGTATCAAAACGGAGGTGGTCTTTACGTTCGTTATTTTTACCCTGCATGATATCATCCCCGTATTCATTAAGAATTACTTTCCAAAGAAGTTCAGTGCAGTAAAATTCCGAGCTGTCTTCGATATTAAAGGCATTATCAAAAGGTATCTGCTGATCGAGATAATACCTTGCTTTGCGGCTGATTGCCGAAAGCGGTTTGTCAATTTTTGGTTTGTACCTGATTACTATTACAGAATTGTAATGGCTGTCCTTGATAAAACTCCGGATCTCCTGCGATTGCACGCCATCAATATCAGAAAGCGAACTGGATACAGAATGTATCACCATAAAATCCGTATCATTTTTACAAACTATAGCACAGTGAGATATGTCATATTTTTCGTCGAGCTGTTCTACGATCATGTCGCTGACAAGCCCATACCCATGGCGTAATATGATATCGCCATCCTGAATTTTATTTAATTCAGCATCAGAAAGGGTATACCTATAAAAAGATTGTTCCTGCATGCTACGATTTTCGTAGGCATACAGGAACAACCTTAACGATGCGCCCACTGAAAAAATGATAATGAAAATTATTAAAAATATTCTTTTCATTTATCAATGGACCATTAGAACACTAAATTATTCTGCAGCGGCAGTTGTGTCAACAGCAGTTGTATCTTCAGGAACAGTTTCTTCGCCAGTTCCTTCTTTTTTCTGATCAACAAGCCATTTGCCTTCTTTTTTTACCAGATTGAGAACGTCTTCTTTTCCATCAGCTGTATATTTACAAACTGAAGCTTCTTCTGTAGTTTCGCATTTCAGGTTTTCAATCTTAACTTCTTTTACTTCTTCAGTAGCTCCGCCAACACCAGAAAAACTTTTCATCATATCAAGCATTTGGCCGGTTTCTTCTGTAGCAATTTTTTTAGCTTCGTCAAATTCTTTTTTGTTTAAATGATTCAGATATTTTGTTGCTACTGCTTCAGGTGTGTTTCCTTTGTCGCCGCATGATGCGAAAGCTATAACAACGATAGCTGCCATTACTAAACTAAATAATTTTTTCATGTTTCTTTTTTTTTTGGTTATTAATTTCGATTTAACTTTGCAAAGATAATATTGTTTTTGGGATTTTAACATTTTTTATGAATTTTTTTACTAACATTTCTTTTTGTTAGTAACTTTTAAGGCAGATTTTATACAAAATGTAAAGGCAAATTCCTGAAAATCAAAAGTTAAAAAACTAAAATATCAAATTAAATGTCGGATCTGATTGAATTTTGGGGACTTCTATTAATTAAACCCATATAAAATTAACACAAAATTGTTAATAACTACTTGTTAATCAGTATTGTATATACAATTTATCCCCGTATCTTTGTTTAAAAAAATAAAGATGAAAACACAAA
>Ga0209098_1000234_pt1 | contig 62833 bp, 46 predicted proteins | sample AD_JPNHW1_MetaG_FD_184429 | JGI IMG/M metagenome (GOLD analysis project Ga0209098, IMG submission 184429) | Active sludge microbial communities of municipal wastewater-treating anaerobic digesters from Japan - AD_JPNHW1_MetaG (SPAdes) (version 2) | ecosystem: Engineered > Bioreactor > Anaerobic...
AATGCCATAGATTTTGGTGTTGGCCGAGGCGCTGTAATTGAAGGTATGGCGCGCCGCCAGCTGGCTCTCTTCGGTATCGACGATCACTCCGGTTTCGGGATTGAGGGCAAAGGTATGGATGCGGTCGTACCAGTCCTGTTCGACGCTCAGGGCATGGTTAACGGCGATGAAGCCAAAATACTTGTTGGGGCTGTTCAGCGAAAGGTCGAGGGAATTGTTGAGTGAACGGTTGATGTCGACCTTTTTGCTGGTGTCGCTGCTGGTGATGGCCAGATACTCCCGGCGTGAATTGCTGTAATTCGCGCCGTAGGAGAGATAGAGGTTGTGGTACCATTTGTTCGCCCGGCGGCTGCCGGCGCCGGGTTTGGCCTTGCCGGGTTTGAAGATCTGGGTTTGGCTCTTGCGCAAGGAGAGTTGCGGCAGCGTGGTCTGGGTGAGATCGTCCTGGAGGTCATGCACCTGGGAAAAGTTGACGCTCAGGCTGAGTTTCTGCTCCGCCCAATACTTGCTCCAGGTGGCATTGGAGCGCAGCTCGCGGGTCAGCCGGGTATAGATGCTGGTGCTGAGATCCTTGTAGTAGCTGTTGTCGCTGATAAAGTAGCCGCTGGCGCTGAAGCGCGAAGTGGGGCTGAATTCCTGACTGTGGCGGATGGTCAGATCCCAGCGCCGGGACTTGTTGCCGGTGGTGAAATTCTTGCGGGTGAAGGAGCCCTCGATGCTGCCGTTGAGGAGATAGCGGACGGCGTAATTGGTGCCCATCTCCATGAGCCAGCCCGATTTCTCGAAATAGTCGACGGTGGCCTGGGCATCAAAATAGTCGTTGGGGGCCCAGTAATAGCCGAGGCCGCGGAGGTGGCGTCCCTCCTGGGTGCTCTCGCCATACCGCGGGATGATAAGGCCGGAGTGGCGGCCGGTCTTCGTCGGGAAGAAGGCGAAGGGGAGGGCGGCCACCGGGATATGGCCCAGGTAGAGGACGATCGGTTTGGCGATGACGCGCTCGTTGACGATCATCTTGAGCCGGCGCGCCTTGAAATGAAAGTGCGGATTGCTGTCGAGATCGCAGGTGGTATAGATGGAGTTGGAGACGTTGAAGGTTTTGTTGCCGACCAGCTTGATTTGTTCGCCGAGGTAACGGCCATCTTCGAAGGTGGTGCGGCCGCGGAGAACCCGGCCGCGTTCGGTCTTGTAGTTGTAGAACATTTTTTCGCCGGTCATTTCCGAACCGTTTTCCACCAGCACGGGCAGGCCGCGGAAGCCCGGTTGGCGGGTGGAATCGTTGCCGGTACGGCTTTTCACCCAAACGGTGTCGGGGATACCTTCCGCGGTAAGGGTCTGCGCATCCCAGTCGATGGTGATGCGGCCGGCCTTGAGCATCATGTTTTTGTAGTGGACCTGGGCATCGCCGGTGAAGTAGCTTTTTCGCGCCCGAACGTCGTTGTCGATATCCCGGGCTTGATAGACAATAGTGGTATCCACGCCGGAGGAGGGCTTGGGTTGTGTACGGGCCGCGGCCAGCGAGTCGACGGCCGCCCCGGATCCAGCGCGCTGTCCGGCGCGGTCACCCGGATGCGGTACCTGGGCCAGCGGCTGCTGCTGCGGCACACAGAGGAGCAAAGCATAAAGCAGGGCACTCCGGATGGAGGCGTGACAAGAGCGCGTCCGGATCATCGCTTCCGCCCGGGCCAGAGATGCAACAACCGCTCCCTGATTTTCTTTTCGATCCCGTTTTCCGTAGGGTGGTAAAAGACGACGCCCCGGAGCTCTTCGGGCAGATAATTCTGGTCGGTGAATCCGCCAAAGTCGTGAGGGTAGCGGTAGCCGCTGGCATAGCCGAACTCCTTCATCATTCGGGTTGGAGCATTGCGCAGATGCAGCGGCACATCGACGGAATCGCCCTGGCGGACGCGCTCGCTCGCGGCTTCGAAAGCGAGATAGGAGGCATTGCTTTTGGGAGCGCAGGCGAGATAGGTGGTCGCCTGCGCGAGGACAATGCGGCCTTCGGGCATGCCGACGGCATGGACTGCCTGAAAGGCGGCGGAGGCGATCATCAAGCCGTGCGGATCGGCATTGCTGATGTCCTCGGAGGCGAGGATGATCAGACGCCGGGCGATGAAGAGGGGATCCTCGCCGGCGTCGAGCATGCGCGCCAGCCAGTAGAGCGCGGCATCGGGATCGGAGCCGCGCACGCTCTTGATAAAGGCGGAGATGACGTCATAGTGGTATTCGCCCTGGCGGTCGTAGAGCAGGGTGCGGCGCTGCATCGCCTCCTGAACCAGGGCGCGGTCGATGGTGCGGATCCCCGCCGCGTCGGGATGGGCGAGGCGGCCGGCGAGCTCGAGGGCGGTGAGGGCGTTGCGGGCGTCGCCGCCGGCCAGGGTGATCAGGAGGGCGCGGGCGTCCGGCTCGAGGCGCAGCTGCTGCGGCTTGAGCCCCTGTTCGGCCGTCAGAGCGCGGTCGAGGATAATGCCCAACTCTTCGGGGGTGAGGGCCTCGAGTTTGTAGACACGGCAGCGCGAAAGCAGGGCGGGGATCACCTCGAAGCTCGGGTTCTCAGTGGTGGCCCCGATCAGCAGGAGGGTGCCATCCTCGACGCTGTGGAGCAGGGCATCCTGCTGTGATTTGTTGAAGCGGTGGATTTCATCGATGAAGAGGATCGTGCCGCGGTTGTCGCTGCGCCGCCGCTCCCGAGCCTGGGCTATGACCTTGCGGACATCGGCCACCCCGGCGGTGACCGCGCTCAGGGCGCTGAAATGGGAGTGGCTCTCCCGGGCAATGATACGCGCCAGGGTGGTTTTTCCGGTGCCGGGCGGACCCCAGAGGATCATCGAGACCAGCTGGCCGCTCTCGATGGCGCGGCGGATGATCTTGTCCGGCCCGAGCAGATGCGCCTGGCCGACAAACTCATCCAGGGTGGCGGGACGCAGACGCTCCGCCAGCGGGGCATCGCTTCCAGCACTCTTTTTTTCCGGCGCTGCCTCTTCGAAAAGATCCATCGCTCATCCACATCCAGTTTTTGTTTATTAAATGTAGGCAAAATGTGAGGGAATTGCAAGCTGCAAAACAAGGGCCGCCGGGCGGGGACTAAAATCGTTCAGCTTCGTGCGCATTTCTTGTAACAATAATATGCGAAAAACAGTATATTAAAAGATCGTACGCCCGGGAATCCCTTGCCGGCAATCCCTGTTCTTCTGTCTGATGCCTGTTTTCCTACTTCACGCATGCCATTGGGAGGAATTGATGAGGAGTACTAGAACTGCCTCAGGGATCACCATCCTGATCCTGGCGGTTGCTCTGAACCTGAGTGCGCAGGAGCGTGTGACGCTGACCGTCCAGGAGAGCGTCGATATGGCCCTGGACAAGAACCCTGAAATGCGGATGGCCGAAAAAGAATTGGCCAAGGCCCGCGCCGGGGTCTGGGAAGCCACCTCGAATATCCTGCCGCAAGTGAACGGTTACGCCAACCTGCAACACGCCTGGAACATTCAGCAGCAGACGATCCCCAATTTTCTCAAGCCGATGCTCGGCCCCCTGGTGGACATGATTCCCGAGCTCTCGGGAATGCCCGACTACGTCCAGCTCTCCTTCGGTATGGAAAATACCCTGGTCTATGGAGCCACGCTGACCCAGCCGCTCTTTCTCGGTGGCGCCGGGGTTTCGGCGATCAAGATGGCCGCTGCCGGCAAACGGGCTGCGGAGCAGAGCCTCGAGTCCAAACGCCAGAATTTGATCTACCAGACTGCCAGCGCTTTTTATGCCTGCCTGCTGGCCCAGGAATTGGCCGCTGTGCAGGTGGAGGCTCTGGGGCAGGCCCAGGCTAATCTCGATGTGGTGACGAAGAAGTTCAGTGTCGGTTCGGCCTCCGGGTTTGACAAGATGCGCGCGGAGGTGGAGGTTGCCAATCTCAAGCCCGAGGTGATCTCGGCGAAGAATAATCTCCAACTGGCGGTCACCGGACTGCGCACGGTGCTCGGCCTGCCGCGCGCGACCGATATCCAGGTCGAGGGAAGCCTGGCCTATATCGAGGACGATTTCAGCAATATGACGCTGGAGGAATTTCAGAACTGCGCCCTGACCGCCCGCCCGGAGATCCTGGCCATGAAGGAGCAGAAGCTCATCAGCGGCAAGGGGGTTACGGTTGCTGCCAGCGCCTTCATGCCCAAGCTCTTCTTCCAGACCGATTATTCCTATATGGCAATGAAGAACAGCATGCGATTCACCCAGGGAGATTTCAGCAAAGGCTTTACCTCGGCGGTGAGTCTGCAACTGCCGCTTTTCACCGGTTTCAAGAACAGCAAGCAGTATCAGAAGGCACGGCTGGATCAGAAGATCATGGGCGATACCGAAAAGCAGCTTTTTGACGGCATCGCCGCCGACGCTGAGGTGAGTTACAACAAGTTTCAGGAGGCGAAGCAAAAATACCTCGCGGCCAAGGAGTCGTCCAGCCTGGCCCAGGAGGCCTTGCGCCTCGCTAATTTGATGTACGCAGAGGGCGCCAACACCCAGCTGGATGTGCTCAATTCCCAGCTGGCGGTCAATCGCGCCAAACTGAATTATGTTTCCTCGCTCTTTGAATATCAGATGGCCCGCTACCAGCTGCGCCGGGCTGTCGGTAAACTAACCGCCGTTCTCTAGACTACCGTGAAAAGGAGAAATCTCATGCAACGTCGCTTGGTAGATGCATTGCTCCTCGGCGCCATCCTGTTGTGGGGCGCGGGATGCGGTAAAAACAAGGGCAAAGCTGAAGAGGTCGTGCGCGTTCCCGTGGAGGTGGCATCCGTGCAGAACAGCCGGGTCGTCCAGTCCCTGAACTTTAATGGCGATGTCGAGGCGGAATTCGAGGTCAAGGTTTTTTCCAAGATCCCCGACCGGATTGAAAAATATTTTGTCGACGAAGGAAACTTGGTTCACCAGGGCGCTCCCATCGCCCGCATCTTTGCCGCCACCATCGAACAGGGGGTGCGCCAGGCCGAAGCGGGGCTCAGCGCCGCCCGGGCCCAGGAGGCCAATGTCGCCGTCGAATACGAGCGCGCCCAGCGGCTTTTTAAAGAAAACGCGATGAGCAAGCAGCAGTATGACCTGGTGGTGACCCAGTATGAAGCGGCCAAGGCGGCCCTGGAGCAGGCGCAGGCGGGTTTGCTTGCCGCCCGAAGCACACTTGCCGATGCAACCATCACCGCCCCGATTTCCGGCATCATCGGCAGACGCTATTACGAAGCGGGGGATATGGCCAATCCGGCGACGCCCGTGGCCACCGTAGTTCAGATGGAACGAGTCAAGATTACCATTGATGCGACCGAAAACGATCTGGGCAAGATCCGCCTCGGACAGGAGGCGGAGATTCAGGTGCGCAGCTTTGAGAATGAATCCTTCAGCGGCAAGATCAGCAAGATCAGCCCGGTGCTCGATCCGCTGACCCGCATGGCGACGGTAGAGGTGCTGGCGGCCAATCCGGAGCACCGCCTGAAGCCGGGGATGTTTGCGCGCGTCCGGATCGTCACCGGCGTGATCGAGAATACGATCGCCGTGCCGCGCTATGCGACCGTCGAGAAAAGCGCCATCGAGATGATCGATGGAGAGGAAAAGGTGGCTACCCATTACCTGGTTTTTGTCGTCCAGGGCGACAAGGCGGTGCAGCGCCAGCTGCAGGTCTCGTACGTGGATCATCTGCAATTGGCCGTCACCGGCGGCCTGACCATCGGCGATCAGCTGGTGACGGTCGGACAGGGCAGTCTGCGTGACGGCACCCCGGTGAAGATCGTCACCCGGGGGGAGGCTAACCTATGAGGATAACCCAGGCCTCCATCAAGCGCGGTGTGACCACCGCCATGATCTATATCATTGCCGTAGGCTTTGGCCTTTTTTCCCTGTCGCGCCTGAACCTCGATCTCTACCCCAAGCTTGAATTTCCGATGCTCGCGGTGATCACCCAGTACACCGGGGTCAGCCCCGACGACCTGGAGACGGTCGTCACACGGCCGATCGAGGAAGCGGTCGCCTCGGTGGAGAGAGTCAAAACGGTCAGCTCCACCACCCAGCAGGGTCTGTCGTTGGTCATGGTCGAGTTCACCTGGGGCACCGACATGAATCAGGCGGAGATCGATGTGCGCAATAATCTCGAGTACATCCGCGACTATATGCCCGACGATGCCTCGCAGCCGATGGTCTTCGCCTTTGATATTTCGGCCCAACCGATCCTCTATCTGACCCTCTCCTCGCGTGAACTCAGCCAGGCCGAGCTGCGCTACATCGGCGAGCATGATCTTGAGCCACGACTGGAGCGGATCGCAGGCGTTGCGTCGGCCTCAACCATGGGCGGCATGAAACGCGAGATCAAGGTCTTTGCGGACCCGATGCGCATGCGTGCCCATCGCATCTCCCTGCAGCAGATCACCAGCGCCCTGCAGGCGGGCAATCTGCAGATCCCCTCCGGAATGGTCGAGGATGACAAGCTCGAATTCTCGGTCAATACCTCAGGGCAGTACAGCAGCGTCGACCAGATCGCCAACACCAGCGTCGCGACCTTCAACGGCACGGTGATCCGCCTCAGCGATGTGGCGCGCGTCGAGGATGGCTTCAGCGAGCAGCGTCAGCATGTCTGGAACAATAACCAGCCTGCGGTGAGCGTGATCGTGCAGCGCCAGTCGGATGCCAATTCGGTGACCGTTTGCCGCGAGGTGGCCAAACGCCTTCCTGCCATCGAGAAGGAGCTGCCGGCAGGGGTCAAGATCGCGACGATGATGGATCTCTCCAAATTCATCACCCAGTCGATGTCCAACCTGACCGATACGGCCTGGCAGGCGGTGCTGCTCACCTTCCTAGTGCTGCTTCTCTTCCTGCGCAACATCCGCAGTTCGCTGATCGTGGCGGTGTCGATCCCGATCTCCGTGGTCACCACATTTGCCGTCATGGACCAGGCGGGCATCACCCTGAACATCATCTCGATGGCCGGCCTGGCCCTGGCGATCGGCATGCTGGTTGACAATTCGATCGTTGTCCTGGAGAGCATCTTCCGGCGCCACGACGAACTCAAGGAAAAACTGGAGGATGCCGCCAATAACGGGACGCAGGAGGTGGCCATGGCGGTGACCGCCTCGACCCTGACGACCCTGGTGGTTTTCATCCCGGTGCTTTTTGTGCCGGGGATGGCCGGGATGCTTTTCCGCGACATGGTGATCACCATCTGTTTTTCGCTCACCATCTCGCTGGTCGTCGCCCTGACCCTGATCCCGCTCATGGCTTCACGTATCCTGCGCATCCAGAAAAATCTTGATCCCAATGGCTGGACCATGCGGGCGCACCGGCTGATCACGGGATGGCTGGATGCCCTCCACAGCCTCTATGAGCGCAGTCTGGCTGGCGCCATGCGCCATAAAATAAGCGTTCTGGCGGTCACCTTTCTCGCTTTCGTTCTGGCCGTGGTCTGGATGTTCATGGCCGGCGGCGATTTCATCCCGCAAACCGACAACGGATTTATGGCCGTCACGGTCGATCGTTCACCGGGAACCAGTTTGCCCGCCATGGACAAAAGCATGCAGGAACTGAACCAGATTCTCAAAGAGAAGATACCGGAAGCGGAGAATATTTATGCCAATTTCGGCCAGGGGGAAGGGATCATGGCCCTCTTCTCCTCGAAAAACTCCGCCGAAGGGGATATCACCATCCGCCTCAAGGATCGGACCCACCGCAAGCGCAGTTCCTTCGAGATCCAGGATGCGGTGCGGGATGAGCTGAATGCCCTGCCGGATATGACGGTCAAATTCGCCGATCGCGGCGAGCAGCTCTTCAGCGGCGCCGATATCGCCGTCAAGATCTTCGGACACGATCTGGAGAAATCCGAGGCGATCAGTAACGAGCTTGAACCCAAACTGGCCACCATCAAGGGCGTTGCTTCCGTCACCTCCAGCGTCCGCAAGGCGACGCCGGAACTGCGCGTCCATCTCGACCGGCAGCGCATCGCCGACCTGGGATTGAGCACCGCCCAGATCGGCCAGGTGGTGAGCACCAGTATCCTGGGGTCCACGGTCACCCAATTCCGCGACAGCGGCGATGAATACGACATCAAGCTGCAGCTGGATAAAAAATCGCGCACCAGCAAGGAGGATCTCGAAAACATCCTCATCATGGCTCCCACCGGCAGCCAGATCCCGCTACGGGCGCTGGCGACTGTGGAATATACCCGGGCTCCACGCGAAATTCTCCGGGAAGACCAGGAACGCATCGTAACCCTCAGCCTCGATGTTTCGGGGCGGGATCTGCGCAGCGTTACCGGCGATGTCAACAAGGTCATCAAGGAGGTGGCGCTGCCGCGTGACTTTCGCACCGAAATCGGCGGCACCGCACAGGATCAGCAGGAATCCTTCATGTATCTCGGCCTCGCCCTACTGGTGGCGATCATCCTGACCTACATGGTGATGGCTTCGCAGTTCGAATCGCTGGTGGATCCCTTCACTATCCTTTTCACTGTTCCGCTCTCGATGATCGGTGTCGCCCTCGGCCTGATGGTGACCGGGACGGACATGAACGTCATGGCCCTGGTCGGGGTGGTCATGCTGGTCGGCATCGTGGTCAACAACGGTATCGTGCTGGTCGACAAGATCAACCAGCTGCGGCACGAGGGTTGGGAGCTCGAGCCGGCGATCCATGAAGCCGGCCGCGTGCGTCTGCGCCCGGTCCTGATGACCGCTCTGACCACCATTCTCGGCATGCTGCCGCTGGCCCTTGGGGCAGGCGAGAGCGGCGAGATCTGGGCGCCGATGGGGCGGGCGGTCATGGGCGGCATGACCGTGGCCACGGTTCTGACCCTGGTGATCGTGCCGATCATCTATTATTATATGGAATTCATCGGCTCGCGGGCCAACCGCTTCCGCAAAGAACGGCAGCAACGCCGCCTTGACAAGGGTATTGTCCACGCCGAAGAGTGATCGCACGACCGGGAGAGGGGGCCGCATCGCAAGATGTGGCCCCTTCTCTGACTAATTTGCGAACGGGAATATCCCGGCCATCGGCACGTGTTACCCGTATAGATGGCATTCCCCGTTGTCCCCAGTTAAACTGACACAGCACGCCTCCATTTTATCCGATTTTGCGGGCATATTTCTTCTGCCATCACGGGACATTCCAGTTGGACGAATCCAACTACAGGCGTTTACGGCCTGGGGAGGTTCGCATGAACTCTTTACCCTGCCGGCGGGTGCTTTATCCCTATGAAACCCGTATCTTTTTCATCCTGGTCGGGGAGGATCAGGCCGACAAGGCGCGCGAGATCGGCGAGCTGCTCAAGCAGAGTGACGTCGCCATTGACCGCCTCTATACGACACCGGAAACTCACTCCCTCGGCAGCTACTTCTGGCATGGCTTGAATCCTGAAGAGGCGGATGAAAATGAACGGATCTGTGAGGTGAGGGAGGAGGATGAGACCATCGAGGGGGTGCTGGAGGATAAGGCGGAGGGCCAGGTCTGCGACGGCGGCCCCGAGCTGCTAGCCCTGATACCGGCAGAGATCCGGGGCCATCCCGGTTGCCATACCTATGCCGTGGCCCCCAAGCGCTCGCTCCGGATTCGCGACGCCAGCGAGGTCCCCACCCATCTGGGTGAATACATCATTGATCAAAGGAGCGGCCAGACGCAACTGCACTGGCTGATGTGATCGTATGAAGGATGACCGGATCACCCTGGAAGATTATTGGGAGCGCGCGGGCGATGGCCGGCTGGTCTATCATGCCGCCGCATGCAGCGACGACACCGAGATCGAACCGCTCGTACAAATCACCATTGCCTTTTCTGCAGCGGCACGACGGCACCTGAACGACGCCGGATGCCGCCGCCTGGCGGCGCGCATCGACTGCAAAAAGATACATCAGGCGCTGCTCCTCCTTGCCGATCCGGCCATGCCCTGATGGCGCACGCAAAAACAAGAGCTCCTGCGGCCCGGCTCCCTGCCGGGCCGTGCTGTATGGTGCCGTTCCGCTCGCGACGGAATAGGGCGTGCCGTCTTGCTGTTGCTAAGAATGATATAATCTGATCAAACGATATCACATGGGAGGTCTCAATGCAAGAGTTAAAAGCAGGCGACAAGGCTCCGGAATTCAGCCTGGCGGCAACTACGGGCGGGACTATTGCTTTAAGTGACTATGCAGGCAAGAAAAGGGTTGTGCTCTATTTCTACCCCAAGGACGACACGGCCGGCTGCACCAAGGAAGCCTGCTCTTTTCGTGAAACCCTGCCGCGGATTGATGCCCGGGATACTGTAGTTCTCGGCGTCAGCCCCGACGACCTCAAGTCGCACCAGAAATTCATCGACAAGTATGGCCTCAATTTTCCCCTGCTTTCCGATCCCGATCATCAGGTGGCGGAGGCCTATGGTGCCTGGGGTGAAAAGTCGATGTACGGGAAAAAGTATTTTGGAATCATCCGGAAAACCTTTATTATAGGTAAAGATGGCCAGCTCGAGCATGTATTCCATAAGGTCTCACCCGAGGGGCATGGCGATGAGATTCTGCAATTGATCTCGTAATTCTTTGACAGGGCGGATATGCAGCTTGCCTACGGTTCCCAATTACTTTCATTTCACCCGGATTCCGGCATCCACTGGCGGGTGTTCCCCGAGTGGGAGCCGGACGAGAGTGCGCCACCGCCCTCCGGCTGGATCGAGCCGGCTATTGCCGAATTGATCCGCCAGCTCACGTCGCTTGGCGCCTCCCGTGGCGACAACCTGCTGCTGGTGGTTCCGGATCACACCCGCCGCTGCCGGTTGGATGAAATTCTCCCCCGCCTTCTTCCCGAACTCGAGGATGCCCTGTCGCTGCGGATTCGTATTCTCGTCGCCAACGGCAGCCATGTGCTGCAACCGGAAGCCCGTATGCGCGAGGTCATCGGCGCCGAGGTCTATGAGGCCTATCCGGTGGTTCAGCACGACTGCCGGGAGGAGAAGCGGCTCGAGTTTCTCGGCACGACCACCCGCGGCACCCCGGTTACCATCAACCGCATGGCGCTGGAAACGGACTGGGTGGTGACGATTGGCGGCATTCTATACCATTATTTCGCCGGCTTTGGGGGCGGTCCGAAAATGCTTCTCCCGGGCATTGCCGGCGAGGAGACCATCCGCCGCAACCATCGCCTCACCCTCGATCCCGGCAGCGGCCAGTTCCATCCCGATTGCCGCGAGGGAGAGATCGAGCGCAATCCGGTTTACCTCGATCTGGCGGAGGTCTGCACCTTTTTCCCGCATGCCCTGTCGCTACAGCTGGTGCTCTCTCCCTCCGGGCGGCTTGCCGCTGCTGCAGCGGGCACGATCCTGGCGACGCAGCGGCGGCTGCTCCCTGAGGTGCGCCGCTTCTACAGCGTTCCCATCCCGGGCCACGCGGACCTGGTGATCGCCAGCGCCGGGGGGTATCCCGGCGATGTCAACCTCATCCAGTCCCACAAGTCCATCCATCATGCCTTTCAGGCCCTCAAGCCGGGCGGCACCCTGGTCGTCCTGGCCGAATGCAGTGAAGGGATCGGCTCGGCCGCGTTCATGAGCTATTTTACCGGCGCTTCCGCCGCGGAGATGGGGGGAGAGCTGCTGCGCAGCTATCGGATCAATGGCCATACGGCCCTGGCCATGAAGAGCAAGACGGAGGCGGCGCGCGTCATCCTGGTTTCCGCGCTGGCGCCGGATCAGGTGCGGCGCACCGGGATGATTCCGGCGGCTTCGCTGGAGCAAGCCTGGGAGCTGGCCCGGCCGGATCTGCTGGAAGGTGCGACGGGATATATCCTGCCGCAAGCAAGCAAATATCTGCCGCTGGCCCTGCCGGCCCCGGAGGCGGGCCGGTCATCCATGTGAATATCTGTCCGGATCGCTGTGAGCGGGTTCAGGAGGTGATAACCGGGGAGGAGGGCTGCTGGGTGAGCAGTTTCTCACGCAGGTCGGTGGCCCATTGCTCGATAAAAGCCCAATCGCGGGTATCGACACTGCCTTCGGTGGGCAGAGAGGTCTGTTCAAGAACCCGGCGCATCAGACTTTGCATCACGGGATTGAGTTTGGCAAAATCGATTTTGCCGCCGAAGGCTTCTGCGGAGATCGGGTGAATCGTCGGAAAATGGTCGAGCAGCAGAAGCAGGTGCTCCTGGCGGACCTTGCAGCGTCCCTCTTCGGAGTTGGCTTCGAGACAAACCAGAAAGATCGCTACCTGCTTCTCCTCAAGCTGATGACGATGCAAGGCGAGAAAGTCAACGACATTCGCCATGGGATGGCTGGCGCGAACCGAGCTGCCCAGGACGACCGCATCGTAGGCGCGAATCGAGGTCACCTCTTCGATGGAGAGCAAATCCACATGGAAATGAGGCTCGGCCTCAAGGACTTGTCCGATCTTTTCTGCGACCTCGCGAGTCGTTCCGTAGCCGCTGCTGTAGGTGATGAGAATTTGCATACAATTCCATTAATTTGATGGCCGCGGAGCCGCGCGGCGTTCAATGTAATGCTCCCCGTACCTTATGTATTCTAAGTAACAAGCAATACGTACCAGATAATTCCTTTTAAATACCCTATGCGCATATTATTACTGCAACCGCCGCTCGAGGATTTCTATACCACCCCGATCCGTTTGTATCCGCTCGGGCTGCTGTATGTGGCGGCGGTGCTGAGCCGGGCCGGGCATGAGGTGACCCTTGTCGATGCCCTTTCGCCCTTGAAAAAGCGCACCCTGGCCCTCCCCACCAATCTCGGTCATCTGCGCCCCTTCATCGATTCGGCCCCCCATTTTTTCAGGAACTATTACCGCTTTGGCCGTGAGGACGAATCCCTCCTGGAGGAGATGGCGGCATGGCGCCCGGAGGCGGTGGGCATCGCCAGCCAGTTCACGGCCTATTATAAAAATATCCATGAGCTGGCGCCGCGGATCAAGCAGCGTCTTGGCTGCGCCGTCTTTATCGGCGGCCACCATGCCACGGCCTTTGCAGCGGAGTGCCTGGAGCGGACGCCCGCTCTCGATGGCGTCTGCATCGGTCCGGCTGAAACCGGGTTGGGTCATCTGGTCCCGGGCCAGATGGCGGCGCTGGTCGGGGAACAGATCGACTGGCGCACGCTGACGCCGGCTCATGATCTGGCCGATCCCGCCCTCTACCGCATCGGCCGCACCCCTTATGCCTCCTTGCAGTGCAGCCGCGGCTGCCCGCAAGGCTGCGATTTTTGCGGTGTCGCCAACATGTTCGGACGCGCCATGACCTGGCGGCCGGTGGAGAACGTGCTGGAGGAGATGCGCGGCCTGTACCGACGCGGGGTGCGACTCTTCAATTTCGAGGATGACAACCTGACGGTGCGGCGGACGTGGTTTCAGGATCTGCTGCAGGGGATTCGCGCCGATTCCCGGCTCGCCGGGATTGAATTGACCGCGATGAACGGACTTGCCTACCCGACCCTGGACGGCGAGATCCTGACGCTCATGAAACAGGCGGGCTTCAGGCGGATCAACCTCTCCTTTGTGACCCGGGACGTAGCACTGCGCCAGGACTACCATCGGCCGCACCAGGGCGAGGCCCTCGAAACCGTCGTCCGCAAAGCGCAACAACTTGGACTGATGGTGACCGTTTACCTGATCATTGGATTGCCCGGCCAGAGTTTCGCGGAGATCCGTGCGAGCGTAGACCACTTGCTCGACCTCGGGGTGCTGGTCGGTCCTTCGATCTTTTATATCCCCCCGGCCTCCCCGTTGTACGAGCGCCTCGAACTGCCCCCGGCAACGCGCGCCGATTGGGACCTCTACCGTTCAACCGCCTTTGCCGTGGAGAGCGCCGAGCTGCCGCGCGCCAGGCTGGTCGAGCTCTTCTCCTATATTCGTGCCGAGAATCTGCGCCGCCTGCCGCCTCCTCCCCTCGAGAAAAAACTGCTTGCTCCTGACAGCCTTTAGCTGTAAATTGCATCCCCTGCTGCGTAATGCGTCGGGACGGCAAGCGATTCTGGCACGACTCCTGGAGGTGGAAATGAGCGAAGCTTATGCTCTGGCGAATCCGATATCCCTGCTTCTGGACAAGCCGAGAGAAGAATTCACACGCCGCGATCTGATCCGTATCATTGAGGATCGCCAGATCGAGCGCATTACCCTGCACTATACCGCCCTCGATGGCAAATTGAAAGAACTCAAGATTCCGCTCGCCAACCGGAAACAGGCGGAGCATATTCTTTCCGACGGCGAACGGGCGGACGGCTCCTCCCTTTTCAAGGGAATGGTCGATGCCTCGGTTTCCGATCTCTATGTCGTCCCGCTTTACAAGACGGCCTTTTTGAATCCCTTTGATCCCAGCAGTCTCGATTTTATCTGCCGCTACCTCGACAGCAGCGGCGGGTATGCCTCCTTTGCTCCCGACAATATCCTTCTCAACGCCCATGCCTTTTTCAACCGCAGGACCGGTTTCTCCCTTAACGCTCTCGGAGAACTGGAGTTTTACCTTCTGGCCGAGCCGGACAGCCATATTTTTCTGGCCGGCAAGCAGCGCGGCTATCACGCCTCTGCGCCATTTATCAAGACCGGCAAGGTGCTGGATGAGATGGTGCGCTATATTACCCAGATCACCGGCGCGGTCAAATATGCCCACAGCGAGGTCGGGTATCTTGAAAATGTGCACAGCGACCTGGCGGAGATCAATGGCCGGCGGGCCGAGCAGCTCGAAATTGAATTTTTGCCAACACCGATCGACGAGGCTGGAGATATCCTGGTGCTCGCCAAATGGCTGATCCGCAACGTCGCCTTCCGCAATAACTGCGTCGCCACCTTCACGCCCAAGCTGGAGGAGGGGATCGCCGGTAATGGCATGCATGTGCATGTGGAGCTTTCCCGCCAGCATACCAACATGATGCTCGGCGCGGACGGCCGCCTGACCCACGCAGCACGGCAGCTGATCGGCGGATTTTGCACCTACGCCGACTCGCTCACCGCTTTTGGCAATACCATCTCCTCCGCGTACCTGCGCCTGGTGCCCAACCAGGAGGCACCGACGCGCATCTGCTGGAGCGATTGCAACCGTTCGGCCATGATCCGCGTGCCGCTGGGGTGGGTCAGTGCCAATGACCTGGGGCACAAGCTGAATCCGCAGCAGGAGGAAGAAAGCGGGACCGCCGCGGGGCGCCAGACGGTCGAACTGCGCAGCCCGGATGGCAGCGCTGCGGTGCACCTGCTCCTGGCCGGCATGACCATGGCGGCGGAGTGGGGGCTCACCGCTGCGAACACCGCCGAGCTGGCCGACCGGCTCTACATCAAGGGCAACATCTTTGAAGATCCGGAGCTGCTCAAACGGCTCCAGGCCCTGCCCAAGAGCTGTGTCGAATCGGCCAAGCTGCTGCTGGAGAAGCGGACCCTCTATGAGCGCGAAGGCGTTTTCCCGGGAAGTATCATCGACTATATGGCCAGGCTGCTGTTTGCGGAGCAGGATGAGGATCTCAATAACCACCTGCTGCATCTGCCCGCTGATGACCGCCTCAAGGAAACCCGAAAGCTGATGCACAAGGATCTGCACCGGCACTGATTTCCGGCTCCTGCGCCCGGCATCCGGCCGGCTCCTGGCCGCTTGTCGTAATAAAAACCGCAAAAATTATACGCAGTTTTCCTGTTCTGCTGCTATACTTTACAAGTATGTGATATGGATTAAATCGGGACTTCTTTGCAGAGCAAAGCCGCCTGAAGGAATGCCGGCGGCAGTTCCATGGTTTATTCGGGCAGCATAGGCCTCATGTGCGGTGACCGGCGGGCAGCAACCCGGTGCGGTTGGGTGGAGGGATGAAGGGATGAGAGCATGAATCAGGAAACCGAGCCAATTCTGTATTACTGGCTCCAGAGCGCCAATAGCATGCGGGTGCGCCGGATCCGCAGGGTGGAGGGGCGCCAGCGTCTGCAGATCAATCTGGAAAACGCCGTCTATTACCGGTTGCTCTGGAGCGGCCGGCCCGACGGCATGTCGGCCAAGGGATTTGGCAGCTATCTCCTGTTCCATCAAGAGGAGGCACGTACCCTGTTCAAGCAGGGGAAGCGCAAACAGCTTTGTGAACAGGAGCAGCGCCATCTCGAGGAGGAACTGCTCAGCTATTTTCCGCGCGCCCTCGCCTTCCTCAAACTCGGGGAATATCAAGCCTGCGCCCAGGATCTCCATCATTGCATGGAACTGGTGCGGTTTTCCTACCGCTACGGCCGGGGAACGGCTGCAGCGGAAAGCACTCTGGAGATGATGCCGACGCTGCACATGACCTATTATTTCGCCCTCTGCGCCATGAGTCTACAGGAGGCCCAGATCCGGCGCGCGGTCTATTATCTTGACCGCGGCGCGCAACGCATTGCGGCGGATTACCTGCGCATCCCGTTGCGCAGTGCCGGCGGCCCGAGCGAAGAGGCGCTCCGCCTGAGTTCCTTCAAAGCGATCCTCCTGCGCGAGAATGTCCGGCGTCGCCGCAAAGAGGGCAAAAACACCACGGCCCTCCCCCGCAAGCGGTCGCCGCACGTGCCCATCTGCATGCTGCTTTCGCAGCAGCGACGGCCCTCCATCGAGTCCTGAGCGCCGCTTCCTGGCAAGCGTTGCGGAGCGGTCCGCAGCAAAACAGAAAAGCCCTGGCATGCCGGGGCTTTTTTTTGGGGAAAGGGGGCTAAAAGGTGCGCCCGGCAATGGCGTCGAGAAACGCGGCAAGATCCTCCCGGGCGGGACTCTGGGGCAGGGGGGCGAGGGCCTGGCGGGCCGCCTCGAGGGAGCGGGCGATATCGGTCCGGGCTGCGGAAATGGAACCGGTCGCATGGAAGAGGGCGATGATCGCCGCCAGCCGCTCCGGGGTGAGCGGTTTGACCGCCGTCAGGGCGGCGAGTTGTTCCAGTTGACCAGGATGGGCGTTGTGGCGGGCGTGGGTGATCAGAAAGGTCTTTTTATTTTCTTCCAGGTCGCTGCCCACATCCTTGCCGATGGTTTTTTCGTCGCCCAGCAGGTCCAGGAGATCGTCCTGCAGCTGAAAGGCCCGGCCGACCAGGGCGCCGTAGCTCTCCAGAGCGGCGACCGCCCCGGCATCGCCGCCGCCGAGAAGGGCGCCCGCGGCGCAAGCCAGCGCAAAAAGCCGCCCCGTCTTTTTGCCGATCATCCCGTAATACTCTTCGAGGGAAATCTCCGCGCGCGTTTCGAATTCCTTGTCCAGAGCCTGCCCCTCACATATCTCCAGGATGGCTGCAGAAAAGAGACGCATCACCTCCGGCACCAGTCCGGGCTCGAGCCGGGCGAGCAGGGAGTAGCCCAGGACCAATAGTCCGTCGCCGGCGAGAAGCGCGACGTTTTCATCCCAGCGGTGCTGCACGGTTGGCCGGCCGCGACGCAGGAGGTCGTGATCCATGATATCGTCGTGGACCAGGGTGAAGGTGTGGATCACCTCGATGGCGAGGGCGGCATCGAGAGGCGGTTCCCTCCGGCCGCCGGCGGCTTCGGCGCAGAGCAGCAACAGCGCCGGGCGCAGCTGCTTGCCCGGCTGGGCCAGGGCATAGCGCATGGGATCATAGAGGGTGGCGGGATCCCTCCTGGGGAGGAGCTGTTCCAGGCGTTCCTGAACCAGTGCCCTGGAGGAGGCCAGCCGGGCGTCGAGGGTCGAGATCATTCTTCAGCCTTTGCTACCAGTTTTTTTTTAAGGTAAGATGGGCGGCGATGAGAATCAAGAAAAAAATAAAGGCCCCGGGGGAACCGGGGCATTTTGGGGGGCAGCGGGAGAACCGGGCGGAACCTCAGGCAGGCAGCCCGATGGTTCCTTCGCGGATGGCCCCTGCCAGGTTGGTATCCCGGAATTCGGCATTAATAAAGCTGGCATTAGAGAGATCGGCTTTTTCGAGTGAAGTGCCCATGAGATTGGCGCGCTCGAGGTGAACAAACTGCAGGTTGGCACCGCGCAGCCGGGCGTTACGGAGGTTGGCCCGTTTCATGCGTGCGCGCGACAAGTCGGCTTCTGAAAGGTCAGCCTTTTCCAGGCTGGATCCGAAAAGGGAGGCGTGGCAAAGCCGGGCTTTGACCAGGGTGGCTTCATCGAGATTGCTGTCCTGGAGGTTGGCTTCAGCCAGGCTGGCGCCGTTGAGGTTGGCCTTGTGCAGATTGGCGCCGAACAGGAAGGCCTTGTCGAGAATGGCGCCGGCGAGATTGGCGCCTTCGAGGTTGCAGTTTTGCAGGTGGGCTTCATGTAGATCCAGACCCGAGAGGTCGACACCCTTGAGGGATTCATAGGAGAGATCGACACCGGCCATGTTGATATCGGTGAGCGGCTGGCCGCCGCGGAGCCTTGCGATGATTTCTTCCCGGCTGAGCTGGTTCATACATCCCTCCTTTATTTGTAGCTCTTTATGGCCTCATGCGCTGAAGGGAACTGTTGAAAGACGGTATCCAGGCGTGCGATTTCCATGGTGCGGCGTACCCGTTCGGAGGCGCCGGTGAGGCGCAAGTCGCCGCCGCTGCTGCGCAGGCTGATCATGCCGCGGATCAGCATGCCCAGACCCGAGCTGTTCATCCAGTGGACCTGGCTGAGGTCGGCGACTGCCTGGACCTGCTCCTTTTCGATGGCCGATTCGATCACCTTGTGAAATGCTTCCGCCTCCGGCCCGCCCATGAGGTCCCCACGCAGAGCAAGGATCAGGACTCCCGATTCATTTTTCAAGTCGACTTCCATAGGACCTCCTGTCGAAAGAAATGCAGATTATTCGAAGCGCAGCGCAACGATGGGATCCAGCTTGGCCGCCTTCATGGCCGGATAGACCCCGAAAATCATGCCCACAAAAGAACAGAACACCAGCCCCAGGAAGACGGTCCAGATCGGCACGGCCGCCGGCACCGGGGTGAAGGCATCGACCAGCTTGCCGATGCCCAGTCCGAGGACAATGCCAATGATGCCGCCCACTTCGCTGAGGACGATCGCTTCGATGAGAAATTGCCAGAGGATGTCGGAACGTTTGGCTCCCACCGATTTGCGGATGCCGATTTCGCGGGTGCGCTCGGTCACCGAAACCAGCATGATGTTCATGATGCCGACGCCGGCCACCAGCAGCGAGATCGAGGCGATGGCGATGGCGACGATGCGCACATACTTGGTCAGATTGTCGAAAAAGCCGGTGATGGTGTCATTGGAATAACAATCAAAATCGTTCTCGACGCCGGGCTTGACCTTGCGTTGCGTCCGCATCACGCCGATGGTCTGATCCATGGCGGTCTCGAACAGGGCAGGGGTCGCCGCCTGAACGGTAATATTGACTGAGCGTTCCTTGCCATAGAGTTTTTCGAACTGGTGGAAGGGGATGGCCAGCTTGTTGTCCTGGCTCTGGCCGAAGACGCTCCCTTTTTTGGCAAAGCTCCCGACCACTTCAAAGCGCCGACCCATGATCTTGATCTCTTTGCCCATGGGATCTTCGATGGGAAAGAGCTTGTCGATGACGTCGGCACCGAGGATGGTGACGGCTACGTTAAGATCGACATCCTCGGCGGTGACGAAGCGGCCCTCGGCGACCTCCAGGCCGTTGTTTTCGAGAAATTCGGGGGTTACGCCGACGACCTGGACATTGGCCAGGGTCTTGCGCTCCTTGTAGCGGATCTCCTGGCCCCAGTTCCAGACCTCAGCGCCGACCGACTTGGCTGCGGTAACCCGCTCACGCACCGCCATGGCATCCTCATAGGTGATGTCCTTGCGGTTGCGGTACTTGTCGTGATCATGCGGTCCCATGTTGATGGCCGGCCATTTCTGCACCTGAAATACGTTGTTGCCAAGTCCGCTGACCTGCTCGTCGATGCTTTTGCGCAGTCCGGTGATCAGCGATTGCATGGCGATGATGGTCATGACGCCGATGATAATGCCCAGCAGCGTCAGGATCGAACGCATTTTGTTGGTGCGGAAGGCCGAGAGGGCCAGATTCAGGGTGTCGGTGAATACCATTTTTCAACCTGTCTGCAAAGGTTATTCGTAACGCAAGGCTTCGATGGGATTGAGCCGGGCGGCCTTGCTGGCCGGATAGATCCCGAAAAAGAGGCCGATGGCGACGACGAAAAAGAGGCCGAGAATGGCCACCCACCAGGTGATCGCCGCTGGAACCGGGGTTGTCGCTGCGACCAGCTTGGCGATGCCGACGGCGAGAAGAATGCCGATCAGGACGCCGAGCGCGCAGATCATCATCGCCTCGATGAGAAATTGCCAGAGGATGTCCGATTTGCGAGCTCCGAGAGCCTTGCGGATGCCGATTTCGCGGGTACGCTCGGTCACCGAAACCAGCAAGATATTCATGATGCCGATGCCGCCAACCAGCAGGGAGATGGCGCCGACCCCGATCGCGACCGCCCAGAGGGTGCCGGTCAGCTGGTTGTAGGTGTCGAGCAGCATACTTTGCTTGTTGATGGCGAAGTTGTTCTCCTTGCCGGGCGTGAGCTTGCGGATATGGCGCATCAGTCCGGTCAGCTCATACTCCGCCTCCTCGATCTGGTCGGGCGAGGCCAGCTTGACCTCGATCTCGATCGAGCGGCGCTGGGCGCCGAAGGCGGAGCGGAAAGCGCCGATCGGGATGATCGCGAGGACATCCATGTTCCAGCCGAAGAAGGAGCCCTTCTTGTCGAGCACACCGATAACGCGGAATTTGCGTCCGCCGATGGTGATGCGCCTGCCCAGGGGATCCGACTGGCCGAAGAGTTTATCAGCCACCTCATAGCCCAGCACGCACACACGGCGGTTGGTGTTGACATCGTTCTCGCTGAAGAAACGGCCGTATTCCGGATTGGCGTTGGAGGTAAGGAGATAATCCGCTGTGGTGCCGGTAATGATCACCTGCTCCACCGATTTTTCTTCAAACTTGACCGTGCGCGCCGTGCCGATCTGCGGGGCCACAGCGATGGCCAGGCGCGAGGCGGCTCTGATCTGGTCGGACTCTTCCAGGGTGAGATTCGGACGGTTGCGGTACTTGAGCCAATCGTCCTCTTTCATCACCCATGGGAATTTCTGGATATAGACCGTATCGGTGCCGATCGAAGAGATCTCTTTGGAAAAGGCCCCGTTCAGTCCCTGGATCAGGGCCACGATGGTGATGACGGTGGTCACACCGATGACAATACCCAGGGTGGTCAGAATGGATCGCATCTTGTAGGAGCGTAGCGCATCGTAGGCGATGCGGATGCCTTCCCACATATAGATCAAAATGCGCATAGGGCAGCCTTATCAGTGAACGGATTCGTCACGCTCGATCAAACCATCCCGCAGCCGGATGATCCGGTTGGAGTGCTCGGCGATGTACTCTTCATGGGTGACCAGGATAATGGTGTTGCCCTGCTCATGCAGTCCCTCAAAAATCTCCATGATCTCGTCGCCGGTGCGGCTGTCGAGGTTTCCGGTCGGTTCATCGGCCAGGATAATTGAGGGGCGGTTAACCAGGGCCCGGGCGATGGCCACGCGCTGGCGCTGACCACCGGAGAGCTCGTTCGGCTTGTGATGCATGCGATCGGCCAGCCCCACCTTTTCCAGCGCCTCTTCGGCCATCTGGCGGCGCAGCGCAGAGGCGGTGCCGTTGTAAATCATCGGCAGCTCGACGTTATGCAGCGCCGTCGCCCGCGGCAGCAGGTTGAAGGTCTGGAAGACGAAGCCGATTTCGCGATTGCGGATCTCGGCGAGCTGGTCGTCGTCCATAGTGCTGACATTGTGCTGGTTGAGCAAATACTCTCCCCCCGAGGGGGTATCGAGGCAGCCGATGATATTCATCAGCGTTGATTTGCCCGAGCCGGAGGGCCCCATAATGGCGATGTATTCGTTCTTGTCGACATTCAGATGGATACCCCGCAGCGCCGGCACCTGCACCGCGCCGATTTCGTAGACTTTTTCTATCTTTTCAAGCTTGATCAGCATTGAGCATTCCTCACTTTTTCGCTTCCTCTTCCTCGACGCCTGTGGACTTTTTCTCCTTGACCTGGCTGCCATCCTTGAGGAGTTTGGAGAGGGCTTTGTAGCTGCCGGTGACCACATTTTGGCCTTCGGTCAGACCGGAGATGATCTCGATATTGTTGTCGTCGCTGATACCGGTCTTGACCGGTACGGCTTTGACGGTACCGTTGTTGACGACGAAGACGATTTCGGTCAGCGGCTTTTTCTCATCCTTGCGCGGGCTGGCCTGCGGGTCGGCATTCTCCTTGGCCGGTTTCTTTTTGCCGGCACTGTTTTTGAGCGAGTCCGCCTTGAGATCGCGCGCGGTGACCGACTGGATCGGCACATAAAGAACCTGGGGGCGGGTCTCCGTGAGAATATCCACCGTGGCGGACATCCCGGGACGCAGCTTGGTGACGTCGGAGGTGACGCCGACCTTGACCTCGAAATTGGTCACCTGTTCCTGGGTGCCGGCATTGGTCGTGGTGGCGACATGAGCGATCTCGGTCACCCGGCCCTGGAAGGTCGTGTCCGGAATGGCGTCGACTTCGATCGAGGTCTTGTCCCCCAGGTGCACCAGCACAACCTCGTTTTCGTCAATCTCGGAGAGCACCTCCATGTCCTGGAGATTGGCGAGATTCATGATAATATCGGCCTGAAACTGGGAGCCCACGGCGATCTCGCCCTCTTCCTTGTTGAGCTTGGTGACCGTGCCGTCGATAGGAGAGACCAGCCGCGTCTTGTCCAGATCATCATCCGCCTGCTTCAACGCCGCGCGGGCCTGATCGAGACTGGCGGAGGCGGACATGCGCGTCGCCTCCGCGGCGTCGAGCTCGGATTGCGAGGCGAGATTCTTGTCGAAAAGCCCCTTGATACGGGCATAGTCGGCATCCGCCTTCTTCACCGCAGCCCGGGCGGAACTGAGCTGGGACTGAATCTGCTCGGCATAGGCCGTGTAATTCGCCCGATCGAGTTCGACCAGAAGCTGGCCCTGCTTGACCACATCGCCTTCCTTGACGTGGATCTTTTTGATTTCGGCGGAGATGCGCGCCGCAATTTTAATATCGGTCACGGGCTGAACCTTGCCCGATCCGGAGACGGTCCGGCTGATATCGCCCCGCTTGACTTCCGTGGCAGTGATGTCAATGACTTCACCACGGCTCTTGCGCAGATTGACAAATACCATGGCGGCGATGATCGCGATGGCGGCAAGGGCAATGATGATCTTTACTTTGTTGGACATGGAGCTACTCCCTCCTGGCAGATATCTGCTCTGTGCTATTGAATCACTTCAGCTATACCCATGGCCGTTTCCAGCTGGGCGCGGGCGATCTTGGCTTCATATTCAGCGTTAACCAGATTGGCGAGGGATCTGGTCAGCTCGACCTGGGCCTGGGTGACCTCGAGCTCGGTGCCCGAGCCGACCCGGCGTTTCTCCTGCTGCAACCGCAAATTCTCACGCGCAGCTTCGATGTTCTGCTGGTTGATCTCGATAAAATCCTTGTAGGCCTCCAGCTGCAGGAAATACTGTTGTACCTGCGCGGTGAGGAGCCGCTTCTGTTCCGCCAGATTCTCCTGATCGATCTGATGGTTCAGTTTGGCGCGCTGCACATTGGCCTTGTCGGAGAGACCGTTAAAGATGTTGAGGTCGACGCCAAGGCCGAGGGTGGCGCTGAAATCCTCATCCAGTTTGGAGGAGAAGACGCGGCCGATATCCTCGTTGGAGCGGGCGTAGCTGACGCTGCCGCCGATGCTCGGCATATAGCGCATCTGGGCCATACGCAGGGAGAAGAGGCTCGCCTTGGTCTGGAACTCATAGACCTTGAGCGCGGCATTGTTCTTGATCGCCGTCTGGGCCGCTTCATCAAAGGAGATCGTCGGAAAAATCGGCTGGCTCTTGTCCTCGCGCACCCCCACCAGGGTGCTGGGGTTGCGGCCCAGGGCATTATTGAGGTTGGCCTTGGCGGCCTCGATCGCATTCTGCTGGGTGATCAGGGTGGTACGGGCGGAGCCCAGGGTGACTTTGGCCTGGAAGACCTCCGACTGCGAGGAGATGCCGATGTCCATCATCGTCTGGGCACGATTGACTTCGTCCTCCGCCAGTTTGGCGGCGTCCTGATACACCTGCTCGAGATGAATCGCCTTGAGCAGTTCGTAATAGGCGCTCTTGACATTAAAGATGACCGATTGCCGGGTGTTTTCGACATGCTGGGCGCTGGCCTGCTTGTCCGCCTTGGCCGCCTTGATGCTGTTGAGGGTCTGGCCAAAATCGAAGAGATTCTGGCTGAGCGAGACCCGCGCGGAGTGTGAGTTGCGTTCGGTTTGGGCCTGGTAGATCGACTGCTGTTTGTAGATGACGCGGCCGGTCTCCGGATCGATCCCGCTCGGCACATCGGTCTTGTCGACACGGGCCCCTTGAATGTACTTGCCCGTGCTGAACGAGCTGCTGATCTGCGGCAGCCAGGCCGCGGTAGCGGTGGTAACATTGGCGCCGGCGATGTCCAGATTCTTCTGGGCAACGCGCAAAGTGGAGTTGTTCTCCAGGGCGATGGCGATGCATTCCTGCAGGCTCAGATCCGCCGAAGCGGATTCCTGGGCCAGGGCACCACCGATACCGAGAAGCAAGGTAACCATCAGAATCGTAAACTTGTTCATGAAACATTACTCCCGTTGAGATCCATGATGAGAGGTGTCATCAGGCGAAGAGGCCGCCAATAGCCGCCGACGCCAGATACCAAACCACGAGCAAACCGACGACGACCGGCCAGACCTTTTGCACCTTGAGTCCGGAGACGATAGCGATGCCGATGCAGAGCACCGCGATGAACCAGAGGTTAAAAATGTCGGTATTCATGAGAAACTTGTAGAGAAGCGTGTCCCGGGACGCATCCGGCATAAAGGTGGCCAGACTGAAATGGACGTTCATCGTCTCCTTGAAACGGATGATGGGTGCCTTGAGCAGCATGCCGACCGTGGGAATGATACTGCTGAGTGAGACGACCTCGAGCATCTGCGGATAGCGGGTATCGCCGCCAAGAACGCTTTTGGCCACCAGCATCCAGATGCCGCCCATCACCAGGATGACCAGCAGTCCGCCGACCAGAGCCGACCCGAGCATCATGTATTTCATCCAGGGCTTATCGAGCCGTTCCAGCGCCGTATCGATCTACTCCTGGTCCATGTTGCGCTTTTCCAGTTGCGTGATCATCCGTTCGCGCTGCTCCTTCTGGATGGCGGGGGTAATGTACCAGGTCATGCCCGCCGAAAGCAGCATCACCACGATCGCTGGAACTATCCAACGCGGATTTTTCCGCACGGCCTTGAAGGCTTTGCTCGGCGCCATAAAGACATTAACGATCCGCTGCAAAAAACCCATGTTGCCTTCATCGACGGGGGTGACCCCGGGGGTGGGATATTCTTGCATGGTGAGCCCTCCTTAGTGGTGTAAAAAGCAACTAATACAAAGACGTATCAGGATAGGAAAAGTTTCGCTTTATTGCGGCGCATCCGCCAGCAGCTCCTCCTTGATCTGGAGCATATAGGCAAAGGCCGCATCGTGCTCGTTGGCGATGATACCGTCCAGAATGGCTTCCTCCAGCGCCTTTTTGATCCGGCCGACCATCGGGCCCGGCGGCAGGCCCAGCACCGCCATGATCTCTTCGCCGCGGACCGGCGGCTGGAAAGCCCGGAGACGATCGCGTTCCTCGACCGCCAGCATGCGCTCGACGACCACGTCAAAGTTGGCCAGGTGACGGGCGACGCGCCCGGGATTCCCGGAAGTGATATCGGCGCGGCAGAGGGTGATCAGATCGTCCAGCTCGGCACCGCCGAGGAAAATCAGGCGGCGTATGGCGGAATCGGTCACCCCCTCTTCAGCGAGATGGATCGGCCGCAGGTGAAGCCGGATGAGTTTCTGCGTGTAATCGATCGTCTCCTGCGGGAGGCGCAGCCGCCGGCCGATGGCCGGGAAGAGACGGGCGCCCAACTCCTCGTGACCGTGAAAGCTCCAGCCCACGCCCGGCTTGAACTCCTTGGTCTGCGGCTTGGCGACATCGTGATAGAGGGCGGCCACGCGCAAGCCGAGCTTGTCCGAGACGCGCGCGACATTGTCGACCACCTTGAGGGTATGCTCAAAGACATCCTTATGGCGGTAGCCGGCAATCTGGTCGACGCCCTTGAGGGCGGCGATCTCCGGCAGGACGAGATCGAGGACGCCGCTGTCGCTGAGGAGGCGGAGAGCGATCGAGGGTTTGTTGCTGGCCAGCATCTTGATCAGTTCGTCGCTGATGCGCTCTTGCGAAATGATGGCAAGGCGCTCGCGTTCGCTGCCGAGGGCCGCGAGGGTGAGCGGCTCGATCTCGAATTGCAGCTGGGTGGCGAAGCGGATGGCGCGCAGGATCCGCAGCGGATCATCGCTGAAGGTACGCAGCGGCTCGAGGGGAGTACGGATGATCCCGGCATGGAGATCCGCGAGGCCGGAAAAGGGGTCGATCACTTCTCCCGGATTGGCGCCGTTCAAGGCCACAGCCAGGGCGTTGATGGTAAAGTCCCGCCGCGCCAGATCGGTTTCCAGATCGGCACCCTCCACCTCGGGATGACGCGAATTGCTGCGGTAGCTCTCCCGCCGCGCTCCGACCACCTCGATCACCAGGCCGCGGTACCGCAGCATGGCTGTGCCGAATTTTTTAAATATCGAAATATTTGCTATATTAAGGTGGTCGGCCAGGAGCCGGGCAAAGTCTGGGCCATCGCCGACCACGACGATGTCAATGTCCTTGCCGCTTTTGCCGAGGAGACGGTCGCGGACATAGCCGCCCACCGCATAGGCGGCATACCCCGCCTGATCGGCCACCCGACCGATCGCCCTGAGGACGGGCGCGTCAAAGGGTGTTGTTTTTTTCTTCATCATCTCAAGATCGTGCAGATCGGGTTTTAGGTTCACCGGACGCAAAGGAGCCCCTGGAGGGGAGGGCGCGTGGCCGGCGCCGGCGGAAGAGTTGCACCCGTAATGTAACCATTCGTGCCTTCAAAAAAAAGGAAAAGCATGCGGCCGCTGCCGAAAATTGTCCGGTTTGGAGCAAATCCATCCATGCGGAGCGCGGCTGGACGCGGCGGTGGTGAGATGTTTCATTGCTGAACAATGTTTCACTGAAACACGGAACGGCGCGGTGGTCTGGCAAAAATGGCCATAAATCGTCAAAAATGAAGGGTTGGCGCGTGGTATGCCGAAGCATCTAATTTCATTAATAACAATAATGGTTTACGCGGGAAAGGGTATCTTTGTGACGGAGATCGCAATTGGATCGGGAATAGAAAGCCGCTGGTATCTATGGCATTGAATTTGCGATGAGGCCTGCAGTTCCTACTACCATGGCTGCATTGCGCCCTCCGGCTTTCGGGCTGCAAAACCGGTAGCGGTGCAACTCCAGCAACACAGAACCAAATGGAGGCGAAAATGAAGTTAACACCCATGTTACGCATCATGTTCGTCCTTGCGCTCATGCTCGGAGCCGCGGAAGAACTTACGGCGCAAATCCTGCGCCGTGAGACCGCCGATCCCCTGCAAACGGGCACAGCCGCCTGGATCAAGGTCGTCTTCAATGTGGCCGGAGGCACAAGGACTTACCTGAACGACAATTTTACCGGCACCGAATTTCGCGTCGATTTGAATGTCGATGGCGACAACAACATCAGCACCAATCCCGGCGATCTCTACACCCTGCGCGGGCCCGGCGATATTTTCACTTCGCCTCCCGGGGTACCGGGCGGCAACAATGATGACACCATCTATCTGCCGATCCGGCAAGGGACCTCAACCCCTTATCCCTACGATACCAACCTGCGGCCCTGGATCTGGCTGGTCGAGGGCGGCGGCCTGCAGATCAGCGGAACCGGGACTTCCGGCCCCTGGGGCGTGATCCAGTACCCCTCCGTCTATATCGAGTGCGATGATGGCATCCTGCCCTCGATCCGCCAGGCGTTCTATTATGACGACGGCAGCGGCAACTCCAATCCGGTGACCGGTACCCATGTCGGCAACCGGACCCCATTCGACGGTTATATCGACCGCATCGACCTGATCTGGAGCGAGCCGATGAATCCCGCCAACGTCACGGTCAATGATCAAATCTTCAGCGGCCTCGGCACATCGGTGCACAGCCTCGAATCGATCGGCGTCTGGAATCTGGTAAATGGCACTCCGAAGCGGTTTACCTTCTGGGTGCGTTCCAGCGTCCCCAACAGCGGCATCACTCCGACCCTGGCCTACACCCGGCCGCTGAGCACGACCGATCGCTTCCGTGAGGCGACCACCTCACAGTTCCAGTCCTACGCGGACAGCCACTCGCGCACCCTCACCGACAAAGCCGGCCCTGCCATTGTCAGCGCCCATACCAAGCGCGCCACCCGCCGGCAGCCTCTGGCCGCCGCGCTGGCCACCAAGCGCATCGAGGTGACCTTCAGCGAGCCGCTCGACTATGCCAGCGTGCAAGGGGTCGATTTTTCCGTGATCACCTCGACCACCAGCCCGTCACCCAATCCGATCAGCGTCATTGTCTCGCCCAACTCGAGTCTGGCGCCGACCGCGACCTATGAGTTTCAATTGACCACCGACTATGCCTCGGGCAACGAGGTCGGCACGATCGTCTATGCGGCGGACCGTCAGGTTACTGACGCAGTCGGCAATTATAATGGCGAATCCCTGGCCGCAGCGCCGCCGACGGCTCCGGCCAATGGCCCCGGTGCGGTGGTGACCATCACGGACGGCATCTATCCGATCATTGTTCAGGTTCTGACCCACGACGCCATCCTCCCCGCGGATCTAACCACGGGTGGTCCCAATGGCTGGGGCTATCTGGATTATGCCGACATCGTTTTTGATCATACCATGAACACCGCCCGCGTCAGCACCTCCGGCTTGCAAGTCAGCGGCGAAGGCCTGTTGACCATCGGCGGCACCGGCGCCTGGATCTCCGGCACGACGCTGCGAGTGATTCTGACCGCGAGCGTTCCCAAGGTCGCCAACACCGGCTTGATCCCGCGTGTGACCTATGCCAATCCCGGCGATCCCAATGGACTCAACGAACCGGTCAACAACGGCCTGGTGGAAGCCCTGTACAGCTCGGACATTGCTCTTTCTGCCAATAATGCCCAGGTGGTGCAGATCCTGGATACCGCCGGCCCCGCGATCATCCGCGCCCTGACGGCCGGTACCAAACGCATCCGCCTGGTCTTCAGCGAGAAGGTCAATACCGCCAGCTGGCCCACTTCGCCGGCGCCCGGCATGCCCTCCCCGCTTTTCAAGTGGTTCGTTGGCGCCTCCAATTATGATGTCTCCGGCATCCAGGTCTACTTCACCGGCATGACCCCGGCGCGCATCGACAGCATCGTCTATCTCAACCATACCGGCCTGGCTTGGACCAAAAATGACAGCGGCGCCATCAACTTCCGCGCACAGTCGCTGGTCAGCGATCTGGCGATTACGCCCAATGGCAACATGCAATATGACAATGAACTCAGCCTCAGCGGCACCACCCGGGCGCTGCTGGGTTCGGATGTCAAGGTGGAGCGCGACAACATTCCGCCCATCCTGCTGAGCCTGGCCACCGTTGACCTTGATGCCGATGGCAAGCTGGATCATTACCGCTTCATGTTCAATGATCTCTCGCCGATCTATCCAAAGCGCTCTTTCCGGCAGGCCAACTGGACCATTACCGGCTACGACGGCCTCAAGAGCAATCTGGCGGTAGACTTGAATGTCTATAATCCCGGATACGCTTACTTCCAGCCGGCGGCGATCAATACCTACGGTGATACGGTTGCGGCGTATATCAGTTACAACGAAACCACCGGCAGTGGACCGGCCCTGACGCCTTATGGCGGCGATACCGGCGATGTGCCGGATGTCGTGGTTGCAGCGAGTAACGGCTTTACCGACTGGGCGGACAATCCCATGGCCCCGTTGCCGGTCGGTATCACCGAGGAGCGGGATAATGCTGGCCCGGCCATCATGAGCGCCAAGACGATCAACCGCTTTGATGTCGAGGTCTTCATGAGCGAGGATCTTGCGGACTGGTCGGTCTACAGCACCGATTTCTTTCTCAACATGGCCCCCAAGGCCAACTACGGCGGCGCCTGGCCCATCAGCGAAGCCAAGGAAGTCGCTCCGGGCAAGGTCCTGATCAATACCCTCTCCTACAGCTCTTCACTGGGTTGGGATCCCAAGGCCGAAGGCATCATTAGTTTCTACGGCCAGGGTGTTGAGGAAGACCTGGTGACGCCCATTTCAAACAGCAATACCCAGACCAGCTGGGTAACCGTGACCAGCAACGCAGCCTGCACCTTTGTGATCCAGCCGGTTGTCGCTGGCGCCCAGGTCCGCGGCGTGCCCTTTGATGTCCAGGTCATCGCCCGCGACAAGTACGGCGTTATTGACAAAAATTTCGCCGGCTATCTGACCTTCTCCAGCAATCTCCAGTCCAGCGAGATCGTGATGCCGAGCGGCCCCAAAAAGCTGACCGATGGCATCGGGGTCTTTCGTTTCACCAGCTGGGTGAGCACCAATAACCTGCTTCTCTCCGCCTCGATCGGCACGGACGTTTATCCCCTCGATTCCGCCACCTCGAGTGCGATCACGATCATCGATCCGGTCATCGATCAGCCGGATTATCTGACGGTGCGCGATGTGCCCGGTGATCAGGGCGGCTGGATTACCCTGCAGTGGCCCTTCTCCGCCAACCATCAGGGCATGGGAGCTACGCCGGTGATCAACTATTATGAGATTTTTTACACCATCAACGGCGAGGATACCCTCCACTACTGGCCGCAGCAAGTGGCCGCCTACAACCCCTCGGGGACCGGTTCGACGATGATGACGATCGATCTCCCGGTTGTCAGCAGTGACTCGATGGCGTTCTATGTGCGGGCGGTATGGGTGCCCCCGGCCACCTCGCTCAAGGGGAGCGGCGCCACCCTGGCGGCGATGCCGCAGGCCACTTCGGGTGCGGTTCCCCTGGTCATCCACAGCCTGAGCAGCGCGAGCCCGGTCACCTCGGTGCTGGGAAGCCTGGCCACCTCGGTGGTTTCGGGTACGGCGATGGGCAGCGGCCGAGCGATCGACAACATCGCGCCGATGGCCCCGGCACAGCTCGCCGCCGAGAAGAAGGGCGCGGCGGTCCATCTGCACTGGAACCCGGTGACCCGCGGCGTCAACGGCACCCTGGAACGTGCCGGGATGATCGGCTACCGCATCTATGTGCACGATGCCAATCCCTATTTCAATCCCGAGACCGAAGGCACGCTGCTGGCGGCCACCAGCGACACCACGCTGATGGTTAACAGCGAGGCACTGCGCCAGTACTATGTTGTCCGCGCGGTGGACAGCGACAATGCCTCCGGCCTCTCCCGCCGCGTCGGCAAGTACGGCTTTGAGCTGGTCCGCTCCAGCAAACCACGCTACAACTATATCTCTCTGCCGCTGGAGACGCCGATCAGCAACGCCAGGCAGCTGGCTGAGGCCATCGGCGCCGGCGTCAAGGTGGTGTTGCAGATCAACCATACCACCAATGGCTACAGCACCTATTACCTGCCGGACCTGAATTTCCCGGCCACGCCCTTCGCGCTCGCGAGCGGCATGCCGGTCCTGATCCAGGCGGACGAGAATGCCCCGGCCAGCTGGTTCTACTGCGGCGCCGTGCCGGATGCGGGAACGCTCCGCTTCAATCTGAGCACCGCGGCCAAATACACCTATAATGAAATCATCGTCCCGCTTGACCGGCCCGATATCACCAATGCCAGTGAACTGGCGACCCAGATCGGCGGGGTGGAAGTTTTGCTCAAGGTTGGCGCGGACGGCCGCGGCTTCAGCCAGTACTGGCTGCCGTCGCTCAATTTCGGCAATCCAATGACTCCGTTCAGCGTCGCCCCGGGTGAACCGGTTCTGATCCAGGTCAACAAGACCGCGCCGGCGCTCTGGCCCACGTACTCTCGTTAATCAGGAGGGATAGTCCATGAGACTCAAATATTTCGCACTGGCTTTACTCCTGGCGGGATGGAGCCAGTTCAATGGCGCCTTCGCCCAGGGCGATCCGTTCTCGCACATCGTCGGCGGCAAATTCCTCAATCCCGACGGCTCGGTTCCGGCCGCAGGTGAGATCAAATTTCAGGCCTATCTCTTAAAGTCGCCCGGCGATACCAGCATCACCAGCTGGTGCGCCTCCGGCGGAGGCTGGGCCGTCGAACTCAAGCAGACCCCGATGATCTCCTATGCCAACTGGCAGGCGGGGGATACCCTGGTGGTCGAGTTCGAAAATGTGCTCTCCAGCAGCCCCTTTTACGGGGCGGCCAAGGCGGTCACCTACGCCACCACCGAGGATCCCTATGAGATCGTCGGCAGCGTCTCCTTGCCGGTCGAGCTGACCACCTTCACGGCCGGTGTCAAGAACACCTCCCTCAGTGATGTGGTGCTGCTGGAGTGGCATACGGTCGGTGAAAGCAACAACCTGGGCTTTGACGTCGAGCGCAGCCTCGATGGCAAAACCTTCACGCGGTTGGGATTCGTCGCCGGCGCCGGCTCCACCAATCTGGCGCAGAGCTACGGATTCACTGACAGCAAGGTTAATGTGGGCACCTATTTTTACCGGCTGAAACAGGTCGACCGTAATGGCGCTTTCACCTACTCCGATGTGCGTGAGGTCGAAGTGGCCGCGCCGCAGCGCTACGAGTTGACGCAGAATTTCCCCAATCCCTTCAATCCGCAGACGGATATCGTCTTTCGCGTCAAGCAGGAGGGGATGGTCACCCTGACGGTCTTTGATCTGCTCGGCCGTGAGGTTCAGACCCTGGTCAACGAGAAAAAGAGCGCCGGTGTGCACCGCATCACCTTCGATGCCCATGCCCTCCCCTCGGGGGTCTATATCTACAGCATCACGATGGGCTCGTTCCATGATGTAAAAAAGATGCTGCTGGTCAAATAAGCAGCCGGAGCATCGGATATTTCTCCAGATAGGCAATCAGACGGTCCCTCCCCGTCTGATGACCTATGCAGCCCGGCGTCAAGGGGTGCGTTTACGGCCCGTTTGACGTCTGAGAGAGCGGGACCTCACGGGGTCCCGCTTTTTTTATGGGTTGGCGGCAGCGGCAGGAGCGCTCCTTCGGCCACAGAGCCGGTGGCGGGGAAAAAAGCCTTGCATTTTAGGCCACGTCATGCTATATTTATTGGTTTTACTTGAAATACACCACATCATTTCTACCATAAGGGATGCAAGCTATGGCGTTGATGAAAAGCATGCGCAACAGCATGAAGACCATCCTCCTGATCCTGGTCGTTGCTTTTATTCTGACGATCATCGTGGATTGGGGCATGGGCGGCTTCAAGTCCAATCAGCCGCGGGGTGTGATCGCCAAGGTGGATGGCCAGCCGATTCATTATGAAGAGTTTTCCAGCCGGTTGCAGAACGAGCTGGCTTCCTATCGCGAGCAGTCGGGCAGCGATCCCGAGGGCTATCAGCTGCAACAGCTTGAGGGTCGCGTCTTTGACAATCTGGTACAGCAGCGTCTGCTCAACCGTGAGGTCAAGGCGGTCAAGCTGAATGCCTCCGATCAGGAGATTATCGAAGAGATCTTTAACAATCCTCCAGCGGAGCTGCGTCAGAATCAGGCCTTTCAGGATTCGACCGGCAAGTTCGATATGCAGCGTTATCAGGCGGCCCTGAACAATCCCGGCGCCGGCGAGTTCTGGTCCTCGGTTGAGGAGTATCTGCGGACGACCTTGCCGATGCGCAAGCTTGACAATCTCTTGCGGGCCACCGCGGTGGTGGGCGACGAAGAGATCCGTGCCGAATACATGAAGCGCACCCTCAAGGCCCAGGCGGAGTATCTGCTGGTTCCCGCCAGCGATTTTCTCGCTTCGGTTGCCGCGCCCACAGATGCCGAGATTAAAAGCTATCATCAGAAGCACGAAGAGGAGTTCAAGGAGCCGGAAAAGCGCGTCATCGACTATGTCCTCTTCGATTTTGCCCCGACCAAAGCCGATTCCGAGGCGGTCCGTCAGCAAGCCCAGGAGATTCTGACGGAAGCCCGCGCCGGCAGCAATTTTGCCGAGCTGGCCAAGCTCAATTCACAGGATCCGGGCTCGGCCGAAAAGGGCGGCGATCTCGGCTTTTTCGCCCGGGGCGCCATGGTCAAACCCTTCGAGGAGGCCGCTTTTGCCGCCCGCGCCGGCGAGATCGTCGGACCGGTGACCTCACAGTTCGGCCTGCACATCATCAAGGTGGGCGAGCGCAAGACGGAGGAGGGCCAGGAGAAGGTCCAGGCCAGCCATATCCTGCTCAAATACGAGATCTCCCCACGGACCCGCGAGGCCCTGCAGGAAGAGGCCAACTACATCGCCGAGACCGCCAAGGAACAGGATCTGAAGAGCGTCGCCGCTGCAGAAAACAAAAAAGTCGAGCGCACCGAGCCCTTCGTCGCCGGCGGCTTTATCCCCGGTGTCGGCATGGAACCGCGGGTGAGCGGCTTTGCCTTCCGCAGCAAAAAGGACGCGGTCAGTGATGTCATCTATGCCGAACGCGGCTATATGGTCGTACATGTCGCCGAGGTGATTCCCGAACATGTCAAATCCTGGATCGAGGCCAAGGAGACCATCAGCGCCAAACTGAAAAATGAAAAGGCGCTGCTCCTGGCGAAGGAAAAATGCCAGTCGCTCTATTCCCAGGCCCAGTCCGCCAACAGCCTGGAAGGCGCGGCCGCCCAGATCGGCGGCAAGGTGCAGCAGACCGGCGAATTCACCTTTTCCGGTTATATCTCCGGGCTCGGCCGTGAGTCGCGCTTCGTCGGAACCGCCTTCTCGCTCCAGCCCGGAACCATCTCCCAGCCGGTCGAGGGCAGCCGCGGCTATTTTCTCATCAAGCTGTTGAGCAAGACCAGCCTCGCCGAAGCGGATTTCAACGCGCAGAAAGAAACCCTGCGTAACCAGCTGCTGCAGCGCAAGCAGCAAGCCATCTTTGGGCAGTGGTACACCGGCCTCAAGGATAAATCCAAAATCGATGACTTTCGCAAGGATTATCTCTAGAATCTGGCGCCGCCGCCCATTGCGGGCGGATTGGCCCTGTTGCTGGAATTGGAGCCCTGGCGCGCACCGCCGGGGCTTTTTTTTAACTAAATCCGGAAAAGCAGCCGCGGTGGGAACAAATTCGGGTCAGCCGATGTTATCCCATTAAAATAAGACTAAAAAGGTCCTATATAGTATGTTCAGAGTATCCAAAAAAACCGAGTACAGCATCCTGGCGCTGCGCCATCTCCACCAGAGCGCCGAGGGGACCGCGACCGTGCGCGAGATTGCCGAAGCCTGCCGTATCCCGTTGGCCCTGTTGGCCAAGCTGATGCAGCGCCTCGCGAGGCAGGGCATGGTGAATTCGCTGCAGGGGGTCAACGGCGGCTACCGCCTCGAGCGCCGCATGGACGGCATCAACCTGGCTGAGGTGATGGAGGCCGTGGAGGGCCCGTTCCGGATCACCGCCTGCGGCGCCAGGGGGGAGGGCTGCGAACGCTCGGAATTCTGCGATTTCAAGGGCGCAATACGGCCGCTGCAGCGGCAAATGTTCAATTACCTGCAGTCGGTCACCCTGGCCGATCTTGAGCGCACGGCCGGATTGTGAGGAAGAGATGAGCAAAGAAGTCGATCAGCTTGAATCCCTGGCCAATCAGGAATACAAGTACGGGTTTACCTCCGCGATTGAGGCGGAAGCGCTGCCCAAGGGGCTGAACGAGGAGATCATCCGCGCCATTTCGGCCCGCAAGCAGGAACCTGCCTTTATGCTGGAATGGCGGCTCAAGGCCTATCGCCACTGGCTGACCCTGAAGGAGCCGCGCTGGGCCAACGTGAAATTTCCGCCCATCGATTATCAGGATATCATTTACTATTCCGCCCCCAAAAGTCATGCCGGGCCAAAGCGCCTGGATGAGGTGGATCCCGAGATCCTGGCGCTCTACAATAAACTCGGCATTCCGTTGGAGGAGCAGCAGTCGCTGGCGGGTGTGGCCGTCGACGCGGTCCTGGACAGTGTTTCGGTGGCGACGACCTTTAAGGAAAAGCTGGCGCAACTGGGGATCATTTTTTGTTCCTTTTCCGAAGCGGTGCAGCGCTATCCCGATTTGGTGCAGGAGTATCTCGGGATGGTGGTTCCGGCGACGGATAATTTTTATGCTGCGCTGAATTCGGCGGTTTTCAGCGACGGCTCCTTCATCTATGTGCCCAAAGGGGTGCGCTGTCCGATGGAGCTTTCGACCTATTTCCGCATCAATGCCGCCAACACCGGGCAATTCGAGCGCACCCTGATCATTGCCGAAGAGGGGGCCTATGTCAGTTATCTCGAGGGCTGCACGGCGCCGATCCGCAAGGAGAATCAGCTGCATGCGGCCGTGGTCGAATTGATCGCCAGGGAGCGCGCCCAGATCAAGTATTCCACCGTGCAGAACTGGTATCCCGGCGACAAGGAGGGGCGCGGCGGTGTCTACAATTTTGTCACCAAGCGCGGCCTGTGTGACGGCGCGCATGCGCATATCTCCTGGACCCAGGTCGAGACCGGCTCGGCCATCACCTGGAAGTATCCCAGCTGCATCCTCAAGGGGGATCATTCGATCGGAGAGTTTTATTCGGTTGCGATGACCAATCATCACCAGCAGGCCGATACCGGGACCAAGATGATCCATATCGGCAAGGGTACGCGCAGCACCATTGTTTCCAAAGGCATTGCGGCCGGGGTGAGCCAGAACAGTTACCGCGGACAGGTCAAGGTGCTCAAGAGCGCCGTGCAGGCGCGCAATTTTTCCCAATGCGATTCGCTCCTGATTGGAGATCGCTGCGGGGCCCACACCTTTCCCTATATCGAGGTCAAGAACAGCACCGCCCGGGTCGAGCATGAGGCCACGACCTCCAAGATCGGCGAGGACCAAATTTTTTACCTCAACCAGCGTGGCATAGCGCGCGAGGATGCGGTCTCGATGATCGTCAACGGCTTTTGCCGTGAGGTGCTGGCCGAGCTGCCGATGGAGTTCGCCGTGGAGGCGCAAAAACTGTTGAGTGTCAGTCTGGAAGGAAGCGTGGGCTGAGACGCCCCGGATGTATTTTTTTCGGAGAATGGATATGCTTGAAATCAGAGATTTGCGGGTGGGCATCGAGGGGCGGGAGATTCTCAAGGGCATCACCCTTACGGTTCAGCCGGGCGAGGTGCATGCCATCATGGGGCCCAACGGTTCGGGCAAGAGCACCCTGGCCCAGGTGCTGGCGGGGCGCAGCGGCTACGAGATTCTCGGGGGCGAGGTCAGGTATCAGGGCCTGGATCTGCTGAAGCTTGCACCGGAGCTGCGCGCGCGCGAAGGTGTTTTTCTCGCCTTTCAGTATCCGGTGGAAATCCCGGGGGTCAACACCTCTTATTTTTTGCGCACGGCCTTGAATGAGGTGCGCGCGCACCGCGGCGAAAGCCGCCTCGGCGCGGCTGATTTTCTCAAGCAGGTGCGCGAAAAATTAAAGCTGGTGGAGATGGATCCGGTTTTTCTCAATCGTTCCATCAACGAAGGCTTTTCGGGCGGCGAAAAGAAGCGCAACGAGATCCTGCAAATGGCGGTGCTCCAGCCGCGCCTGGCGATTCTGGACGAAACCGACTCTGGACTCGATATTGACGCCTTGCGGATCGTCGCCGGCGGAGTCAATAAATTGCGCGCACCCGACAATGCCTTTGTCGTCGTCACGCACTACCAGCGGCTGCTCAATTATATCGTCCCCGATTTTGTCCATGTCCTCTATGACGGCCGCATTGTCCGGTCCGGCGACAAGTCTCTGGCCCTCGAGCTGGAGGCCAACGGCTATGATGACATCAAGCTCCGCGCCGCGCAGGCGGCGCTGACGGCATAGGCGAGGGTCGGCGATGAAAGAAAAGGTCAGCATCGTGTGGCCCGAGGCACATTATCGCCTGCGGCAGGAGACGGGGGCGGCCGCTCCGGAACTCCTGCAAGAGGTGCGGCGTGAAGCATGGGCGCGCTTCGTCGCGCAGGGATTCCCGACGCTGAAGCAGGAGCGTTGGCGATTTACCGATGTCTCCGCCCTGGCGGAGAGCGACTGGTGTCAGGCGCTGGAATTTGCCGGCCCGGACCGGCTGCCGGTGGGGGAGGCCGCCCTCCTGGATCCCTCCGCCTATCGCCTGGTATTTATCAATGGCCGTTTCAGCCCGCAGGAGTCCCGCCTTCCTGACGGGGCGGAATCCTTCACCTTGCACCTCTCCTCCGCGCTTCATAACGGTATGCTCGAGCGGGCGGGAGAGCGGATGCGCGAGACCATGGCGCAGAGCGAGACACCGTTTGCGCTGCTCAACGCGGCCCTGGCGGAGGAGAGTGTAGTGGTGACCATTCCTGATCGGCTCAGTTTGCTCGTGCCGCTCGAAATCGTCCATCATGTCGACACGCCCGACCCCGCCGTCGTCCATCCCCGGGTGGTGGTGTTCATGGGCGACCGCTCCGAGGCGCAGCTCACCGAGATTTACAGCGGGGGGGCTGATTCGCATCATTTCACCAATCCTGTGGTGGATGTGGTGATCGGCGCAGAAAGCCGGCTCACCCATTACGTGGTGCAGCGCGAAAGCCCGGCAGCGCATCACATCAGCTATACCCGCGCCACGCTGGGGCGGGCCAGCCAGTACGGGCGCTTTGCATTCGATTTCGGCGGGCGATTGGTGCGGCACGATCTGACCGTCGAACTGGCCGGCCAGGAGGCGGAGGCGACGCTCCATGGTCTCTACATGCCTGAGGGCCGGCAGCATATCGACCATCATACAACGCTGCGCCATCTCCAGCCGCATACCTACAGCCGGCAGCTTTACAAGGGCATTCTGCAGGACAAGGCGCATGCGGTTTTCAATGGCCGGATATTTGTCGCGCGCGAGGCGCAGCGTACCGATGCGATTCAACATAACAAGAACCTGCTGCTTTCCGACGAAGCCTTGGCAGACAGTCAGCCGCAGCTGGAGATTTTCGCCGATGATGTCCGCTGCACGCACGGGGGGGCGATCGGCCAGATGGACCAGGAGGGGCTTTTTTATCTGCAATCGCGCGGCATCGGGGCGGCGCTGGCGCGGCAGATCATGGTGCATGCTTTTGCCGGGGAGATCAGCGCGGCGATCCGCTCCGAATTCCTGCGCACGCAGATCGAGCAGCTGGTGCATGAACGTCTTGGCAGCGAGGAGTAACTGATGGATGCCATCGTTGACCGCGAAGAATTGATGGACCAGGCGGTGCTGGTCTTGCGCGATCTCTATGATCCCGAAATTCCGGTGAATATCTACGACCTGGGACTGATTTATCGCCTCGATATTGATGATCGCGGCCGCGTCGAGGTGCTGATGACCCTGACCTCGCCGATGTGCCCGGTGGCGGAGAGTCTGCCGCCGGAGGTCGAGGCGCGGCTGGCGGCGATTCCGGGTGTGCGCGAAGTGCACGTCGAGATGACCTGGGATCCGCCCTGGGACTATTCGCAAATGAGTGAAGAAGCGCGGCTGGAACTGGGTCTTTTGTAGGGAGAGAGAGGATGGCGGAGTACATCACCCTGTTTGCAGCGGAGGCGCTGCCGGAGGGCGAGATGCGCCGGGTCATGGTCGGGGATGATGCGCTGGTCGTGGTACACCAGCAGAGCGGATGGTATGCCCTGGCGGATTGCTGCTCGCATGAAGCGACACGGCTCTCGGAGGGCTATCTTGAGCCCGGCCGGATCTGCTGTGCGCTGCACGGGGCGGCGTTCGATCTGCGCAGCGGGCAGGTCCTGGCGCCTCCGGCCTATGAGGCGGTGGCGACACGGCCGGTGCGCATTGAGGGGGGGATGGTCCAGGTGGAGGCCGAGGCGTAGTATGCTGGATACCCGACAAATTCGCTCCGATTTTCCCCTCTTTGCGCAGCCGGAGAACCGCGATCTGGTCTATCTGGACAGTGCCGCCACCGCGCAGCGGCCGCGCCAGGTATTGTCTGCGATGGAGCAGTTTTATGAGCGCGACAATGCCAATCCGCACCGGGGCGCCTACCGCCTGGCGGAACGGGCGACGGCGGCCTATGAGGCGGCGCGGAGCCGGGTGGCGGGATTTATCGGCGCCGGGCGCAGCGAGGAGATCATCTTTACGCGCAATGCCACCGAGGCGATCAATATTGTCGCCCGGGCCTGGGCCGACCGCCATGTCAACGCCGGAGATGAGATCATGGTCACCGAGCTGGAGCACCACAGCAATCTGGTGCCCTGGCAGATGGCGGCACAGCGGCGCGGCGCGCGCCTGCGCTTTCTTGAATTCGATGCCTCCGGGCGGCTCGATCCCGGCCGGATGGATACCTTGCTGAACGAGCGCACGCGGCTGCTGGCGATCACCCAGACCTCCAATGCGCTCGGGACCATTGTCCCTCTCAAGGACTTTATCGACAAAGCCCACGCGGCCGGCGCCCTGGTTCTGGTTGACGGGGCCCAGAGCGTGCCGCACATGACCGTCGATGTCCAGGCGCTGGATGCCGATTTCCTCGCTTTTTCCGGGCACAAGATGCTCGGGCCCCTCGGCATCGGCGTCCTCTATGGCAAAATGGCCCATTTGCAGGCGATGGACCCCTTCCTCTTCGGGGGGGATATGATCAGCAGTGTCGATTATCTGCACTCCGACTGGAATGAGGTGCCCTGGAAATTCGAGGCCGGCACCCAGAATGTGGCCGGGGCGGTCGGTCTCGCCGCAGCGATCGATTATCTCGAGAGGCTCGGCATGGCGGCGATCGCGGCGCATACGCACCACCTGACCCAGCTGGCGCTGGAGCGTCTGGGAGAGATAGCCGGGATCACCCTGTATGGACCCCGGACCGAGCGCGGTCCGGCCCTCTCCTTCAATCTGGCCTCCATTCATCCTCATGATCTGGCCACCTTTCTTGACCAGAAGCAGATTGCGATCCGCTCCGGCCATCACTGTGCCCAGGTGGTGATGCGCAAACTGCGCGTGCCCGCCACTGCGCGGGCCAGCTTTTATTTGTATAATGACGAACAGGATGTCGAACGGCTTGCGGGCGGGCTATTACAGGCAAAGGATTATTTCAAAAAATGGCTCTAGATCAACTCTATCAGGAAGTGCTGCTCGACCATTACAAGCAGCCGCGCAACAAGGGCGAACTCGCGGATGCGGATGTCCGCCTTGAATTGAAGAATCCCTTCTGCGGGGACGAGATCCTGCTGACCCTGAAAATGGCAGAGGGCCGGATTGCGGCGGCCGCCTTTTCGGGTCATGGCTGCGTCATCAGCCAGGCCTCGGCTTCGGTGATGACCGAAAAGATCAAGGGGCTGCGGGTGGAGGAGGTCGAAGAGATCGCCGGCAAGTTCGCCCGCATGGTCAAGGAGGGGCGGTATGAGCCGCCCGGGGGCGAGGAGCTGGATGAGTTCGCGGCTTTTTCCGGGATCTGCGAATTTCCGACGCGAGTCAAATGCGCCATGCTCGCCTGGCGTACCCTGCTGCAGGGACTGCAGACGCACGCACACGATCATCCCGCAGATCACGACTAAAGCGCCAGGGTCTCCAGTTCCACCTTTTTCCCCGCTTCCGCCAGCAAGGTGAGCAGCATCAGCACGTAAATGGCGCTGCTCAGCCGGTTGGCCGCCGTGAGCAGATCGGGCCGGAGCATCCCGCCATCCGACCCGGTGAAGGCACGCACGACTTCCAGCTCCACCTCGCGACACAAGGCGCGCAGCACATTCAGCAGCGCCACATTCCTTCCCTGGGTTTCTTCCGGTACAATATGATCATGTCCGAGATAGCGCAGCGGATTTTGCGCGAGCGTATGGAGGCTTTCGAGATCGATCCCGCCCATGCCGGCTGCCGGCATTTCTTCTCCGGTCACCTCAGCCTTGAGCAGGTTGCCCATATGCGAGCGGAGATCCGCCAGATAGGGGTGGAGCCAGGGGAAGCGCTGCTCACGGTCGAAATCGCACTGGGCGAGGACGGTGAAGGCGATAAGTGTGTCCAGCTTGCCGCGCAGGGCGATGCGCGGATGGGTTTTGGGGACCAGGGAATCGCCATCGAGGTGGGTCAGCAGCTCCGTATCGGCCTTGCCCGGGGTGGGGGAGGCCGGTCGCTTGCGCCCGGGGGGTGTGCTCTGTCCGGTCAGGGGATGAATGCGCTCCAGGGGCTGCTGCGGCGGATTGCCGGTATAGACCCGGCCCAGGGCATCGATAAAGCGGACCGTGATGCCGCGTTCGGCAATCAGCTCGATGGCAGCGGGGGTCAATTGGCTGCCCAGGGGCAGATGAATCTCGCTGCCGCGCCCCAGGCCGAAGCTCTGCCGCAGCATCTCTGTATCGATCACCGAGTCGGTCATATCCATACCTTTCCGCGGGTGAATAAAAAAAGCCTTGTTTGTTCAACAAGGCTCCTGGTGGAGACGGTGGGAGTCGAACCCACGTCCGAAAAACCGGCCATAGCAGCCACTACATGCATAGTCTGCTGCTGAATCTCAACCGCATCTAGCGCAACAGACCAGGCCGATGCAGTCCAGCTCTGTAAGGGTTCGCCCCGGGGCCCAGAGCGTGCCCGGAGGCTATCCTGCAGTGATCGACGTTCATCTACAGCCCCTGCGGGCGCAAACCGTAGTGAACGAGGCCGCCTTTAATTAGGCAGCCAGAGCATACGAATAATCGTCTGCATTTACTTATTGTCCCGGATGATTAACGAGGCCAACCGGGGTCCTCGGCATGCGTCCACTATCACCATGATTCCCGTCGAAACCATATTCGTCCCCATGTACTGCTGAAACGAATCCACGCCGGGATTTGTTCCCCTTAATGTAGCAAATTTGCAGCTGCCGGGCAAGCTCTTTGTGCGTCCGCAGGCTATTCGTAACGCAAGGCTTCGACCGGGTCGATATGCGCCGCGCGGCGTGCCGGGAAGAATCCGGCCAGCAAACCGATCAATGCCAGCAAGGAGACGGCGATGATCATCACCGCGGTGGAAAGCAGGGGCCGGCCGAGAAATTGCATCGCCCCCTCCTGAGCGGGGATCAGCCAGATCGCTTTGATGATGCCTGTGGCCGCCAGGATGCCCACGCCGCCGCCGATGGTGGCCATCAGCAGGGATTCGAAAATGATCTGGAGCATGATGTGCCAGCGCTTGGCGCCGACGGCGCGCTTGATGCCGATCTCGCGGGTGCGTTCCTTGACCACCACATACATGATATTGGCCACGCCGACCCCGGCGATGATCAGGGTCATGGAACCGACCACCCCCATGAAAATATTCAGCCCGAGAAAGATCTTATCCTGCATCGCCACGGTCTCGGCGGAGTCCCAGACGAACAGGGCCTTGTCATCCTTGGGATCGAAACGGTGCTTGCGGCCGAGGACGCGGTAAATCTCATCCTTGATCAGCTTGCCCTCCTGGGGATTGGCGGGCTGGAGAATGATGCTGTTGAGATAGCGCCAGCCGTAAATGCTCTGAAAAGTGGAGTAAGGGATGACCGCGCGGCGGTCGTCCGGGCCGTTGTTCATCGAGGTTTGCATCTTTTTCGGCAGGACGCCGACGACGGTGAAGGGCAGGCCATCGAGTTCACAACGCTTGCCGATCGGGTCCTCCTCCCCAAAGACCTCCCGGGCAATATCGCTGCCGATGAACAGGACGCGCCGTTTCTCCTGCTGGTCCACAGCATCGAGAAAGCGTCCGCCCGCCGCCGGATACATCCGGCGCATGAGTTCGAAATTGGGGTAGACGGCCTCCATATAGGTCAGCGCGGTGCGGCTGCCGTTGCGCAGCCGGGTGCCATGCTTGCCCTGCTGGGCACAGACCTGGCTGACCATCGGCAGGCTCTGCTGCAGCAGCTCGACATCCTCCTCGGTGAGGCGGATAGGGCGGCCGATCGGCAGGCCCTGATATTTGACGGTGGTCTGGTTGGGCCAGATGGTGATGATCCGATCGGCGGCATTGAGCAATCCCTCGCGCATGCGGAAGGAGAGCCCGGCCCCAAAGGACATCAGCAGGATCACCACCAGTGTGCCCCAGGTGATGGCAAAGGTGGTGAGAAAAGCCCGCAGTTTCTGCTTTTTGATGTCCTCCAGAAATTCCTTGATCAGCATCAGGAGATGCATGCGGATTTCCTCCGAGAGTGCAGGTTAATGGCGCAGGCAGTCGATGACGTTGAGCCGGGAGGCCTTGCGTGCCGGAAACCATCCGGCGACCATGCCGACCAGGCCGAGGATGACCATGGTGATCAGCGCGACGCGGAGATTAAGCGCGGGGTCACCGACATACTCCTCGTAGGGCATGGCGGCGATCCCCTTGATGATCAACGCCGCCAGGAGAAAGCCGATGAGGGCCCCGGAGACGACGATGATAAAGGATTCGAGCAGGAACTGGGCCATGATATGGGAGCGCCGCGCGCCGATGGAACGCCGCACACCGATCTCCGCGGTGCGTTCCTGAACCACCACATACATGATATTGGCCAGGCCGATGCCTCCGACCGTCAGGGTCATGACGCCGATCACCCCCATAAAAATGTTGAATCCAAGGGAGAAATAGTAGGTGAATTTGTCCATCTCGGTCGTATCCCAGATGCCCAGGGCTTCCTTGTCCTTGGGATCGAAGCCCTTTTTTTTGCCCAGCACCTCATAAACGCGTTTTTGCACCTGCTCCGACATGAGGGGACCGCTGATCTGGTAGACCATATTGTTGATATGCCTGTAGCCGAACATCGATTGAAAGGTCGAGGCCGGGATGAAGGCGCGGTCCTGGTCGCGCGAGCTGTACGAGGAGTTCTGGGTCTTGTGGGCGAGCACGCCAATGACTAGAAAGGGCGAATCGGAAACAAAAAGGTACTTGCCGACAGGATTGCTGCCCTCGCCGAAGAGGAATTTGGCCAGTTCGTCGCCCAAAAAGACCACCCGTTTGCGCTCGCGGAGGTCGATCTCATCGAGCCAGCGCCCGCCGGGCTGGACCTGGATGTTGCGCATCTCGGCGTACTCGGGGATAACCCCCGAGATGTTCGGCTTGTTGATTTTTTCGCCGTAGCGCAGCGCAGCGTTCCAGGACGAGTATTCCGGACTGATGCGGCGGATATCGCGAATCTCGCGGCGCAGCAGCTCCGCGTCCTCCTCGATGAAGTTGATATAGCGGTCGCGTCCGAACCCCATATAGGGCAGGGCGGTACGGCCGGGCCAGAGGATGGCGATGCTCTCGCCCATGCCGTGCATGTTCTTGCTCATCGAGGTGTGCACGCCGACGCCGAAGGCCAGGAGCACAACGATGCTCACTGTGCCCCAGATGATACCGAAAAGGGTCATGAAGGTGCGGCCCTTGTACTGGCGCAGGTAGTGCAGGATTTCTTTGATGGTTTCCAGCAAATGGCTCATAATGGCTGCCCTCGATTGGCCTCTTCTGCCCCCGTGCTAGACGATGGGCTTGACCTTCTTCTCGAGTACCTCCTGCCCCTCCTCGAGACCGGACAGCACTTCGATATTGATGGCATCGCTTAACCCGGTTTTAATGCACTGCTCCTTGCTGCTTTCCGGGCCGGTGCTGATCTGCACGAACGCGGAGTCATTGCGGAAGGTGACCAGGCGCTCCGGGATGGCCAGGACTTTCTCCTTTTTATTGATGATGATGCTGGCGTTGGCGGAAAAACCGGCGCGCAGCACGGCCCCGGCCGCATCATCGATGGCGATCTCGACAGGGAAGAGGGTGGTATTCTCCTCCTTGCGCGCCTTGAGCGAAATCAGGGCGACATGGCCTTTGACGCTCTTGCCCGGCAGGGCACCGATCGCCAGCTCGCAGGGCATACTCTCGGAGATTTTGCCGACATCGATCTCATCCAGGGTGCCGCGGAAGAGCAGGTCTTTCATGTCCGCCATTTTCATCAGTTCGGTGCCGGCCTGATAGGAGGTCAGCGGGACGACCGGATCGCCAAGATTGACCGTTTTTTGCAGGATATAGCCGGTGATGGGCGCCCGCACGGTGGTTTCGATGGCGCTGCCGGCGATGTTGACGCGTCCCTTTTTGAGCAGTTCCAGCCGCTCCCGGGCGATCTGCGTGCGCACCGAGGCCTGGTCATGCTGCTGCGCCAGGGTCTCATATTCCTGCTGCGAGATGAGGCCCTTGGACTTGAGCTCCTTTTGCCGATCGAGTTCCTTGGTCAGCGTCGCGAATTCGATCTCGGCGATCTCCACACCGCGGGTGGCCTCGGCCAGCTCCAGGGGCGTCGGATCGGGGCGGACATCGAGCAGCGGAGCGCCGGCCTGGACCTGATCGCCGACCTCGACATAAAGTTTGCCGACTACACCGGAGGTCTTGGATTTGACCGCGATCTCGTTCCTGGGCTCGATCGCGCCCACCGCCAGGGCTTTATCGATGATATCCATGCGCCCGACCTTGACCTTGGCGGGTCCCTTGTCGTCCTTCTTTTTCGATTTGGCCATCAGCGAAGCGGAGAGCAGGGCCAGCACCAGCACGGCCGCGATGATCCAATACCATTTTTTTTTGCTGCGTTTCATCATGGCGGGCGACTCCATAAGTTTACACGATGGGTACGATGAGGGTGTTTTGCCTGAGTATACGGCACCAGGACCGCTTTGTTACAGCGCCGGCGCGGCCGGAGAGAGGCGGGCAAAAAAAAAGCCCCGCGCAAGGTACGCGGGGCTGTGAGGATGCCCATCAGGCAAGCGTTTCGAGAATACGGAGCAGATGCTTGTAAAATATGGCCACGCTCTTGACGTTCACCTTTTCTTCAGGAGAATGCGGATGCTTCAGATCCGGGCCAAAGGAGATCATGTCCATCCCGGGGAACTTTTCGCCGATGATGCCGCACTCGAGGCCGGCGTGGATCGCCGAATAGACCGCTTTCTTGCCGGTCACCTCCTTGTAGGCCTCCAGCGCCACCTTGAGCAGCGGCGAATCGACATTGGGCATCCAGCCCGGATAGCCTTCGGGCTGCTCCACTTTGGCGCCCGCCATGGCCGCAATGGCTGCCAACTTGTTGCGCGTCGCGCGCAAGGCCGCCATGTTGGAGCTGCGGCTGCTGCAGAGAATGACCGCCTTGGCGCCGCTGCTCTTGATGGCGGCGACGTTGTTGGAGGTCTCCACCAGTCCCTTCATCGAGCGGCTCATCGCCAAAGGACCATGGGGCAGGGCAAAAATCAGTCCGAGCAGCCTTTCCTTGGAGGCCTTGTCGAGGACCTTCGGGGTTTTGCCCTTGAGCACTTCGACGGTCAGGTCGATCTTGCCCTCCACCGGCTTGAACTCCTGCCGGATCTCCTCGAGGGCCTGGGCCAGCCAGCTCTTGGCCGCTTCCACCTGCTTTTTGGGAAGGACGATTTCGGCAAAGGCTTCGCGCGGGATCGCATTGTGCTTGTCGCCGCCATTGAGGCTGACCAGCTCCAGCTTCATCTCGCCGGAAAGCTGCCAGAGCAGGCGGTTGAGGATCTTGACGGCGTTGCCGCGGCCTTCATGGATATCAATCCCGGAGTGGCCGCCGCGCAGCCCGCTGAGATGGAGATAGAGCACCTGGGCGCCCGTGGCGTCCACGCGCTTGAGCGGAACCGTCAGACTGGTGTCGGCGCCGCCGGCACAACCGATGGAAAAATTGCCCAGCTCTTCGCTGTCCAGATTGAGGAGGATGCGCCCCTTGAGCAGATCGGGGGTAAGGGCACGGGCGCCGTTGAGGCCGCGTTCTTCGTCGACGGTGAAAACCGCTTCGAGAGCGCCATGTTTGATCGTATCATCGGCAAGTACCGCCAGGGCCGCCGCCAGGCCGATGCCGTTATCGGCGCCGAGAGTGGTGCCATCGGCCGACAGCCACTCGCCCTGGAGGATGAGTTGGATCGGATCTTTGGTGAAATCGTGACTCGAGGTGGAGTGCTTTTCATTGACCATATCGAGATGGCCCTGAAGCACAACCCCCGGCGCTTTTTCACAGCCGGGTGCGGCCTTTTTATACAGGATGACGTTGCCCTCTTTGTCACGGACGGCTTTGAGGCCCAGTTCCTTGCCCGCCTGCATCACATAGTCACCGATGGCCTTTTCGTTGCCGGAGCCGCGGGGAATTTTACGGATTTCATCGAAATATCTCCACAAGGATTTGGGTTCTAGATGCGCAATAGCTGACATGGAAACCTCCTGATTTGGGTTGGAAAGAGACAAGGACTAGGCATGTTCTCTTGTTTCAAAGGTGCCTTTTTCCCGGTTCTTGAAGACACCCGGGAGCGGGTGGATACGGCCGTGCATGCTGATATAAACCCCGGGTGCGGTCAGGGCACAGGCCAGCAGGGCTTCGGTAAAGTTTTGCAGGGCATCGGAATTTTCAAAGCCAAAGGGTTTCATCGCTCCGGTCAGAATGATGGGCACCTGCAGTCCGGCCAGGTTGTGGTAGAGATAGTCGGCCGTCTTTTCCATGGTATCGGTGCCGTGCAGAATGAGGATGGGAGCGGCGTGCTCGAGGAGATTTTCGACGGCGAGGAGGATCATTTGCCGGTCCTTGTCGGTCATCTCCAGCGAATCCTTGCAAAGCAGGTCATAGCTTTGGATGGTGAGATAGGGAAGACGCAGCCGGGCGAGCATCTGCTGGAGGAGCGAGCCGCGATTGGCCAGGGTTCCGCTCTCTTCATCGTAGATCTTTTCGATCGTGCCGCCGGTGGTGATGACGAAGATCTTGAATTTCTTTGCGGGCATGACAGCCTTCATTCGTGAGGAACGTGATGTAATTTAGCATACGCGGGCAAAAAAGCCAAGGATTTTGTTTGCCGCTGGCCTGCCCGGAGTGGAATTCTTTAAATTTTGCTTGACAAATTGCGTATTTATTATTAGTTTAACACCACGCAAACCGAATCGGTGTCCTGACGCCGGTTCGGTTTGCGTTTTTATTCCATTGGTATCCCCCCTGGAACAATACCCGTCGCAACTGAAAAGAGAGTGAAGAGGCCCGGTGATGAAACCCCTGTACCTGACCAAAGAACAGCTGGAAAAGCTGCAAACCGAACTGCATCATCTCAAGCGCAACGAGCGCACCAAGGTGATCAAGGAGATCGCCGAGGCGCGTGAGAAAGGCGATCTGAGCGAGAATGCAGAATATGATGCCGCCAAAGAGAAGCAGTTGCTGATCGAGCGCAAGATCGCCCGGCTCGAGGAGACCCTCTCCCGGGCGCGCATATTGAGTGCCGAGATGATGGGGACCGGTCAGGTCCATGTCGGGAGCCGGGTGGTGCTGGTCGACCTCCACACCGAGGAGGAGACCGTTTATGAGCTGGTGCCGACCGCCGAGTTCCATTCCTACGATCTCGATGCGATCTCCATCGATTCTCCGGTCGGCAAGGCTCTGGTGGGCAAGGCGGTGGACGATATCGTTTCGATCCGTGTGCCCGCCGGCGAGATCACCTATCGTGTGAAAAAGATTTCCTGACGGAGGCCCCGTCCCGGTGCAGCCCCGTCCCGGAACCGGCCGGGGCGGACCGGGTTTCAGGTTTACCTGTTCTTGAACGCGCATCTTTCGCCTGGCATCCCTGCGATTTCATACGTTTCCTGCTGCCCCTTTACACGTAGTGCCCGTGTTTCGTATGAGACCGGGCTTTTTTTATGCAAAAATTAGCGGCGGCCGGCCACGATACCGCAATTGTGGACTGGATTTTGCCAGCTTGGAGCGGGATCGCACCATGCGGATGCAAAAATCTTCTATATTCCATAAAATTAATTCCATACAGGATTCGCCCAATCCAGGGAGAATGTCATACGATGAAACAACTGCCAAACCCTGAAACAAAATGGCGCCTGTTTTTTGCACTGCTGGTGCTGCCTTTGGCCGCCCGCGCCCAGGTATTCGACACCACGCCACCCAAGATCGCCCATCAGCCGGTGCGGTTGGGGCGCGTGGGCAAGCCCCTGCCCATCACCGCCAATGTCAGTGACAACGCGGGGGTTAAAAGTGTGCGCATCACCATTCAGCATGACGGGCAGCAGATCGAACATGAGATGAATGCTGTCGCCAGCGCTGCGAGCGTGCCCGTGGTGGTGCAAACCGGGACCGAAGCAGTGGCCGTCTATTCCACCCCTGGCAACACCGGCAAGCAGCTTGGACAGCTCACCCCCGGGGAACTGCTCGAGGTCACCCTGGTACGCGCACCCTACTATCGCATTCGCAGTGCAACCGGCTTGACCGGCTATATCCCGGCCGATGCCGTGCAGACGGTCGAGTCCGGCGCCGCCTACCGCATCACCCTGCCCGCTGCATTGACGGCCGGAGGCCGACTGGCCTACCAGATCGCAGCCACCGATGACTTTGGCAACGAGAGCAAAACCGAGCTGATTCCGATCCGGCTGCTCACCGATGCGGAGATCGCCCGACTGCAGGGGCAGCGGGGCGGGCAAACCCCGCCGGCCCGGAGCGAGGAGCAGGCGGCCGCCCGTCCGGCAGCCAAGGGATCCGCTGCGAAATCCCTCTATTCGAAGCCGGCATTCTGGATAACCACGGCCGCCATCGGCGGCGGGATCATCTATATGCTCGCCAGCGGAGACGACGGATCGGCGCCCAAAAAGGCGGCGGTCGGCGTGACCATCGGCTGGTGAGCGGCCTCCGCCCGGCAAATTCTGCTGCACTATTGAAAGTCTTTCATCCATAGGAGTTGCCGCATGTTTGCAGCCCAAAGAATCCTCTCCCTCTCCGCCACCGCTCTCCTGGCGCTGCTGGCCGCCTGCGCCCAGCCCTTGTCCCCGGAGCCGGAGCCTGCTGCCGAGGCCCGCGTCACGGCCGCTTTTTCTCTCTCCAAAGCCGCGCTGCTTGAGACCGGCATCAGCCGCCTGGTCCTCTCGGTATCGGGAAGCGGGATGAAAACGATGTCCATCGATACCGCCATCACCGCCGAAGGGCGGTTCAAGACCACCCTCAAGGTGGCGCCCGGCAAGAACCGGGTGTTCCGGGTATCCGCGTACCAGGACACCGCTCTGGTGCTAGCCGGCAGCGACAGCCTCGACCTCAAGGCCGGGCAAAAGACCACGCTCAACCTCACCCTGAAGTTCCAGGTGCCCGCCCTCTCCCTGACGCCCATCGATACCACCCTGGCAGCCAACAGCACCTTTACTGTTTACGTCAAGGCCCATCATGTGGACAGCCTGTGCACCATCGGCACCCGGCTCAAGTTCGATCCCGCCCAATTGCAGGTTGTGGAACTCGGCCGCGAAGATGATTTTCTCAAAAAGAACGGCGGCGCCGTCACCCAGCTGCAATTCAGCAGGGACAATAGCGCCGGCGAGGTCAACCTGCAACTGGGCATTTTCCCGGCCGGCAAATCGGTCAGCGGTGAGGGCCGGATCGCCCGTGTTGTCTTCAAGGCGATGACCGCCTCGACCGCGGAGATCGATCTGCTCCTCCACGGCACGGATCTGGGGCTATATGACAAGAATGCCCAATCCCTTGAGGCGGTCGCGCTCGGCAGCCGTATCGTGATTCAGTAGCTTGGCAGCATCCTTGAGATCTGTATCAGGGCCGGGGTGGATGGGTTGTTCTCCGGCGATATCCACGACAGAGGTTCTAAACTGAAGAGTCGCGTATGAAGAACAAGTGTTTTCGCCCGGTCATGACTTTGATCCTGTTGCTGCTGATGATCGCCGCCGGCGTGCCGCTGCACGCCCAGCCCAGCCGCATCGCTGCGGCAGCGGCGGTGATGCAGGCGCCCTTTGGTCCGCCGCTGGACAGCGAATGGCAGTCCTTCTCCATTCCGCTCACCCCCGCCAGTTTTAAGGTGTCCGACAGCCTCTTCGATGCCATATTGGCCAATGTTCAGAGTTTTCGCATCCGCACAGAAATGAGTGATGTCAAGGATGTCGCCGGTCTCGACAGCATCCGCGTCGGCGCGCGCTATTCAGCGCGGTTTGACGCAGGGACGGAGGAGTGGAGCGCCTCGGGAGATGGCACCCTGGAATGGAAATCCGCCGGGGGAACCCCCGGCGGCTATTTACAGATCAGTGACTGGGCCACGGGCGACTGGCATTGGGCGGTGGCTCCTCCTTCCTGGGCAGGGGACTGGTCCGACCTCAAGGGCAGCGTCCTCTCGTTTTATTTTCGCAGCGACCATCCTGATTATCAGGGACTGATCGAAATCGGCTCGGGCGAGAACACCCAGCTCATCCTCAGCGGCAGCACCCTCACCGTCCCCCAGGGCGGCTATATCCTCGCCAAAATCGCGCTGCCAACCCTTGCGCCCACCGATGTCAAGGTCATGCTGAACTCCTCGGATAACGGCTGCCTGCATGTGCCCGAGGTGGTGACGATCAGCCGCGGCAGCAGTGAGCAGGAGTTCAAGGTTTCGGCCGCGGCGAGCGAACCGGGATGTGCGGCGGTCATTACGGCGACAGCGACCGGCTATCAAACCGGCCGCCTCACCCTGACCGTCGGCAAATCCTCCGACGCCAGCAAGTACGCCACCCTCCGGGGGCGGGTGACCGATGCGATCACCAAGGAGGGCATCCCCGGCGCCGTCGTCTGGCTGGCAGGACGGAGCACCATCAGCGACTCGCTCGGCAGCTATACGATCACCGATATCCCCACCAGCATCATCGCCGCCAATTTTAGCGCCGAGCCTCTCGCCGGCAAGGCGCCGCTCCTCGTCCACTTTACCGATCTCTCCAGCGTCGGCAGCTACACCCTTACGGTCTCCGCCAGCGATTATATGGGCACCGAGTCGATCCTCACCTTCAGTGAGAGCGAGGACAAATATCTCGAGATCTCGCTTTCGCCGGTCATCAAGCCGGGCGAGATGCGGCTGATCCTCAATTGGGGCAATCAGCCCAAGGACCTCGATTTACACCTGCGCACGCCGGTCATCGGCGGCACCAGCCATGAGATCTATTGGGATAATAAAGGCGATCTGGAGAGCGCGCCTTTCGTCTACCTCGATGTCGACCACCAGGAGGGCTATGGTCCGGAGACGATCACCATCGGCGCCCTCCAGCCCGGCACCTACCGTTGCTATGTCGAGAATTTTTCCGAGGTGCCGACGATCAGCAATGCCAGGGCCCGGGTGCAGATTTACACCTCGTCGGGGTTGCTGCAAACCATCGCCATCCCCACCTCCGGCAGCGGCAATTTCTGGTACGTTTGCGATATCGAAGGCGCCACCGGCGCGGTCACCGTGCACAATTCCATCCAGCCTGCTGCGCCCGCGACCGCTCTGGCCTCCCGCCGCGCCAAGCTGCCGATGGCGCACGCCACCCTCGGCAGCGGCGGGGTGATCTCCTGGAGCTGGGATTTTGAAAACGATCTGTTCATCGACTCCTATGCCCAGAATCCGGACCACACCTACGCCAGGCCGGGCCTCTATTCGGTCACCCTGCGCGTCAGCGACGGCAGCCGGGAATATTCGGTGCGCAAGGATAATTACATCACGGTGCTGCCCGGCGTGACCACCGATGTCTCCTGGAGCCGGCAGTATGCCCCGCTGGCCCAGGATTTATATACCGTCTACGCCCTTGACTCCCTCACGGCTTGGGCCGGCGGCACGGGAGGCGCGCTGCTTTTCACCGCCAACGGCGGGGCGAGCTGGAGCCCCCGCAGCGTCGATGCCAAGTATACCCTGCGCGACCTCTTTTTCGCCGATGCCGCGCACGGCTGGGCCGTCGGCTATGACAGCAAGCAGAATGCGGCCATCCTCCGCAGCGGCGATGGCGGCCTTTCCTGGAGCCGGGTTCTGAGCAGCACCACCGCCCGCCTCTACAGCCTCCATATGATCAGCGCCAGCCTCGGCTGGGTGAGCGGCCATGAGGGCAAGATCGAAGTCACCACCGACGGCGGCGCAACCTGGTCGCAGCAGTTCACCGGCCTTGCGGCCGGACTCTATGCTATCTATTTTCTCGATGCCGAAAAAGGCGTCGTCGCCGGCGACAATGGCGTGATCCTCCGCACCGGTGATGGCGGCGCCAACTGGCAGCTGATGACCAGCGGCGTCAATACCCGGATCAACGACATCTGGTTCGCCGATGAAAATCTCGGCTGGGCGGTCTGCGAAAACGGCAAGATCCTGCGCAGCAGCAACGGCGGCTCAACCTGGAGCGCCCTCCAGGTGAGCAGTGGCGCCCTGCGCGCCCTCCATTTCACCTCCACGTGGCATGGCTATGCCGCCGGCGAAAACGGCCGGCTCTACAAGACCTACGATGGCGGGGAGAGCTGGAGCGAGGAAAGCAGCACCACCGCAGCCAGCCTGAATGACCTCTTCCTCGTCGATCCCACCTGCGGCTGGGCTGTCGGCGCCGGCGGCGTCATTCTCCGGCTGCACCCGGGCGGCGCCATCCCCGCCACCATCACCGGCCTGAGCGCCAAGGCGACAGGCCCCACCACCGTCGGGCTGTCGTGGACCAATCCCGCCGACGACTATGCGGGTACGGTGATCGTACGCAGCACCAGCGGCTATCCGGCGAGCGTCAGCGATGGCATCACCATCTACAATGGCACCCGAACCTTCTGCCAGGATTCCCTGCTCGCGGCCAATACCACCTACTATTATGCCGCCTTCGCCTTTAACAGCGCCGGACGCTACTCCATCCTCGGCGAGACCGCCAGGGCCATGGCCCGGACGGAGGAGGGCTTTGCGCTCTATGGCTTCAAGGTGACGGTCAGCAGCGTCGATGCCGGGGCCTTCCCTCTGGTCAAATCCTTCGTCTCGGTGGTCGATTCAGTGACCATGGAGCCGATCACCGGACTCACCTCCGCCCATTTTGGCGTGCGGGAGGACGGCACCAAAGAAGCCCCGATCACCGTCGAGTCGGTCAGCGTTTCCTCCGGCGCCAAGGCGGACATCGTCTTTGTCTTCGACACCACCGGAAGCATGGGGGAGGAGATCAGCGGCCTCAAGGAGCGGGCCTCGGCCTTTGCCGATGCCCTGGCCGCCAAAGGCATCGATTACCGCCTGGCGCTGATCACCTATGGGGACAGCGTCGACAAGATCAATGATTTCACCGCCGACATTTCGACCTTCAAGGGCTGGATCAGCAGCCTCTATGCCTCGGGCGGGGGGGATACCAAGGAAAACTCGCTCGAAGGACTGGCCAGCGCCACCACCCTCAGCTTCCGCCCTGTCAGTCAGCGCATTTTCATCCTGATCACCGATGCCGACTATCACCAGGCCGGAGAGACCGGCGGCGGCGGCACTACCACCTATACCACCGCGAGCATGATCGCCCTGCTGCAATCCCAGCGCATCATGTGCAATGTCGTCGGCCCCGATTACCCGCAGTTCCGTCAGATGGCTTCCGAGACCGGCGGACTCTATTTTGATATCAGCGGTGATTTTCAGGCGATCATCGACAAGCTGAGCGTCGCCCTCTCTTCGCAATACGTGGTGAGCTATACCACCCATCATCCGGTGCGCGACAACACCTGGCGGACGGTCGTCGTCACCGCGGCGCGTGGCACCCAGGGCGGTTGGGACAGCGGCCGTTACTATATCGCCGGCGAATTGCCCAACGTTTACGGCTTTGCCGCCGCGGCCGTGGCCTATAACAAGATCTACTGCCGCTGGACCTTTCCGCCGGGCAAGGCCTGGGACGGAGTGCGGGTGGTGCGCCGGATGGGCGGATACCCGGGCGGGCCTGAGGAGGGCGAGCTGGTTTACTCCGGCAAGGACAGCGTTTTCGTCGACAGCGGGCTGACTCCCGAGACCACCTATTATTACAGTGCGTTCACCTGGAACAGCAGCGGTCAAGTGGCCGGGTTCACGGCCGCCGCCTGCGGCTCTGCGCATACCTGGCCCTACTCGACCAGCAGCGGCGGCTGGGAGACGGCGACCTCCGGCACGACCAGCAATCTCTACACGATCGTCGCCGATTCGCTGCAGGCCATGGCGGCCGGCGACAACGGCACCATGGTGCGCACCCTGAATGGCGGCGCGACCTGGAGCAGCACCGCCATCACCGCCAAGAGTGTGGTGCGCGATCTGGCCTTCACCGACCATACGACCGGCTGGCTGGTGGGCCAGAACACCGCCGGAGCCGGACTCTGCATGAAGAGCGTTAACAGCGGCGACAGCTGGGCAGCGCTGTCGAGCAGCGCCGGCGGCATTCTCTATGCCAACGCCATGGCCAGTGCGGCGATCGGCTGGAATGTCGGCAGCCTCGGCGTCATCGAAAAGACGGTCAATGGCGGCGGCAGCTGGACGGCCCAATACAGTGCCGCGGGTCAGACCTTCCGTGATGTCGTTTTTGTCAATCCCGACACTGGCTGGGTCGTCGGGGAGACAGGAGTCATCCTCAAGACCGTCAATGGCGGGGGCCTCTGGAGCAGCCAGATCAGCGGCGTGACCAGCATCATCCATGGCGTCGATTTCATCGACGGCAGCCAGGGATGGGCGGTGACCGGTGATGGCAAGGTGCTGCACACCCGCAACGGTGGTGCCCTCTGGAGCAGCGCCCCGGTCAGCCCACAAGCCCTCCATGCCATCGATTTTGCCGATGCCGGCAACGGCGTAGCCGTCGGCCAGGGCGGCCGGATCTACCGCACCCGCGATGGCGGTGCCACCTGGACCCTCGAGGCCAGCGGCGTGACCGTGGGGCTTAATGCCGTCTGCATGATCAACGCCTATGCCGGCTGGATCGCCGGCGATGGCGGCACGATCCTCGGTTTCGGCCGTGGCAGCGCGGCGGCTTACTCCGGGTTCGACGTGACCGTCAGCAGCGTCGACGCCGACGCCTTCCCCGTGATCAAGAGCTTTGTCTCGGTCGTGGATTCGGCCACCCACCGGGCCGTGACCGATCTCACCGCCAGCCATTTCAAGGTGCGCGAGGAGGGCGTGCTGCAGACTCCGATCACGGTCGAGATGGTCAGCAGCGGCTCGGGGGCGCGGGCGGACCTTGCCTTTGTCTTTGACGTCACTGGCAGTATGGGCGACGAGATCGCCGGCCTCAAGGCGCGCGCCCTCGGTTTTGCCGATGCCCTGGCTGCCAAGGGCATCGATTTTCGCCTTGGCCTGGTCACCTTCAGCGACAGCACCGAGGAGGTGCATGATTTTACCGCCGATGCGGCTGAGTTCAAGACCTGGATCGATGGCTTGCGCGCCTCCGGAGGCGGCGATACCAAAGAAAACGCCCTCGAAGCTCTCAGCCGCGCCAGCAAGCTCTCCTGGCGCGAAACCAGTCAAAAGATGGCGGTCCTGATCACCGATGCCGACTATCATCAGGCCGGCGAAACCGGCGGCGGCACCACCACCTTCACGACCGAGACCATGATCTCGCTGCTGCAAAGCCGGCGCATCGTCACCCATATCGTCGGACCGGACGGCGCGCAGTTCCATAGCCTTGCGGAGCGGACCAGCGGCCTCTGGTACAACATCAGCGCCGATTTCGCCGGCATCATCGACGCCATCGGCGAGGTCCTGACCTCGCAGTACGTCATCACCTATACCACCAGCAATCCGGTGCCCGACAACGCCTGGCGTCAGGTCGCGGTGGTGGCCGAACGCAGCGGCAAGGGCGGCTATGACATCGGCCGCTACTATGTGGGCGCCAGCCGCATCGCCCTCTCCCCGGCCGCCATCATCGGCATCAAGGAGACGGCCTTCGATGTCAGCGTGGAGGTCGACGGCCTGGTCAACCTCGGACTGGTCCACTTCGTCCTCGCCTATAACGCGGCCAAGGTCGATGCGGTCAGCTGGACGGCGGGTGACTTTTTAAAGCAAGGCGGGGCTGCGGATCCCACCCTCATCGCCCTCGATGACGGGGTGGGGCTCCTTGACGTCTCGATGACCCGTGTCGGTGCGACCAGCGGCGCCAGCGGCAGCGGCACCCTGCTCACCGTGCGGTTCAAGGTCCTCAGCGCCGACTGCGCCAGCGATCTCAACCTGAACTCGGTACAGCTGCGTCAGCCGGATAACACCGACCTGCCCGCCGTCAGCAGCGGCGCACACATCCAGTCCGCCACCGCGGTCGGCCTGATCGGCGATTTCGACAGCGACCTGGATATCGATCTGCGCGATTTCACCCTGCTCGCCAGCTACTGGCAGCCGGCCAACGGCACCGCCGGCGATATCGGCCCCGCCATTGGCAGTGTGCCGGCGCTGACGGTGGCGCGTGACGGCGTGGTTAATTTTGAGGACCTGTTCGTCTTCACGCGCATGTGGAACTGGTATCAGTCCCGGCCGGCGGCCGCGGCCTCCCTGGCCAAAAGCACGGCCGCACCCCTCTCCTGGAAGATTTCACCGCTCCCCGACGCCGCGGGCCGTCTCCTCTGCGAGCTGATCGCGCCGGACCTCTCCGGTCTGGCGATGGCCCATTTGCGGCTGCGCTATAATCCCGAGCAGCTCGAGGTCAGCGCTATTTCCGCCGGAGCCCTCTGGGAGGAAGGCGGCGCAACGGCCGCACTGGTGGTCGACCACCAGGCCCGGAGCGGGGTCATCGATCTCGCCCTGGCCCGGCTGGCGGATAAAACCAGCGCCGCCGAGGCGAGCGGCTCCGGTGCGTTGCTGCGGCTGGTGGTTGCCGAGCGCGGCGCCGCAGGAACTCTCTGCGACTGGAAGCTGGAGGGCCTCGACCTGCGCAGCACCCGGAGCCGGCTCCAGGTGCTGGCCCCCGAAGCGGAGGTGCTCCGCTTCAGCGAACTGCCGACACACTTTGAGCTTGCACAGAATTATCCCAATCCCTTCAACGGTCGCACCGAGGTGCGCTTTGCCCTGCCGCAGGGCGGGATGGTGCGCGTCGTCGTCCTCAACATCCTGGGCCAGCCCGTGCGCACGCTGGTCGACGGACGCCTCGAAGCGGGGAGTTACCGGCGGATCTGGGACGGCCGTAACGACTCAGGTCAAGAGGTGGTGAGTGGGGTCTATCTGGTGCGAATGGAGGCGATGGGCTTCAGGGGGTTGCGGCGCATGGCTTTCGTCAAGTGATCATCGGCGCAGCGGCATGACTGAAAAGGCCTCCAGGAGTATCCCTCCTGGAGGCCTTTTGCGTAGTGTGCGCCCGTGTTACTGCAATTTTTTAATCACCTTCTCCAGGCGTTCCCTGGCCTCTTTCTTGTGGACATCATCATTGAAGACCTGATTGGGGCAGGCCAGTGCTTTTTCAAAGGCGGTTTTGGCCGGTTCGTACTGGTCCATCTCCTGGTAGGTGATGCCGAGCTCAAGATAATGGTTGCTGTAATCCGGCTTCAGGGTGATGGCTTTCTGGAAGAGCTCGACCGCTTTGGCGTTGCTGGCCGGCGGCAGTCCGCCGTAGAGAATCTTGGCAAAGGCCTTGAGGAGTCCGCTGAGATTAGCGACTTCGCGGTTCCAGCGGGCGAGGACGTGGCAAGCGATGTCGTTATTGGGATTGAGCTGGAGGGTTTTTTCCGCCTCGCTCTTGACCTCCTTGGAGAGTTCGACCTTTTTCTTGCCGCCTTCCATCAGGGCGACGCGGCCGACGACGATGGCCAGGGTGAGGTGGGCCATATCGTCGTTGGGGCAGAGGGCCACCGCCTTGCGGGCGTATCTTTCGCCGGCGTAGTAGTTGCTGCGCTGGATTTCTTTGGAGGCCATTTCGCCGATGTCCACATGGGCGCGGGAGATCTTCCAGGCGGTAGTGCAGTTGGAGGAGTCGGCTTGCCAGGCCAGCTGGTAAAATTTCAGGGCTGTCGGATTGTCAAATTTGGCATAGGCGGCATCACCCTGAGCGAGAAACTCCTGGGCCGAAGGTGCGGCGGCCAGGGGGAGGGTCACAAGCAGAAGGCAGAAGATCAGGCAAAGGGCTCTCATTTTTGCTCTCCGGAGTTCGGTGACCACAGCACAATGAATTACATTCATAATTCTACACTTTTTTTCCCACAATGTCAATATTTTTCTGACTCTGCGGTGCTCTTCCCATAAATTGCTTTAATTTGGCCCGCCGCTTTTGTAAATTAGATGTTGATTAACCTTGCGAGAACTCTAACGGTATGGAAAAAGAATACATCATCATTCGCGGCGCCCGCGAGCACAATCTCAAGAATCTCAACCTCGAAATCCCCCGCAACCAGCTGGTGGTCATCACCGGCCTCTCCGGCAGCGGCAAATCCTCCCTCGCCTTCGATACCCTCTATGCCGAAGGCCAGCGCCGTTATGTCGAATCACTTTCGGCCTACGCCCGCCAGTTCCTCGGCCTGATGGAAAAGCCGGATGTCGACTATATCGAAGGTCTCTCCCCGGCCATTTCCATCGAACAGCGCACGACCGGCCGCAATCCCCGCTCCACGGTCGGCACTGTGACCGAAATCTACGACTATCTGCGCCTGCTCTTCGCGCGCATCGGTGTGCCCTACTGCTACAACTGCGGCAAAAAAATCGAGCGCCAGACCATCCAGCAGATCGTCGATCAGGTGCTGGGACTGCCGGAGGAGACCAGAATTCAGGTGCTGGCCCCGGTGGTGCGCGGCCGCAAGGGCGAATATCGTGAGATCTTTGAGGAGGCGCGCCGTGACGGCTATGTGCGCGTCCGCCTCGACGGCGAGGTCCTCGAGCTGGAGCAGGAGATCAAACCGGACAAAAATAAAAAGCACAACATCGAGGTGGTGGTCGACCGCCTTATTGTCGGACCGCGCATCCAGTCGCGCCTCACCGACTCGGTCGAGACCGCCCTCAGCCTCGCCTCGGGCATCGTCCTCATCGACGTCGTCGGCGGCGAGGAACTGCTCTTCAGCGAACACTATGCCTGTATCGACTGCGGCATCTCTTACGAGGAACTGGCGCCGCGGATGTTCTCGTTCAATACCCCCTATGGGGCCTGCCCGACCTGTAACGGCCTCGGCACACGAATGGAGATCAATCCCGACCTGATCGTCCCGGACAAAAGCAAACGCCTCAACCAGGGGGCCATCGCCCCGTGGGGCAAGCTCCAGGACGGCTGGTATCTCAGCCTCACCGCCGGGGTGGTGGAAAAATACGGCTTCACCATGGAGACGCCCTTCACACAGCTCTCGCCGGAATGCCAGAACGTGCTGCTCTATGGCTCCGACGAGGAAATGGAGTTCAATTACCGTTCCACTACCGGACGTATGGAGGGGACCTACCGCAACAAGTTCGAGGGGATCATCCGCAACATGGAGCGACGCTATCAGCAGACCGATTCGAGCGGGATCCGCGAGTGGATCGAAGGGTTCATGGATATCATTCCCTGTCCGGACTGCCAGGGCTCGCGGCTGCGCAGGGAGGCGCGGGCGGTCAGGATCGGCGACCATACCATCCAGGATGTGGTGGGATTTTCCGTGGATCAGGCGCAGGAGTTTTTCAGCCGGATGGAGCTCTCCGCCCGCGATCAACTGATCGCCCAACAAGTCCTCAAGGAGATCCGCGAGCGCCTCTCCTTTCTCGACCATGTCGGGCTGGACTATCTCACGCTCGACCGTGCGGCCGCGACGCTTTCAGGCGGCGAGGCGCAGCGTATCCGCCTCGCCACGCAGATCGGCTCGCAGCTGGTGGGGGTGCTCTATATTCTCGATGAGCCCTCGATCGGCCTGCATCAGCGCGACAACCAGCGTCTCATCGACACCCTGATGAAGCTGCGCGATCTCGGCAACTCGGTCATCGTGGTCGAGCATGACAAGGAGACCATCGAGAAAGCCGACTTTGTGGTCGATCTCGGGCCCGGCGCCGGCGAACACGGCGGCGAGCTGGTGGCCCTCGGCACGCCGCAAGAGATCGCCGCCCAGCCGGCATCGATCACCGGAGATTATCTCGCCGGCCGGCGCGCCATCCCCCTGCCGAAGAAGCGCCGCAAAGGCAACGGGCGCCTGCTCACAATCCGCGGCGCCACAGGGAACAATTTAAAGTCCGTCGATGTCGACATCCCGCTCGGCACCCTCGTCTGCGTCACCGGGGTTTCCGGCAGCGGCAAGAGCAGCCTGATCAACGAAACCCTCTATCACATCCTCAATAAGCACTTTTACCGCGCCAAGGAGACGCCGCTCCCCTTTGCGCGTATCGAAGGACTGGAGCACCTCGACAAGGTCATCGCCATCGACCAGTCCCCGATCGGACGCACCCCGCGCTCGAATCCGGCGACCTATTCCGGCCTCTTCACCCCCATCCGCGACCTCTTCACCCAGCTGCCGGAGTCCAAGATTCGCGGCTATCAGCCCGGCCGCTTCAGCTTTAACGTCAAGGGCGGGCGCTGCGAGGCTTGCCAGGGCGACGGGATTATCAAGATCGAAATGCATTTTCTCCCCGATGTCTATGTCACTTGCGAGGTGTGCAAGGGCAAGCGCTACAACCGCGAAACCCTGGAGATCAAGTACAAGGGCGAATCGATCGCCGGCATTCTCGATATGACCGTGGCTCATGCCCTGGAATTCTTTGACAAGATCCCGGTGATCAAGCGCAAACTCAAGACCCTGGCGGATGTCGGCCTGGGCTATATCCGACTCGGCCAGCAGGGGACCACCCTCTCCGGCGGCGAGGCGCAGCGGGTCAAGCTCGCCACCGAACTGAGCAAGATCGGCACCGGCCGCACCATCTACATCCTCGACGAGCCGACCACAGGGCTCCATTTCGAGGACTGCAACATCCTCCTCAGCGTCCTTAATCGCCTTGTGGACAAGGGCAACACCGTGGTGGTCATCGAGCATCAACTCGACGTCATCAAGACCGCCGATTATATGATCGATCTGGGTCCCGACGGCGGCGACAAGGGCGGTTACATTGTCGCCACCGGCACGCCGGAGGAGGTCGCGCAGGTTGCGGGCTCGTACACGGGACAATTTCTCAAAAAGGAGCTGCATTTGTAAAGGGGCGACCCCTCGTCCTCCTCCGTCCCGGCCGTCTCAGTCTCGTTCCCATCCGGGCTCTCCGGCCCGGCCCCCTCAGTCTCGTTCCCATCCGGGCTCTCCGGCCCGGCCGCCTCAATCTCGTTCCCATCCGGGCTCTCCCGCCCGGCCGCCTCAGTCTCGTTCACCCTCGTTCCCATCCGAGCTCTCCCGCCCGGCCGCCTCAGTCTCGTTCCCATCCGGACTCTCCGTCCCGGCCCC